>Ga0306926_10005402_pt1 | contig 13584 bp, 9 predicted proteins | sample flu12Cox44000178_FD_203759 | JGI IMG/M metagenome (GOLD analysis project Ga0306926, IMG submission 203759) | Lab enrichment of tropical soil microbial communities from Luquillo Experimental Forest, Puerto Rico - flux8day.12C.oxic.44.000.178 (v2)... | ecosystem: Environmental > Terrestrial > Soil... | reverse complement strand
CCTGCGACGAACCGATTTCGCCGAAGATCACGATCGCTTCGGTGAGCGGATCGGCTTCGAACATCAGCGCCGCATCGGGCAGACGAATTCCGATCACAGCGTCACCGCCGATGTGCAGGATGGTTGAAATCCGCACCCCGGCTTGCCCGAGATAATAACCGGTGCTCGATGCCATGCCGCCCGACCGACTGATCACGCCGACGCCTTTAGGCACACCGGGCTTAAACCATTGGCGCGCGCTTTCCGCGCGACCGCCGATCATGCCCACCACCGCTTTGCCTGGGCTCAGCGCGCCAAGCGTGTTCGGTCCGAGAAACATTGCATCATTCGCTTTCGCCGCCGCGGCGATCTCCATCGCGTCCCAAACTGGCACGCGATCAGGCACAAGCACCGCGAGTTTTATCCCTGCTTCAATCGCCGAGATCGCCGCGTCTTTTACACCGGCCGCCGGCACAAAGACAACGGAGACATCGATATTGCCTAACGAATTCACCGCCTCCTGCGGCGTGTTGAATACCGGCACGTCGAGCACACTCTGTCCGCCTTTGCCTGGCGTGACTCCACCGACAACCTTCGTCCCGTACTCGCGCATTAACCGCGTGCGCGCCCGTCCTTCGCGTCCAGTGATTCCCTGCACCAGCACGCGCTTTTTCTCGTCGATCAAAATCGCCATTGCTAACCGCCTCCAATCAGTTCATCTAATCCGGGAATCTCAAGCTCCAGATAGAAGCCTTCGATGCCGGCGAGACGGCATTCGACGTCGCAGGCGAGCAGCTCGGAATCTTTGGTAGCGAACTCTTCAGTCGGCAATGCCGCTATCGGCGCGCCGTCGCGATCGATGATTAATCCGCCTGAATGCGTTTCAACTGCGGCGCGGATCTCGCGCCAACGCGCGGTGTCGATCCAGACACAACCATTCTTCACTGGGAGCTTTTTGGCGGATGGATCTTTCGCAAATTTTGGCACTCGCGGCGTGCGCGGTTTCCATTTTTTGCCGCCGGCGCCCGCGACCAGTTCGGCGAAACGTGCGGCGATGAACGCGGGGGTGTCGGTCTTACGGTAGCCCTCCACCGGCGCGTGCAGGAGCTCCGATGTGCGGCGCAAAATGTCTACAGCGCGATCTTCGGTATTGCCGCCCAGACGAATCACCGCGGGAATGTCGAGATCGAGTTCCCAAAATGCCTTCGCCAAACCGTACGCGGACCAGTATTGTTCCTGGCTCGCAACACCGGAGCCCGAACCGAAATAACCGACCAGATCGGGCTGTGCGAGAATGATTCGCGCCGCGCGATACACTTTTGATGCAGATGGGTTGCCGCTCGTATCCGTGAAGTTGGCGATCGTAAACCCGGCATTCACAATCGCGTCCATCGACATCATTGAGCCGCCGCCGCCTGCGCCGTGAAATCCGACCAGTCCCTTGGATTCTTTTGGTGCCGCAGTTGCCAACTGCGCAAAATAGAATGTGCCGCGATGATCATTCTGTTCGACGGCGTAAGCGATGCGCTCGAGGGCCGTCGGCGGATGATCGAACTCGCGTGCAATCTCGATCCTGAGCTCGGGATGCCGCCCGACGGCGTAATCATCAATTGTAATTCGGCAATCGGCCGCGACGAACTCGCCCGTTTTAGTCAGCACCAGCGGATTGATCTCAAGCGAACGCGCTTCGACGCTGCGCGCGGCGGCGAACATTTTTCGGATCGACTCATTCAGCTGCTTTGTATTCTTCGCTGAGAGTCCGCACGACGCCACGGCGTCATCGACTGCTGAATCCAATGGCCCGCGATTCACATCGCACGGAATTTTTCGCGTTGCAGCGGCGCGCTCTTCGATGCCAGTGCCGCCACCTGCGGCAAAAATGATCATTGGTGCACGGGCTGCGTCATCGATCGCGAACGAAAGAAAAAACTCGCGATCGATATCGATCTTTTCTTCCACCAGCACAGCTTCGACCGGAAATTGTCCCACTTTCATCGCTAACATGCGCTCCGCGTGTGCGCGCGCTTCGTCTGGACTCTTTGCAAATGCGATTCCGCCCATGCCGGCACGTCCGGTAGTCCACGCCTGAATTTTAATAACGACTTCGCCGCCTATTTGTTTCGCTGCTGCGACGGCTTCATTCGCGCTTGAGGCGGCGCGTCCACGCGGAATCCTGAATCCATTCGCAGCGAGAATGGTTTTCCCTTGATACTCGTGAAGTCGCGCCATGACTGGGTGCTATTTCGGATGAAAAAGCCCAACGTTCAACCTGCCTACGCTCGCCGCGGCGACTTTTAGTGCGGGGCCCGCCTTGGCATGAAACTCCGGCGAGACGGGACGGCGCGGCAAACGATTTACGCTTTCCTTGCCGCCGAGCCTTCGGCGAAGGCGGCAACGTGCTTACGTGTTTGTTCTCGACAGCTCACCAAGGCGGAGCTATTGATTCGACCCCGTTGTAGTTAACAAGATGTCCTCCCCCCAGGTAAAACCGGAAATTCGGTTGGAAATCGGCCACGTCCTTTTCATCGACATCGTCGGTTACTCGAAATTGCTCATCACCGAGCAGAGCGAGCAGATGCAAACGTTAAGGGACATCGTGCGCGGCACCGAGCAATTCCGCGTCGCTGAAGCCGAAGGCAAATTGCTGCGTCTACCGACTGGCGATGGTGGAGCCCTCGTTTTTCGCGCCGGTCCTGAAGCGCCGGTATTTTGCGCATTGGAAATCACCAGGGAACTAAGAAAGCATCCTAAGCTTCGGGTGCGCATGGGCATTCATAGCGGGCCGGTGAATGAGATCACCGATCTAAACGAACAAGCCAACATTGCCGGGCCTGGAATCAACGTCGCGCAACGGATCATGGATTGCGGCGACGCCGGACACATTCTGCTCTCCCAGCATGTCGCTGAAGATTTGGAGGAATATCCGCGGTGGCGTTCGCTCCTACACGATCTTGGTGAGTGCGAAGTGAAACACGGCGTCCGCGTTCACGCCGTAAATCTTTACACCGACGAGCTGGGCAATCCGTCAGCGCCGCAGAAATTCAAGCCCGCTGCTGTAGCGGCCGCCGCTGGTAGGAAGAACAAGTGATCGTTGCCAAACCGACTGACAATCCCGAGGCATACGATGCCTACCTGCGTGGGCTGGCTTATACACTGAAAACTGCCGACACAACCGCCAACGCTCTTGGCGCGCAGAAATATCTTAGAGAAGCGGTGCGCTTGGACCCGAAGTTCGCCCTTGGTTGGGCGCTGCTGTCGTACGTTGATGCGGCCAGCTACCGCAACCAGGCTCTTCAACCAACGGTCGCCCTGCGTGAAGAGGCGCGGCAGGCAGCCGAAACCGCGCTGACTCTTCAGCCAAATCTCGGCGAGGCACTGCATGCCAAGGGATATTACCACTACGCCTGCTTGAACGATTACGACACCGCGGTGCGTTACTTTGAGCAAGCACGCCAGCTCCTGCCAAATAGCAGCCGGATTCTTGAATCGCTGGCCTATGTGGAGCGGAGGCGAGGCCAGTGGGACCGGAGCGAGTCGTACTTCAACGAAGGCGAGCGGCTCGACCCGCGCAACCTTCACCTACTCACCCAGCACGCGTTTACCTATTTCCACCATCGTCGTTTACCCGAAGCACTGCGAAAGTTTGATCAGGTTCTCGATATTGCGCCGGACGACGTTGATACCCTCGGGAACAAGGCGAGTATTGCGCAGGCTGAGGGCGACCTGCCGCGGGCTGCTGCGCTCCTCGCTCCGCTCCGCCCAAGTGCCGACTCCAACGTCTTAGCAACACAAGTTTACCAAGCGATCCTGGAGCGCCGCCCTGCACCGGTCATTCCTCGGCTAAACGAAATACTCGCCAAGCCCGATTCAGCGTTAGGTTTTTCCAATGGCGAGCTACGTTTTTATTTAGGATGGGCGCAGGAAGTCGCCGGCGACCATTCCGCCGCCCAGGGAAGTTGGCGACTAGCGCGCAGCGAACTGGAACCTTTCCTCAAAGAACAGCCGGAAAATTCTTACCTCATTGGCGATCTCGCGCTCGTCGATATGAGTCTCGGTGACAAAGCCGCCGCGTTGACGCTGTCGGAACGAGCCATGGCCGCGAATCCGATCGAGAAAGACTCCTTGACTGGTCCATGGTCGCTCGAGATCCTCGCTCGGGTGGCGGCGCAGATGGGAGAGCCTGACCGCGCCATCGCCGCTTTACATAAACTACTCTTGATCTCGTACGCCGGCCCTTTCCCTGGGGGCCCGCTCAATCCCGCTCTTCTCCGACTCGATCCAATGTTCGATCCGCTTCGGAATGATCCACATTTTCAAAAACTCGCCGCCTCTGCCGCGCCAAACAATGCGAAGCAATGATCCGTACAGTTCGGGAATCGAGGAAAAGTTCTCCGCGGTTATCCGCCGACGGCCTGGTAATGGCCGAGCCCGCGTCGCCACATGAACCGCGCCCACATCCACGTGAGTAACAGCCAGCCGGTTTGGATCGCCAATCCCTGTGCAAGTTGAACCCCATTAAATCGGCCGAGAAAGACGGCGACCGGAAAAAACAGCTCGTAATAGAATGGCAGCCATCTCATGACGGCGTACACCGCCGCCGGCATGATGTCGATTGGAAACATCTGGCCGCCGAGGAAATATTCGAACGAATACACAATGAACACGATGGTGGAAATTTCCAAAATCCAGAACGCAAACATCGCCAGGCTGTAGGTGATGAAGAATTGAATAAACGCGGCCATCACGGTCGAGATCGCCGTTAACACGTACACCAGTGGATCGGTTGGCAGCACGACGTACTCTCGGAAATAAATGAAGATCAGCGCGATTGGTGGCAAAGTGACGAAGCTGTAAACGAGACGGCCACTCAAAAAAATGCTGGTCCGGTACGCGAGATAACTCATCGGCTTCGTGAGTAGCGCGTTGATCTGGCCTTCGCGAATATCGGCGGCGATTTGCCAGTCGTCCTCTGTCGGCACGACCAGGTTGCTGACCAGAATGGTTAGCAAAAAATAATAAATCAGCGAGCCGTAGTCCCAGCCGTGCAGTTCGCCGCCACGCTCCTTGAACACGGCGGACCAGAGAAACACCGTTCCGGCGAGCGGTATCAACCCAAACAGCGCGCGCAAGAAATAATTCCAGCGATACACGAAAGTATTCTGTAGCCCGATGTTAAAAACCGAAGCGTACTTGGTGATCCTGCTCGTGCTCATGCTCTCCTGTCGCCCGCCAATGACGAAGTCCGAATAACGAATGACGAAACAATGATGAAATCCGAATGATCAAACAAGCACCTGCTGCGGTTCGTCATTCAAACATTCGGAATTCCTTCGACATTCGACATTCGTGCTTCGTCATTTTTTCCCGGCTAACTCCGCAGCGAGATTAATTGCGGCGACCATGCTGTCCGGTCGCGCGATCCCTTTGCCGGCGATTTCAAATGCAGTGCCGTGATCGGGACTGGTGCGAGGGAATGGGAGCCCGAGCGTTACGTTCACGCCGCTATGGAATGCGTGCAACTTCAAGGGGATTAATCCCTGGTCGTGGTACATGCAAAGCACCGCGTCGAATTCGCCTTCGATCGCCCGTTTGAAAACGGTGTCGGATGAAACCGGGCCCGTGAAAATGAGTGACGAGTGACGAGTGACCAGTGACGAGTTTAACTCCTTCACGGCCGGCGCGATGATTTCAATTTCTTCGACCCCAAGTTTGCCGGATTCGCCGGCATGCGGATTTAGCCCGGCAACGGCAATGCGCGACGCAGTTTTGCCTCGGGAGCGCAGGAATTTTTCGAGCAACAGCCCGACGCGCACTATCTCGGACTGCTTGAGCGCGCGCGGAATTTTGCGCAGGGGAATGTGCGCAGTGACGAGCGCAACGGTGAGTTTTCCGCCGGTCAAACACATGGCGAAATTTTTCACACCGCAGCGCTCCGCGAAAAATTCGGTTTGTCCCGGGAACCTGAATCCGACTTCATACATCCGGGCTTTGTGAATCGGTCCGGTCACAATGGCATTGAGCTCGCCGCGTCGGGCAACTGTCACCGCTTCTTCCAGCGCAGCTGCGGCGGCGCGGGCAGTTTCCCGTGTCGGCTGGCCGGCCTTACAATTTGGCTGACGGCCGATGACGACGTATTCAGTCGAATCGGGAACGCGCCCGGATTTCAAAGCAAGCTCGACAATTTCCGGCCCGATCCCAGCACAATCGCCAAGTGTTATTCCGATGCGCCAGTTCGTCGTGCTTCTGCTCATGCTCGTGATCGTAATCGAATTGGTTCACTCAGCACGAACAGGCTTGAAGCAACAAAGAAGAGGAAGCGGAAGAGGGGGAGCGGAAGATTCAGAAGGTCTTGATGTAGGCTTTCTGCCGCAGGCTGGCGAGCCAACGTTCCTGAAGTTGCTGGGCCTCTTCCTGGACCAGTTTCTTCTCGATATCGGCGCGCACTTCGTTGAGAGATTTTGTGCTGCCGCCGTGTTTATCCTCAACCTTCAGGATGTAATAATTGCCGGCGTAATCGATGATGTTGCTGATTCTGTTGACGGGCATGTTGAAGGCGAACTTTTCCAGCGGCTCCGCCAGAGTTTTGTGTTCGATCCAGCCCCAGTCGCCGCCATTATCTTTCGTGCTGTCCTCGGAATACATCTGCGCCATCTGCTCAAATTCCGCTCCACTGGCGAGCTTGCCGAGCACTTCTTCGGCGAGTTCTTTTTGTGCGGGCGCGCTCGCAGTGTCCTTGTGGCCGGAAATCATGATCATCCGCAGCTTGATCTGCTCCTTCGACGTAAATTCGTCGCGGTGTTTTCTGTAGTACTCCTCGACCTTGGTGGGCGAAACAATCGAATTGCTTTTGACATTGTGGCCGCGCATCGCTCCCACAATAATTTTTTCCATCTCTTTTTGTTTGAACTCGCCCAACGTGTAGTTCTGCGCCTCGAGCGTTTTGACAAATGTGTTGCGGTCGCCGCCAAAGGATTCCCGGATGATCTCTTGTATTCGCTGGTCCACAATGTGATCAGGAATCTCGAAGCTTTCTTTTTTGAATGCCTGAATGACGAGCCGCCGATCAATCAGGTCTTTTACTGCTAGTTCGCGGAGTTCCGTCAATTTCTTTGCTAAGTCTTGCCCCGTATACTGCTGGCGCAGCATTCTTTCCTGCGGCGCGGACAAAGCGCGAACCTGCGAGTATGTGATCACCTCACCATTTACGACTGCTGCAATGCCATCTACGACCGTGGGTTCTTGCTCCGCAGCCGCGACAGTGCAGATGGGCAGTTGAACAAGTGCACCGACCGCCAGCAAAACGGCCATAAACGGGCGCATGAAATTACTCATAACTTCTTGATCAGTTCCACAATCTCCGGGAGGTGTTGATCGATTTTCGATCCAACTAAACGGGGGAATTTGCCCGCGACAAGTATAAAATCCCCGTGCCGCGTCAACATCAGTTTGCGCTCACGCACTTCCACACGGCTCACGCCTAATTCTGCCGCGACAAGTTTGATCTCGACCAGAGCGAACAAGTTGTCAACGGCAGGCGGAAATGGGCCGAAACGATCGCGCCAATCGCGGCGCAGTCGTTCTAGTTGGTCTCGCGCCGTGATCTCCGCAATCTCACGGTACGATCGTATGCGCATGCCAGGGTCGCTCACGTAGGCGAGCGGAATGAACGCGGGAATTTTGTACGGCAAGCTGTCAGCTTCGCCTGCAGCAGATTTTGGCGGCACAATAAACTCTGCTTCGTTTGTCACCACAAAATCAAACCGCACGTCCACATCCAGCCGGAGTCGTGGTTTTTGTCCTTTCAGCTGCGCCACTGCTTGCTTGAGCAACTGACAATACAAATCGAAACCCACCACCACGATGTGTCCGCTCTGCGCGGTGCCGAGAATGCTCCCCGCGCCGCGAATCTCCAGATCGCGCATGGCGATGCGAAAACCGGCGCCTAACGAGCTGTATTGCTTGATCGCGCTGATCCGTTTGCGCGCAGCGCCGACAGTCATCATTTCGCGCGGCAAAAGGAGATAGGCATACGCCTTGTGCTCGGCGCGACCGACGCGTCCGCGCAATTGATACAAATCCGCAAGGCCAAATTGATCCGCGCGATCAATGATGATCGTGTTTGCATTCGGAATATCGAGACCGCTTTCGATAATCGTCGTGCAAACGAGCACGTCTGTTTTTCCGGCGATAAATCGCGCCATCACCGCTTCCAGTTCGTCGGCGGCCATCTGGCCATGGCCGATTTCGACTCTGGCCTGCGGACAAAGATGCACGATCCGCTCGCGCACTCGCTCGATGCTGGCAACACGGTTGTGCAAAAAGAACACCTGGCCCTGCCGTTCCAGTTCGCGATCAATCGCGGTGCGAATGATCCGCTCATCGTACGCCGATACGACTGTTTCGACCGGCAAACGATTGGGCGGCGGAGTCTCGATCGTGGACATGTCTTTCACGCCCATCAGTGAAAGATAAAGCGTGCGTGGAATCGGTGTGGCGGAAAGTGTCAGCACATCGACGAGTTTGAAGAGCTCTTTGAATTTCTCTTTGTGCAGAACGCCGAAGCGTTGTTCCTCATCAATCACGACCATGCCAAGGTCTTTGAAGACGACGTCTCCCGAGATGAGCCGGTGCGTGCCGATGACGATATCAACACCGCCTTCGCGCAACAATTGCAGCACTTTTTTCTGTTCGGATTGCGAACGAAAACGGCTAAGCATTTCGATCCGCACCGGATACTCGAGCATGCGTTGCCTGAACACTTCGAAATGTTGCTGAGCGAGAACAGTGGTCGGCGCGAGCACGGCCACTTGCTTACCGTCCATCACTGTCTTGAACGCGGCGCGCACCGCGACTTCCGTTTTGCCAAAGCCAACGTCGCCGCAAATCAGGCGATCCATCGGCCGTGGCCGTTCCATATCGATCTTCGTATCGATGATCGCTTTCATTTGGTCCGGCGTTTCGCGGAACGGAAACGAACGTTCAAATTCGGTCTGCCATTTCGTGTCCGGGATAAATGCGTGGCCGGGCTGCATTTGTCGCTCTGCCTGGATCGCGAGCATTTTGCCCGCGTAATCGAAGATGGATGCCGCGGCTTTAATTTTTGCGCGGGCCCATTTGCCATCGCCGAGCGAACTGAGTGGCGGCGATTTCTTTCCTGCGCCGACGTAACGCGAGACGAGATAAGCTTGCTCGAGAGGAACGTATAGCTTCGCTTCATCGGCGAACTCGATTGCGAGAACTTCCTGCTGTTCGCCTGTAGCGGCAGCCGAGCCGGCTGCATCTTCCGCCAAAGCAGGCGACGCGCCTGCCGCCACAGTGTCGGGGGATTTCTGGAGACGAATCAACCCCAAGAATCGTCCGATACCGTGCTCGATGTGGACGACCAAATCACCTTCGGCGAGTTCGCTGAAATCGATTTGGGCGCGGTGACGTTCGGCGCGTCGAATCCGCAAAAGCCTTCGAGGATGAACTGCCAATCGTCCGAACAACTCCGCAGCCGAGAGAACAACAAGATTGGCCGCCGGAAAACAGAATCCGCGCGCGAGCGAGCCCTCGACGAAATCGACCCCTTGCAGGCCCGGAGGGCAGCCACTTGCGTCAAGTGGCTGGATCGCCCAGTTCCTTCTCGCCGTCTCGCCTCGTGAGCCGCTCTCCTTTTGTTGATGGAGCTGCCCGCCGAAGGCGGGTACGGCGATATCTTCGATGGTGCCTGCCATGATTTCGCGGAACCGCTCGATCTCGCCTTCGGTCTGAAAATAAATTACGATCCTCGTGTTGTTCGCGCGCCATTCTTTCAAGCGCTCGATGAACTGCGTGCGCTTTGCCTCGGCGAGCACGAGATCGCCGGCGCCAAACTCCCCAATCTCGCAGTCCTGAAACGCGCCGCTGAAATCTTCCGGACCACTTTCAATCCATCCTCCGCTGATTTGGATGTGTGGAGGGGCGAGCTCCTGCGAGCCAGGCGTCGCTGGAGCTCCGCCCTCCAATGGTGGCTCGATATCGATGATCAGGTCGCGTTCGTGAATGTAATCACGGACAGAGCCGTTTTGATCCGCTGCTCCCTGGTTCAGCAGAATATCGACCGAACGCAAATCGCGCACCGAGGTTTGGGTATCGATGTCGAACTCGCGCAGTGATTCGATTTGGTCGCCAAAAAATTCCAATCGAAATGGCAACGGCGCATGCCACGAATAAAGATCGACAATCCCGCCGCGCACTGCGAACTGTCCACGAGTGGTGACTTGTGAGACGCGTTCGTAACCGCTCCCGGCGAGTTGCTCGAGAAGTTTTTGCATTTCCGCAGTTGCTCTGCGCCGGAGTTCAACAACCGCAGATTCAAGGCTGCCGCGTTTCGGTGCAGCTTGATCGAGACCCGCGCGTGTTGCCACGATGATCCTCGGGTTAGTGTCGCGCTCGATTTGCAAAAACAACGCCAGCCGTTCCGCTGCGATTTCCGGATCAGGCAAGACATTTTCGATCCCGGTCAGCTCTGCTTCTGGCAGGAACAGCGCATCTTGCTGCCAGTTCAGCAAGCTTTCGTAGAAGACTTCCTGGGAATGAACGCTGGGGCAGAGCACCCAAATTGTGGAATCGGCAGCGTGCCCTTTATCGAGTCGACGAGCGTGATGGACATTTGCGATTACGGCAGCCAGAAACGGCTGTGCCGGCTGGATCACATGGGAAAATCGAACGGGCCATTCAGCCCGTTGTATCGCGTCGAGCCTGCGTGCGATTGGCTCGCTCGTTGCGACGGGCTCCAAAAGTTCCGCTGATTTTTCCACCGCAAACTTTACGCCAAATCAGGCAAAGTTGTAGCCGCGTCCGCGTTCCTGCGCCTCCAGCGATTTATCTCAGATCGTCTTTCGCCACGGCGAATCTTCGATCGGACAAGCCGATCCACCTTTGGGCAAGGGTGGAACGCGTTGTCCTCAACGCGTTGGCCGCAATGGCGTGGAGGCCACGCGGTCTACGATATTACATTTCGCGGCCGATCGCGGCGGCGACGGCGCGCAGGCGAGGGACGAGCCCGGCGAAAATTTCCGGCGTGAGCGCCTGGTTACCATCGCTCTTGGCCTGCTCCGGAGAATCGTGCACCTCGATCATCAGCGCGTCCGCGCCGGCGGCGACCGCAGCGAGAGACATTTGCGGCACGAACTCGCGAAGGCCGAGCGCGTGCGTCGGATCAACAATCACCGGCAAATGCGTTTTCGATTTTAAAATCGGAACGGCGCTCAAATCGAGCGTGTAACGCGCAGCGTTATCAAACGTGCGGATGCCGCGCTCGCACAGCATCACGTTCGAGTTGCCCTCGTTCAGGATGTATTCCGCGCTCATGATCAAATCATAAATCGTGGCGCTGAATCCCCGCTTCAGCAGCACGGGAAGCCTGCTGCGGCCCACCTCTTTCAAGAGCGAAAAATTGTGCATGTTGCGCGTGCCGACCTGAAGGCAATCCGCATATTGTTCGATCATCGCGAGATCGCGCGGGTCCATGACTTCGGTCACTACCGGCAAACCCGTTTTCGCGCGCGCTTCAGCGAGAAACCGAAGTCCCTCTTCACGTAAGCCCTGAAAACTGTACGGTGAGGTGCGCGGTTTGAATGCTCCGCCACGCAAGATTCTTGCGCCGGATTCCTTCACGATCGTAGCGATGGATAGAATCTGCTCTTTGCTTTCAACCGAGCACGGCCCGCAAATAAGAACGACGTCCTCGTGTTCGCCCAGCCGAACATCGCCAATCGCCACGGAAGAAGCGCCCCGTGAATCGCGCGCCGCAAGCTTGTAGGGCTTCAGCACGGGCACGATTGCTTCGACACCGGGCATCGCGGCGATCGGCTTTTCGCGAAGAAGCGCCTCCGGGCCGATAACGCCGATGATCACCCGCGACGCGCCCCGGCTGATTTGCGCCTCAAGCCCAAATTCGCGGACGCGTGTGACGATCCGTTGGATCTGTTCCTCGGTAGCATTGGGTTGCGTGATTACGATCATATTCCTCTCACGGGACGATCAGAATGACGTGACCAGAAATCTTCTGCAAGCATAGATACAATGGCGTTCGCAGCAGATCGCCACGCTGGATGTCAGGCTTGCTGTAGGGGAAGCTGACAGCGTCCCCGGGGACGACAACGTCGTTTCCTACCTTGACCTAGTTAGTAATCGTGACCGGCGTTCCGACTGAAACGGATTTGAAGAAATCTTCCGCCATGAATTCAGGCATCCGGATGCAACCGTGCGACGCAGGGTAGCCCGGCAAATAACCCGCATGCAATCCCGTGCCCGACACGATGCGCATAAAGTACGGCATCGGCGTTCCTTTGAAGTGTGTGCCCGGCGGTTTCGGATCTTTCTTCACCTCAATATTTGCCTTCACCACGTTGCCAGATGCGTCCACATAATCCCCAAACAAACTCGAGGCATGGTCCTTGTCCTTTTGAATAATTTTGAAATTCCCGATGGGAGTGTTCAATCCCTCGCGGCCAGTGGACAATTGTGAAACGCCGACGAGAACGCCGCTTTTATAAAAATAGGCGCGCTGTTCTCCGAGACTGATCTTAATGGAAGGACTACCGCTGGAGTGATCGCCGTCCCAATACGAAACGGTGTCGCGCGGGCCAGCAGCCGGGACACCCCCATAAGTACCGCCCAAATACTGCGTGTTGCCGGAAAAACGCGGGTCTTCACCGCAACCCGTGACGAGTAAAACCACCCCAACAGAGAAAACCCCGGACAGAAAATGAAGGATGGAACGTTCCATAATTTTCAAAGCGTTTTAATGCGCAACTCGCGCAAAAAGTCAAGGGAGACGGTGTCCGCTGTCTCCGTCTTTGTCATTCCGAGCGAAGTCGAAGAATCTCTCGCTATATCCGCAAAAATCCAGAGATGTCTCGACTTCGCTCGACATGACAAACGATCACTTGCACCATTGATCGACCCAATCGTTCACCGTTTTGTACCACAACCGCGAGTTCTGCGGCTTAAGCACCCAATGGCCTTCATCGGGAAAATACAACATCTTGGACGGAATTCCCAATCGCTGAAGCGTCGTGAAGAGTTGAAAACCTTCGCTTACATCGAGCCGATAATCGAGCTGTCCGTGAACCACCAGCGTCGGCGTTTTGAATTTGTCTGCGAACAAGTGCGGTGAAAATTTCCGGTACAGCTCGCGATTCTTCCACGGCGGCCCGCCGAATTCCCATTCCGGAAACCAAAGTTCTTCGGTCGTGCCGTACGCGGACTCCGTATTGAACATCCCATCGTGCGACACGATGCATTTAAACCGATCAGTATGGCCTAACAACCAGTTGGCCATGTAACCGCCGTAGCTCGCCCCGAGCGCCGCTTCGCGGTTCTTGTCGATGAAAGGATACGTTTTCTCCACATAATCGAGCCCTTTCATCAGATCGACGAACGGTTTGCCGCCCCAATCACCGCTGATCGAATCGGTAAACTTCTGTCCGTAACCGGTCGAGCCATGGAAATTGATCATCACCACCACGTAGTTTCCGGTCGCCGCGAACAACTCCGCGTTCCAGCGATATGTCCACTCGTTTCCCCAAGCCCCTTGCGGACCGCCGTGGATCAAAAATTTCAGCGGATATTTTTTGT
>Ga0306926_10005401_pt1 | contig 13585 bp, 10 predicted proteins | sample flu12Cox44000178_FD_203759 | JGI IMG/M metagenome (GOLD analysis project Ga0306926, IMG submission 203759) | Lab enrichment of tropical soil microbial communities from Luquillo Experimental Forest, Puerto Rico - flux8day.12C.oxic.44.000.178 (v2)... | ecosystem: Environmental > Terrestrial >... | reverse complement strand
GAAGGCTATTTCCGCAGGTCAGGACCATGGGGGTTCAAGACGGGTCCAAGTTGCGGAACGGTAACAGCGATCGCTCACCGGCCCCGGACTTGCGGGATTTCTGTGGAGCGTGTGCGCAGGGAGCGTAGTCCTGGAAGGCGCTGGCGGATGCGCCCTGGCTGGATGCCGGCTTTCCAGGGCCAGTCGCGCCGTGCTCCGGTCGGCGGCTAGCCCGGCAGCTCCCGCAGGTCCGCCACGGTATCCGTCACCGATAGTGACCACAAACCTGTCGCCTTCTCCACGAAGGCGAGCCGAACGCCGAGTGTGCGCCCCTCGCGGTTGCCTCCGCCAGCGTCGTTATGTACGCCCGCGATCCGGCGAAGTGGCCGCCTTTGTCGAGCCCGCCACGAGAGCGCCTTGATGATTTGATCCGGCACGGGAAAGCTCCTGCTTGCGCGCAAGGCGCCGCAGGCGCCTCGCGCGTCGGCGCTAGCGGGAGAATGTCTCGATGATCGCCTCGGCGACCGCATTGGCGTACTCATCGAGCACGAAGTGACCGCCGTCGAAATAGCGCAGGTCGGCCGCCGGCACTACCTGCTTCACGAATTCCGCGGCCGCTGGCAGGAGCAGCGGGTCATTGCGCCCCCACACGATGAGCGTCTTCGGCTGCCGGTCCCTCAGATAGGCAGTCCATTCCGGGTAGTGCTGAATGTTCGTCGTGAGGTTCATCAACAACCTCGACATGAAGACCCGATTGGCCGCGATCGAGAACGCATAGGCGTCGATCGCCCAATTGTCCGGATTCAGGGCGTCGGGCTGGCGCGCGCCCGTCTGGTGCAGAAACCGGTCGCGTTCCACGGTGGGAAATTGCTCAGCCGCGGCCAGCTTCTCTGGGGTTTCCGGGCCGCCGAGCCGCTCGTAGACTGGCAGGCGCTCGGGGTTCCATCCCCCCACGGAAATGGTGAAGTTCTGAACAATCAGGCCGGCAATCCGCTCGGGGTGGGCCGCCGCGATCCGCATGCCGATCTCACCGCCGACGTCGTGCATGTACAAAATGAGTGGTCCGGGCGCGCGCTGCGCGAGGAACGCGTCGATCGCCCTGGCCACGTCATCGAAGGTCGGTCGCAGGACGGTCGGGGCCGGCGCTTCGCTGTAGCCCATACCGGGGTAGTCGGGCGCAAGGACATGAAACCGATCCGCTAGCCGCGGCATGAGGTCGTGGAACTCATACGAGGAGGAGGGAAAACCGTGCAGCAAGACGATGGTCGGCTGCGACGGGTCGCCTGCCTCGCGGTAGAAGAGTGTAACGCCCGCAACATCGGCGGTCTTGAAGTCCATAGCTCTTGCTCCTCATTGCCCCGGCTCGTGGTCGAGCGTCCACTCCCTCCAGACGACACGGACGACCGGAATAGGACGCGAGTCGTCATGGCGCCGTAGATCAGGGCTTCAAGGAAGCAGGGCGCAAAAGCGATCACGAACCACAGGAGGAAGGGAGCAATGTTCGGCATGAAGGGCTCCATGTCCACCCTCCTTCCTGTGTTCGTGATCCCTATGGCGAAATTTACTCCTCGGCGGTCGGTAATCCCGTTTCGAACGCCGACTCGACTTGGTCACGGTCCTCCCGGTGGGGCCGTGGGTGAACCCACCACGGCACCGGTTTGAGGAACCGTGGTGGTGGACGGTCACGGGAGATCTCGTGTCCGCCGAGCGGAAGTATCTGCAGCAGCCTCAAACGGCCGATGCCGCACTCAACGCCTGCCGCCCGGAAGGAAGGCGCCTAGCGGCCACCGCGGACGCGGTGAAACTGGTGGAGCGCGCCCTGCACGGCGGCGCGAGCGGGAGTGGTGTTCCCGGGGGCATCAGCAGGCCTGGTTCGGAGTTGACAGAACTGATGACCTGGTTTGGCGGGAGGATGCCTGGGTGGCTGAAGGCGGATCGCTGCGCACCTATCTGGGAACTGCGCCCGGGGTCGGCAAGACCTTTGCCATGCTGGCCGAAGGCCGGCGCCGGGCCGAGAACGGCCAGCGTGTGGTGGTCGGCTGGATCGATTCGCATGGCCGCGTGGAGACCAGCCGCCAGCTGAGCGGCCTTGAGGTGATCGCGCCGCGGACGGTCGCCTACCGCGGCGCCCTGTTCGCCGATTTCGATGCCTCGGCGGCGATCGCTAGCGGCGCTGATGTGGTGCTGGTGGACGAGCTTGCGCACGCGGCAGCGGACCGCACCCGGCAGCGGTGGGAGGACGTCGCCGACGTCTTGCGCGCCGGGCTCGACGTCGTCACCACGATGAATGTCGCGCATCTGCGATCGGTCCGCGACTACGCGGCCCGGATCACGGGGGTGGGGAGCGTGGCGTGCGTGCCGGATGAGTTCGTGCGCTCGGGCGAGGTCGTGCTGGTCGACTTGCCGGCCGATGCGCTGCGCCGGCGGATCGCCTCGGGCGCGGTGTACTCGGCCGGGCAGGTCGGCGGGGCGCTGGCAGATTACTTCCGGGCTGCCAACCTGCGGGCACTCAGTGAGCTAGCCCAGGCCTGGATGGCGGGGACTGCCGACGCCGTAGGCGAGGACCTGCTCGCCCGCCGCGGACTGGCCGAACCGCCGGCACCGGTCGTCCTCGCCGGGGATTCGGGCTCCAGTTGGGGCGAGGTAGTGATCCGCCGCGCAGCTCAGCTGGCCCGGACCGAGGATGCGCAGCTGCTTGTCGTGCATGTCCAGGTCAGCGACGGCCTGGCGCACCCGCCAGCCAGGGATCTGGACCGGCACCGGGAGCTGGCGGCCGATCTCGGGGGAACCTACACCCAGATCCAAGGGGACGCTCCGGCGGAGGCCCTCGCCGAGGCCGCCCGGGCACAAGGCGCAGCCACCGTGGTTGTCGGGCGCCGCCGATCCCGCCTCACAGAGCTCGCCCGCGGTTCGGTGGCGTCACGGCTGCGCCGGCTCCTCCCTGCCGCGGCAATTGAAGAGGTAGGAAAGCCTTGACCGGTGCCAGGCATCCATCTCACCTCAATCGGGCATCCCTTATGGCGTGAAACGTGGTCAGCTGCGCATCTACCTCGGCGCGGCGCCCGGGGTGGGAAAGACGTACGCGATGCTCGGTGAGGGCCACCGCCGGCTAGCGCGCGGCACGGACGTCGTCGTCGGCTTTGCCGAGACCTATAACCGGAAGCTGACCGCCCAGCTTCTCGGGGGCCTGGAGATCGTTCCCCGCCGCGTCATCACCTATCGCGGCAGCACCTTCGAGGAGATGGACCTCGACGCGGTGCTCGCGCGCAAGCCGGAGGTCGCGCTCATCGACGAGCTCGCGCATACCAACATCCCGGGTTCGCGGAACGCCAAGCGCTGGCAGGACGTTGAAGAGCTGCTGGCGGCCGGGATCACCGTGATCTCCACGGTCAATATCCAGCACCTGGAGTCTGTCAACGACGTCGTGGAGAAGATCACCGGCGTGCCGCAGCGGGAGACCGTCCCAGACGCCGTCGTCCGGGCCGCCGAGCAGGTCGAGATGGTCGACATGACGCCTGAGGCGCTGCGGCGGCGGATGGCGCACGGCAACGTGTATGCCGCCGAGAAGATCGACGCGGCGCTGTCCAACTATTTCCGTGTCGGTAACCTCACCGCCCTGCGCGAGCTCGCCTTGTTGTGGGTGGCTGACCGGGTGGAAGAAGGTCTGCTGAGATACCGGGCCGAGCACGGCATCGGGCAGACCTGGGAAGCCCGCGAGCGCGTGGTCGTCGCGCTGACCGGAGGCCCGGAAGGCGAGACGCTGATCCGCCGCGCCGCCAGGATCGCTTCCCGCACGGTCGGCGGCGACCTGCTTGCCGTGCACGTCGTCAGGTCCGACGGGCTCACCGGCGCCAGCCCCGCGGCGCTCGCCGCGCAGCGGCGCCTGGCCGAATCGCTGGGCGGCTCCTACCACCAGGTGATCGGGGACGACATCTCCGAAGCGCTGCTGGCGTTCGCCCGCGCGGAGAACGCCACCCAGCTGGTGCTGGGCGCGAGCCGCCGCTCTTGGCTGGTAACGATGCTGACCGGTCCCGGCATCGGTTCCAAGACCATCCACGGGTCCGGCGACATCGACGTGCACATCGTCACCCACGGCGAGATGGGACGCCGCAGCGGGCTGCCGCGCCCGGCTGGCAGCGTCAGCCTACGCCGCCGGATCTACGGGTTCGCGCTGGCCGCCGCGGTGGCCCCGCTACTTACCATCGTCCTGGCCAGCGCGCGCGGCGGGCTCAACCTGCTCAGTGACGCGCTCGTCTTCCTTGTCCTGGTCGTAGTGGTCGCGCTTGTCGGCGGTCTCTACCCGGCCCTGTTCGCGGCGGTCGCCACCTCACTCCTGCTGAACTTCTACTTCATCCCGCCGCTGTATACGTTCACTATCGAGCAGCCGAACAACGTGCTAGCGCTGATCGTGTTCGTGGCGGTGGCCGTCGCGGTCAGCGCCGTGGTCGACCTCGCCGCACGGCGCACCCGGCAGGCGGCGCGCGCCAACGCGCAATCCGAGACCCTCGCCACCATGGCCGGCAGCGTTCTGCGCGGCGAGTCCGGCGTCGACGCGCTGCTCGAGCGGGTCCGCGAATCATTCGGCATGACCTCCGCAACGCTGCTGCAACGGCCGGCCGGAGCAGCAGACACCGGCTCCCGCGGACCGGCCTACACATGGGCGATCGTAGGCTCGGCCGGGCCCGCGCCGCCGGCCCGCCCGGAGGACGCCGACGTGGACGTGGACGTCGGGGACGGGTTCTGCCTGGCACTGCGGGGCCACCCGCTGCCGGCTGACGAGCGCCGGGTACTCGGCGCCTTCGCCGCTCAAGCCGCGGTGACGGTTGAACAGGGCCGCCTCGCGGAGGCCGCGGCGGCCGCCAAACCGATCGCCGAGGCCGACAAGATGCGCGCCGCGCTGCTCGCGGCAGCCGACCATGACTTGCGCACCCCGCTTGCCGCCGCGAAGGCGGCCGTCGGCGGCCTGCGCGCCAGCGATGCCACCTGGAAGCCCGAGCAAGTGCGGGAACTGGCGGCCAGCGCTTACGCGTCGCTCGATCAGCTCACCCGGCGGGCCGACACCCTGCTCGACCTGAGCCGGCTGCAGGCCGGCGAGCTACCGCTGCGCTCCGGGCCGACTGATGTCGCGGACGTCGTCGCTCACGCGCTGGCGAGCCTCGGGCCGCCAGCAGCACAGATCCGCGTGATGATCCCGGCAGCCACGCCGCTAGTAGTTGCCGATCCTGCCCTGCTCGAACGCGTGCTGGTAAATCTGCTGTCCAACGCGATCCGGTACTCGCCAGCCGATTCCCCAGCCACCGTGACCGCCAGCGCGCTCGGCGACCGGGTGGAACTGCGCATCATCGACCGGGGGCCCGGCGTGTCCCAGGCCGACCGGGACCGGATCTTCGCCCCCCTCAAGGGGCAGGACGGCGAGAGCACCTCGCCCGGCACCGGCCTCGGCCTCACGCTGTCCCGGGGCCTTACCGAGGCGATGCAGGGAACACTCACGCCGGAAGACACCCCCGGCGGCGGGCTCACCATGGTCGTGTCGCTGCCCGCGGCGGGCTCAGTACCTGTGCGGGCAGTTCCGGCTGCCCCGTCCCCGGCTTAGTGCCGCGTTCCTCGCAACCCCGGTCCTTCGGCGCTACCACATCAATTGCGGCTCGCCGGGGCGAACCAGCCCGTGTAATTCCGCAGCACCGGCCGACTACGCGCAGAGAAGGCCGTTGCCAAGCCTGCCAGTGCCCACCGGCCTCGCAAAGCCCAGATCGGGTTGGTATGTCGCGGTCCGCAGCCCGGGGAGCCCGATGGCCGGAGAAGTCAAGGTGCCTCCTATTACGCGCCGGTCAGCGTTGCTGGCGCTGGAGGAACGCCGCGCCAAGGGTAGCCCCGGTTCCCGCGGCAGCGATCGCTGCCAGCAGCGCGTATTGGGTGAGGGTGGCGAAGATGTGGTCGGGAACGCCGAGCACGGTTCCGAGCGCGAGGGCGTAGCAGCTTGCCATGGCAGTCAGCGCCCACCGGGCGGTCAGCAGCGCGCAGGACGGCCCGGCGGCCAGGAGGCCGATCAGGATCAGATGTGGTCCGCTGGCCGCGTCGCAGACGGCGACCACCGAGCAAACCATGAGGGTGAGCTTCCACAGCCGCCCGGTGCTCCACCCAGGCAGCAGCGAATCCCGCCGCCACAAGCTGCCCGCGGTCTCATCGCGGGTCGGCCAGGTGACCAGCATGACTCCGGCTATGCCGATCACCGCGGCCGGGATCACGGCGGTGACTGGGGTAACCGCCTGCTGTCGCACGCTGACAGCCAGCGCCGCCGCGAACGCCAGGTAGCCGGCGATGATCAGCGCGCCGGGCAGGCGTCCCAGTCCCCTGTCATGCCAGGCCAGTGCCAGCGCCAGGACGGTCAGGCCCGCGTACCAGCCGGTGACCAGCAGGTCCTGCCCGCTGGGCGCGCCAAGGCCTACCAGGCTGACGGGGATCAGCAGCCCGGCGGTCACGTTGATCGCGTTGCTGTTCAGCGCAGTGCTCAGCACCGCGGAGCCCCGGCCCCGGCGGGCCAGGTAGACCGCGCTGACCGCGTTCGGCAGGCTGGTGACCACCGCCAGCACCAGCGCACCGGTGATGATGTCCGCGACTGCGTACCGGTGGCCGAGGGCGGTGGCCGCCTGCTCCATGATGATGCTCGCTGCCACCACGGTGACCAGCGCCACTGCGGCGGCGAGCCCGTCCCGCCAGGTTCCCCGCCGGGGCCGGATCGCCTCGCTGAGCTCGGTCTCCTCCTCGTGCACCGCGGAGACCAGCCACGCCGTCCAGCCGACCGGGAGCGGGAAGCGCTCAATCACGGATCGGCGCAGCGCGAGCAGCCCTGCGTACGGGGCCAGCATGGCGACGGCCAGGACCAGCCCGGCCACAGGTGACAGCACGCCCGCGACGGTCAGCAGGCACACCACCGCGACCCACACGCCGGGTATCCCGCCAAGCAGCACGACCCGGCGGTGGAAGCCGATCCGCCCGGCCACGACAGCCGCCAGCCCGAGCAGCGCCGCCAGGTTAAATACGTTCGACCCGACCACCACTCCCGCTCCCAAGCTGGCTTGCCCGTGCGCCAGCGCGGTAGTCGCGGACGTGATCTCCGGAGCATCGGCCGCCAGCGCGGCAACCAGCCCCAGCGAAGCCTCGGAGAACCCCGCGCGCTCCCCGAGCCGCTCCAGCCGCTGAACCAGCTGCCAGCTCGCAGCCAAACTCACCGAAACCCCGGCCACAAACAGCACCGCCTGCAACCCGCCCGGCATAACACCCTCGCCAGGCCAGCGGCCCGGCAGCCGGCAGCTGCCCGCCCGGCAGCAGCGAGGCACGCACCACCAGCGGCACCGGCATGCCAAATGAGGGCAGCCGGTGCTGCCCGACTTCCCGCCTGCATCCAGGCATACTCCAGCATCTGCTCATCCGGCCGGGGGCACGACCAGCCCCGGACCGCTTCCCGGGCTCGTCTGCCCCGCGTAACCCCCCGCCGCGGTTTTACCGCGCGCTGGCCAGGCGTGCGCCGGCCAGCGCGGCCCCGGCCTGGTCGGCCAGTCCCACGGCGACCAGCCGCTGCTCCAGGGTGGGACGCGCGTCTGGGCCGGGGGTCAGCAGGAACCGGCCCTGCAGTAGGCCGCCCGCCTCGACAAGCAACTCGGTGTCCCTGCCGGGGGGAAGTCCTTCCCGCTCGGGGTCCCAGATCCGGGTCGCGGTCGCGACCCGGCCGTCACGCAGCAGCCGCGGCGGGTTCCCGATCCCGGCGGCGCCGTCCTGGAACCGGCACGCCGACAGCCCCAGCAGCCGGGTCAGCTGATCGCAAACCTGCCCGATAAGCAGCCGCGGTTCCGTGCCGGTGGCCACCGCGCGGGCGGCGGCGTTAATGCCGTCCAGGTAGCCGGCCCGGCGGGCGGCCATGGCATGCTGGCGGCGCCCTCGGACCGCGATCTCGGTCACCGCGACCCCGACTGCCAGAATCAGCCCGGTGGTCTCGATGTCGGTATGCCGGTTGATGGTGAACCTCTCGTAGGGCACGGTGAGGAAGAAGTCGAACCACACCGCCGCCGAGACCGCGGCCAGCACCCCGGCCAGCCGGTAACCCGCCGCGGCGACTGCCACGACTACCAGGACCAGCGCCAGCGCCGCGTCGGTGTTCGGGAAGCTGCCGCGGAACGGGATCAGCACGGCGGTCAGTGCCAGCGGGGCCGCCAGCCCCGCCAGCGCCGCGACCTGACCCCTGCTGGGCTTCCGCGCCGTCATCATGGTCAGGCCCCCTCGCGCCACAGCAGCAGCGCCGCCCCGGTCATCCCGGCCAGGGCCGGGAGGAAGAACAAGCCGGTCTGCGTGACCTGGCCGATCATGCCCGCCACCAGCACGACCACGGCCACCGGCGCGGCAAGCCGGGCCACCGACGCCGGGGCGAACACCACCAGCAGCGCCAGCGGCGTCGGCGCGACCGCCAGCAGCAGCGCCGTCCAGGTCGCCGGGATCGGGTCCGCGCTGACCAGCGCCGAAATCGTGATCAGCTGCGCCGCGGCCGAGGCCAGCAGCGCTGCCCACCGCCACGGCCAGCTCGCCGAGGCAGGCGCGGCGAGCGCCGCGCTGACGGGCTCGCTCACTGCAGCACCGTCTGCCGGGGCGGTCAGCGCGGGCACGGAACGGGAAATGCGAGGCGGGAACTGGTCCTGGATGCTCATGGCACGCTCCGCTGCACGAGGAGAACGACTGCGATATCGCGCCGACCAGGCTTCCCGGCTCACCTGACCACGAGCCTAGACCAGACAACCCCGCCTGCCAACCATGTTCGCGCCCGCCCGGGCATGCCCGGGCGGGCGCGACGCGCAGTCAAGCCGGAGATCCGGCTGCCGGACTACACGCCGTACGTAGCCTGGCCAGGCACCGGTGCTAGCGCTAGGAAATCCGACCGGTGCTGCCGTCCCGCGATGTTGTTCAGCCGGTTTGCTGATCGGCGACCTCGGCTACCAGCGACACCACATCGCCGAGGTGACACAGGGTGGTCAGGTGGCCCATGCCGGGGAGGATCCGCAAGTCGAGGTCCATGGTCCGGCGCAGTGCCGGCGCCAGCCGCCGGGGCGGGAGGAACCGGTCATGCTCTCCCACCCCGACTACGCAGGGCCGGCCGACGCGGCTGGCCAGCAATCCGGCTGGCAGGGGCGGCGGGGCCAGGGTGGTGCGGCAGCTGGCGGCCAGGAGGGTCATCCATTCCACTTCGGTCTCCGGCGGGTCTTCACCGGGGGCGACGAACAACCGGAGCATGCGGCGGGTGTGCCCGGCTGTGGGACGCAGCAGCCACCGGGCCGAAGCCAGCGCCAGTGCCGGGTCCACCGACAGGCGGATGAAACCAGCGGGAGAGACAAGCGCCCGCGCCGCGATCCGGGGTGAGCCGGCGGCCAGTACCACCGCCGCCCCCAGCGAATTGCCCACCAGCACCACCCGGTCCAGGTCCGCGACCGTCAAGACCTCATCCAGCACCCGGCCGTACCAAGCCAGCCTGCCCCGCCAGGGCCGGTGCGGGTCGCTGAGTCCGGGCTGACCGGGCAGATCCACCACCGTGGTCGCCCAGCGCGCCGACAGCGCCTCCAGCCACGGCAGGGCCACCGCGGCGTTGAAGCCGGTGCCGGGCACCACCACGACCCGGGGCCTCTGGCGTCCGGCCGACACCAGCGCTACCCTGCCGACGCTGGTGTCCAGCGTCGCATTCGTGAGCGGGAAGCCCGCCCGTGCCAGGGCTTCGAAACACCACTGCCGCACCGCGACACAGCCGCGCGAGCTCTTGTACACGGTGGGCACTGCGTCAGGATGCCCGACGACACCGGGCCCGTCCAGTCCCTCATGACGAGGTGGGAGTGGGGCGTGACCGCCATCACCGGGCATCACCGTCAAGTGCGAACTCAGTGGCCAGCATGCATAACCGGGGTCGTGCGGCGGCGAATCTGACGGCGGCTCCCTCAACGACACCCCATCCCGGGCCGTGGTTCTTTGTGGCGGCGGGGCGTTGCGCCTGGCGCGGTGATCGGCGAGTCTCGTGGGTGGAGATTCAACCGATGGCTCGCGAAGGAGCAGCCATGGCGGACGTAGCAGGATGCGCCGGGGAGAGCGCCCGGTGAGCGGGCTGCCGGAGCTGCGCGGCAAGATCGCCGTTGTGACCGGCGGGGCGTCAGGCATCGGCAAGGGCATCGCGACCCAGTTCGTGGCCGAGGGCATGTGGGTGATCATCGCCGACATCGAGCGCGACGCGCTCGACAAGACCGCCGGCGAGATCGGCGCGGTCGGGGTGCCCGTCGACGTGAGCGACGCCGCCAGCGTCCGGGCGCTCGCCCGCGCGGCCCGGGAGCTGTACGGGACCGTGCACGTGGTCTGCAACAACGCCGGCATCGGGCCGATGGCGGCTATCAAAGACCTGACCATGGACGACTGGCACTGGATGCTCGGGGTGAACCTGTACGGCGTCATCCACGGCGTGCACACGTTCCTGCCGATGCTGCGCGCCAACCCTGACGGCGGGTGGATCGTGAACACCGCGTCGATGGCGGGCCTGGCCGCCCCGACCCGGATCGGCGCCTACGCGGTCGCCAAGTACGGAGTGGTGGCGCTCAGCGAGGTGCTCGCGGCCGAGCTGGCCGCGGAAGGCTCCCGGGTCGGCGTGTCCGTGCTGTGCCCGGGCACGGTCCGCACCAACATCGGGACCAGCTCGCGCAACCGGCCGGCCGACCTGCCGGACCGTGGCCTGCGGGACGTCGACATCCAGCTCGAGGACAACCCGAACTACCGGTGGATCGGCCCGGAGGAGGCCGGCGCCGTGGTGGTCCGCGCGGTCAAGCGGGGCTACCTGTACGCGCTGACCCACCCGGACGGGTATCCGCAGGTGCGGCAGCGGCACGAGGCCATCGCCGCCGCGTTCCGTGAGCAGGCCGCCGAGGTGTGACCATGGACGCGACCATCGCCTACTACGACCCGCCGAAGCGCCCCGCCCCCGACGTGCGTCCCGACTTCACGAACCTGCCGCTGTCCGGCAAGCCGGTGACGGTCGCCGACATGCGCGACGGCGACTTCTCCGGCGGCTGCCTCGACCGCGAGGGCTTCGCGTTCGTCGCCGCGCCGACCGCGGTGCGCGACTTCTACGACCGGGACGAGGTGCTGCGCACCTACACCGGCGAGGCCGCCGGACTGCTGCGCGAGCTGACCGGGTGCGCCACGACCGCGGTGCTGAACACCCCAGTGGTGCGGGTCAGCGACCGGATCGGCGAGCGCCCGGCCGGGACGACGTTCACCGGGGACTTCGCGCACGCCGACTTCAGCGCCGCCGCGGCCGAGTACATGCTCCGCCGGAACCTGCCGCCGGACGAGGCGGAGGCCCGCCTCCGGCATCGGTACGCAGTATTCAACGTCTGGCGGGCGTTTTCCGGGCCGCCACAGGACGTGCCGCTGGCGCTGTGCGACACCAGGACCGTCGCGCCTGAGGACAAGCAGTACTGCGTGATCACCATGAAATCCGCCACCGGCGAGGCGATGACCTGGGAGAACATCACCTACCTGCACAGCGGGCAGCACCGCTGGTGGTCCTGCGCGGACATGACGCGGGACGAGGCGTACGTGTTCCGCAGCTTCGACTCCGACCCCGGCCACGCCGAGCAGGTGCCGCACAGCGCGTTCGTCAACCGCTCCTGCCCGGACACCGTTCCCCCGCGCGCCAGCATCGAGATCCGCCTGTTCGCCTTCTACGACGAGCCAGCGCGGTGAAGGACCTGACGATCGCGAGCACCGAGGCGGCCGCGGGAATCTGGCCGCTATGCTGACCGCATGATTTCCCCGGTGCGGGGAGATTCCCCGCGGTTTCGTGTTCAAGTCCCCCCTCGGACACAGTATTGACGCAGGTCAGCGGCCGGTAATTCGGCCCGGCGGGCGGCCGTGACACTGGAATGACACTAGTCACGTTTCCACTCCTCCTCTATGCGGCGCATCCACTCCCTGGCCTGGGTCAAAGCCCAGCCGCCATCGGTCAGGCTGCCGGGTATGAAGTGGCTCTCCGGCGTGGTCAGGATGGGTGCCGAACTGGAGGAATGGCGCATAATCGTCAGAGGCGAGGAAGGCCGCGTCGCCGGGGTCTGCTGGTGCGACTATCCGAATATCACTCATGCGGTCCTCGCCTCCCTGATCAGCCGGGCGAACGTGCTGGCGGCCTCCCGCTGGTTACCGGGCAGCGCGTGCGCGCAGACCGTCATGGTGACGACCAGGCTGGCGTGGCCGAGGCGCTGGCTGACCACGTGCACGGGCACGCGAGCGAGCAGCAACAGCGCTGCGTGCGTATGCCTCAGATCGTGCAGCAGGGCACCGCCTGCTCGACTCAGGTCTGGGGCGGGCACTCCTCGTGAACCCAGCGACCATCCGGGCGCCGGCGCGCATCCTGGGTCGCGGTGATCACTGCCCCGCACCGCTCGCAGACCGCGCCGGGAGCATGCGCCTCATTGCGCTCGGGATCGAGGTAATCAAGCTCCTCCTCCTCCCGGGCGTGCTCGTCAAGCTCCCCCTCGGCTACGTCCTTACGGATGGGGCCGTGGATCACGGGGGTCACTTCGGGCCCCTCCCGCATCCGCACTTCCTCGCTGTACTCGGGTGGCACGGTCACCGTGGCCTCCTGTAGGTATCCGTAAGCCCAGGCCATTTCGCCCGAGTCCCGGAACCAACATACGACCAATCGGCCCCGGCAGAATCTCCGCAGGAATCTCCCGGGGAATCTCCGCAGGAATCTCCACTGGAAAACCAGCCCGAATTTACGACTCGCGCAGCACATAGTACGTCAGCGCGCACACGGCAAAACGGCCCGCCTCTTCGTGTGCACCCGCATCAGAGCGTAAGCGTGCTCATACGACGCCACCGCCGCGTAGGCCTTTTCGGAGCGGGCCGACCGGGCGGGGAGGCGCCGGGCGCTTGCGTGGCCGGTGCCGCCGGAGGGCTTGCCACGGTCGGGCCGCCGGAGATCCCGGTGACCAGCGGGGCCAGCTGGAGGTGATCGTCCTGCCGTGAGGAGCTGGCTGTCTGGTGCGTGTCTCGCGGGGGTTCCGGGTCGTCGGCACCGCTGCGCCTTGCCCCCGGGTCGCGCACGGCGCGGGTGATCTTCGCGACCGCGCCGCTGCGCGGTAGCCTGTGGCGGTGGCCGAGCCAGATGTGATCCGCACGCCCGATCAGCGAGTGCGGGTGTTCGTGAGCTCGACGCTGACCGAGCTGGCTGCCGAGCGGCAGGCGGTGCGGGATGCGGTGACCAGCCTGCGGCTGGTGCCGGTGCTGTTCGAGCTGGGCGCCCGGCCGCACCCGCCCAGGAGCGTGTACCGGTCCTACCTGGCGCAAAGCCAGGTCTTCGTGGGCATCTACTGGCAGAGTTACGGCTGGGTCGCGCCGGGCGAGCAGGTCTCCGGGCTGGAGGATGAGTACCAGCTGTCGGCCGGGCTGCCCCGGCTGATCTACGTCAAGGGGCCGGCGCCGGACCGGGAGCCGGGGCTGGCGCAGCTGCTGGCCCGGATCCAGGATGAGGGCGGCGTCTCCTACCGGCATTTCTCCGATCCCGCCGAGCTGCAGCAGCTGGTCGAGA
>Ga0306926_10005399_pt1 | contig 13589 bp, 12 predicted proteins | sample flu12Cox44000178_FD_203759 | JGI IMG/M metagenome (GOLD analysis project Ga0306926, IMG submission 203759) | Lab enrichment of tropical soil microbial communities from Luquillo Experimental Forest, Puerto Rico - flux8day.12C.oxic.44.000.178 (v2)... | ecosystem: Environmental > Terrestrial >... | reverse complement strand
AGATGGTCGCAAAAACGAAAGCGATGGTGGCAAGCCAAAGAACAACGCCGGGTAAGCGTCCCACGGATCGCTAAGACGGTCGGGTCGATCCTGGTGAACATGATCGAGCCCCTTTCACTCACTGCAAGTACTACCAACACTAGCGAGGAGATTAGCATCGCCTGGATTGTCCGCGGCGGGTTCACGCCGGCCGAGGTCACCCAATCGCCCAACCGGGTATTTCTCGATCAGTGGCCGGCAGAATGCGGAGCCGCACTTGCTGACGCGATGGTTGCCGGCCGGCCGAGGGCGTTGTCTATCTCGTCGATCGAGCGGCGGCTCGTTTCAAAGCCGATGAACCAGAAAGCGAAGGCCCCCAGCACGTACCAGGGCTGCCGCCAACCCCGCGCACTGCCGGGATGTCGAGCTCGCCAGGTCCCACCGCCTGGCGAAACGGCCGGTCGAGCAGCTTCACCGCACGCTCGATCGTCGCCGAGGCGTCGTCGACGCGCAGCGCTATCGCGCAAACCGACGGTCCGTGCGTGATGTTGAAGGAATGGGCGAAGCCCTCCATCTCGCGGTTAACGACGATGTTGATGTCGCCTTGACGCCAGCGCGTCACCGCTTTCGACCTGTGGACGCCGACACGGGCGAAGCCCAGGCCTTGCAGGACGTTCTCGAAGGCTGCGGCGGATGGCTGGTCCATGGTGAACTCGAGACATCGTGACTTTAGGCTTGGGGGTAATTGGGTCAGCCATTGCCGCGCATCCGGCTTTCGCCGCCCCGGACGGTTGCGGAGGAGCTGGCGGACAATCCTGTAACTAACCCCGAAGCCCGGCCACTTCGACTGTGGCCGGGCCCCCTTGTGTCCACCAAATACAGATGTCACTCATTCTGCCATTTAGATGGGGTCACGGGCCGGCGACCGACCGTGGTTGTGGCAGTGGCCGTCCCTCAGAATGATGGAGTTGGAAACGGAGTCAGGCTCGGCCTGCTCCACGCATCATCAGGGGACGACCATGGAGTACTATGCCGGTATCGACGTGTCATTGGAAAGCGCGAGCGTCTGCGTTTTAGATGCCACGGGGCGGATTGTGCGCGAGGCCAAGGTAGCCAGCGAACCTGAGGTCGTGATCGCATGGTTTCGCGGCCTGGGTCTTGCGGTAGCGCGGATCGGGCTTGAGGCTGGACCACTGTCGCAATGGCTGTACGTAGGCATCCGGGAAGCAGGGCTGACAGTAGAACTGTTCGAGACCCGGCATGTGCGGGACGCGTTCAAAGCGATGCCAGTCAAGACCGATCGCAATGACGCTCGCGGCATCGCCCAGCTGATGCGGCTTGGCTGGTTTCGTCCGGTGCACTGCAAGTCGCTGCCGGCGCAGGAGACACGAGTGCTGCTGACAGCACGCAAGCTGTTGCAAACCAAAAATCACGACATCGAGATGAGCCTACGCGGCGTGCTCCGCGGCTTTGGGCTGAAGGTTGGTCCGACGACGCCGCGAACCTTCCCAGGCCGGATCCGCGAACTAGTAGCCGGCCACCCAACGCTGTCGACAGTGGCTGAGGCGCTGCTCGCGGCGCGAAGCACGCTGTTCGAACAATGGCAGAAGCTCGAGAAGCGCCTTCGATCCTTGGCGCGCGAGGATCGTCGCGTGCGGCTGTTGATGACTATGAGGCCGCCAACGTCATCCTGACCCGGCCGGTGAAGGGCTCGACCCTGAAGAGCTGGGGGATGCGCCTCGCCGCTCGCGCCGGTATGCGCAAGGCCAAGGTCGCGCTGGCCCGCAAACTCGCCGTGGTTCTGCACCGCATGCTGGCCGATGGAACGAACTTCGTCGCCGACAAGATCCTCCAGATCACCGGCCATCAGAAGTTCGTCGGGTCAGTAAGTTTTCCGTCGGAAAGCTACGCGCCCGTGCTCGCGGTCTGGTTAGGGTCACGAGGCGTCGCCCTGGAGAATTTGAACGACAGCGTCACGGCGTCTAGATCGCGTCGTGGCCAAAAACGACGAGTGTGAAGCAGGTCACAGATCGACGCGTGGGATCGTGTTACGCTAATGCTGGCACAGCACCAATCGACGATTCTCCTCGAGGGGAGGGCCGCACGGCTAATTTGAGCCGGACCCAACTTCCATGGACGGCTTTGCTATTACGAGGCGATAAGGGGACGCTTGCGAGACGCAGAGAGGAGACGACGCTATGAAAACGCGGGAAATCAGCAGGAGCCTAACGAACGGTGTGCTGGAAACGCAGCGAGGCGGGTTTTCGCGCCGCTCGGTTCTCGCCCTTGCCGGAGCTGTCGGGGCTGTAGCCCCCTTCGAGTTCTTCGGGGCGGCGCGCGCGCTGACCGCGTCTGGGGGTGGATTACTGCCACATATTGCTGGCGCACCGCGTATTTGCCGCGCCGCCGCAAACGGCGAGGAGCTGCAGGGGCCGCGCCGCCAGCTCAAACTAGCCTGGAATGCGAACTCGGTCTGCACCGCCGCCGCCCCGGTCGCAAAGGAGCGGGGTGTTTTCGCCAAACACAACCTCGATGTCGAGTTCGTCAATTTCGGCGGTTCGACCGAGCAGCTCCTCGAGGCGATTGCAACCGGCAAGGCCGACGCCGGCATCGGAATGGCGCTCCGTTGGCTGAAGCCACTCGAGCAAGGGTTCGACGTCCGCATCACCGCCGGAGTGCATGGCGGCTGCATCCGGCTCCTCGGCTCCAAGGCTGCGAATATCGACAGCTTGGAATCGCTGCGCGGCAAGTCGATTGCGATTAGCGACCAGGCGAGCCCAGCGAAGAACTTCTTCTTGATCGCCCTGGCCAAAAAGGGCATCGACCCGGTCAAGGAGGTGGAGTGGCGTCAATACCCGGCCAACCTTCTTGCGCTTGCCGTCGAAAAGGGGGAAGCGCAGGCGCTCACGGACATCGATCCGCTGCCCTATCTATGGCTCAAGGACGGGAAGCTCAACGAGATCGCGACCAACCTATCCGGCGAGTTCGCGGACCGTATATGCTGCGTGCTCGCCATTCGCGGAAGTCTCATTCGTGACGAACTGCCGGTTGCAACCGCGCTGACGCGCTCAGTGCTCGAGGCCGGCGATCGGGTCGCTCGTGATCCCGCCGACGCCGCTGCTGCGCTCTCGGGCTATGGCGGGAGGGGGTCGGTTGAGGAGATTGCGGCGATGTTGCGGAGCCATACCCACCATAACCATCCCGTCGGAGACGCTCTCAAGAAACAAATCTTGCTCTACACCGACGAACTTAAGGTAGTGAAGGTCATCAAACAGAGCACCGATTCGACCAAGTTCGCCGAGCGCATCTATTTCGACGTTCTGAGCTGAGCCTATGCGACAGATCAGCAATGAGCAGCTCTATCGTCGATGAAGTATCGACTCCGCCGAAGCCGGCTCTTGGCTTTCTCGTAAGCTCAGCCGCTCGATCTTTTGCCGGAGGATTGGCCGCCGCGGCGGCGTGGCTTGCGGTCGCCGTCCTCACTGCGTTCTGGCCCGACAAGCCGGAGAGCGACTGGGCTTACACCGATCAGCTCGCCTTCTTGTCGGGCGCGGTCGCTGTTGCGCTCGCATCGGCCGGCGTCATCGGCGTTCGCTTTACCGCATTCCAGCGTGTGCAACGGCTTTCGCCATGGATGATGGCGCTTGCCTTGCTTGTAGCCGTTTGGGAGGCTGTCACCGCGAAGCTCGGATTGTTGCCGTTGCCGTTTTTCCCGCCGCCACAGGCCATTGTGGAAGTCGTCATCGACGACTGGGAGCAGCTGGTCGCCGGCATTTTCGCGTCGGTTCGTCTGTTGGCGGCGGGCTATTTTCTAGGCGCGGCGGTGGGCTTCATGACCGGTGTCGCAATCGGCTGGTCGCGGCTCGCCAGTTATTGGATCCACCCGGTGTTGCGATTCATTGGACCGCTGCCCGCGACGGCCTGGCTGCCGTTGGCGTTCTTCGTGTTCCCGTCCAGCTTCAGTGCCAGCATTTTCTTGATTGCGCTCGCCACTGGGTTTCCCGTCACGGTGCTCACCTGGTCGGGTGTCGCTAGTGTGAACAGCGCCTATTACGATGTCGCGCGCACATTGGGCGCCAGTCAGTGCTTCCTCGTGCTCAAGGTCGCCATTCCGGCGGCAATGCCGCATGTCTTCGTTGGACTTTTCATGGGTCTCGGCAATTCGTTTGCGGTGCTGGTCGTCGCCGAGATGCTGGGCGTAAAAGCCGGTCTCGGCTGGTACCTGCAATGGGCGCAGGGCTGGGCGGCCTATGCCAACATGTATGCCGCGCTGCTGATCATGGCCTTTCTGTGTTCGGGACTGATCACACTGCTGTTCCGCCTGCGCGACCGGCTGCTGTCTTGGCAGAAGGGTCTGGTGCGATGGTAGCGGCGCCTGCGCTGCCGGAAAGAGCGTATCCGGGACATGGGGATCCGGCGCGCGGAACGACGCTTACGATCCGCGATGTGAGCCATCACTTCCAACTGCATGCCCGGCCTCTGCCGGTTCTAGACCACATCAGCTTCCGTGTCGGCCGCGGTGAATTTGTCGCCCTCCTGGGGCCAAGCGGGTGCGGAAAATCCACTTTGCTGCGGCTGGTTGCGGGGCTCGACTTTCCGAGCGCAGGCAGCGTCCTCGCTGAGGGTGAGGGGATCGACGGGCCCGATCCATCGCGTGTCGTCGTTTTTCAAGATCCCACCCTTTATCCATGGCGCACGGTTTGGGGTAACGTTGCGCTCGGCCTGGAAGCACAGGGGCTGCTTCGCGCCCATCGCGAACGTATCGAAGACGCGTTGCGCGTGGTCGGGCTCGCGGGTTTCGCCAACGCTTATCCGCGCCAACTCTCAGGCGGCATGTCGCAACGCGCGGCTTTGGCGCGTGCACTGGTCAATGACCCTAGGCTGCTGATTCTCGACGAGCCATTGGGCCAGCTCGACTCGCTGACGCGGATCACGATGCAGAGCGAGCTCGTGTCGCTCTGGCAGCGGGCGGGCTTTACCGCGCTGCTGGTCACCCACGATGTGGAAGAGGCACTGTTCCTTGCCGGCCGTGTTATCGTGTTAAGCGAGCGCCCCGCTCAGATCAAGGCCGAGATCGTCAACTCCCGGCCCTATCCCCGCCATCGCGGCGACCCGCACCTGGTGGAGCTTCGCCATGAAGTGTTCGCGCATCTCGGTCTTGAGGCCAACTGGTGAGGATCGCGGGGCTAGCTATTTATTTTATTGCGATCAGTCTGTCGCTGCCAATGGGACTAAGTCGTGCATCGAGCCAGCTGTTGCCACTACCTCGCCATTGATCGGATACGGGCCAAGGACGGCATTCCACCCACCTGGGCCTTTGAGGCAGCGCTGGGAAATGGCCGGAATGGGGCAACTCCCGTCGAACAGCGATCACGAGCCACCGGCCTCCTCGCGCGGCCGATAACGGCCGTTCGCGCGAGGGGACACACGACTCGGATCTCCAGGCGAATTATGATCCGCTGTACCGGCCCGACCGGGCGGCGTACCGGCACGGCCGTCGCCGTTCATCGCCGTTCGGCGAGGATGTGCCAGTGCCAGGAGCCAGGGCGGCGCTGCTCCTCCTGGGTCAGCGACAGAAGCTCGAAGCCGACGAAGAGCGCCGCAACACCGGCCAAGTCGCAATAGTAGTGCGGGTGCGCCTTGGCGTCACTACCGCGGATGAAGGTGTCAGGGGCGATCAGCTGGCCGCGGCCGAATTGCGCATCGCGCTTCGACAGCATCGTACCCTGGTAGAGCCCGCCGGGCCCACGGGATTCGACCCATTCCAAACCTTACCCCGGGGCGGCCTCATCCCTTTGCATGGTGCATTTTCGGGAAACGCTGCCGAGCTGAAACCATGACTGTGCATCGTCGCAATAGATTTCCATCGTGGGTTTCAGCCAAGCCATTGGTTTCCGGTCGTTTTGGGATGCGCGGCGCGCCAAAGCCGTCTACACGGCGAAATCGGGTATCACGAAAAATCAATGGGTCAGAATTTCAATGCGGAATCGCCGACGCACGAAAACGGGCGGATTTGCTGGCTTTCCCCGCGCGCGCGTGCGCGAGGTGCAAAAAACGAGTGGCCCGTTGAGCCGCGGGTGAGGCCGACGGTCGAGCCACGACATTCCTGGATCGAGCAGCGTGCGACTGGGACAGCATTTGTCATGCCCGGCGTGAACGAGTTCACACTGCTCGATCGATCCCCGGCCTACAGCCCGGCTGTGGCCTGGGTTTTTTGTTGCCTACCGTTCACTATCCTTCGCGGCCAATCGGACGGTTTATTGATTTCTCGCATCGCAGATTTTGTCACCAAGACCACCAAATCAGGAACCGCCAACGGGCGTTGCACCGGCCGGCGTCGTCGCCTCGGACCCGGCCGGTACTGGACGATTGGACCGCCCGCTGCTGGTCCGTGCGGATTAGTCGTGATTGCGATGAGCGTGATCGTGCTGGAACTCGAACGTCACGAACAGATCGCTGATCGCCGGGCCGTTCACCGGTACATAGGGATCGTCTTCGTCGGCAAACGGATTGGGAAGATTGTCGCGGCTATGAGCGCTCAGCGGCTCGAGGCGCCAGTTGCGCTCGATGAATTTGAGGATCGAGACGTGGTCGGCGTAGCTGTGTGCGACATGTCCCCCCTTCGAATAGGGCGACACCACCACCAGCGGAACGCGCGGCCCGTCGCCGAAGAAATCGATCGGCTGGATGAAGCCGCTGTCGTAATACCCGCCTCCCTCATCGAAAGTAATAAGCAGAGCCGTCTGCGCTTCGAGCCCAGGATTGGCCGCGAGTGAATCCAGGACTTTTTGCAGCATGCTCTCGAAGAGATCGAGCTTGGAGGTGGCCGAACTGCCGTCGATCAGGCCGTCGGGCTTGACGAACGACACGGCCGGCAGCGTGCTGCTCGCGACTGCCGTGAAGAAATCCGTGGCGTCTTTTATATGCTCCGAGCGCTGCGTCGGGTTCCCCATGATCGACGACGCGTAGGCCTCGAAGTTGCAAATTTTACAGTAAGCTTGGCCGATGAGGACGTCCAGTGCATTCATCGGATTAGCGGCGGCGTTGTAGGCGCCCGCGTAATACGCCCAGGAGATGCCTTGCTCGTTGAGGGCATCACCGATCGTTCGGACACTGCTCGGCGGGATCGAAGTCCCGTTCGCGATACCTGCGGTATCGAGCTGACCATTCGGTAGGAAGCCCGGATTCGTATTGTTCAGCATGTAATAGTGACCGCTGCCGCAATTCGCTTTCAGCTCACCGCCCAGCGAATCCAGGTAACGCACGATTGGCAACACCCCCGGGGAACCGACTGGATCCGAGCAATTGCTGAAACGTCCGTCAGCAGTGTATTGGTTGTTGGTGCCGGGCAGCTGGTTGGGATTGGCGATTTGCGCGGCGGGCGGCACAGTCGGGTTGCCATTGCCGTCGCTCCAGAAGACGTCGTCGCCGGTGCCGAGGAAGACGTGCTGAAGGCCAGTGCCGCCCATCGCCGGCTGGTGATAGTTGTCGCTGATCGTGTACTGGTCCGCCAGCTTCTTCAAGAGCGGGGCGTCCCCGTGCTGCACGTTGTAGAACGCCATCGAATTGCCGCCACCGCTGTCCGCCATCGGGCCGGCATAGGTGGTGACGACAAAGGGGTAGAGGTCGCTGAGGCAGCCGGTCGGGTTGTCTTCCGTGGCGTTGCGGATGCTGCAGTCCGATTGCTGCCACATTTGATAGAACCGGTGCGTGGTGTCCCCGACATAGGAATCGTAAGGAAGGTTAGAACCGGTCAGCTGGAAGGGCCCATTCGGCAGAGCCGGGCCGTTGACGATGCGCGGATCGGGTCCGGTCGGGCCGGTGGCACCGGTGGCTCCCGTTGTGAGCAAGAACAGGTCGCTCGGTTCCAAGGACGGTTCGATTACCGCCAGCAGGGCCCCGGGAAGGGCGAAGGGCGGCGAAGTCGGGCTCGAGTTGTTCGGCGCCCCGTTTAGGGTTGGTGCCGGCAGGGTCGTGTAGCGGGTCTTGTTCTTCGTGGCGACAGAGATGAAATAGCTGGTTTGGCCCGAGGTCGTGAACTGCTGTGCTTTGGCGAAATGCGGCCCCGGCGAGCCATCAGGGCGGACGATGCCTTTGACCAGAAGGTTCGAAATCGAATCCCCGCTCGGCGGAACATAGGTGCCATAGACGTGATCGAAGCTCTGGTTCTCGCCGATAACAACGATGACGTGCTTGATCGGGCTGGCTGTCGTCGGGCGGTCCGTTGCGGCACCCGGATCGGCGCTGGAGGCGGATCCGGTGATCCCCATGCCGAGCAAGGCGATGGCCACGGCGACAAAGGCGATGCTATACCGCCGCGCTTGCCGGCTGGCGACAGTCGCTGGCATGGTTCCCTCCCCTTCGTTTTGATTTAGCCGACGTTCCCCGGATTCCCGGTTGTTGCGAGGCCAGGATCGTCCCTTTGGGCGTCTTGGGCAACGGCAAATCAACGCCGCTGGCATCACCTGCGTCGTGTGCGAGCCAGAGGCGCATTCAAAAGCGCCTGATCGCATCCGCCGATCCCTTTCTGCATCAAAAAAGCGGGATTTGACGGCATTGGGCGCCTTCGGTAGTTGACTATCTTGCTCGCTCTCTCAACGATCCAATCATGAATCTAGACTGCCTTGCCGAGTTTGATCGGCCCAGGCCCTCCACACTGTCCGCTGAACCCAACAGTACTGGGCGCGGTGGATTGTGGCGCGTATGTTCGCCGCACCGTTGAATATGCCGTGGAAGAAGCGGAACGCATAAAGTCGCTTCTCCTTCTTCCGAGAAATGCCGGTGAGAAGACGCCGGCTATAATTGCGCATCATCAACATGCCGGGCAATTCGATCTCGGCAGGAGTGAGGTCGTCGGCCTCGCCGGCAATCCAGATCAAGCCTATGGTGCGGAGCTTGCTGAGCGCGGCTACGTCGTCATCGCACCTGACGCGCTCGCGTTCGAGGAACGGAACTGGAGCGCGATCGCAGGACAAGCAGTATTATGAGCTGGCACGTCGCCTCGTCCGTGGACAAACCCTACTGGGAAAGGTTCTCCATGACGTTGGCGTCGCGCTCGATTACCTCGCGCACGACCCGAGGTCGATCCAAGCCGCCTAGGGTTCATCGGCCACTCTTACGGCGGGCGGATGGCGATCTGGGCCAGCGCATTCGATGAACGGATTCGGGCAGCCGTCTCGAATTGCGGATGCGTGAACTACCGGAATTCTCTCACCCGAGATGCCGGCATCCAAATGGCATTCTTCGTGCCCGGCATCCTGACGCTTGGAGACTTGGAAGACGTGCTCCGCTTGGCCGCACCCCGTGCCTTGCTGATACAGGCCGCCGAGGGCGATAAGTGGTCGCAAGGCGCTCGAGAGATGTTTGACCACGCACGATCGGCATTCCCAGAAGGTCAGCTAGAAGTAAAGATTTGGCCGGGCGGTCATCGCTTCTCACGTAGCATGCGCGAGACAGCATATGCGTTTCTCGACCGTCATCTGACCGGCACGGTTACGAGGTAGTCCCCAACTTCGATTGGGCTCGGTGTGTCCCATCAACAGCGCAGACCTCTTCTGGCCTACACCTAATATAACCAGATGCTGCTGGCTTCGCGCCCAACCTCAGAAGCATTCAAACCCAGTTTCGAGCTCATCCGTTTCCCAGAAGGTGTGTTCATCAACGCAAGGAGAGCCGGCCCGACGGCCTATTGGGCGCGAACTAGTGGTCAAATTCAAACAGATGGTACCCATCGGAACTGAGAGTTTCCGCGGGATTTCTAATCTGGTAGAAGGGCACCAAATGTTAGATCCGTACCACTAGGATACGACCGGCTCTTGTGCGGGCGCGGTGACCCAAAGACGGCGGTGATCCCGGCCTATCCGGACGGTTTTTTGACGGGGGAGCGCCTTCGTATTTTATGCGCTTGGGCAACGCCCTGCCGAACGCTCAGGAACGGTGTGGCGCAATGGAGGTAGTCTATGGATAATCCATACCTAGAAGTCGTTTCTCTCGTCGAGCGTCTTCACCGTCAATTCCTGGAGGTGGTGAAACTGGAGTTGGAAGGGATCGGGATTCACGACATCAACAACGTCCAGGCAATGATGCTTTTCAATATTGGTGACGCCGAAATGACCGTCGGTGAACTCACGCTGCGCGGATGCTATCTCGGCTCTAACGTCTCCTATAACGTCAAGAAGATGGTGGAGAACAAATATCTCGCGCACGAGCGCTCGGTGCACGATCGGCGCTCGGTTCACGTTCGATTAACCGAAAAAGGGATCAAATTGCGAGACAGCCTTACCGCGATGCATCGGCGCCACGCCGAGATGCTGCCGCGGGCCGCTCTGAGCGCTGATGACCTTCAGGTCGCTGGGGTCACGCTTCGTCGGCTCGAGCGCTTTTGGATCCGCGCCGCCGACTTGGTGCAGCGACCGCAGCGGCTGGCATCGGATGCTTCGCCTCCGGCTGAGCCTCTTTTCGCCTAATGCACGATCTCCCACCTGGTGGTTACGGGCGAGGGATGGAGCTCGTTTCCCCCCGCGACCATCGGACAGCCGATGCTTTTATCCATGCTATCAGATCGGCGTAGAGAGCGGTCCCAACGGCACAGTCACCCATTCGACGCTGGTTGGAGCCCGATACCGATCCGATGAACCGGTAGGTTCGCGTACTAACCGCCCTTCGAGCTGTAAGTGGGCCGGACGTGCCAATCACGAATAGCGTTCTCGGTGATCCCAAGACAAAGTCGTCACTTTCGACCAAAATATAATTGACCCGAATGTTGCTCCGCGTGCAACCAGATCTCCGTGTCTTACGCCCGGTGGGAATTTACGCACTTCCTAAAACATCGGACACTGCCGCACTCCGATCTCCCAAACCGGTGAAGACGGCATGCGGCTCCCGGCGGCTTTCTATCTCCTGACCCTGCTCGCGTTCAGTGCAGCGGGGTGTCAGCCGAACGCTCCGTTCCGCGATCGGACGAGTGTGTGTTTGACGCAAGCGAACGACAATGGCGAAAGCTGCGGCGCGTTCTCGCTGGAGGAACACCGGCTACAAGACGATCCCGGCCGTTCGTTCCTGCTCGGCTTTGTCGAGGTCGATGATCAGGGAAGGCCATACATCCGCGAACAGATCCCCACACTCTTCGACCGGATCGAGCAAGTGGCCCAGTACCAGGACCTGTCGATCATCATCTTCGTCCATGGCTGGAAGCACAACGACGCGTCGAGCGATACCAATGTCCTCGCGTTTCGCCGCCTTCTGCAGCAGATGGCCGTAATGGAATTACGGCGGGCGCCAACTTACTGGCCTGCGCGCAAGGTGGTCGGGATCTATATCGGGTGGCGCGGGCTTTCATTCGATGCCGGGGAGATCGGGGAAGACCTGACGTTTTGGACGCGCATGGCCACCGCCCATCGCGTCGCCGAGGGAGCGGTCCGCGAGGTGCTATCGCGGGCCAAGGCGCTGCGCGACGCCGTCGATGCGGCATCCTGGCCCGGCCATCAGGATCACCGCAATACCCGGTTGGTCACGATCGGGCACAGCTTTGGCGGGTTGATCGTCTACACCGCCCTCTCGCAATATTTCATTGACCAGGCGGTGCAGACCGAGACGGCACCGTTCGCTCGATCCCTGATGCCCGAGCGGGCGCGGGCCGGGCAGGAAGACGGCAAGGAGATTGCCGGATACGGCGACCTTGTGGTTGTCGTCAATCCGGCGATCGAGGCGATGCGCTTTGAGCCGATCCGTGAGCTGATGGAGAGCCGTCGCAGCCCCGGTGGTTTCGCCCCGAACCAGAACCCGGTCTTCGTGGAGGTGACCTCGGACGCCGACTGGGCGACCAGCGTCGCGTTTCCCGCCGGACGCCTCGTCGACACGACATTCGAGAGCTTTACCAGCGATGGCGAGCGGCGCGAGGCGATGTCGTCGCTCGGTCATTATCCTCCGTTCTGGACCCATCGCCTCGAAGGACCTGTGCCACAGGCGGACCAGAATCCGGAGCCGCCGGCCATCGATGTCGACCAGGAATGCGTCGACTTCGCCCGGTTTAATGCTCAGGAACGAGTGCACGGTTATCTGAAACCCGGCTGGCGACGCCGTTACCGGACCGATGCCGTCCTCACCACGAATTCAAAGTTCGACCCCAACGACCCGTTCTGGATCGTCACAACCGACAAATCGATGATCGAGAGCCACAACGACATCGAGGAGCCGGTCTTTGTCGATTTCATCCGCCAGCTCTATGACGACCTCGTCCGCGTCAAAGAAGCTGTGCCATGCCGAACTCTTGCTGAACCCCGATAAGCACCCCCGGAGAGCAGTGACCGCCGCTACATGCCGTCTGCCGTGCGGGCGGGATCGGAGGCCAGATCGGTTTCGAACAATCGCTTGCGGAAAAATCCCATTCGCTGCGCTATCGACTCGAGAGGTGCCGAAGCGGCTCAGGGGGGTGGCCGTCTGAAGCGGGACCGAGGGTTCGAATCCGTCTCCCTCCAGCGGAGAAGCCGTTGCGAACCTGACCTTCGGGGGCGAATCCCATCGATGACCGTCGGGGCTTCACTAACGCCAGCGCCGCTTTAGCGCGAGGAACTGAACTTCAGGATGGCGGTGTGCCAATCAACCCTTCGGTCGCGAGCATTTGTTGATCTATCGACTTTGGCGCAGGATTGTAGGAGCGCCAGCGAACTCGAGATGGTGAGCAGCGGGGGCCATGAACCTGTTCAAGACACTCCAAGTGCCAGAGGCGCAGCGCTATTGGATCAGGCGGGCTCGCGTCCCGATCTGTTTCTTGCCCGGCGCGCCGAAAACGGCTGTTGACCGCGACGGCGCAACACTTATCGACCTCCTCGTCGACAATGAGAGGATCGCTGCGATCGAACCGGCAGGCACGGCGGCATCCGCCGACTTGCCCGCCATTGATCTCGAAGCGCACCATGTCTGGCCGACCCTCATCGACATGCACGCGCATCTCGACAAGGGTCACATTGTGACCCGCACTGAAAATCCGGACGGTTCCTTCGCCGGAGCGCTACAGTCAACCGCCGAAGACCGCACCCATCGCTGGACCGCCAAAGAGGAGCGTGGCCGGGTCTACCGCATCGCCGAGCCGGCCAGCGTATGAAACTCCCAGTCCACGATGCTTCGGCTCGCCAGCACGCTGGCGAGCCGTCCTTCGCTCTCGGTCCAAACGGTGCCGGGAAGGACCGACCCCCGGACCTAGCCGAGCTTGATGGCGAAATCGCGGGATTGGTCGATCGATCGACAAAGGAGCTGCGGCGTGCCTGGCGGACATTGCATCACACTGGACTGCCTCTGGGCCTCAGTCGCGATCTGATGATCCGGGGGCTCGCTGATGAGCTGCAACAGCGCGCCCATGGCGGCCCGGGCCGCGCGTTGCAGCGCCGCCTGCAGACCCTGGCGGGAGAGTTCGAGAAAGGCGCTCTTTCTTTCGACCCCGGCAGAGTGCTGAAGACCGGCGCGACCTTGGTGCGGCAGTGGCGCGGACACACCCATACCGTCCTCGTGCACGAGGACGGGTTCGAATACGAGGGCCACCGGTATCGGTCGCTGACGGTGATTGCCGAGCAGATCACCGGGGCCCATTGGTCGGGCCCGCGGTTCTTTGGCGT
>Ga0306926_10005394_pt1 | contig 13593 bp, 15 predicted proteins | sample flu12Cox44000178_FD_203759 | JGI IMG/M metagenome (GOLD analysis project Ga0306926, IMG submission 203759) | Lab enrichment of tropical soil microbial communities from Luquillo Experimental Forest, Puerto Rico - flux8day.12C.oxic.44.000.178 (v2)... | ecosystem: Environmental > Terrestrial >... | reverse complement strand
CGATTTTGGCGTGGCGCCGATGCCCGGGGTCAATGGTAATCTCGGGCGCCCATTTGTGGGCGTCTCCGTGGCTTACATCAATCGTTCGAGCCCTAACCAGGATCTCGCCAAAGAATTTCTCGAACATTACATGCTGACGGACGAGGGCCTCTCTGCCATGAATCACGGCAGGCCGATCGGACTTCCAGCACTTAACTCGCTGCGTGAGAAAATGATCGGTGAGAACCCTTTACTACAACAGTTGCAGACATGCGTAGATCACGGCGAGGTGATGCCGAATATTCCGCAGATGGGTCGTTATTTCACCGTGATGGGAGCAGCTCTCCAGACGGCGGCCGACGGCCAGGCAACCCCTGAGGCCGCGTTGCGCGAAGCCGACGTGAACATGCGTCATCAGTAGGTAGTCTTTCAGAAGAGAGACAAGATTCAAAAGAAGCTGAGTCGATTCAATCCGTCCTGAAGTTCCACGTCGACGGGATCATTTTGGTGGCTGGCCAACAAGTAAACGAGCTGCATCGGGCTTGCGTCCGGCGGAACGCTTTTGGGATGCGGAATCTCATTATCGACAATCCACTCGGTAGCGTCGGGAAGGTGATACATCACGAGAACGTGACTGCCGTTAATAGCGGTATCGCGAATATGCCATCGATAAAAGATGAGCCGACCATGGATACCGTTCGCTGCAAGCTTCGAAGAGAGTGCGATTGCATAATCCATGCATTCTCCATCCCGCCCTTTGCCCTTCAGTGCCGGATCGCTGGCGAGCCGGTAGTGAAGCGCTTGACTAGGAGAAAAAGCGCTAAGGACAAGAACAGTAATGAGGCAGGCCACAACGACAGATAGGGTCCGGTTCATCGTGTTTTTGTGGGGCATTTGAAAGCAAGTTTTATACCAAATATAGGTCGTCTCGCACAATTTTGTCGCGACTGCGGATCGCCCTCGACCGAACGCCTCCTGTGAAGTGCTCGTTTCATCTCTCGTGGTGCGCGAACGGTCCAGGTTCCCGTTCGGCACCCCAACTCTGGGACGGATCCATCCCAGGGTGGTATTGTTTCTGGAGGGCGTCCGGTCCCTCGGCGCCGCGGCGCCCCGGCCTGCCCGACGAAGCCTTGGCGAAGTCGGGAGGGGCGCTCAGAAAATAGGCCGGCGCTTCAGCGCCGGTTTCTTACGATTTTAAATCGGCCCCGTCCCGGAGGGTCGGGGTGAACGGGGCGGTTAATAAATGATCCGGGTAGCCGTGTTTCCTGAGAAAACCGACGTATTCCTCTCGGAAGCTCTTTGTACGGTGATGCTCTTCCTGGCCGGAGATGTAAGCGACTGTGTCAGCTAGTTGAGAAACGCCAACGCTGAAAGCACCATAACCGGCCTGCCAGCCAAATGCCCTAAGCTCGGGGAAGGTCTCATGAATCCAGTAAGAAGATCCCGCTTTGAGGCGTCTCGCGAGTTCAGCGGTGGAGAAGGTTTTTGACGCTAAAAGGAGCAGATGAACATGATCCGATACGCCTCCAATACATTTAGGCATCGAATCGCACTGCTGTGCGATGGCCCCAAAATACGGCCAGAGCCTAGCTCGAACCGCGGGAACCAACCAAGGTTCGCGGTTTTTTGTGCTGAAAACATAATGGATCCAAACCGAGCAAAAGGTGTCGGGCATCGCGAAACTTATCGAATCAAGAAAATAACAACATGTAAATATGTTTTTTCTTATTCCTGCGTTTTCACCCCGGCCCTCCGGGACGGGGATCCTTGCTTGTATTGGAATACCGGCTACCGGCGCTGAAGCGCCGGCCTATTTTCAAAGCGCCTCTCCGAGGCGCTCTGGAGTATGGACACTTTCCAAGCCGTTTCGGCAATTTGACGGGCGGGGACGCCCCTCCCACATCGTGGCGCGGGCGTCCCCGCCCGCGGTGGGGCGTTGCTTGCGACGCCCTCATTAACGAGGCGAACAGAGTCCTTCGTAGGGCATTGCCAAAGCTCCGGGAGGCACAAGCAGCCCCCTCCAAGTTTTTCGCGCGCCTCAGTCACAGGTTGTGATACACACTCGGGACGGCAGCTCTCCAAGTGAGGAACGAGTATTGGAGCCAAGGGGCTGACGGAAAATTATTCCTTCAAGCGATCCAGGCGCGATTGGTACGCGGAAAAGACCTCGTCCCCAAAACAGGCAAAGATGACTGTCTGAAAGTCCTCATTCGATCGTAGGGCGGCTTCTGTTTCCCGACAGGCAATCTCGACAGCTTCCTCGATTGGAAAACCGTAGACCCCACAGCTTATCGCCGGAAACGCTAAACTCCTGATTCCAGATTTAGATGCTAGATCAAAGCAGGATTGATAGCATTTGGCTAGAAGGAGATGTTCTTGATTTCCTCCTCCGCGCCAAATTGGGCCAACAGTGTGGATGACCCATTTTGCCGGCAGTCTGTATCCTCTCGTAATTTTCGCTTCGCCGGTTTTACAGCCTCCCAACGTGCGGCATTCCTCCAGTAGTTCGGGGCCGGCACTTCGGTGAATTGCTCCATCCACTCCACCTCCGCCAAGCAACGAGGAATTTGCAGCGTTGACTATCGCATCCACGCGCAATTTGGTAATATCGACTTTCTGCACTGAAATTCGGCTATTCATTTTTTGGCTGGTTCAAGATTCGATTCGCATTTAAGATCCTCACGTGCAAAAGGATTTGTTCAGTTGGGTGTGCGGTGAACGGGCTCGCACCGGGCTGAATTTCATTGAAGCCTTCTTTGCCTTCGCTCTGATTTTTCCTTCGTTGCGCGCTGAGGATCTCACTACCACGGGCGGGCAAACTTTTCATGACGTTCAGGTGTTGAGTAGGGACTCTTCGGCGATGATCATTCAATCACGCGAAGGCTCTTTCAAACTGGCCCTGAGCGAAGTAAAACCGGCTGATCGCGAAAGAAATTCCAAAGATCTGACGAAAGCGATCGATCTTCCGGCCATCACTGTGATCGGAGACGGGAGAGTGGATTTCAATGCCCTCCTCGAACAATCACGTACCCAGACCCTTGTCGAAAAAGAGATGCAGCGGCAAACGGACCAACGGGAAGATGCCGCCAGAAAGCGGGCCGAGGCTTATCACTCGTTGCAAATTACCAAGGCAATATCCTTCGGGCTTGGTTCATCGGACGTAAAAAGTGACGCTGCGACTCAACCAAGCTATCTCAGCGTCGAGTACCAGCGCCTTGCGCCCGATATCGTTGAAAAGAACTTACGGGTTTTCAGTTTGTCATTGCAAAACAGTCAATAACCAGCGGGCCGCGCCTGCTTTTCAAGGATTCTGCGGACTCTCTCCGGTGCAACTCTAATTTTCGGCATGAACAGAAATTGGGAGCCACTGGTTGACTATCTCAGAGACTCGCGCCAAATCTTAATCTTTACGGGAGCCGGCATTTCGACCGGGAGCGGAATTCCGGATTTCAGAGGGCCTGACGGCATTTGGAGCAGGCGCAAACCAGTGTACTACCAGGACTTCATGAGTTCGGAGTCGGCTCGAATAGAACATTGGGAATACAAATTAGAAACGTGGCCCGCGCTTGGCGCCGCCCGACCCAATCGTATTCATCACGCGATCGTTAAACTTGAGGAGGCTGGAAAGGTAACTGCTGTTCTCACACAAAATATTGATGGATTGCACACGCGAGCTGGATCGCATCCGGAAACTCTAATCGAATTACATGGCACAAACCTGCTGGTCGAATGCCAAACGTGCGGTTGGCGTGGCGATCCGGAACCGCATTTTCAACAGTTTCGCCAGGACCGGCGCCCGCCGCTTTGCCGTTGCGGCGGTTTTTTGAAACCGGCGACCATCAGCTTTGGACAGGCTCTTGATCAGAAGGTGCTAGCTCGGGCAAGCGAAGCGAGCCGGCGAGCCGACCTGGTCATTTCGCTGGGCTCGACCCTTTCAGTTTACCCGGCGGCTTCTTTCCCATTAGCCGCCGCAAACCGGGGAGTCCCTTACATAATCATCAATCGGGGCGCCACGGACCATGACGGTGAGAAATCTGTATCGCTACGGATAGAAGGGGAAATCGCGGAGATCTTTCCGGCCGCGGTTGAAGCAGGGCTGACCCCAAAGCCGGGTGACGGTCGCTTAGGATGATTAACATATCGTTATGGCAAAAATCAGCTCGATCCGAACACTTAACGACGCGAGCGCCTGATCTGTCGAAATGAAAAGGCGAGAATTTCTGAGAGCGACTGCGGCTCTGGCGGCCGGCGGCGCGATTGCTTCTGCGTCAACTGCGAGATCGCAGCAGGTTCCTGAGGCATCACCCTCTCAGGGTCTGGCTCCAGTCACGCCACCTATATTCAGCGGCGGCTTCCTGGCTCGCCGCAAGCCGTCTCGCCTCTTTGAGGATTTTCAGTTCAACTACGTTTTCTCGCTCTTGCTTGGCAGCACCTACCATCGAGGCGCAGACGTCGGGACCTGCCTTGCGATAGCCGACCAGATAGTGGATGGCGATCGGACGAGCGCATTTCGTGCGCTGGCTGTCGCGGCTGATCGTCTGTCAAACATTGCGTCGGAAGCGGAAGCGGCCGGCGATCATACGAGTGCGCGCGAGTGCTACATGCACGCGGCGAGTTATATCTTTTGCGCGACGTATTTCGTTAACCTCCCAAACGCGCCAGATGCTTTTAAACTTCATTGGCTCCGCCATCAGGAACTCTGGGAAAAGGCAGCTGCGCTGCTCAATCCATGCGCGGACTTGCTCCCATTCCCCTACGAGAAGACGACTCTTCCAGGTTACTTCTTCCGGGTCGACGACTCTGGAAAACGGCGACCTCTTGTTATCCTGACCAATTGGAGCGACGGAGGGATGCCCACTGCGTGGAGCTTTGGAATCGCTCCGGCGCTTGAACGCGGTTATAACGTGTATGCCTTTTACGGACCCGGCCAAGGGACTGCCCGACTCCAACAAGATCTTGTTGCCAGACCCGACTGGGAACGAGTCATATCGCCTCTGATTGATTACCTCCTCATTCGACGCGACATCGATTCGGATCGAATTGCTCTCCTTGGGATCGGACAGGGGGGGTATTGGGCAGCGCGCGCTGCGGCCTTCGAAGGTCGTTTGGCGGCATGTATCGCCGACCCAGGAGTCTGGGACGTATCGACAGCATGGACGCAATCGCTGCCAAAACCCCTGCTCCGGCTCCTTGACCAAGGCAGTCAAGATAAATTCGAAGCTCTGCTTCGGGTTGGACTCAGGTACAATCCCCACGCGGCATTTGCGCTCGCGCTTCGGATGCTTCCATTCGGCACCAATTCCCCTTACCAGGCATTCAAGGCGATCCAGGCGTATAAGCTGAGCGGCGTAGCCGCTCAAATTCGATGTCCGACGCTTGTGACTGAGTCAGAAGGAGAGCTGCAATGGCCGGGCCAATCCAAACAACTCTACGACGCCTTGGGCTGCCCAAAGGCGCTCATCAAATTCTCGGCCTCAGATGGCGCGGATCTTTGCTGCGAGCCAAAAGCAGCCGGCCTTCGATCGCAACGAATTTTCGCCTGGTTGAACGGGGTCTTTAAAGGCACCTAAATTGCCGCACGTATGAAATAAATTCTTAGATTTCGTCGGATTTCTGCTTCAAAAGATTGGAGAAAATCGAACCCAGAGCTCTGCATGTTGACCGAGATTACGTGCATACGTGGGTGTGCTACCGACACCTGCGCAGGCTTGTGTTCTCTCTTTTCTTTGTCGCCATGCTGGAAATACGTTTCCTCTTTCTCATCCCGCCGTTTGCATTCGCGCTGACCTTCGTGCTCTATTTTTTTCTTGCCGCGTGTTTGGCAAACTGGAAGTGTCCCCGCTGCAGGCAATCCTTTTTCAAGGCGGCATTCTTCCGAAGCTTATTTGGTGGCAGATGCTTTCATTGCGGACTTCCAAAATGGGCCGCCTCGGAAGCCGGCGACGTTGTTTGGTCGCCCCGGTTCCCGTTCGGCTGGAAAGCAGAGCAGATATGACCTTCTGACAAATTTTGCGATTCTGTTTAGCGTAAAAACACCGATTTTCTGGCAACCCAACTCTACTCTGCCCGGATGCTTATTTCTGTTTAGCGCGTTTAGGCACGCTAAACGTACCGTCCCGGAGGGACGGCTTGATAATAGGCCGGCGCTTCAGCTTCAGCGCCGGTTCCTGACGATTCCAAATCGGCCCCGTCCCGGAGGGCCGGGGTGAGCCGTATAAGCGCTAGCTTAAGCGCGAAGTACGCGAAGCGGCCCCGCTTTGCACGCTTGAAAACGCAAACCGAGACGGTTCGCCTACATCGTAGCGCGTTTGTGAGCGCTGCACTCCTTAGGTAGGTTAAGTTAGCGCTTATGCAGGGGTGAGTCGTTGGGCCCGAAGATGATCACAACAACCAGCTTTGCTGAGAAAAGCGACCAAGCTTCGCGGTTTTTTCGTGCTAACAGAAGCTTACGCGCCGCTTCACCCCAGCCCTCCGGGACGGGGGATTCCTTTTTGTTTCTGACTACCGGCGCTGAAGCGCAGGCCTATTCTCGGAGCGCCTCTCCGAGGCGCGGTCTCATCCGCTATCCACCCCGCGTCCCGTGTACCATCGTGTCCGTTTTAGAAGCGCTGTACACGTACGGATGCTTGCATCCGGTGTATGACCATCATCTCTTGGTGATCTTTGCGTCCTTTTGTGCCGATCCCATTCCTGCAATGGTTACACCTCCGAGGCGACCCCGTTCGCGATGTGCGGCTTGCGCGCTCCCGGTCCGCTCGGAGATGTCTCAAAATCACTTCTGATGCTGCCAAGGCCAATGAAAATGTTTGCGACTATGGTGTCGATTTTGATGGTGAGTTGAATGGGGCTTTGTCCCTTTCACGTTTCGATTCGAATAGCTCTGCTTTTTCTGTTTGCCGGGTGTCGCTTTATTGGGTTCCGGGTGATGACGGTACGTCCGGGGTTTTTCGGTGTCGCGTATCGGTTCATCGTGCCTTGACTGGCTATGATGCGAAATTGTTGGGGGAGGATCATAGGGAGGGAGAGGAACATCGACATGCTCTTGAGCAATTCCAGTGGAAATGATCCCAAAAAAATCAGCACAAAATGCCAATACGAGCGCAGCCGCTAACTTCATCTTTGGATCGATTGGACGAGAGATGCGAGTGTATTACTCAAGGTTTTCTGAAGCAAACTACAGCTTTTGTGAAGCGGCCAGTTGAACCCTCCAAAGATTGAATCGAGACGCTTGAATATCCCGCCAGCGCGAGTTGATGTCCGGTCCAGGTCCGCAACGCCGCTTCATCCGCGGTGGCACCAACGGCCGTGCCTCTATTAAAGATCTTTAGATTGTCCCCGGAAGACCAACAAACCCGCACACTCTGGTAACGCGGAACGAAATGTGCCAGGATCTTCCTGAGTTCGTCGGGACCACGCAAAACAGTCGAACGTTCACCGGTTTCCAATTCTACTCTTATGTCGAAGAGTAGTTCGCCTTCGTTTATTGAGGCAGTTACCTCGAACCGCGGATCGATCGGATCGGCAACATGGTACGTGTAGTGGTTCATCGGAATGAAATCGAGGGCTCATCCAACGGCTCAGCGAGGTCGCCCCTGTAATTACACAAAAAAAACTATTTTTTTGACCCCATTACACTTGCAACTTTGGGTTCATTTCTTCCTGTCTCTGTGAGACGAATGACTCTCGTATTTATCGGACGCTCTCGACAAAGGTGCCCAGATTTCCTGGACCGGAGCAATACCGGCATCACCCAATCGGTATTGCTCCAGAATACCCTCCGCAATGCCCTCTGCGATCCGCTGCCGATATTGCGGATTAGCTACTTTTGCGGCCTCCGAAGTGTTGGTCAGGTAGGCGCATTCACATAAAACACACGGAATTTCGGGATTGCGGGTCAATCGCAGGCGGCGGCGTAAGACACCTAAGTTCGCCTCACCGGTTTTTGTCACGAGATGTGTCTGGATCCTCGTTGCGAGGCCATGACTATTGGCGTGCCAAAAGAAAGTTTTCGCGCCGTTCGGGGAGCTGCCGCCCACGGCGTCGTAGTGAATGCTGATAAGGACTGAACGTGGCCCTTGGCGGTTTGCGAAAGCGACACGGTCATCCAACTCGACGAAATGATCGTCTTCCCGTACCATGATGGTTCGCAGACCATCTCTTTGCAAAAGTCCCCGAACCCGTTTTGCGGTGTCGAGTGTCATATCCTTCTCCAACAGAAAGATGGGCGCTCTTCGGCCGCTGGTACCGCCGTTATCTTTTCCACCGTGTCCGGCATCAATTATCACCGAGGAAAAGCGGCCGGCACCCGGTGTAGGGCCGTGGGCGCAGCTTCCCAGTAAAGTAGCTAACGCGATCCACAAAAGGCAGGGTACAAAGCGGGTAGAAAAGGGTTGAAATTTCGACATGAGATCGACCAACCATTGAATTTGATTATCTCATTTGTCGAGCAATTGATACCAATACTCAACGATCCGATCCGTCCTTCGACCACGCTCCGTTTGAAACCAGCTGCCCACAATCAGCTTTGCTCCTTTATCAGCCGCCAGCTTTTTCACCTCGTACGGATCAACAAAATATTTGGATTGAACCGAGAGAAATCCAATCTTTCGATATCCCTGAACTCCATACGACTTCACTGTTTTAGCAAAATCGCTCGGACTCACCTGCATAAATTGCACTTGATTCAACCAGACGAGTGCGATTGGCTTCCCGCCGGTTTGATCCCGATAAATTTCTTGCAAGGCGCCGTAGTAATTCCAATGCTGGCCAGCCTGTCTTGTATTCACGTTCGGTGTCAACGCGCAGCCGGAAAACAGCATGGCTAACATTAAGCCGATCAATTTTTTCTTCTGCCGCCCCTGCACCGCGAAAACGATATGGATGTAAATCTGTGTGTAGGTGTTGGCCATAATATGCCGCTCCTACGGAGCTTAACGCGATTTGGATACCGATAACTATAAAGATTTTGCTCCTACGGAGCACGATCTCGATCTTCCAAATGTCCAAACTGCAGACCCAGGCCTGAAGGCCTCGGCTATTGATCTCTAACCGCTTCGTGGTGAAATACAACGGCCGGTTGGCCTAACTTCTTTTACGGCTTCGCTCCCTTGGGGGAAAAACCCTTTCGCAACAGCCTCCAGCTAGTTATTCGTTGAGCATACCTTTTTCAGCCGAACCAAAATTTGGGAATCGTCCTCGTCCTCGAGAAAGCTATCAAGCCCAGTTCAGTGCGACGGCAAGAAAAGCCGGGCAAGATACTCGTGCAATGCGTCAATCTGATTGCCGCCGCAGCGGAATCCGATGTAGCCGTCAGGGCGAATTAGCACGATACCGGTTGGTTGAGCTTCGTAGAGCGTATGAACTGCGCCATCCAAGTCGAACAGGACATCGGGCGTAGCAGAGCTCTTGCCGTGGATGACCAGGAGCGTATCCATAACCTGCGCGTAATCGCCGGCCAGCATTTTGCGACGCCTATCAAAATCGATCGCGTCCTGAAGCGAATTCCCAGCGAAAAGCAGCAGTTGGTGCACTGGTTTTCGCAGACGATCGAGCAAAAGAATTGTTTTCTCAGAAACTCCATCGAACAGGGTGCAATCTGGCGCCCTGTCCCCGGCATGCAACGCCCACCCGCTCTTTCCCGCAACGGCGGAACTCCGTCGATAGTGAATACTAATTTCGGACATGGTTTCGGCGACACGATCCTCGATAAGATGAATTCCAGTCAGGAGCGGCAGCAAAGCGTTCCGCAATTGCAGGCCGAAAGGATTCTGCAAAGTCGCCATCCGGGTTAATCTGTCGGTCAGGTTTAAAACCATTTTCGCGACCGGTTCGCGCTCTTCGTTGTAGGTGTCAAGCAACGAGACTGGCGCGCGTCCATGGATCGCGAGTCCAATTTTCCACGCGAGATTGAAAGCGTCCTGGATCCCCGTATTCATTCCCTGACCGCCAGCAGGGCTGTGAATATGTGCAGCATCGCCTGCAAGGAAAACTCTCCCAAACCGGAATTCGCGGATCTTGCGTTGTGAGATGTGAAAGCGAGAAAGCCACGCCGGATCGCTCAACCGCAGGCTTTGGCAGGTTCTCCGATCTAACAGCGCCTGCACTTCGGCCAATCGCGGTTCTTCTTCCGCATTTCCTTTATGACTTCCCAGGGAAGCGATCACGCGACTGTGCTCTGATCGAAACGGAAAAACTCCCACGATTCCGTCATCCGCCAGGAATAAATGAATATGGATTCGATCCAGAGAACTTTGGACTCGCGCATCTGCGAGAAGAAACGTCTCAGAGTATTCCTCGCCCTCGAAAGACAGATTCAGCGCATGGCGCACTCCGCTGTGAGCTCCATCACAGCCTATGAGCAACTCTGATTCCAGAAGCTCTTCGCTCCCATCGGAGCCGCGAATAACCGCAACCACGCGATCCTCCGTCTGGGAAAGAGCGACCAGTTCCCGTTCGCGTTCCACATCCAACCCGTACCTTACCAATAGCTGCAAGAGGATCTGCTCGGTCTGGCTTTGCGGCAGGCTGATAGCGAAGCGATAGCGGCAGGGCAAGCAACTGAAACCAATGTGCCCTATCTGGCCACTTTTGTTGTAAAACGCTATCCCGTCCAATTCCAGTCCAGCGCTGAGGATATCATCGACAATCCCCATCATTTGGAATACCTCGAGAGTACGAGGGAATATCCCAAGCGCTTTCGAGGTCGAAGATGGAGCCGGGGCTCTGTCGACAATTCGACATCCCACACCGTGCCGGGCAAGCTCGCAAGCCATCGTCAATCCGACAGGGCCAGCCCCAACCACGAGAACTTCTGTGGCCGATTTCATGGGTTTCGATTCGACTAACGTCGTTTACGCTCGATGCCGGCGGCGCGCGGCTTCGAGATTCAGGTTAAGGCGTACGCGCGCCTCGTTCAACCGTGATCGCACCCGAGTTCGATCCACTGGATCCGCACATTTCTGGAGTTCATCAATGAGTTGATTGATTTGTCGGAGCTGCTCAACCTCTTCAGGAACGTAACCGGCATTCTTTAGAAGAGAATATCCGATTCGCAGATCTTCCGGACATCTGAAATACTCATCCAGGTCTAAAGGTTTACCTTTTCCGGGCAGATCTTCAGGGCCCTGTTGCGCAAGCCATTCTTCGATCTGCTTGTCAATCGAATAAGACATTCTTTCCGTTTACGTTTACATTTAAGAGAACAAAGCGCTTTCGACGAAGAGTTTCAAGCCCGCCCATTCGCCACTGCGACGGCAGCTGAACTAACCCGCTTTCTACCTGCAACCTCTTCGCCAGCATCGCGCGGAAGACGCACGAAACTTATGAAGGACAAGACAGAAATCGCGCCGACAACCAAAAACGCGAGAGGAAAATCGCCCGCAACCAACGTTTCACTACGGCGAAATGCAAGCGAGAGCTGCAGAATTGAAGCCCCCACCGTAACCCCAATACTCAGAGCAAGTTGTTGAAACACACTTGTTAGACTCGTCGCCTGACTCATTTCCGGCTGATCGACTTCTGCCACGCTGACAGCGTTGATGCAGGTAAACTGCAATGAACGGAAGAAGCCGCCAATGAAGAGAACCGACATCATGATCCAGATGGGGGTAGCCCGCGTGAAAAACACCGGGGCCGCAATCAGCGCTCCACTGATGATTGAATTCAGAGCAAGCACCTTGCGAAAGCCAAACCGTTTCAGGATCGCGCCCGCAGCCGTCTTCATCCCCATAGCACCGATCGCAGCCACAAAAGTTAATAGGCCGGAACTCACGGGGCTCATTCCAAACCCCAGCTGGAAGAGGAGCGGCAAGAGCAGCGGCAGCGCACCAATTCCGATGCGAAAAAGGGAGCCACCGACAATTCCAGCCCTGAAAGTTGCGTATCGCAGCAGTCTCAGATCGAGAATCGGCTCTTCCGTGCGACGCGCGTGAAAAACGTAAAGGATGACTGAAACAGCCCCAATGGCAAAGAGTCCGACCACCAGCCATGCCGGCATTCCCTTGAGGTCTGCGGCCGCAGATCCAGCGACTAACGCCGCAAGCCCGACCCCTGAGAGAACGAAGCCGATGTAGTCAAAACGACTGAGCCGTTCGCCCTTTACATTCGGAATGTAGAGCGTGGCAAGAATCATTCCGAGGGCAGCGACCGGGAGGTTGATCCAGAAAATCCACCTCCAGGAGAAATAGGTGGTTATGAACCCGCCGACCGGAGGTCCAAGGACCGGTCCCACCAATGCCGGGATTGTCAACCACGCCAAGGCCCCGACAAACTCCGATCGCGGAATTGTGCGCAGGATCACCAGACGTCCCACGGGCACCATCATTGCTCCACCAACTCCCTGGAACGCCCGGGCTGCCACTAACGATTGAATCGAGTTCGCAAAACCGCACAGGGCTGACCCCGAGGCGAAGACAAGGATCGCCATTCGGAACACGATCCGAGTGCCAAATCGATCCGCAAACCAGCCCGAGGCCGGAATAAAAACAGCCAACGTCAAGAGATAGCAGGTCAGAGCAAGTTTGAGCTGGATCGGGCTCTGGTGAAGATCCTCAGCAATAGCGGGCAAAGCGGTCGAGATGACGGTCGCATCCAGGTTTTCCATGAAGAGGGCGCACGCGACGATGAGCGGCACAAGGATACGAAGAGGAAGTATGCGGACACGGAAAAAATGCGTTGCGATCTTTGAGTCTTGCTTTTTGCGATGCATCCCGTTCCAAGTCGGTCCGCGCTGGGGATTCCCCATCGCATTCCTGCGCTGCCAACGCAACTTGTGATGTCGCAAACTCCTGGGCGTTGCTGGCAACGCCCCAAAATTTAGCGAGGAGCCGAGGTTTTTTCACCGGAATCAAAAACAGTCTTTCAACGCCCCAGTCTCACCTTTTGCGAAGCAGCCTGATGATTTCCCGGCCTTCGCGCCCCGGAAAAGAGTAGCGAGGACGCCTTTCATTAATCTCGTCAAAAACAGGGCCAAAAAGCTGATCGAGCTCCGGAATCGACACGCCGAAAGGAGGACCACCTTCGGGGGGTTCTTCCCCTTCGCCCAACGGATTGAGATAAAAGATCGCAAGCAGCAAACCGTGCAGTCCAAGTGCGCTGGCAATCGCGCGGACATAGTCAACCCGCCGCTGAGGATCAATTGCGCAAAAGCAGGTATGCTCAAATGCCCACTGAAACTCCCCGGAAAAATCCTGCGGAAGGTTAAAGAGATCTCCCAATTCGTAAGCTTCCCGACCAATGACTGGATACTGACGCGCCCGCTCTATTGCCAGCGGGGAAATATCGAGACCGATCACCTTGGATTCCGGCGACGCCGCTGCGATCGCCCGAACATCATGCCCGTATCCACAGCCTGGAACAAGGATGTTACCGTGCAAAGGTCCGCAGGCTTGCAGCCATTCGAGAAGAGGCGGCGCCGGGGCTCCTTTCTCCCAAGGGATATTCCCCGTCTGATATCTGCGATCCCAGTCCATACGCTTCAAAGCAGCGCCCTGCAAAACTGTTCATCCGTACAGGGCGCTAATGTCCTGTCCCCGAAATAAGCATATCTTTCGTTGCGATCAAAATGGGCCGCCGGCAAGGCGCGAGGAGGGCGCATATCCAGAGCGATACGTAACC
>Ga0306926_10005393_pt1 | contig 13595 bp, 12 predicted proteins | sample flu12Cox44000178_FD_203759 | JGI IMG/M metagenome (GOLD analysis project Ga0306926, IMG submission 203759) | Lab enrichment of tropical soil microbial communities from Luquillo Experimental Forest, Puerto Rico - flux8day.12C.oxic.44.000.178 (v2)... | ecosystem: Environmental > Terrestrial >... | reverse complement strand
TAGACGACCGCCGCGGCGCAGGCGATCGCCGGTCCCGACGGCACGTTGAGATGGTAGGACACAAGCAAACCGGCATAACCGGCCGCCATGCCGAAGCCGATGCTGAGGCCAACCAGCGGACCCATAGCCCGCGCCCAGCAGCGCGCCGCCGCCGCCGGCAGGAGCAACGGCACGCCAGCGAGCAGCGTTCCAAACGCCTGGAAGCCGGCCACAAGATCCAGCACGACGAGCACCAGGAATATGGCGCGATAGGCGCTATCGCCGCCGCGCATGGTACGCAGAAAGGCCGGATCGAACGACTGAATTGCAATTGGCCGAAAGACAAGGGCGAGCACGGCAATGACGATGCTCGCAATGGCGACAATCAAGATCAGGGCCGGGACGTCGATCGCGAGAACCGTGCCGAGCAGCACGTGCATGAGATCAAGATTGGTGCCGCGCAGCGACACGATGAGGACTCCGACGCCAATCGACGCAAAATAGAAAGCAGCAAGACTTGCATCCTCGCGCTGCGCGCCGAACCGCGTCCCGAGGATCATGAGAAGGACCACGGCGATGCCGGTAACAAGGCCACCTGCGCTCAGAACCGCCAGCGAGCTGCCCGCGAGGGCGAAGCCGACCGCTGCGCCCGGCATCACCGCATGTGAGAGAACGTCGCCGACGAGGCCCATCCGCCGGAGCAGAAGCAGCGTGCCGAGCGGTCCGCTGGCAACCGCAAGTGCCATGCACGCGATAAGCGCGGAGCGCATGAAGGCGTATTCGGAGAACGGAGCAACGAGGACGAGCCAGAGACTCATGACCACTTGCCCTCAGGACGGCATCGCGAGCCGCAGACGGGAACCCGGTCCCTGCGGCGGCACGGCCAAACCGGCCTCGACGAGCTTCTCCGGCGTCAAAGCCGTCGCCGTTTCACCCCAGGCGATGGGCCGACGCGCGAGCAAAAGGGTCTCCGGAAAGATCGCGAGGACTTGCTCGAGGTCGTGCAGCGCCACCATCACCGTACGGCCCTCGCCATGCCAGCTTTGGACGAGCCCCAGCAGGTCGTCGCTGGTGGTAGCGTCGACACCGGCGAACGGCTCGTCGAGCAGGACGATCGTCGCATCCTGCACGATGACGCGAGCGAACAGCGCGCGTCGGAACTGACCCGCCGAGAGCTCGCCAAGCATGCGGCTGGCAAGCTTGTGGAGGCCGACGGCCTGCAAGGCATTCTCGGCGCGTGACCGCAGCCCCGGCGGGACGCGTCCAAAGGCGCCGATCCTCGTCCAGGCGCCGAGAGCGGCAAATTCGAGAACCGAGATCGGGAAGTCCCGGTCGATGGAATCGCTCTGCGGCAGGTACGCAAGATCCGCCGAGGTCTCCGCGCCTGCAATCTCGATCGATCCCTGGCGCGGCGCAACAAGCCCGGCGATCGCATGCAGGAGCGTCGTCTTGCCGGCGCCGTTCGCCCCGACGATCGCCGTCAGCGAGCCCGCTGAAAAGACGCCCGACACGCCCTCAAGGGCCACCACGCGCTCGGCGTATCGCACCGTGAGGTTCCGCAGCGTCACGCACCCGCCCACGGCGTCGCGGCTCATCGGCTCTGTTGGTCCCTGGTGCATGTCCCTGCGGTAGCCCCGCCGCGCACAACCGATCGAGAGGGCGCGCCCGCCGCGGCAAGGGCCCTGCACGCCCGCCGCTCCGGAGGAACGCCGGACTAGCCTGGCCCCGCCAAGCCTCGCGTCACTGGATGGCGTCGATCGCGACGAACGTGCCAGTCAGGCCGACCGCCTTGGGCACGGTCATCGAGAAGAAGAACGTGCCGCGGTTGGTCCTGCCTACTTCAGCGGCCATGAGATCGGTCCGTACGTTCTCAATGATGTGGATGCCGTTGTCGGTGATCAGCATCTGATGCACCATGAACGCCTCGTCGGTGCTCTCGCCAGGGATCACCTCGACGGCCCAGGTGTCGGCGCCGACGGCCACGATCTTCTGATCGATCAGCCATTTTGCGGCAGCCTTGCCAAGACCCGGCTCGCCGCTGTTGTACTCGGTGTTCTTGGCGGGGTACTGCGCAAAGAGGTCAACCCAACCGGTGTGAAGGATTACGACGTCGCCCTCGCGCAGCGTCGTGTTCGTCAGCTTCAGGCCAGCCTGCAGATCGTCCGGCGTGATGACCGTCCCCTTGTCGAGGCAGGGCGTGCGGCAGTTGGGATTGCTCTTCAGCTTGTTCGCCTGCTGATAGACCTTGACCAAGTCAATGAACACGCCGCGTGTGGCGAAGCTCTTCAGGTGCTCGAGCCCGAGCTTGGTCATGTAGTTCTGATTGATGTTCTTGCCCATGGCGTTCTGGTTGTAATAGCAGTCGGCTCTGCCGATGTGCCCCACGCCGTCGAGGTGCGTCCCGACATGGCTCTGGCTGAGATAGGTGTCTTCCATGTAGGTCAGCTCGTTCTTGCCAAGCGCCCCTCCCGGCGCAAGACCGGTCGCGGTCAACACCGTCTTGGTGAAGCGGGAGCCGAACAGCGGCACGCCGTCGACCAGCGGATTGGTTAGGCTGGTAACCTTGCCCTCCTTGATCTCCGCGGCGGCGGCCTTCGTCACGGCCGGCGTGATACGATTGGTGGCACCGGCCTGATCTTCCTTGCCGAACGGCGACGGTGGCACGGTCTTGGTGCAATCGCTTTGTGCAAAGGCGCTCGAAGCCATCGCGATGGAGCTCACGAAGGCGATTCCCGTCAAGGCTGACATCAGTCGCATGACAATCTCCTCCTGCACTTTTATCTTTGTATGCGGTATGCGCGACCAAGGCCGCGCGCCCCGTACGACAGGGTCCGCAAAAAGGCTTGCTCGCCAGATCGGCAAAGTCAATGAAACTCGCCTGCTGCCTGCAAATTCGCCCGATCCGCGCTCGAAGGCGGTCGTGTCCGAAAACCGCCAGCCGGAAAATCGTTCCAGCCGCTAGATGCTCCTCCAACCCAGGAGCACTCGTCATGGCAACCCTCAGCAAGCAAATCGCCCTCGATACCGGCGCAGCCAACGCGTGGTCGGCGATCCGCGACTTCGGCCAGGTTCACACCCGCGTCGCGCCGGGCTTCCTCACCAGGCTCGAGATGGACAAGGGCGACCGCCTTCTCACCTTCTTCAACGGCCTGGAGGCGCGCGAGCGGCTGGTCACGGTCGACGACGAGCAGTGCCGGCTGGTCTATGCCGTGGTCGAGGGCCGGCCGACCCACTACAACGCCGCCGTCCAGGTCTTCCCCGAGGGCGATGGCCGCAGCCGGGTGATCTGGACGATCGACGTGCTGCCCAACGAGCTCGGGCCGACGATCGGCGGCATGATGGAGCACGCCCTGCCGATCATGAAGAAGACGCTGGAAGCAGCCTAAACCGCGTTCTATGAGCGGGCATGGCCATCTCCGCCCGCGACATCGACCATCTCAGCATCACCGCACCGGCGCCCGATGAGCTCGCCGGCAAGCTGCAGCAGGTCGGCTTCACCCTGACGCCCGAAGGCGTGGAGCCGCGCTGCCTCTGCTTCCAGCCGGCCGAAGACGACATCCCGAACTACCTCGAGCTGATCGAGGGCGAGCCCCGGATCGCGCTGGCGCTGAACGTGGCCGAGCTCGAGGGCGAGGAACGCACCCATGTGTGGGAAAGCGAGGACGGCTACGAGGTTGATGCCGCGACCATCGTCGGTCCGGGCAGCGACGGACCGTTGCCGTGGTTCCCGGTGCGGCAGGAGATTCCCGACGCCTTCATGGAGCCGGAATGGATCGTCCATCCCAACGGCGCGCTCGGGCTGACCGCGATCCACGCCGTCGCCGACGACCCCAAGGCGACGGCCGACGCCCTCGCCAAGGAATGGAAGGCGGTGATGGAGGAGATCTTCGACGGCTGCGCGGTGGTGAAGACCGGCTCCGTCGAGCTGCTGGTCTGGTCGCCGGCGGCCTGGCAGACGGAATACAAGTCGGTCGAGGCCATGGCGCCGGCCGAGCGGCCGGCCGTCGTCGGCCTCACCGTCGCCATCGAGCGAGCGCGGCCCTTGCAGGCCTTGCTGCGCGCCAACAACGTGCCGTTCGCGCTGAACGAGGGCGATCGCGTGATCGTGCCCGCCGAGCATGCCGGCGGGCTGGCGATCGAGTTCCTGCCGCAGACCTAGAACAGCGGCCTAGAACAGAGGTTCTGGCCCCTGCGGCACGCTCTTCCAGAACTCATTGTCGTGGCCGAAGATCAGCTTGGCGCCGCCCTTCTCGAGCGCCTCCAGCCGATCGAGTGACTTCAGCATCTGCGCCTTGTCGAAGGCACGCGCCGGCAGCCGGCGCTCCTTCAAGGTGCGGCAGAAGTAGCAGGCGTCGCCGGTCAGCACGACCTCGCTCTTGTCGGTGCGCACCCGGAGCGACTGATGCCCCGGCGTGTGGCCGTAGGTCGGGATGCAGACCACACTGCCGTCGCCGAACACGTCGTACTCGCCGTCGACCTGCTTCACCTTGTGGCCCTTGTCGAAATCGGCCTTGTAGAAGCCGAACTTGGCCTCGCTCTCGGGCGCCATGCCGACTTCCCACTCGCGGCGCTGCACGATCACCGTGGCGTTGGGCACGAACTCGTTGCCGCCGCAATGGTCGAAGTGCAGGTGCGACGAGATGATGAAATCGATCTTGCCTGGATCGCGGTCGATCGATTCCAGCTTCGACTTGATGTCGTCCTTGGGCCCGTAGCCCGCGAAATCGAAAATGCCCATCAGCCGCTCGCCCAGCCGCCCCTTGGCGTCGGTGCGCAGCTGCGGATGCATGCCGGTGTCGTAGAGCGCCCGGCCCTTGGGATGCTCGATCAGGAAAGACGGGATCGGCAGGTCGATCCGCCCCTCGCCGCCTTCCATCAGAGCATTGAACGGCCCGCCGATGTGGCCGCAGGTCATGGCATAGAGCTTTACTGTCATGGTGGTCAGCCTAGCATGGCGGCCGGCGGGAACCGAACGAAAGAGGTTTGGCCGGATGAGCGCATCGATCGAAAGCTACGGACTGATCGGCGACTGCCAGACCGCTGCCCTGGTCGGCCGCGACGGCTCGATCGACTGGCTGTGCTGGCCGCGCTTCGATTCGGACGCCTGCTTCACCAAACTCCTGGGCGGCGACGACAACGGCTTCTGGCGGATCGCGCCGGCCAAGACCGCCCAGACTGTGACGCGCTGCTATCGTGAGGACACGCTGGTCCTCGAGACGCACTTCGAGACCGCAAGCGGTGCCGTCACGCTGATCGACTTCATGCTGCCGCGCGGCGCCTCGTCGGACCTGATCCGCATCGTGCGCGGCGACGAGGGCGAGGTCGAGATGTCCATGGACCTGGTGATGCGCTTCGGCTACGGCGCCACCGTCCCCTGGGTGAGCCGGCTGAAGGACGGCACGCTGCGCGCCATCGCCGGGCCCGACATGGCGGTGCTGCGCACGCCCGCCGAGGTCCGTGGCGAGAACTTCAAGACCGTGGCCGAGTTCACCGTGACCAAGGGCGAGAGCGTGCCCTTCATGCTGAGCTACGCGCCCTCGCACCTGCCGGTGCCCGAGCCGGTCGACTGCGCGCAGGCGCTCGCAGAGTGCACCAAGTTCTGGCGCGACTGGACGGCCACCACCAAGTGCGACGGCCGCTACGCCGACGCGATCACGCGCTCGCTGATCACGCTCAAGGCCCTGATCTACCTGCCGAGCGGCGGCATCGTCGCCGCCCCCACCACCTCCCTACCCGAGCAGTTCGGCAGCGAGCGCAACTGGGACTACCGCTTCTGCTGGCTGCGCGACGCCACGCTCACCCTGCTCGCCATGATGAACGCCGGCATCTACGACGAGGCGGCGGCGTGGCGCGACTGGCTGCAGCGCGCCATCGCCGGCTCGCCCGACGACATGCAGATCATGTACGGGCTGATGGGCGAGCGGCGCCTCACCGAATGGGAGGTCGACTGGCTGGCGGGCTACGCCGGTTCGAAGCCGGTGCGCATCGGCAACGCCGCGCACCAGCAGTTCCAGCTCGACGTCTACGGCGAGCTGATGGACGCCTTCGAGCAGGGGCGCAAGGGCGGGCTGGCGGGGACCGAGGAAGGCTGGTCGCTGCAGCGCGTGCTGTGCGACCACGTTGCCAAGGTCTGGTCGACCCCCGACAGCGGCATGTGGGAGGTGCGCGGGCCGCCGCAGCACTTCGTCTATTCCAAGGTGATGGCATGGGTGGTGTTCGATCGCGCCATCAAGGCGGTGGAGAACCACGGCCTGAAGGGGCCGGTCGAGCAATGGCGCGCCGAGCGCCGCAGGATCCACGCCGAGGTCTGCGACAAGGGCTTCAACAAGTCGCGCAACACCTTCCGCGCCGCCTATGGCACCGACGAGCTCGACGCCAGCCTGCTGCTGCTGGCGCAGACCGGGTTCGTCAAGGCCGACGATCCGCGCTTCATCGGCACGGTCGAGGCGATCGAGTCCGATCTCATGGTCGACGGCTTCGTGCGTCGCTACCTCACCCACGAGGTCGACGACGGGCTGACGCCCGGCGAAGGCGCCTTCCTCGCCTGCAGCTTCTGGCTGTGCGACGCCTACGTCTCGATCGGCCGGCGCGAGGACGCCAAGACGCTGTTCAAGCGCCTGCTCGCCATCCGCAACGATCTTGGCCTGCTCGCCGAGGAGTACGACCCGCACTTCCAGCGCCTGCAGGGCAATTACCCCCAGGCCTTCAGCCACGTGGCGCTGGTCAACACCGCCTTCAACCTGACGCGGGCCGAGAAGCCGCACGAGCAGCGCGCCGACGGCCACGAGATCGACAAGGCCGCCGCCAAGGGCGACGCCAAGAACGTCGCCGCCCCGCCCGGCCTCAAGGTTGCGGAGACGACTTCAGGTGACGGAGACGGCTGAGCCCTAGCCGTCTTCCCCATTCAAATGGGGAAGTGCCCGCGTCTTACGCGGGCGATGGGGTCATGACCCCTCCGTCGCGGATTACCGCGACACCTCCCCATCTGAATGGGGAGGCGGTTAGCCGTCGAGCGCCTTCTTCAGGAGCTCGTTGACGATCTTGGGGTTGGCCTTGCCGCCGGTCGACTTCATGACCTGGCCGACGAACCAGCCCAGCATGGTGGGCTTGGCCTTGTAGGCCTCGACCTGCTTGGGATTGGCGGCGACGATCTCCTTGATCGCCGCCTCGATGGCGCCGGTGTCGGTCACCTGCTTGAGACCACGCTCCTCGACCAGCACCGCCGGATCCTTGCCGGTCTCCTCCATCGCCACGAACAGGTCCTTGGCGATGCGGCCTGAAATCGTGCCGTCCTTCTGCAGGTCCAACAGCTTGCCGAGATGCTCGGCCTTGATCGGCGATTCGGCGATCGTCTCGCCGCGTCGGTTCAGCATGGCGAAGAAGTCGCCGGTGACCAGCTTCACCGCCTCCTTGGCGTCGCGGCCCCCCTTACCACTATTGCACACCGTCTCGAAGAACTCCGCCGTCTCGCGCTCGGCCACCAGCACGCCCGCATCGTACGGCGTGAGGCCGTAGTCCTTGGTGAAGCGCGCCTTCTTGGTGTCGGGCAGCTCGGGCAGGCTCTTCCGGATGCCGTCGACGAACTCCTGCTTCAGCACCAGCGGCAGCAGGTCGGGATCGGGGAAGTAGCGGTAGTCGTGCGCGTCTTCCTTGGAACGCATCGAACGCGTCTCGCCCTTGCCCGGATCGAACCGCCGCGTCTCCTGCGCGATCTTGCCCCCAGCCTCGATGATCTCGACCTGGCGGCGCGCCTCGTACTCGATCGCCTGCTTGACGAAGCGGATCGAGTTCACGTTCTTGATCTCGCAGCGCGTGCCGAGCGGGTCGCCCGGCTTGCGCACCGACACGTTGACGTCGCAGCGCATGGAGCCTTCGTCCATGTTGCCATCGCAGGTGCCGAGATAGCGCACGATCGAGCGCAGCTTGGCGAGGTACGCGGCCGCCTCGTCGGCCGAGCGCATGTCGGGCTTGCTGACGATCTCCATCAGCGCCACGCCGGCCCGGTTCAGGTCGACATAGGTCTGGCTGGGATGCTGGTCGTGCAGCATCTTGCCCGCGTCCTGCTCGAGATGCAGGCGCTCGATGCCGACCGTGCGGCTCTTGCCGCCCTCGAGGTCGATCTCGACCTCGCCTTCGCCGACAATCGGGTCCTTGTACTGCGAGATCTGGTAGCCCGCCGGCAGGTCGGGAAAGAAGTAGTTCTTACGGTCGAACACCGAGCGCAGGTTGATCTTGGCATTGAGACCCAGCCCGGTGCGCACCGCCTGCTCGACGCAATGCGCGTTGATCACCGGCAGCATGCCGGGCATGGCGGCGTCGACCAGCGACACCTGGGTGTTGGGATCGGCGCCGAACGCGGTCGGGGCGCCGGAGAACAGCTTGGCATCGGAGATCACCTGGGCATGGACTTCCAGCCCCAGCACGATCTCCCACTCGCCGGTCTCGCCTTTGATCAGTGACATGGCGGTTAGATAAGGTGGCCGCGGGAAAAATGACAGGGATTTGAGCGCCCGCTGCCTTTGCCATTTCCGCCGTTTTCACTGTTTTTTAACCGCGCTCGGCCGGCCGAAAACGGCAAGGGTGCCGCAAACCCGGCGTTTTCACCGGACTTGGCCGTCCGACAAATGGCCGGAAATGGTCGAGAAATGGTGAGAAAATGGTTTTTGCTCACTCTTCGGGCTCTTCTTCCTGCTCGCGTTGCGCCCTCTCTTCCCGGTATTGCGCCATGTGCTGCGCGAGATCGTGCCGGCTGACCACCTTCCTGTGCGCTCTCAGCAGCTGAGCGAGGGCAGCTGCCTCCTGGACGGTGGCCTCGCCCGCCAGGACAGCGTTGGCCACGGCCGTGCTCACCGCCAGCATGTCGCCTGTCTTGGGCATTTCCGGCAGCGCGGCTTCGAGCGGCCGACTGCGGCCGACCGGCCAAACCCGGTCGAGCAGCATCTTCAGCGCCGTGGTGTTGCCCTCGTCGGCTTGCCGGTACGCGATATCGAACAGATCACCGGCTTTGGCGGCAACGCGCTCGTCGAGCGCATCGGCCGCGGCCGTCACGACCTTACGTGGCCGGCCGGGACCACCGGGATGGCCTTTGACGAAGCGGCCGTCGGGGCCGTGGGAAGCGGACGGCGGTGCCTGGGACACGGGCGTACTCCTTACTTTACGCAACTGAGCCCGATTATAACTCTGACGCCGCAGACCACCTATTATGGTCATTAGAAGTTCGACTCGCGATCACTTCGCTTCACGTCAATTCACGCCAACTCACCGCGGCGGCGCCCACACCGTCAGGAAGCGCTGCACGACGGCGGCGGAGTTGTCCGAGGCGAGCTGGAAGAAAGTGCGCATCTCGTTCTCGCCCGCGCCGCCGCCGGCGAGATCGGACAGGCTGCGGAAGGCGATGTAGGGCACGGCGTTGGCGTAGGCGACCATGGCGATGGCCGCGGTCTCCATGTCGAGGACCTGCGCCTTGAAGGTGTCGAACACGTATTGCCGGAACTTGGCATTGTCGACGAAGGCCTGGCCCGAGACGCCATTGCCGCCCACCACCACGCGCGGCGGATGGCCGAGGCAGGCCTGCGCCGCCGTGCAGGTCTTGAGCTCATCCGAACGGAGACCTGTCGCCGCTGTCAGCATTCCGGGATCGATGTCGAACCAGAACTTCTTCAGCAGGCCGTCCTTGGCGTTCCGGACGCCGACCTCCTGCGGAAAGATCATGCCGTAGTTGGCATAGGGCGTTTGCATCCAGAGCGGCAGCTGATACTTGCCGTCAACCTCGCGCGCGAACACCGCCTCGAGATACTGGCCCCAGCGCTGCGCCACCGTGACGTCGCCGACATGCAGGCTGGGATCGACGCCGCCCGCGATGCCGCTCACCACGATGCCGACGACGTCGAAGCGATCGAGCACGAGCTGGGTGTTCATCGCCGCGTTCACCATGCTGACGCCGCAGAGAAACAGCACGACCTGGCGGCCGGCCAGCGTGCCGGCAACGAACTCCACACCGTTGACCGAGTAGCTCTTGGGCTCGCCGACGGCGGCCTTCAGCACCTTCCATTCCGGCTCGAAGGCCGAGATCACGGCGATGCGCGGCGTGGGATCGAGCTTGTCGGCGGCGTGCACCGGCGCCGCCAGCAGCATGGACACCAGTGACAGGACGGCAACGAGAATTCGCATGGCCGGCTCAATAGCCGTTGGCGTCGGGCTTGGCAAAAAAATCGAATTGTGCCCGGATAGCCCGCCGAGGAGGCCGAGATGACTTTGTCGATGCGCCGGATCGTGCTGTTCACCAAGGCCATGCCGCGCATGGTCGTCTTCTATCGCGACGTGCTGGGGCTGCGCCTCGCCAAGGATGAAAAGGGCTGGAAGGAGTTCGATGCCAACGGCTGCATCATCGCTCTGCACAACGGCACCTCGGTCAGGGGCAAGCGGCCGCCCAAGCTCGGGTTCTGGGCCGAGGACGTCGCCGCGGCGCGGGCTGAGCTGGTCGGCCGCGGCGCCAAGATGACGAAGATTCTCGGCAGCGGGCTCGCGACGCGTTGCGAAGGCAAGGACCCCGACGGCAACCCCTTCTACGTCTCGGTGCGAGAATAACCGGCAGCGAATCGGGCTTCCCCAGGCGCAAGTCCGTGGTGTAGGGAGGCGCTAATCAAGGGGTCTGGGAGGTCTTAGCGTCATGTCCGTTCTGCATCGCCGCTCGCTGCTGGCGAGCGTTGTCGCTGCGTCCGTCGCCGCGCCCGCCATCGTGCGCGCCCAAGGCGCCGGTGACTGGCCCAAGGGGCCGATCAAGATCATCGTGCCCTTCCCGCCCGGCGGCTCGACCGATCCGGTGGCGCGCATCATCCAGGCCAAGCTGATCGAGACCACGGGCTGGAACATCATCGTCGACAACAAGCCGGGCGGCACCGGCGCGGTCGGCTCGGCGGTGGCGGCGAAGTCGGCGCCCGACGGCCAGACCTGGATGATCACGTTCGACAGCCACATCCTCAACCCGGCTTTCGCGTCCAACCTGCCCTACAAGGATTCCGACCTGTTCAATGTGATGGAGATCGGCCGCACGCCGCAGGCGATCGCGGCCCACCCCGACCGGCCGTACAAGACGTTCGCCGACGCCGTGGCCGACGCCAGGAAACGGCCGGGCAAGGTCAGCATGGGCGTGCTGGGCGCCAGCCAGGCGCTGGTGCTGATGACCTTGATCAAGAAGGAGAACGACGTCGACATCAACCTGATCCCCTACAAGGGCGGCGGGCCGCTCAACCAGGACATCCTGGCCGGCGTCACCGACATCGCCATCGGCAGCACGACGTCGCTCAGCCCGCACTTCCGCGCCGACAAGGTGCGGCCGATCGCGGTGACCGGCGAGCAGCGCACGCCCGCCCTGCCCGAGACCTCGACCCTGATCGAGCAGGGCATCAAGGGCTTCCCGTCCTATTCGTGGTGGGGCGTCTATGCGCCGACCGGCACACCGCGGCCGATCGTCGACAGGATGCATGCCGAGATCACCAAGGCGGTGCGCTCGCCCGACGTCACCCAGAAATTCGTCGAGCAGTTCAACATGGAGATCCTGACCAGCTCGCCCGAGGCGTTCGCCGCCTACCAGAAGGGCGAGCAGGAGCGCTGGTTCAAAGTCATCAAGGACAACGACATCAAGGGCGACTGATCGCCCCTACTTCCGCTTCAGGTACTGCCAGATCTCGGCGTCGCGGCCGTAGACATCGGGGCGGAATTGCAGCTGGCCATCGAACTCGGCGAAGGCGGTCTCGTACACCACGAACACCGGCACGGGCTTCGGCACGGCGCGTCGCTCGGTGTTGCCGGTCGCGATCTCCCGATCGATCACCTCGAGCGGCTGCTTCATCAGCAGAGCGGCCATCTGGTGGGCATTCTCCACCCGGATGCAGCCATGACTGAGGCGGCGGCCGTCGCGCAGGAACAGATTCCTCGTCGGGGTATCGTGCAGGTAAACGTCGAACTTGTTGGGCAGCTCGAACAGGAAGTGTCCGAGCCCTGAATTGCCTCCCCCCTTCTGCTGCAGCACGCCATCGGGCATCAGCTCCATGTTGTGCTTCGCCAGATAGGTCGGGTCCTTCTTGGCCAGCGGCAGGATCTCGTTCTTGGCGATGTCGTCGGGGATGACCCAGGGCGGGTTGAACGAAACGCGCTCGATCGTGGCCTGGAACTCCGGGCTCTGATTGCGCCTGTCCTCCTGGCCGACGATGACCCGGGTGGAGAAAACCACCCGATCGTCGCGGTAAAACTCCAGGCGCTGGTCGGCCACGTTGACCCAGACGCGCTCCGCCGGCAGCCGCCGCGGCAGCCAGCGTTCGCGTTCGAGGTTCACCACGATCTCGCGCTCGCGGGTCGTGGCGGCAGCACCGCCGACCAGGAAGCCCGTGTGAATAACCTTCAAAGCCTGGCGCAGCAGCCGATAGGTCGGCGTGGTCGGCGCCAGAGCCTCGAGCGCCACCGCTGGCTCGGGACTGGCGATGGCGGCGTCGAGCTCGGCGGCGACATCGATCGGCTCCGGCTTCAGGACCTCGTCATCCCTTCGGCGCTCGACCGGCATGGCCCCGCGCGCCAGGGCATCGGCGTAGGACAGGAAGGCGTCGGACAGCAGCAGTTCGCGGTCAAGCCTCGTCAATGATTCGCGCGACCGCAGCGACGTGGCGTGAAACCGTTCGGGATCGAGACCATGGTCGCCGGCGCGCAGCACGACTTCAACCAGTGCATCCGCCTGCGCCTGCCGGGTGTTCCAGACCGGCGCAAAGGCATGGCGGGCATAGAAGCGGCGCAGCAAGTCGACGTTCAGCCGTTCACCGCCGACGGTTGACTTGGGTGCGCGCTCGATCAGGTTGCCCAGGTCGGTCTTGGAAACTTCGGTCTTGGCATGCGCCGCCGCCGGGGTGGCCGGTGCCGACACGAGGGCTACGGTCGGCTCCTTGTCCGCGGCAAGGACTGGCGGCTCGTCGGACGCACAGGCTGCGACGGCAAGCGCCATCGCGACGCCCGCCATCGGGGCGACGCGCACCAGAAGGTGTCTCGTCGAGAAGCTGCAGGATGGGAACAGGGTAACCTCACCGACAGCGGTTCCGAGAGCTTGCTTTATGCGACAGTAGAGCCAAGATTTCCATTGCCCGACCGCGGTGCGCCGTCGGGGACCGAACCGTGAACGGTTGCGGCCCGAGATTTCGGTCCACCGTGCGGGAACCAGGATGGCCCGTTCGACGTTGGTTACAATCGGTTTCGGATTGTTGTGTCCTAGAGACGCTCAACTAAGGAGGTACGGATGTCCGACGTTACCGGAAAAGTGTTGCGTGGTGCCGCGCTGATTGCACTCGTGCTTCCAGCGGCGCTGCTCGGGGCGTGCTCTCAGCCAGCGCCGCCGCCACCGCCGCAGCAGGCCGCTCCGCCGCCGCCCCCGCCACCGCCTCCGATGCCGCCCGTCCGCGGCTAGACGATCGATCTAACCTGACCGCCATCGAGGCGCGGGAAGCCGAGAGCGGCCCGCGCGCTCGATTGCGTGCGTTCAGGTGGCGCGCTCCCTGCAAATCTGCATAACTCGATCGACAAAGGGAGGGTTTTGCATGAGGGGAGTGTCTCGCCGCGCCGTGCTGGCGGGCAGC
>Ga0306926_10005389_pt1 | contig 13596 bp, 14 predicted proteins | sample flu12Cox44000178_FD_203759 | JGI IMG/M metagenome (GOLD analysis project Ga0306926, IMG submission 203759) | Lab enrichment of tropical soil microbial communities from Luquillo Experimental Forest, Puerto Rico - flux8day.12C.oxic.44.000.178 (v2)... | ecosystem: Environmental > Terrestrial >... | reverse complement strand
CTCGATCTTTGACCACTTTAATAGGCATTGCTGCGAAGTAGGAAAGGATCTGCCACGGGGCAACGTCGGCGGTCATGCTGTCGGAGCCATCCATGTCAGCTTCGAGGCTCTTTCGCTCACCGTTCGGAGCTATCAGGTACAATTCGCCAGCCGCGCCAACTTCTAGGTCGGCAACGCGATCTCCCATGACCATGCGAAGCCGGGAACCGGGTGCAAAATTTTCTTTGCGTGGCGGCCGATCAAGGAGGGCAGTGAGGACCGGTAACGGCAAGCTGCCTCGCTGACGTGCCGCCTCCATTAGGGCGTGAGCCCCTATCACGTCGCCGAGTACGCCCATCCGGCTGCATGCGTTGACAAGCGAGCTGGCGCCGCGCGGCGCGTCGTCGTCAACATCACGTAATAGTCGTGTGGCAAAGCTGACGAGAGATCGTGAGCGCAGCAAATTCTGGGACTTGCGCCACGACGACACGTACGTCGCCAGGTAAGAGGTCCGATTTCAGTTCGCCGCGACCCACCGCCTGCTGGAACGCCGGGTCGGAGAGGTGCCGGGACAGGGTTGCTTGCCGGCAGATAAAGGCTGAAAGCAGCCCGGTCGTAAAAGCTGTATCCGGATTCGCGATGTCATCCAGCACGGCCAGAGCGAAAGCGATATACGTATCCATAAATCGCTCCTGCGCCTGCAACCGGCGTTCCGCGAATTCCATCAGTTGGATACCCGGAAGGCTGGGTATGCCCGCTGCAATGGTCTCGTCCGCGTGCTTTGGATTATCCTTTATGTCCGCCGCGATTGATCGAAGGACCCACGGGTTGCGGTACTCCACTGAGCGCTGCGCCCCTTCCATGAAATCAATCCGGAGGTCGTGCAGTAGCTTGAGGGCCAAACGAAATTCATCGTCGTCAAGCAGACTTAGCTCTGTTTGGTCAGCTTCGCGGCCAAGGGGCGTATATTGGCGGCCGTGGCCTGATTTTATGAATTTATCTAGCGTTCCCAAGCCGCAGCTTATTAACAGTTGCAGTCGGCCGCCAAAAGCGTGCGACGCTAAAGCGTCCAGATCGGCGCCCATCAAGTCGGGGTCCGGTTCGTCTATCGCCACGATTATCCGAAACGGGCCGTCGTGCGACATCCGTCTAAGCCAATCGCGAGTGTCCTCCGGCCCGATGTTCCAACCCAGTTCCGTGGCGAATGTATCCGCTAGCAGCTGGAAAAGACCCTGTCGGGTCGAACTTGCGTTCACGTATAAGACGACGGCGTCCCTCTTTGCCGGATAGAAGCGTTCAAGCTCGCGTAAAACATTGCTTTTCCGACCAGCGGAGGACCTGACAACAAGACGATCCTACGGCCGTGATCGAGGTGATAGGCGATCTCCGCGGTCTTCTTTCGCGGAAACAATAGTCCCTCGGCAAATGGAACTAGCGTCTCGTCCCAACCACCAGTGAGCTGGCCAGTCGTCAGGGATGACAGGTTCGTGAGGATATCGCGTGCTGCGCCCGATTTCGTCCCCAAGAGTGAGGAGATCGCGTTCTGAATGTCCTGGGCACCGATCTGGGCAGCATTTCGTATCAGCTTTTCAAATGTGCTCGCGTCGGCATTCTGGGGGTTCCATTCGACTCCGTCGTGGGTCTGAAAAACCTGCGTCTCCGTACCATTGCTTACGATCGTGAGTGGAGCCATCGGTTCGAGAAGCCGGGCGTAGGACAAGCCCTGCCGCCGGTCCTCGTCGTCAAGAGGCAGTCCCGGCCGTTTGAGCTCAAGTACAGCTAGAGGCCGGTCCTTGTGAACGAGCAGGATGTCGAGCCTACCGAAAGCGACCGCACCGACGCTCCCATCGACCTGCACATCTTTGTGACCGAGGCGTATCGAAAACTGCAGCTGATGGCGAATGGAGCCAGGCGGAATGAAACGAAGAGCATGCGTGAGCACCGCCGAAAGCCGAGCCTCGAAATTCGCTTCCGTCGCCGCCGTGATACCCGGAGCCCGCTGCGGTTTCGAAGTGGTCTTCCGATGTTTGCCTGGCTTGTTTCGCTTGCGTCTGTTTTTACTCACTGGCACGAGTTGCCTCCCGTCACATGCTGATCTTAATAACAGATTTTATCGTGCGCTCATCCGGGCCGGCAATCAGCAGGAGCGCTCCGAGAAACACAAGTGCAAGCTGCGACATCATCTCAGCCCGACAAGCCAGGGATATTCGAACCCGCTTTACGCGCCGCTCTTGCCTGCGCCGATGCGATGACGGCAGGTCCGGTTTTGATGCCGCGGGCGTTGTAGTAATCAGCGATGCATTCCGCTCCGCAGAACTTGCGCTTGCGACCGGCAAGAGCTCTCCCGCAATTGGCGCACAACGGCGGGATGACGCGAGCGATCGAACGGCCGGGTTGCCATCGAGCCGCATAGCGCCCGCGTCCCGCTTCGGAGCTCACACGAATTCGCAACCTTGGGTGCCCGCTCGGGACCGCGATCCTACGGGCATACCATGCTACCACGTCGGCAGCCGGCTCGCGCCATAAGGCCGATGTCATCGCAAGGTGAGACACGGTAAGGGATGCATCAAGCGCACGGCGCCACGGCCATCCTCGAAGAAATCGCGGCGGGCAAACGTGGCCTCGCGCAACCATGTCAGCAGCCATCGATCAATAATAGAGCAATGGTTCAAGTAAATCGTAGGCAGCACTTGCGCGCTCGTCTTTAACATCGCCGTGCAATATTCCCATAGTTGGGTCTAGGCCAGCGGCTTGCAGCGCAATTACTGTTTCAGACAACGCAATATTATAAAGATAATTTGTGATGGCATTTGCGGGAGACACCGCAGTTTTCGGACGCCCAGTCAGCACACTGCGGTGAGCTCCGAAGGTCCTCCACGTGTTGGGGACAGGATCGCGCGTTGTAAATGCAATCGGCCAATCCGCGAAAGCGCTCCAATAGATGTTGCTGACACGTCCCTCGATCCCAAGCAATGGGAATCGGCCGCTACCAGCTGGTGGTAATTGCGCGGCGAATTCGGTTGCCCGATCGGCCGCTTCGCTGCGATCGAGCTCCCGCAATAGTGAGATTTGACCGGTGATCTTAGCCTCGATCAGTTCCCGCGCAATCTCGGCGCCGCGGCCTCCGCCAATCCCAAGCTGTGCCTGTGTGCGACGCAACCGAGCACTATGCCGGACACTGCGGCGCGGGACACTGGTAACGACCGGCCGGCCAGTGGGGTCGAGTACGACAAGCGCGGCCCCGATAGCGTCAAGCCAATGCATCGCGGCCAGCGTGATATAACCTTCCGATCGCACAGCGATTAGTCGCGAGATTGGGCATGATGCCCGTGGGTACCTGCGCTCAGTCTCGGCGCCCTTAATACCATCCCTGACTACGAGATGTCCGAGTTCTTCCCGGACGCTCGTTACAAAGCCTGAGAGAACGCAAACGCCGCTCTTGACTGTGCCGAAGGTGTGATCGGAGAACTGCATCCTTTTAGCGCTCTTTCTGCAAGGCGTTGATCGGTAGACCAGTCCCCACTAGCAAGCCGCACGGGCGCCAGGACGATATAATCCCGCGCGTAGCGATATTCCGTTATTGGACGGATCAGAGATTGCAGCGATTCCGGCACACGAAGCGATGCAAGCTCCCTCGACGCTGGCGATTTAATTGCAACTCCCCGCTGCCGTAACTTCCACTGCACGAAATCGCCACGGTCGCAGAACGTCGAAAAATATGCGGCGTTTAAAATGTTGTTGCAGGTAGGACAGCACGGCAAAAGCCAATTGTCAAACTTCTGTTGCGGCCAGTGCTGCCGCGCCCGCACTATGATCTCGACCGGGATGAAATGATCGAGATGCCCGTGTCGCCCGCGGCTGTGTAGTGCCATTTGACCGGGAAGCCGCAGTAGATGCAAATCGCTTGGTCGAAAATAACAGTGTCGAGGACTGTTGCCTCGCGTCGCAGCTGTTTATCCAGGCGCTCGCGTGCAAGGCTGCGGACGCTACTCATCGCCGGGCATGATCTCTGGGACACGCCCCGACAATCGGAGAGCGGCAATAAGAGGGGGCTTGAAACTTACTTTTGGCATTTGGTCTACTCCACTACTTTAACAAAATCGGGCATTGCACTGAGCAATAGCGCTTGTCCGGTAAATTCTGTTAATAACTCGGGATCATAGCAAGTAGACCGATCGGATGTCTTCCCCTTTATGGGAAAATGAACAAGGAAATCTCCGATCCGTCGCGCGCCCTCTCGTTGCTTATCCCACCTAAACGATTGGCGCCACAGTTCCGTTTGCCACGAGCCGCGCATTATGGCAACGTCCCGTTTCCGCAGTTCCAGCGCGAGTCGTAGACCTATAAAAATATCAACCGGGATGGGCACTACTGGCGCCGACGAGGCAAAGATTTTGTCATCTTCCGTGAACTCGTTTATGAACCTCTTCCATTCCCGAATGAAGTCAGGCGCATGCTTTGCAACGATAGATCGGCGAATACCGCGGGATTTGAAAATTGCCTCTACATTGTGTGGCGACCAGTAAAACCCACTTTGTACAACGAAAAAGTCGGGAAGTTCCTTAAGTTTCCAGTCGCCAAGGTTGTCGGTTCGCTGCAACCTCGGCAACGGACGGGTCGAATAGATTGCGTCCGTCGCTATCATCATTACATCCCACGGAACGGATGCAGCGGCTTCGAACACTTGCGCCCGGACAATCGACATTAGCAGACCGGAAGCTATGCGATCATGCCACGGAGCGGCCCCAACCCGCTGAGAAAACTTGCCATTGAGCGCGGCCAAACCGAGCTTGATCGGGTAGCCTTTCGCGTCATCTCCTACATCAAGTCGATACCGGTAAAGCGGCTCTATCCAATCGAACGTGCGGCAGTCACAAAACGTCTGAGCTATGTAGCCCTTGTGCAATTGCAGCTTTACCCCTGCATTGGCAGCAGCGACGACTTCGGGCGACCAGTAGACCCCGGAACCATTCAGAGGATAGCGGATAAATCCGTCCTTGGTGCGAAAGGGAAAGGCGCCCCATATGCTGTCGTCGCTTTGCTCAAACGCGAGATCGGCGATGAACAAGTCGCGGACGAGACGGCGCGCTTTCAGGTCCCGTTGCAAGCGTTGCATTTCGGGGGGTGACATCTCGCACCAGCGGGTGTGCAGCGCGCAAGGCAGCTTTTTGATTGCAGCGGGATAAGCCGAGTTGATGTCATAGGCAAAGGTTTTTGCCCCGATATACCCCGTGCGAGAAACTTCATTGCGTCCGCCGTAGTAGGCTTCCAACGTCATCTGTTGCAGTTCCGGCGACCGCTCGGGTAAGGCGCTGCGTTTGGGAACTTTGGCGCTTGCCAACATTCTGGTCGCAATGTCGCCGGAGCTTCGCCAATGCGCCGGCTTGAAATCGATAACAGTAGACGGTTTGTCTAAACATACTTCTCTTAATGCCGAGAGAACTTCAGCGAACTTGCGACACTCGATTTCGTTATATTTACTTATATCGGAAGTTATTTTTGTGAAAAATTTCCGTTGTACCTAACTTTTCCAAAAACCCTAAGGACTCAGGGTCGGCGACTTGCCACTTTTCCAATATTTCAATAAATGGTGATTGAAAAAGCCTGCCGCTATCGTGGATTGTTCTAGCAGTCCCTTTAAGAGGCTTCCCTCTAATAGGACACGCCTTAGCAACGCGAAAGAATTGTCCCGGAACATGTTCAAGAAAATACTGTTGCCAGTGCGTGTATCTCGACGATTGAGCGGGTTTTGGTGACAACAACCGCTCAATTCGGTCGTCCGGCACATCCCGCAGAATGTGCGTTACGTCATAGCTGAAATAGAATGAACACAATGTCGCCGCTTCTGTTGACGGCAAAGCGAGAACGAATTCTAAACACTCACGCGTTGTTAGCGGCCGATTGTCCTCGAACAACTGATAATACGTGCCGTCTATCCCCGCGGCGCCCATTAAGAGATAATTCTGTCGTCCTAGTTCGTCTTTCCCGCCGCCCTCACCGTCTACAACGATAAACGGACGGTTGTTAACGGCGCGTGATTTGTGCCAGTCGCCAGATCGAGGCTTGTGCCGGTCGCCGGATCGGGGCTTGTGTCGATCTTTGCGTCGTTCTTGCCGGCGTTCTTCTTCAACCCTTGAAAGAAGGTCTAAAAAGCGATCCAAATCTGGATCAGGATCGGCAACAATCTCGAAATCTGGCATCGTCTAAAGTCCAGTAAAATGATAGGCAATGAACAAGTTTTTGCTATAGCCAAGCCCCTCCCCCCTCTTTTCTATGGGCTTGCCGGCTTCCACCCACTCTCTCTGCCGCTCCATTGCTAGGTTTATTTGCTCAAATTGCTGACTTTCCAGCTGTGCCAAAAACGACTCTCGAATATTCTCGAATTCGTGACCGTATGTGCCTTGCAGATATGCGGCATAGCGATCGCGCAGCACGCGGAGATTTTTGCGCCCAGCCGCCCGCGCAATCGACGGGCGTTCGCCGCGTTCTATTTGCCGGGTGACGCCGCTGACAACGCGCCGCTGGTAGGGCGTGCGCTCGCTCGGCTTGGTGAGGAAGTGATAGAGCGCGCGCAGTTCGGTCTTGCGCGCCCGCTCGGCCTCCTGAAATTCCCGTAGTCGTGCCTTTTGAGCGGCCTCGATCTCGCGGGTCGTTTCGACGCCGCGACGATACACCCGCTTTTGGTAGGCAAGCTCAGCTTTTAGGACGGCGTTTTCCCTTGCCAAGCGCGCCACACGGCGCTGCGTCGCCTGCAGCTGAGCGCGCAGAACGGTTGTGGCGCGTCGACGCCCCTCTCTGCCACCACCGCCTCGACCGCGACCGCCTCCAGCGCTGCCACCCGTCCCACCGCTACTGGCGATGAGCATGCGTCGAATGTCATAGTCGTGCAGCGCGTTAACGTACGCGGCGGCGAATTCAGCGCCTAGGGGATCTAACCCAGGGTCTGGATAGAGCCAATCGGGGCGCGCCGCGCTCATACCGGCACTCCCACGGCACGATTGGCCTTGGTCGGCCACGCGGCCAGTCTTGCCCTCTCAGCCGCGGCGCGCTCTGCGGCGCGCCGTTCCGCCTCGCGGCGGCGATCCACTTTGGCGGCCGCTTGGCGCGCCCGAGCTGTGGCCTCTCGGTGTTGGGCGGCTGCGACGGCTTCGGGACGTATTGCATCAATGTGTCGCTGTTGCTCTTGCTCCGCGCGTTCCTGAGCAAGGCGGCGATCGATTTTGGCTTCGGCGTAGAGATACCGCCCCCAACCGGGGCGTGTGATCGCCTCTAAGGCTCGCTTTGCGGCGCCCGCCCGCGCGCGAGCCTCGTGTATGAGATGAAGGTTAGCGGCGCTCTCTCGGTCGAAAAAGTGTTCCAGTTGCTCGATTGTCCAGGGAGATGCCGGATCAGCGGCTTTTATTTCGGCGTGCAACACCTGATGTTCAGGCGCCAAATTACGGGGTAAGACGTCGCAAAGTACGTTCCCGAATTCCCACAAATAGATCCGGCAGAATTACATTGCGGGGCTCGCTTGTACCTTCATTTTCGGACGGGTACAGACCCGCTGCCGCAATCATCGCAATCGCTGCGGTTTCCGGTTGCGACGGTGTACTCTGGGTTCGGAACGGTTATATAGCACTGAATTCCCCCTTATACCCCATATTTGGGTTGATGCGTACTAGATAGGAGGAAACCGGACAAATGTCAAGAGAGCGTGTACACTCTCCGGTTGTATTCTCTGAACTAGGCCGGGCGCTCAACAGCGCGATGAAAGGGGAGTTCGGCGACATGATCGAGGCGCTTTCCCGCGCCATCGAAGCCAATCCTACGCTGGCTCAGGCGCCGGAAATCGCCCAGGCGTTCCAAGCCGGAGCAGATCTGGCAAACAAAGGGGAGGTTTCTGACGAAACGCGATCGTTCATGGCAATGATGGCCGAGGCGCAACCTGCCGCGGAAGGTACAAAAATGCTCAGAGAAGCGCTAGGGCTTACAACGGCTGCCGCTGCCGAATTGACCGGTTTTTCGGAAAGCTATGTCAGTAAGTGGGAAGCTGGAACAAGACCTGTCCCGCCCGCCGCGATTGGCGCTTTACTGAGGGCAATAGCCGAAAAAGGTATCGATCTTGTAACGGCGACAGCAGAGGTCGAAAATCGGCCGATTGTGACCGGCCGGGATGTTCTCCGTCTGCGCAAAGCTCTAAAGATGTCACAGAAGGAAATCGCGACAATCTTTGGCATTACACAAAAGAACATTTCAGAAATTGAGCGTTTCAATCGAATAGTGACCCACGCGCGGGTTGAGATACTTCGGGATTTGGCGCGTTCTCGCGGCGTTGATTTTCCGCGTGTCGCCTAGTTCGGCGACATGTTCGTCCGACGATCTGCGCAACTTGCGGAAGCGATTGAAGCTCGCCAAGCTGAATTCGCGGACCGCTGCGGCGTCTCGAAAGACACTGTTGCCAGCCTCGAAACCGGCCGGGTTTCGCGGCCGCACCGAAACCCTAGATACGACAACCGCGCAGCTCCGGCTGGTCTTTCACCTGTTCGGCGCGCTGGGAGAGTCGAGCGCAGCCTCACCCTGGGAGCGCATCCAAGCGGGCCCTGCCGCCGCCGCCCGGCGTGTGCGCCGCGCGGGAGGACAGTCCGCTCAAACTTACCGATGACGACATCGAGAGGGTTTCAGCCTGGCGGCGGGCGGCGGCAGTGCGCCGAAAGCCGTCATCCCATAGATGAGAGGCCGAGCCGCTCGTTTTCTGTCAGTTCATCAGCCGCCGGCGCTGTCCGCCCCTCAACACGCGGGTAGGAGGTAAAGCGTGTGACCGCACGTACTGGCATCAACCCCGCTGAACTTTCGAGCATCATTCGCTTTCACCTCTCCGAGTTGAACGCCAGAAATGCTCATCACGAGTTCGAGCATCTCGCGCGTCATGTCGCTCGCGCGCGTATCGCGAGCAACATCGTTCCCGCAACGGGGCCAGTGAGCAGCGGCGGCGATCGCGGGCGCGACTTCGAAACCTTCAGCACGCGCCACGCGCCTCCGGGACCGCCGGGAAACAGCTTCGCGGCGCGCTCGACCGGCGAGCACAAGCTGATATTTGCCTGTAGCCTGCAAAAAAACGATCGAAACAAAGATCCGAAAGGACGTCCGCACGCTGCTCGACCAAGGCGACGTGGGCGAGATCGTTTATTTCTGTGAGCCCAACCTGCCGATGGCCAAGCGTCTGAAGCTCATCGACGAAGCAAAGGCGAAGGGCGTGGCGCTTCAGATTTTCGATGGCAACGCCATCGCCGAGTGGCTCGCCGAGCCGGACATCTTCTGGATTGCCCAGGAATACCTTCATCTGCCTTCTGACGTCATGCCCATTGGCGAGCTCGAGGCGGGCTATCTCGAGCATCGCCAGAAATGGCAGTCGCGCACTCCGATTCCGATCAATCGGGCGGACTTCCTCGCCATCAAGGCCGGGCTTCGCAAAGCCACTTTCGACGACAGCGCACAGGCGGATCTCCGCTTCTGGCTCGACAAGATGGCGGAATTCCTGGCGCATCCCGCACCACGCGAGCTCTCCCGGGACGCGATGTACGTGATCGCCGTCGCCAATCTCCGCGGCAAGGGCGACCTCACACCGGCGGCTGATCTGGTCGCCGACTATTTCAGCGACGTTTCGCAACACACGAGCATCGGCGAAATCACCGACGCGGTCGTCCTATTGACCTACTGCTTCGGTGGCTACTGGCTCGGGCAGTATGCCGTGGGGGAGGCCGAGCTCTTCGCTCGCCGCCGAACGATCGTTGACATGTTTGAGGAGTGCCTTGCCCAGCCCGGCATCGGACCAGGTCGACGGAGCGGTTTGTTGAGAATGCGAGGTAGTTTGGAGTTCACGCGAGCGGAACCGGGCCGCGAGCCCGACTTGGCGCGAGCGTTCGCGCTTTGGAACGAGATGCTCGATTATGCTGCTCAGGCGCCGCTCTATCCGATCGAGGAGTTCTCAGACCATCTAGCACAGCTCGTCGGCCAGATGGGTGAGCGAGATGAGCTTCTCGCGATAGCATCGCGTGCCGACGACTTAGTTGCAAAGCGCGCTGGCGCCGCCGCGGCCGGCGACAAGGCGATCGACCGCGCCTTCAGCCTGCTTGAGCGAGGCGAGCCGGCACCGGCCATTCGAGAGCTCCACAAAGCGAAAGTGAAGTGGTTTTCGGGCGAGCAGCTTGGAGGCATGCTCCGCGTCCTGCAGCTGCTGGCTGAGCAATACGGACGCCTCGGGCTGGCCTATGCCTCCAAATATTATGCTATGGCCGCCGCTTATATCGCCCGCTACGAAAACCCCGACCGGGTCGGCGATATGTTGCCCTGTGCGCTGCTCGATGTGCTGGATGCCGAAGCTGCCGCCGGCAATTCATTGGGCTTCCTGCAGCTGTTGCCGGTGATGATCGTCGCGCATGTCCAGCATGACTCGCGGCCGTTCGACATGACCGAGCATCCGCGCATCCAGGAGAATATGGAGAAGCTTTTCGCGCTGCTCGGCTTCCTGAAACGCGGAAATGCGGGAGCCCGTAAATGCGTCGACACGCTCGCCGGCGACTGGCCGCCAGAGATCAAGAAGCCGATTTGGAAGGCAGCTGATCAATGGAGCGGCTTCTGGAACAAGGCCAGCTGGGAGGACGCCTGGGCAAGTCTCGAAGGCGCAATGCTCGATCGCCCGTTCGGCGATCTCGGCTCCACGCGACGCGTGGGCTGGACCGCGCTCGGGATTGACTGGCGCTGCGAGTTTACAAACGACTATGCCACCACGCCCGGCGCGGAGCAGCTGATCGCGGAGCTCCAAATTGTTGCTTGCGCGATGGCGGGCCGCGATCTTGGCATCGTGCCTTGCGCGATTACGATCAAGCTTACATGCGATACCGAGGCCAAGAAACTGGAGTTCTCGATGCCGGAACAGGGTGGCTGCGGAGTCAGCATCAAGCTGCCGACCACCGACCGTAGCGCTGGGGACGCGGTCGACGGCATCGCACTGTTGCGACGATCCTGCACTGCTGCTCTGCGCTTCGCGACGACGCGTTCATGGCCGCGTTCGATCAGTCCGTGTTCGAGCCGGTCTTCGTCGGTCGACCCTATGCCGAGCTCTATCGAGAGTTCGTGCCTGCAGAGCTGTTCGCCGAGGACGTCAGGACGACCGCGGGGGCGTTCGAGCAAGATCGGGATTTTCGATCAAGCGTCGGCGAGCGCGTCCCCTGGTTCGACGGGCCGGGTCCGACCTACGACCAAGAGAATGCCAAGCTCGACGTCGCGCATCGATATAGGCGCGTCCAAGCATGGCTGGAGTATACGCTGCAACGGCTGAAGGCGGATCAGGGCATGATGGCGCGCCTCCAGCGATTGCACCACAAGGGGATGAAGGATTGGGAGATCCTCGGCATCCTGAGCAACATCGCGCTCAATCACCGACTGGCCGACCAGGGTGACCTGGGACCGGAACAGTTGCGCGAGCTTGGTCTTCAGTTGATCGACAAGCCGGAAGCACCCGAAGACGCGCTCGCTCCCGGCCTCTTTTCAGACGAGCAGCTTGAGCTCCATGCCGTCCCCTATCTGCGGGCGTTCCTCGACGGCCGTCAGCTCCGCGCGCCCTCCTGCCTGAACCCGGTGAGCCTCGAGAAATTTCTCACTGTTCGCTACAGACTCCGGGAGGACGATGTCGAACACCCCGACATCTTCGGCTGGTCGAACAGCCCTGGAACCGGCGACCCCCGCTAAATGGCGTTAGCAGGCGCTGCCATGCCGACCCGCTGCGAGGGACTGCTTCGGGGCAAAGACCGACGAAAGCCCGGCCGTCTGCCTTTGATCAGAGGACTGAAACGCTCGATGCCACTCGTCCAGTTAGCCTCTGAGTTCGATAGGACCGAGCAATGAAGCTAGTCTCAGTGACGGTCGAAAATTTTCGGAGCATTGCGGCAGCGCGAAAGATCCAAATATCGCAGCTGACCACACTTGTCGGCCCCAATAATGAAGGCAAGTCGAATATCCTGCGTGCGCTTGTGCTCGCGATGAACCTGCTCGTTGCCCGTCGGAATCCGGAGCGATATCGCCCACTGCCAACCAGTCGGGCAATGGCTCGGCGCCGCCGACTCCTCAACCGCTATGACTGGGCCGCAGACTGTCCGCTAAAGATGCAGACGAAGGGGACGGAGAAGGGATCGAGAATCACGCTAGAGTTCGAATTATCCGACGGTGACGTGACCGAATTCTTCGAGGCAATTAGAAGCCATTTGAACGGCACTTTGCCCATTTCCATCATGTTCACGCAGTCCGGCATGGAGGTGACGATAGCAAAGCAGGGCCGCGGCGGTAAAACGCTTAGCGCCAAAGCATCCAAAATCGCCGACTTCATCGCGGGAAAGATCGATATTCAATATATCCCAGCAGTCCGCACTGCGGAGTTAGCTCAGGAAATCGTTGAAGACTTGGTCGACCAAGAGCTTGAGAAGGCAGAATCGGACCCGAGATACCAGCAGGCGATAGCGGATATCGCCGCACTTCAGGAGCCAATTCTCGAAGATCTCTCTCGCAGCATCACTGCGACTATGAAGGAGTTTTTACCCAACATCACGCAAGCGAGGGTAGCCATTCAAGCACGCGACCGCAGCTACGCTTTCAGGGGATTATCATCGATTTCACTGGATGATGGCGTCGAGACACCCCTCGATGCCAAGGGGGACGGAGTCCAAAGCCTCGCGGCGCTGGCTTTGATGCGCCATGCCTCATCGTCGCGACATGAGGGAAAGGAAGTCTTGATCGCATTGGAGGAGCCCGAGTCTCACCTTCACCCTAGTGCCATCCGGCAGTTGAGGGTTGTATTGGGTGAACTCTCGGCGCGATATCAGGTCGTGCTGACGACCCACAACCCGATTTTTACGAACCGTCAGGACGTCCAGCAGAACATCATCGTCAGGAAGAATCGCGCCTATCCGGCAAAGAACGTGAAAGAGGTCCGGGATGTATTGGGAGTCCGGCTGGACGATAATCTTACTAGCGCGGAGGTCGTTTTAGTCGTAGAGGGGCAGGAGGATAAGATTGCGATCACGTCCATTCTGCAAGAGATGAACCCAATCTTAAAGTCGAACCTGCGTGCCGGACGACTGGGTATTGATGTGCTCAGTGGAGCAGGCAATCTCAAACATCGCGCGCGCCTACATGGAGACGCTGTTTGTCGCGTCCACGCGCTGCTTGATGATGATTTGGCAGGTCGAGCCGCCTTTGCAGCCGCCAGGCAAGACGGTGTAATTGATACGGATTCGGTCAATTTTACATCAGTCGGCGGGAAGTCAGAAGCCGAGCTAGAGAATCTGTACAAGGAGGAGACCTTCCAAGAAATTCTCAAGTTCGAGACCGGATTAGACTGGTCAGCGAAGGGGGCTGATAACAAGAAAAAATGGAGCGACAGAATACGCAATTTGCTCCGACGGGCCGGGAAGCCATCCGACGACGCGACGTTGAGAGCCATTAAAATCAAGGTTACAGAAGCGGCGGCGGCCCGCGGGCTTGATTGTCTTCACCCCAGCAAAATGCACCCTATTGTGAGCCTTTCCGAATCACTCGTCCATAAGCTCGGGAACGCGGTCTTCTAAAGTCCTGACTCTCAGT
>Ga0306926_10005388_pt1 | contig 13597 bp, 12 predicted proteins | sample flu12Cox44000178_FD_203759 | JGI IMG/M metagenome (GOLD analysis project Ga0306926, IMG submission 203759) | Lab enrichment of tropical soil microbial communities from Luquillo Experimental Forest, Puerto Rico - flux8day.12C.oxic.44.000.178 (v2)... | ecosystem: Environmental > Terrestrial >... | reverse complement strand
GCTGGCCGCCTGCTTTCGAAGCATAGCGCCCGCGATCTCCGACGAATAGGCGAGGTGGGAGATTCGTGCTTCAAGCACTGAGACACCGATCGGCTCCATGCGTGTCCGGATCTCGTGCAGCAAGGCTTCGATGACTGCATCGCCACCGTCGCGCAAACTGACCGTCGACAGCGTATGATCGTGTTCCGGTTTCTCTGTTCCACTTGTCGGTCGTTCGCCTTGCCTCACCGCTTCCTCGGCCTCGACCAGATCGTAAGGGTGCACGCTCGCCAGCCGCCGCAGAGCGGTTTCGCTCTGCGCCTTCACGTAGTTGGCGTAGGAGCCGACCTCCAGAAGCGCCTTTGCGGCGTCCTCCACACGCCAGATGATAACCGCACCAATATCAATTGGATTGCCGACAGCATCATTGACCTTAAGCGGGCCGCTCTCCAATGTCTCCAGACGGCGCGAGATTTTCCGCTTGGAATTGAAAGGATTGACCCACCAAAAACCCGGCCGGTGTTCAGTGCCGACGTAGCTCCCGAACAATAGACAGACAAGGCTCTCGTTGGGCTGAAGCACGACGAGCCCCTTTAGGACGGCGATGGCGAAGATGATCGCTGGCAGAGCAATCCAGGCTGGAACGAGCGACTGGCGTACGACGATTGCCGTGTAGGCCAGCCAACAAGAAACGGCGATCAAGGCTAAGCCAATCCCAAGCATCACATACCCGTTGCCGGCATGGAGCTTCTGGTCGACAAACACGTTGCGGGCTGGCGGGGCTGAAATGATCGTGGCCGACATGGCGGCGCCTCCTTCTACGAGTTTACGATATATATATGATATCAAAAAATCCCCATCAAGGTGTCCTCACCATTTGGTGATGCCGAACGTTCCGTGGTCTCGATGTTCCAGACTGTCACCGGGGAGTCCCCAAGTGGCCCGTCGCTGATGCCTTAAAGGTCGGCTTGGGGGCATGAAGAGCAGCTGCCGCCGAGAAGGCTGAGGGTCTGCTATGGGTCGGATTCCAGCCGTCGCCGCGAGCAGTCCGGCCCAAAGCTGACTGACCCCACGCCCTCGCTGTTCCCCCCAACGGTGATGCGAAACGCTCTAAAGGCCGGGAGAGCGGCTTTCAAATAGACGACAAGGCGCTGCCCTGGCTGGTCCGGCAGATTGTCAAAGGCATGATCCGTTCAAATAGAACCGCCTTTTCGCCTCACCCCCGCGGAGACGGGGGGTGCGAGCCTGGCCCTGGCTTGAACTGGGGGCCAGCATTCGTCAGCTGCCCTGGGTTCCCGCTTTCGCGGGAACGACGATTTGATTAGGTCGGATCTAGCTATAGGCGAACACCGAGGGCGAATTTCAGTCGGGCAAATCGAAATACCGGCACCAGCCTTCGGGGCTGATATCGCCCGCAACGACTTCACAGGATCGCGGCTTACGGAATAGAGTGCAGGCGGCGCAAGTCAGCCCGTTTTTCGGTCGGTCCTGGTATTCCGCGTCGGTCTGGGACATCTTCTGCTGCGCCGATGCCGGCAGGATAAACAGACCGAATATCCCGCCGGATAACGCCTGAACCAAGCTGCGTCGCAGCACGCGAGGCCGTCATCCCGCGTTGCGGACCCACCCATAGCGCAGGTTGCTGCGGCCGGGGCCGTTCTTGACATAATCGGCCTTGAGCTCGGCGAAACGGTCGGGTTTGGCCAGCTCGGCCCGCTTGTCGAAATTATAGAGCCGCACGGTGTTCTCGGCGAAGACCGCATTCTTGACGGGGCCGTCGGCTGGCCCCAGCGGTTTGAAGCCGTACCGCTTCTGCATCTCCTCCGGGATTTCGAGGCGGCGCAGCCCTTCGATCTGCCATTGCGGTGCGCCGGTCCACACCGCGTCGGTCCCCCACAGCACATGGTCGGCGCCGAGCCCCTTAACGAGCATCCCCATCAAGGCTGCCGCGAGGCGCGGCTCGGCGACAGCCGTCCACGCGAAAAGCTGCCCCAAATCCCCATAGACATTCGTGACGCCGTATTTCTCGGGAATTTCAGCGAGGTCGCTCGTCCATGAGCTGCGGCCGGTCTTGTCGAACTCGGCCATGCCATCCGCGGGGGCCGCACCGATCCAGCGATAGCCCGAGTGATAGATCAGAAAATTGAGCTGCGGCCAGTCCTTGGCCGCCTTCCCGACATCGCTGACGTCGGCATAGGGCCGTAGACGCGGGAATTTCTCCTCGACGGCGGGTGCAAACAGGCCCTTGTGGATGCAGACATTTCTGATGCCCGATTTCACCGCCTTCTCGTAAAACGGGTACATCAACTTCTCGTCGTCGAGGTGGAAGGGGTAGTTGGCGAGTTCCTTGTGGGTATTGTCGCCCACCGTATAGCCCTTCCAGGAATCGGGCTTGTAGACTTCGATCGCCTTGTCGACCTGGTCGAGCCACCCGGGCCAGCCCGGGGTGATCGTGAAATGCGCCATCATGCGCCGCGAGCCGGCCTCCTTGTTGACCTGCTCGCGCGTCTTGAACACCTGTTCCTGCGGGATGAACCAGTCCTCGGGGACTTCCGACGGCGAGTTCGACAGCAATGACACCTTGGTGTCGCTGTCCATGTAGATCTCTTTGACATAATTCGAGTATTTGAGATCGTCGATTGTCTGTTCCTTATCACCGATCTGCTTATTCCAGCCAGCCTTGCCCACCGCCTCGCGCGCCTTGATGAAACCCGTCAGGCGCGTGTCGTCGCGCAGGAAATGGGTATGGCCGTCGATAATGAATTGCGACGACAGCCCCTGCGCGCGTTCGGCCGCCATGTCCGGCGTCGCCGCTTCCGCCTCGCTGACTTCGAAAAGCCGCCCGAAGACCTGGTTCATCACCAGGAAAGAGGCCGCCATGCCCGAGGCGGTCTGAAAGAACCGTCGGCGCGAGATGCCCTGCCGGTGCGCGAGCCGGTTGCTCAGCTCCTTGAGCCGCGCCTCGACTTCGCGCTGTTTCTCGGTTTGCGGCACCGGCATGTACTCGTCGCTCGACACGATCTGCGTCGGCACCGGCGACGCGAACGATGATGTTTCGGCCGGTTGCAACTCCCTCAAGAGGTCGTCGGTCAGAAATTTCATGTTACCTCCGTGACTGCGCCAATTCGATACACCGGCCGGCGCCCATCTCGGCCATGGGTCCCGGCTTTTCGCCGGGAAGACGGAAAGGGCGTTGCGTGTTGCTAACTCTATCGCAGTGTGGCGGGAATTTCGAGATTGAGCAGTCTTGGGTAGTGTCTCAGTTTGAATTGTAACAAGCCCTGCGGGCTATCGCCGGGCGACTAGGCGTCCTATATCCTGGCGAGATGGAGGATGCCATGCCAAGCGTAGCGCGCCACGGTTAGCGGATCGATTGGTGGGTTGAGAAGGAAAGCTCACATGAAGATCATCGGCATCCTCGTCGCAATTACCTGTTTAACGATGGGCGATGCTGCACAAGCAGCCTGTCGGACTTTAGCCGATGCCTATCAGCTTCAACGCGACGCCCGAGCCCTGGATACAACCCCGGAGCAGCTTGAAATTATGCAGACTGCGGGGCTGCTCGCGCGGGCATCTGCGGGCTTCAAAACCGCCGTCGAGGAGTTGGTTTGTCGGGGATGGAGCCAGAGCCAGATCGACGACGCGGTGCGCCGCGCTGCCGCGCGGCAATCTAGCTCTCGATGAAGCGTCTGTTACAATCAAACTGAGACACTACCCAGCCTTGCAGCATTGCCCCCGAGAACCGCTTGGCGCACGACGTCATCGAGCCCCGCCGCCGCCCCTCGATCATGCCGATCGGGCCGACTTCGCGCATTGAACGCTCACTCGGCGGCTGCCTCCTGCAGGGCGCGCGCCCACGCGCCGAGGCGCGCGTCCAGCGCGACCGGGGTCTCGCACGCATAACGGATGGTGCGCTGGATCTCTTCGAAATTACGCACCGTGAAATCATGGCGCTGCTGCAAGTCGGCGCGCTTGACGGCGGCTTCATCCCGGGCACCGGGCGGGATCGCACTGAGCTCGGCCGCGAGGCGGGTGACAAGATCGGCCAGCTCGCGTTGACGGCGGCCGGTCTCCTTGAGCTGCGAGATCAACGCGCTGCGCTCCCGGTCAGTCTCCTCCAGCAGGCCAGTGAACACGAGCGTAAGACGCCGTGGGCGGTCCGGCGACAATGTCTGTGCAAACGAGGCGATCTGTGACAGTCCCTCCTGCGTCGTTACCCGCCGCGAGGCGAGGCGCCGGACGAGATCGGCGGTCTCGGGATCGGCGCGCCAATCGCCGAGGCCCTCCAATAGCGGACCGTTCCAGTACGCAGCCGCGGTGAGTTTTGGCACTAACGCCTGCTGGCATGGCCAATCCGGATCCGCGGCCCTCGGCGGCGCCGAACGGACACTCGCCGCGACAACGAGCGTGGCGGCCATCGAAATCATTGGCAAGACGTGCCTGGCCGACACTCCGCTACTCGGCGGCGCGGCGCGCCATCAGGCCCTTTGCCGGGTCGTAGCCATATACCGCGAGGGTCAGGAAGACAGCCGTCGTCGCAACCAGAACGACTGCGGAGGTGGGTTCGAGCTGGCCGTAGAGAGCGAAGCGGATCAGCTCGACCGCGTGAGTGAACGGGTTGATCGCGCAGACATAGTAAAGGAAGAGACTCGCCTCCTTGACGTGCCACAGGGGGTAAAGCGCCGAGGAGGCAAAGAACATCGGGAAGATCACGAAATTCATCACGCTGGCGAAGTTCTCGAGCTGGCGGATTGCTGAGGACAGCAGCAATCCGAGCGCTCCGAGCATCAGTCCCGACAAGACCAGAGCTGGGAGCACCGCGATATAGCCATACCAGGGAGGCTCTATTTCCCAGATCAAGGCGATCGCGAGAAAGGCGTAGGCCTGGAGGACAGAGACGATGACCCCCGCGAGAAGCTTTGCGGTGAGCAGAAACCAGCGCGGCAGGGGGCTGACCATCAGGATCCGCATGCTCCCCATCTCACGGTCGTAGACCATCGACAATGAGCTCAACATGCCGTTGAACATCAAAATCATCGCGATGAGGCCAGGCGCGATGTAGACCGCGTAAGGCACGTAGGTCTCGTAGGGCGGGATGATCGACACGCCCAGCACGAAATGGAAGCCCGTGGCGAAGATCGCCAGCCAGACGAGCGGGCGTACCAATGCCGAAAAGAAGCGGCCGCGCTGGTTCAAAAAGCGCAGCCATTCGCGGTTCGCAATACCACCGAAACAGCGCAGGTAGTGGATCGGGCTCATGCCGCTTCACGCTCCTGGACGAGCGTCTCGAAGGCGGCGCGCATCGAGGGCGCCCGCATTTGGGCGATCAACTGCGCGGCGGCACTGTCGGCTAGCACCTCGCCCTTGTGCAATACGACGACGCGCGCCCCCTCGCCGACTTCGTCGATCAGATGCGTGGCCCACAATGCCGCCAGACCCTCTTCGCGACAAAGCCGCCGCACATGATCGAGCATGAATTGACGGCTGGCGATATCGAGTCCGACCGTCGGCTCATCGAGCAGCAGCAGTCGCGGCTGGTGAAGCAGAGCCCGCGCGATTTCCACCCGCCGCCGTTGCCCGCCGCTCAAGCGGCGCGCCTTGTCGCGGCGCTGCTCGGCAAGCCCGACGCGTTCGATCTCCGCTGCAATGCGGCGAGCCGCGTCACGATGCGACAGGCCGTGCAGTGCACAATGGTAGAATAGGTTCTGCTCGACCGACAGGTCGAGATCGAGGGTCGGCTGTTGGAAAACGATCCCCATCTGCCGCAGGCATTCCAACATCCGTTCGCGAATGTCGATGCCGAAGATGCGGATTGTCCCTTCGGCCTGAGCATAGAGCCGAGTCGCAAGCGAGAACAGTGTCGTCTTACCGGCGCCATTCAACCCGAGCAGCACGGTGAAATCGCCCGGCGCGATCGAGAACGAAACATCTTTCAAGACCCGCCGTGGGCCGAAACGATGCCCGAGCCCCTCGACCGCCAATGCCGGTGTGATGCTCATGTGTCGCTCACGGGCGGGACACTACCCCCCAAGGAGCCTGGCCGACCGGGACCGATTTGACCACCTTCAGCGATCCGACGTCGATCACCGAGATGTCGTTGCTGACCCCGTTTGTCGTGTAGACCCGGCTCTGATCCGGGTTGAAACCGAGGCTCCATACCCGTTGTCCGACCAGAAGATATTTGAGAACTTCATAGCTCTGTGCGTCGATGACGGCAACGCGGTTGGCGGGACCGAGCGCGACAAAGGCGAGCTTGCGGTCGCGGGTGATCGCTATCCCGACCGGCTGGATCGCTTCGGCCGCCACCCCGGGTACGGCGAAAGTGATGCGCTTGACGATCTCGTGTTTGGCTGCATCGATGACGCTGACCGACCCGCCGATTTCGGCCGAAACCCAGAACTGCGCGCCATCTGCCGTCCATACGGCGCGGCGGGGTCGGCTGTCGACCAGGATATTAGCAACGACCTCGCGTTTCGCCGTATCAATCACGTGCGCCATGTTCGTCGTTTCGGAGGTGTTGACGAGGTACTTTCCGTCGGGGCTGACGCCCATTCCCTCCGGCTCGACACCGACCGGGATCTCGGTGACGACCTCGCCACGATCGACGTCGATTACGGTGACGAGATTGCTGTCCTCGTTCGCGACATAGAGCAGCTTGCCGGCAGGATCGAGCGCGAAGTACTCCGGATCGGGACCGCTCGGAAGGGTACGATCGATCTTGTTGCTGGCGAGGTCGAGCACCTCGATGTGGTCGCTGTCGCTGGCGCAAATGTAGAGGGACTTCTCGTCCTTGGACAAAAGAATGCCGCGCGGGCGCTGGCCGACTGGGATCGTCTTGACCGGAGCGAGGGCCGCACCGTCGACGACGGTGATGGAGTTGTCCTTTTCGTTGGAGACATAGATCGTATCGGCGGCCGCGAGCCGCGCCGCCGCGAGGAGCGCCATTGCCAGCCCGCGGCCGATCAACCCATTCGGCATTTCGTCTCGGGCTTGTCGATCCCGAGCGTGTCGAGCTCGGAGAATTGGTGGAGGAATCCGGGCTGCGGTGACACCGATACGAGCGAGCGAGCGTCGGCAAGGAGCACCGGCTGGCGCAGCTGGCCGTCCCAGGAGCGGAAGCTCAGCCGGGCGCCCTTATAAGCCGCGAGCTCGAAACGGTCGCTGCGCATAAACGAAACGATGGCGGCGGGGTCGCTGGATTTCGACCGCGTCGCGGCTTCCCCGATGGCCCGTACCGCCATCCAAGCGCCATAGTCGCGATCGGTCATCCAGCGTTTGGCCTGGCGCAGAAACCGCTCTTGCAACTGCGTGGCGCCCCATTGCTCGTGCGGTCGGGCCCAGGCGCTCGGCACCAGTCCCTGCGTGCCGGCAACCGGACGCGGGGCGAAGGTGCGGTACGAAAGATAGTCGCCAAACTCGTCCGCCTCATCGGCGACAACTAGAACGTCATAGCTGATGCCCTGGGTGAAACGTGCGACCTCGGCCTGGATCGCGAAATGGCCGGTATCGGTCCGCCGCGCGCCCGGGACAAAAGTCCACGGTTTCTCCTCGACTATGTGCGCCTGGAATTTCAGCGCGGCATGGCGAATGTCGGCCGCGAACTCGCGATCTCCGTCGTCATGGCCGACAACCAGCAAAAGATCCTGCCAGCGCTTTGCAACTAGGTATTGGACGAGTGCGTCGGCGAGCATCGCCCGGCTTGGCAAAAGGTGCAGGATGTTGGCGCGGCAATTCTCGCCACGCAGACGATCGTCCGTCGAGCCGGCATCGAAGAAGGTGATCCCCGCGGACTCGGGCCGGCCGGCGACCCACAGCAGCTTCGAAGCCGACAGGTCGGTGACGACCAGACGGACCCCATTCGCCGCGAGCTCGGGCAGACCCGCGCCGACATCGCCATCCTCCGGCGCAACCACCTCGGTCAGTTTGAAGGACTGGCCAGTAAAGTGACCGGTTGTCTCGTTGTCGGCGATGCCAAGCCGTGCTCCCTGGACACCCTCATCCTGGGGTGGCTGATCGAGATATAAGAACGGCAGGGTTCTCTTGACCGCCTGCGACAGCCAGCCGATCTGCACAGTCTCCTCGTCGGCTCGGCTGGGTATTGGCGCCAGGGCCAAGGCAACGACGAGAGTCACCAGTGGTAATCTAATATCGCGCCAGTCTCTCATCGGCGCTGGTTTCCCTTCCGAATACATCGTCTTCCCTGCGAGAGCGGGGCCCCAGAGCAGGCGGCGGAGGCTGTCAGTGGGGCTTCCTGCTTTCGGGGGAAAAGCAAGAAGGGAGCTGCTACCAACTGGACTTTACTCACTTCAGGGTTTCGAGATAGGCAATCACGTCTTGCCGCTCCTTCTCGTCCTTAATGCCGGGAAAGATCATCTTCGTTCCAGGTACAATCGCCCGCGGATCGGCCAGGTAGCTATCGAGGGTTTCTGCATCCCAGGTATGATCGAACTTCTTCATACCCTCGGAGTAATTGAAATTTTCCACACTCGCAGCCTTCCGGCCGACAATGCCGAAGAGGCTCGGCCCGATCTTGTTTTTGCCGGCCTCAGTGGTATGGCACAGTGCGCATTTCTTGAAATCTGTCTTGCCTGCATCGACATCGGCGGCCCCAACCGGGAAAATCGCCAAAAACGGCAGCAGTAGCCCCAAGCCGAGATAAGCGATCGGCAACCTCATCCTTCCTCCGCGGCGCCAGTTTCATCATGGATCACTCGCTTTATTCTGATCGTGGCTTCCGCGCAAAGGATTCCCTTCTGGCTCTTGTGGGCAGCGCGGCGCAGATGCGATAAGCCCGGTTGCGTTAATCTTGGTCGCGTCAAACCGAACCGAGGGAGGAGGTCGTGGAAACACGCGCTGCTGTCGCTTTCAAAGCCGGGGAGCCGCTCAAGATCGAGACCGTTCAGCTGGACGGCCCCAAGGACGGAGAGGTATTGGTCGAGATCAAGGCGACCGGAATTTGCCATACCGACGAGTTCACCTTGTCCGGGGGCGATCCGGAAGGGCTCTTTCCAGCGATCCTCGGCCATGAAGGTGCGGGCATTGTCGTCGATGTCGGACGTGGTGTGACGACCATCGCGAAGGGCGACCATGTCATCCCGCTCTACACCCCGGAATGCCGCCAATGCGAATATTGTCTGTCCCGCAAGACCAATCTTTGCGTTGCGATCCGCGCCACGCAGGGCCAAGGCGTAATGCCCGACGGCACCAGCCGATTTTCGCTCGGCGGCGGCAAGATCCACCACTATATGGGCACCTCGACCTTCTCGAATTTCACGGTGCTGCCCGAGATCGCCGTGGCAAAGATCCGCAAGGACGCGCCCTTCGACAAGGTCTGCTACATCGGCTGCGGGGTCACTACCGGGATCGGGGCGGTAATCAACACGGCCAAGGTCGAGACCGGCGCCAACGTCGTGGTCTTCGGTCTTGGCGGCATCGGGCTCAACGTGATCCAGGGATGTCGGATGGCCGGGGCGGACATGATCGTCGGCGTCGACCTCAACCCGAAGCGACGGCCAATGGCCGAGAAGTTCGGGATGACTCATTTCGTCAACCCGACGGAGGTGCAAGGTGACCTCGTCCCTCATCTTGTGAACCTTACCAAGGGGGGCGCCGACTACAGCTTCGAGTGCATCGGCAACGTCAATGTCATGCGGCAAGCACTCGAATGTGCCCATCGCGGCTGGGGCGTCAGCGTCATCATCGGGGTCGCCGGCGCCGGCCAGGAAATCTCTACCAGACCCTTCCAGCTCGTCACCGGCCGTGTATGGAAGGGGACCGCCTTTGGTGGCGCTCGCGGCCGTACCGACGTGCCGAAAATCGTCGATTGGTACATGGAAGGCAAAATAAATATCGATGATTTGATCACCCACAAGCTCTCCCTCGGCGAGATCAATACGGGGTTCGATCTTATGCATGCCGGCGAATCCATCCGCAGCGTCGTTGTTTACTGAGGCGTTCCCACGAAGCGCTTCTTCGCCCGTGCCTTTGGCTCCGAGGGGCCGCGCGGCGGGAGTTTTCCGTTGACGCCCATCCGAATTGCCTGCCTTGGCGTCGCGCTCGTATGGCTGGCGGTTACCACCGTGCAGGCCGAGCCGGTCGTTCGGGTCGGATCGCTGCGCTACGGCACATTGAGCTGGGAACTCGACGTCATCGCGCACCACGGTCTGAACACAAAACACGGCGTCCATATCGACGCATTGGAATTGGCCGGCGGGCCCGCCGCACAACTCGCGTTGCAAGCCGACCGCGTCGACATGATCCTGTCGGACTGGCTGTGGGTGTCGCGGCAACGCGCCGCGGGAGCCGATCTGACTTTTGCTCCGTCTTCGAGTGCGATTGGCTCCCTGGTTGTGCCGATCGGGTCGCCGGTGCGCGTCGTTCCGGACCTCGCCGGACGCCGCCTCGGGATTGCCGGCAGCGCGATCGATAAGAGCTGGCTTGTCCTTCAGCTCTATGCCCGCTCGCGCTTCGGCTTCGACATCGAGAAAAACGTCGATAAGAGCTTTGGCGCGCCGCCGCTGTTGAACGAAGAACTGGAGGCGGGGCGGCTCGATGCGGTGCTGACCTATTGGCCATTTGCCGCGAAGCTCGAGGCCCGCGGCATGCAGCCGATCCTCACCATCGGCGATGCGCTCTCGGAACTCGGCATTAGCCGGGATTTGCCGCTCACCGGGTACGTTTTTTCCGATAACTGGGCGACCGAAAACCACGCTGCGCTCGAGGGTTTTCTCGCGGCCAGCCGAGAGGCGAAGGCGATCCTGGACAAGTCCGACGCCGAGTGGGAGCGCATCGCTCCGATGACCGGAGCTCGAGATGCGCTGGAGCTGACGAAGCTGCGCGACGCGTATCGCCAGGGCATTCCGCGGCACTGGGCTGCCGAGGAGACGGATGCGGCGGCGCGGCTCTATCGGCTTCTCGCGGAAATCGGCGGTTCTACCCTCGTCGGAGCGAGCCTGGAGATGGCGCCGGGGACGTTTTCAGCCGACATAAAATTCTGACCTGGACGAGGATGGCTCGGTTTCCCTCCGCGGTCGCCGGGCGGGCGATTTCGCTGCTGCTGCTGCTTGCAGTGTGGGAGGCGACAGCCTGGCTTGTCGACAGCAGGCTATTCCCCGGCGCGAGGGCGGTCTTGGGCACCCTGTTTGACGAAACGGTACATGGCGAGCTCCTGCATCATCTGGGCGCCACGTTATCGCGCGTCGCCATAGCCTTTGCCGCAGCGATGGTCGCCGGAACCGCAATCGGTATTGCCATGGGCCTGGTCCGCTCGCTTGATACTTTGTTCGACAGCTGGATCGTGCTGTTCCTCAATCTGCCAGCGTTGGTAATCGCTGTGCTCCTTTACGTCTGGCTCGGGCTGACCGACGCGGCAGCGATCACGGCCGTGGCGCTCAGCAAGCTTCCTGCCGTGGTCGTTACATTGCGAGAAGGCGCCCGCGCGCTCGACCGTGATCTCGCCGGCATGGCGCGCAGCTTTCGCCTCGGCGCCTGGCGGACGCTGCGTCATGTTATCTTCCCGCAGCTTTCACCTTATCTCTTGGTCGCGGCGCGGTCTGGTCTCGCGCTGATCTGGAAGATCGTGCTCGTCGTCGAGCTGCTCGGGCGCCCCGACGGGATTGGTTACGAGATCCAGGTCTTTTTTCAGCTATTCGATATCAAGCGGCTGATCGCCTATGCCCTGGCGTTCGTAGCGGTGGTTCTGGCGATCGAATGGTGTGTGCTGCTGCCCCTCGAGCGCCACCTGTCGCGGTGGCGTGGATGACCACCGGCATCACATTGGAGATCAACGAGAAGCGGTATCCGGCAGAGGCCGGGCACGGCGCGGTGACCGCAATCAAAGGATTGAGGGCCCGCATCGCGCCAAACGAGTTTTGCGTGCTTTTCGGCCCCTCCGGTTGCGGCAAGTCGACCCTGCTTAACATCGTTTCGGGGATTGACGCCGTCTTCATGGGCAATGTTCGGTTCGACGGCAACTGCGCTCCCCATATAGGCTATGTCTTCCAGGCGCCGCGGCTGTTGCCATGGCGCACCGTCCGCCAGAACCTCGAACTGGTGCTGCGGCGCGGCGCCGATCCGGCCATTGTCGAAACGCTGGTTGGCGAAGTCGGCTTGGCCGAAGTCGCCGAGTTCTATCCGTCGCGATTGTCCGGCGGTATGGCCCGGCGTGCAGCGCTCGGCCGCGCCTTCGCGATCCAGCCAGACCTGTTGCTCCTCGACGAGCCGTTCGTTTCTCTCGACATAGCCGCCGCCGATCGTTTGCGCGCGCTGCTGCTCCGCCTCGTCGCGGCGCGCCCGGCAACCGTGTTGTTCGTCACGCACGATCCAGCCGAAGCCGTGGCGCTCGCCGACCGCATCCTGCTGTTCTCTTCAGCGCCCGGCCGCGTCGTCGCGGAAATGCCGATCGCGATCCCGCGCGAACAACGACGGGAGCAAGACACTGTTGCAAAACTATCCGCCGAGCTGTCACGGCGCGGGGCCAGTTACATATCTGAATGTCCTGGACCGACCATCGGTTTCTGAATTACTTTACATCTCGCGCATAGCAGGATTGCCCTTATCGAAGGGCGCACAGGGGGCCGGGATGTCCCACGCGCGTTTATTGGACCGCACAGTCGGTGACCGCAATTCAGCGGCGCGCGACGCGGCCGAAGTCGGCACCTCCCGTCGTCTAGCCGCGATTCTCGCTGCCGATGTGGCAGGCTACTCCCGACTGATGGGAGCGGATGAGGAGCGGACACACGAGTGCCTTAAAGCGCATCGCCGCCAGCTCGTAGACCCCAAAATCAAGGAACACCGTGGCCGCATTGTAAAGACGACTGGCGACGGCATGCTCGTCGAGTTCCCGAGCGTCGTGGATGCGGTCCGCTGCGCCGTCGAGGTGCAGCGGGCGATGATCGACCGCAATGCGGACATCGCCGAGGATAAGAGGATCACCTTCCGGATCGGGGTCAATCTCGGCGATGTGATCGCGGAAGGCGGCGACATTTACGGCGATGGCGTTAACGTCGCCGCGCGTCTGGAAGCGCTGGCCGAGCCTGGCGGAATCTGCATCTCAGGCACGGTGTGGGACCACATTCGCGACAAGCTTCCTTACAGCTTCGAAGACATGGGGGAGCAGAGCGTCAAGAACATCGCGCGGCCTGTCCATGTCTTTGCGATGGACGCGGCGGCGATCGCTTTTTTGCCTGTCGTCCCGGCACTACCGCGGGCGAGTTCAGAACGTCCCGGCGCCAGTACAAAAACCTTGCTGATTGCTGCGTGCGCCATTGCGGTGGTCGGCATCGCGGCCACCGGTGTGTGGCGGCAATGGCCTTACCAGATATCACCCACTGCAGCTGTCCAAGCGCTGGGGGTGACCCCGTCAAGCTCGGCTGCGACTGCGATTGCGAGCGCTGCCGCGCCCCGTCTATCGATTGTGGTTCTGCCGTTTACAAATCTCTCGAGCGACCCCGATCAGGAGTACTTCGTCGACGGTATCACCGACGATCTGACCACCGACCTGTCTCAGATTTCCGATAGCTTCGTGATCGCGCGAAACACCGCTTTTACCTATAAAGGTAAAGCGGTTGATGCCAAGCAGGTCGCCCGCGAACTCGGCGTCCGCTATGTCCTCGAAGGA
>Ga0306926_10005387_pt1 | contig 13600 bp, 13 predicted proteins | sample flu12Cox44000178_FD_203759 | JGI IMG/M metagenome (GOLD analysis project Ga0306926, IMG submission 203759) | Lab enrichment of tropical soil microbial communities from Luquillo Experimental Forest, Puerto Rico - flux8day.12C.oxic.44.000.178 (v2)... | ecosystem: Environmental > Terrestrial >... | reverse complement strand
GGATTTCCCGTACGGTCGCCGTCGTTTGGCCGGTCTGTACCGGGGCGGGCCACGGCGGCGAGGCGAAGGTGCCGCTTTCCCCGGTGCTGTCCGACCACCGGACCGTCCACCGCGCGGTGACGGTGATCGTGTACGGGCCGCCGGTGGACGGGGCGAGGAAGGTCACCCCGCACGGCGGGGTGGCGGCGGCGTTGCCGGTGTACTTGCTCCCAGTGGCGCCGCAGTTGTTGTAGAGGCGCGCCGAGCCGGTGCTGACGGCGACCGACACCCGGGGCGGCGTGGTGGTGACCGTGGCCGACAGGGTGGTGCCGTCGGGCAGCGGCACCGACGCGGTGTCGGTGGGCTGCGGCGGCCCGGCGTAGCGCACCCACACCCAGACGGGCAGGTTGACGTCGCTCGGCTTGCCCCTCGGCGGGTTGGTGCGGACCTGGATGGCGGGCAGGGCAAGCTCGGCGCGGGCGAGGTCGGCGAGGATGCGCCCGTCGAGGGGGTGCCCGGGGGTGTCCGGCCCGCCGCGCTGCGGGACCTGGTAATCCAGGTACTGCGCGCTCCAGTTGAGCCGGTGCACCAGGCCCCACGCGCACGAGTACCCGCTGATGCCGGCGTTGATCCAGGCCGGCACCCACCACCAGCCGGCGCCGCCCTGCCGCGACTTGAACGCCTTGTTGACGGCCTGCTTCAGGCCCTGGATCCGGCCAAGCACCCCGGCCAGGGCCGGCTCCTGCCCGACGAACCACCACCAGTAGGAGTCGGCGTCCCCCGTCGCGCTCGGCTGCGGGTCGCCCTGGTGGTAGGAGTCCGCCCCGGTGAAGCGCGGCTCCACCCAGCACGGAGCAGGCGTGTACGCGGTGGGACTGCCTAGGCCACCGGGGTTGACGTTGCCAGTGACTTGCACCCGCGAGTACGCGAAGTGGGAGAACGCCGGGCCGCCGGCCGCCGGTAAGGCCCGCTGCGCCAGCGCCGGGACGCTTTGCCCCAGCCCGGCCAGCACTGCGCAGGCCGCTGTCACGGTGATAAGCCGGGTTCTCATCGGCACATCGCTCCCTGGGTGCTTGCTGCCGGATAGACCGCGAGCCGGCTGACGAACCAGGTGCCGTCGCGGCGCCTGCCCTCGGCCACGTTTTCCAGGTAGCGGGTCAGCCGTACCGGCAGCGCGGAGCCCACCGTGGCCCCGGTCTTTATGTTCACCTGGTGGAACGCCGAGGCGTCGACGCAGGCGAGCACGTCCGCGCCGGTGCCGAAGTAGATCCCGGCGATCCTGGTGTCGTTATAGGCGATCGTCCCCCGCATCGTCGTGCCCTGTGCGCCGTACCTGGCCACCTCGCGGCGCACGAACGCGAGCGCGTTGCCCGTGGCCTGCCGCTGGTACGCGCCGTACCTGCCGTGGCTGAGCACCGCGGCCCATAACGCGAGGACGTAATTCCGGTAACCGTCGATCACGGCCCGCCGTGCCGGGTCGCCCGGCGCCGGCGTGGTGAAGTCGATGGAGACGTCGCTGGGAAACCGGAATCCGGCTAAGCGCTGCCCGGCCTGGCCCGGTAACGCCGCCTGCACGGGCGCGGGCGATAATGAGCCGGCCGGCTGGAAGGCCGCGGCGCTTCCGCTGCCGCACGCGGCCACGCCGGCCAGGATGGCCGTGGCGAGGAATGCCCGCCGGACACGCATGGTGCCTCCTCGGCGGATCGGGATCACCGCGCTGAGCCAGCCTGGCGCACCACCGGCGTTCCCCCAGATCCATCCACTAAGCTACCGACCGACAGCTACCGCTCGCAGCCGGTACGCCGAATACAAGGCGGGACTATTTATGGGCTTTCCCCAGGCTGAGGGCCGGTCCTGGCCCCGGTTAGCCACACTGGTCACGCTCGTCACAGTGGCCGCGGTCCTGGTGCGCTTCGGGCTGGACCCGCAGACGCCCGCGTTCTGCTACCTGGCCGCGTTAGGCGTCCCGCTCGCCTTTATCGACGTGCGCGAGCACCGGCTGCCTGACGCCCTGACGCTGCCGTCCTACCCGGCCAGCCTGCTGCTGCTCGGTGCCGCGGCGCCGTTCGTGCCCGGCGGCACCGGGCGGTTCGGCCACGCGCTGATCGGGATGGCGGCCGCGGCGGCGCTGTTCTTCCTCCTGCTGCTCGCCTTCCCCGCCGGACTCGGCATGGGGGACCTGTTGACTGAACTTAGGACTGGCCGTGGCGGGCTCGGTGCCGTTACGTTCAGTAGCCGCTGCGGCAAGTTAGTGGGCCAGGCCACGTTACTCGTGGCCGACAGCGCCCGGCCGGGTGTGCTCTGCTTGCGCCGTCGTCTGACTCCTTTATGAGAGGGGTGTCTGGTGGGCGTGAGCGAGCGGCGCGATGTGGAGAGGCTGGCGGTCCCGGTAGTTGGTGATGTCGTCGCAACGGACGACGCCGTGGTGCCCGTGGTGCTGCGTGACGCGCACGGCGCGGAGGTGCGGCCGGTTAGCGAGTTTCTCCGCGACGTCAGGGCGTGCGGCGGCAGCGCCGGCACGGCAAGGTCGTATGCGCTGGCATTGCTGCGGTGGTTTCGGTTTTTGTGTGCTGCCGGTGTGGCCTGGGATCGGGCAGGCCGGGCGGAGGCCCGGGACTTCATGTTGTGGCTGGAGGTTGTTGCCAAGCCTGCGCGGGGCCGTTCGCTGGCGGTGCCCGCACAGGGCTTGGTGAATTCGGTAACGCGGAAGCCGGTGGCGGGTTCGCATTATGCGGTCCGGACCCGGCGGCATAACCGGGCGGTGGTGCGGGCGTTCTATGAGTATCACCGTGAGGCCGGGCGGGGGCCGCTGGTCAATCCGATGCCGGCGCGCCGGGGGCCTGGCGGCGGCCGCCCGGATGCGCACCATGACCCGATGATGTCGTTTGTGCCCGGCCGGCGTGCTGACTTCCAGCCGAAACTGCCCCGGCAGCAGCCGAGAGGAATGCCAGACGCGGCGTTCGATGCATTGTTCGTGGGGCTGTCCAGCAACCGGGACCGGGCGCTGGTGGCGTTCTATATCTCCACGGCGGCCAGGGCGTCGGAGCTGCTGGGTGTGACGTGCGACCGGGTCGACGTGGGGCAGCAACTGATCGGCGTCATCCGCAAGGGCAGCGGGGCGCTGCAGTGGCTTCCCGCATCGGCGGACGCGTTCGTGTGGCTGTTGCTTTACCAGCAAAGGCTGCCTGGGCATCTGGCACGCGGCCCGGGGGATCCGCTGTGGCGGACGCTGCGCGCCCCGCATGGGCCGCTGCGCTATCCGGCCGCGCGCGCGGTGCTGGGCCGGGTGAATACGGTGCTGGGTACGAACTGGTCGCTGCATGATCTGCGGCATACCGCGGCGCGGCGGTTCATCACCGATCCGGCGCTGACACTGCCGGATGTGCAGTGGCTGCTCGGCCATGCCCACATCACCACGACGCAGCTGTATCTGGAGCCGTCGGCCGAGGTGATCGTGGCGCAGATGCGGGCGCATCAGGCGGCCAATGCGGCCCGGCCCGCGCCGCAGCCAGCACCCGGATACAGCACTGAGGTAATGGCCACGCTGCTGGGATCGCCGCGGTGAGCGCGACGGGCACGGCAATCGCCGAAGCGCGGGGGCGCGTGCCAGGCAAGGAGCAGCGGCGCGCGCCGCGGCCAGCGCCGTCCGGCCCGCCCCCCGCCGTGCCGGTGCCGCTGCCGCCTGGCCAGCAGGAGCGGCCCGACCCGGTGACCTGGCCGGAAACCGAAGCCAGCGCGGAACAGGTGCTGGCCCGGGTGCCCGCCCTGGAGGCTGGCCGGGCGGCCGGGACGCTCAAGCTATCGCTGATCTCGGTCCGGCACACCCTGCAGTGGCTGGCCGGATACCCCGGCGAAACCTGGCAAGCGCGGTGGCGGGCCAGCGGCGCCGACCAGGCCGGCCGCGGCTGGCGGGCCCTGGCCGGCGATGCCGACCCTGTCCGGATTCGTGATGGCGTGCATTTGCTGCTGATCGGGCAGGTGATCCGTCCGAGCCTGCAGTGGCTACTGGCGCAGTATTTCTGCCGGACGCTGACCAGGACGCTGGATGTCATCGATCCTGACGGTGCTGCCGCGCTGGAGCGCGAATACGCCCGGCGGCAGGCAGGCGGGAACTTTGGTGCCAGCCGCAACGTGATTGCCAGGATCGTGCTGGCCAAGGGCGGCCCCATTTCGGCGATCACGGCAGGGGATTGCGCCTGGTACTGGCATACGCGCCGGGCCGCCACCGAGAGCCAGGTGGCGCTGGACGCGGGATTGTCGTATTCGCTGCTGTATGAGATGGGCGTCTTCGGCAAGGACGCCCCGCCGACGCTGACCGGCGCCACCCGGCCTGGCCAGAAGACCTGCGCCGAGTTGGTCGATCAGTGGGGCATTGAATGCCAGCCCATCCGGGACCTGCTGGTGGACTATCTGGGCGTCCGGCGTCCGGCTATGGATTACTCCTCGCTGGTCGCGCTGACCCGACACCTTGGCCTGTTGTTCTGGCGCGACCTGGAATTGAACCATCCCGGCATCAACTCGCTGAACTTGGCCGACGATGTGGCTACCGGTTGGAAGCTGCGGCTGCAGACTGTGATCCACGATCCGCGCCGGGCCGGGCAACGACGTCTGGTCCCCGAAAGCACCATGACCTGCGTGCGCTCCTTCTACGCCGACCTGGCCTGGTGGGCAGCCGAAGACCCGGCCCGGTGGGGCCGGTTCGCTGCTCCTTGCCCGATCCGGGCTAGCGAGGTGACCTTCACCAAGCGGCGCCGGCTCCGCAAGGCCGCCATTGACCAGCGCACCCGCACCCTGGCCCCGGTCCTGCCTGTGCTGGTCCGGGTAGTACAGGAGGGCTACGAGCAGGCCACTGGCCGGCTCCGTGCCGCGGAACTGGTCGGCGACGGCTGCGAGTTCACCTTCGCTGGTGTCCGCTACGTGCGGCGCGACTCACTCAGCGGCCGCAGCATCCGCGCGATCGAATGCGGCACCGGACGGCAGCTGGACCTGCAGGTGGAGGAAGAAAGGGCATTCTGGACCCGGGCGATCGTGGGGGTACTGCGCCAAACTGGGGTGCGCATCGAGGAACTCCTCGAACTCACTCATCACAGCTTTTGCGCCTACACCCTGCCCGGCACCGGCGAGGTAGTGCCGATGCTGCAGATCGCGCCGTCCAAGACCGACTCCGAACGGCTCATCCTGGTCTCCCCCGAACTCGGGGAGGTCCTCGCCGACGTCATCACCCGCGTCCGCGCCGGCAAACCCGCGGTGCCGCTGGCTTCCCGCTGGGACCCCTTCGAACGGCGCTGGTCACCGCCGATGCCGTTCTTGTTCCAGCGCCCTGAAGGCGGCGTGCAGAAGATGCTCACGCACAGGTACGCCCACGAGGCACTGACCCGCGTCATGAAGGCCACCGGCGTGACCACGCCAGACGGCTCGCCACTGCCGATCGGCCCGCACGACTTCCGCCGGATCTTCGCCACCGACGCCCTGCGCTCAGGCCTGCCACCGCACATCGCGGCCAAGATCCTCGGCCACCAGAACCTCAACACCACCATGGGATATGCGGCGGTCTACCCCGAGGACGTGATCACCGCCCACCGGGCGTTCATCGCCCGCCGCCGGTCGTTGCGGCCCAGCGCCGAATACCGCGAGCTCACCCCCGGTGAGTGGGAGGAGTTCATCGGCCACTTCGAGCTGCGCAAGGTGGAACTCGGCGTCTGCACCCGTGACTTCGGCACTCCCTGCGTCCACGAGCACGTCCCGTTGACCGAACTAACAGGTGCCCGGGTCGGCCCAGCGGCCCCGGTTGGTGCAGATCGCCGCCAGCCTCCGCGACCGGATAGCCGAGGCACACGACAAAGGCTGGAAAGGAGAAGTCGCCGGCCTGGAGGTCAGCGTCGCCGCAGCAGAGCAGAAGCTGCGGCTGATCGACGAACTGACCGCCCGGCACACCGTGACCTACCTCGGTATGCCTGACTTCAGCTCGTCCGTCGGCCGCACTTCAGCCACCCAGGCCAGGCCATGCCCGCCCTGATCGCTGCGCTTGCCGTCGCCGGCCTGGCCGCCGGCTGGCCGCAGCGAGCCATGATCGCATCCCTGGCCGTCCCTGCCGGACAGCAGGAACCCAGCTGCGCGGGCTGCGGCCATCCCGCAAGCCCGCCGTCTCCTTGGCCGCGGCTGCGGCGGCCGGACCCCTGCCCTGACTGCGGCCGGCGGCCCAGCCCGCCCGCGCTGGCAGCCGGGCTGGCCACCGCGCTTCTGCTAGCAGCAGCCACCTACCGGGTCCACCCCTGGCCGGTGCTCGCCGCCACAGCGTGGCTGATCGTTCTCGCCGTGCCGCTGTCGGTCATCGACCTAAGAGTGCACCGGCTCCCCAACGTCCTGACCGGCTCCGCTTACGCCGGCGTCGTCGCGTTCCTGGCCGTTGCGGCCGCCGACGCCGACAGCTGGGCACGGTTCAGCCGCGCGGCGCTGGGCGGGGTCATCCTGGCCGCCGGCTTCCTGCTCCTGGCCCTCCTCAGCAAAGGCCAGATCGGGCTCGGCGACTGCAAGGCAGCCGCAGTCACCGGAACCCTGCTCGCCTGGTACGGGTGGGACCAGCTGCTCACCGGCACGCTGGCCGCATTCCTCCTCGGGAGTGTCTATGGCGTCTGGCTCATCGCCAGGAACGCGGCAACCCGCCGCAGCCACATCCCCTTCGGCCCGTTCATGTTCGCAGGCGCCCTGCTGGTTCTCTTGCTCACCGCCTAGCCAGAGCCCAGGTTGGGGTCCTTGGAGTGACAGTGCAGGGCGATAAACTCAGGACCGAAGAAACCCCGGGCGCGTCGCGTCTTGGGCGACGAGCACCGGGGTTCTCCCTGTAATCGCAACTGGACGATATCCCGGATTCCGCGCTTGGTGGCAGTTCCCGCTGAGTGATTTCTGTCTCGTCTTCCCAGCATGCGCTTGCCTGGATAACCCGGTAGCGCCGTGGAGGACAGGCAGTGACAGACCAGACACTAACCGAATATGCCGGTGGGCTCGCCCCACCGGCATACGACAAGGCCGGGGCAAGCATCCGGCGCAAGGCCGTCGAGACAGCCCTGGCTGCGTCGAGCCTGCGCGTGACATCCATGTTCGAGAGCGGTTCGTGGACGCACGGCACCTCGATCTCCGCCAAGAGCGATGTCGACTACATGGCGATCGCGACCGGCTCGCGCCCTTTCTGGACGAGCAGCGCGCTCGCTGCCGCCAAAACGGCGGTGACGGGATGCGACTGGAAGATCACAGGTGTCCGGGTATCGTCGCCGGTCATCGCCATCACGTATTACAGCCAGCCGTATTTTGAGGTCGCGCCGGCTCAGTGGCGCCGGGCCGCTAGGCCGAGGCGGCGCCGAACCCGGTGTGCGCCGTCGTGGCACCGGACGTCGTCATTTGCTTGAACTTCACACAGGCGATGAGGCCGCCTTCGGCGCGCGGCGTGAGTGACAGTTCGGCGCCGTGGGCACGGGTGATTGACGCGACGATGGAGAGCCCGAGTCCGGCGCCGTCCCCGGCGCCGGTGCGGGCGGGGCCCAACCGCGCGAACGGCCGGTGCAGCCGGGTGACCTGCTCCGGCGCAATGGACGGGCCGCTGTTGGCCACGGTGAGGACGCAGCGGTCGTTCTCGGTCGCGGTGCGGAGGCTGACGAAGCCGGCTGGAGCGTTGTAGCGGATCGCGTTGTCGAGAAGGTTGGTTATTAGCCGGCCGATGAGGTGGCCGTCCCCGGATATGAGTGCCGGGTTGATGTCGGTGTCGATTCTCAGTCCGGCTTCGGCGAGCTGCGATATCCGTGAGGTGACGGCGTCCTGGGCGGCCTTGCCGAGATCGACGGGGGCCCGGCTGGCCAGACCGCTTTGGCTTTGAGCCAGGGTGAGCAGGGATTCAATGAGCTGCTCTTGCTGGACACCCAGCGCGAGCAGGCGCTGGCAGGTGGCCCGGAGCGAATCGACGGTGCAGTCGGGGTCTGCAAGCGCCACCTCCAGCAGGGTCCGTTCGAACGTGAGCGGCGTTCGCAGTTCGTGGGATGCGTTGGCGGCGAACTGGCGCTGGGCTTCGAAAGCGGTCTCGAGCCGCTGGAGCAGCTGGTCGAAGGTATCAGCAAGTTCTTTGAGCTCGTCGTCGGGTCCGGGGGCGGCGAGGCGTGCGTGGAGGTTGTCCTCGGAGATTTCGCGAACCGAGGTGGTAATGGTCCTGATGGGGCGCAGGACGCGCCCGGCCACAAACCAGCCCAGCCCGGCGGACAAAGCGACGACGGCGCCCATCGCAATACTGGAAACAACCAGCAGTTGGCGCAGGTCTGCTGCCTTTGCGCGTGCCTTTGCGTCGGGCATCTGGACCGAAACCCGTGCCGCTGCGGGGAGGCCTTTCGTCGCCCCGCTGGTGGCGCCGCGCAGTTGGTAGATGTGCTTAACGGTGCTGGTGATCACGCTGCCTCCCGACCACCAGTGATCGAAGAGCAGGTAGGTGATGCCCACCAGCGCCGCGCCCGAGACCAGGACGAGAGAGGCGAAGAGAAGGGTCAACCTCAGCCGGACCGTCCAGCGCGGGCGATGAGCCAGGAACCCGCTCATAGTCACGGCGCGATCTGGTAGCCGGACCGGTCAACGGTCTGGATGACCGGGGGATCACCGAGCTTGACCCGGAGCCGGCTGATGGTGACCTTCACGGTGGCGGTGAACGGGTCGGCGTGCTCGTCCCAGGCTTGTTCGAGGATCTGCTCGGCAGACACCACACCGCCCTGCGCTGCCATCAGGAGCTCGAGCACGGCCATCTCCTTGGCGGTCAACGGGAGCCGCCGACCGGCACGCACCGCGACCCGCCGGGCGACGTCCAGCCGCAGGTCCCCGCGCACCAGCACCGGTGGAATGGCCGGCTGGGAGCGCCTGCCGAGTGCCCGGATGCGGGCGACCAGTTCGGCGAAGGCGAACGGTTTGGGCAGGTAGTCATCGGCCCCCAGGGTCAGCCCGTCCACCCTGTCGGCGATGGTGGCCGACGCGGTGAGCATCAGGATTCTGGTCGTCTTCCCCCCTGCGATCAGGGCGGCGCAGACCTGGTCGCCGTGTGTGCCGGGCAGGTCCCGGTCCAAGACGATGACGTCGTAGTCTGTCCAGCTGGCCCGGTCGAGCGCGCTGTCACCGTCGAAGGACAGGTCGACGGCCATGCCCTCGCGGCGCAGGCCAGCCGCGACCGTTTCGGCCAGTTCTTGGTGGTCCTCGACCACGAGCACTCGCATGGGCCACCTCCCGGACCGGCGACCAGGGCTTCTTATGCGTGGTCCGGGGCGGGCTCAGGCAGCGCCCGGAGCGCGAACCGAGGTCACGCCATGGCCGTATGCTGCCGGCCGGCCGGTTACAGCAAGGTAACAGCTTTCGTTCCCACCGCGTAACCGGCCGTCCCGTACTCCTTGGCCTAAGAACCACCGCCCAAGGAGGACGTTCCCATGGACAACCCACAAGCCACCCTGACCAGGCCGCTACTGCGGCTGGCCCGGTGCGCTCGCCTACTCGCCCTGTTTGCTATGGCCGTGGCCGTCGTGGCCGGGACAGTCACCGCCTGCTCGAGTTCGACCTCACCGTCAGCAGCGCCCTCGCACGCTACCGGGCGGGCGCACTCGGCGGGCGGCGCGCTGGCCTTCTCGGCCTGCATGCGGTCCCACGGCGTGCCCAGCTTCCCTGACCCGACGTCCGGCGGAGGGATTTCGATTCAGGTGCAGCCGGGCAGCGGCATCGACCCGAATTCCCCGGCCTTTCAATCGGCGCAGCATGCCTGCCAATCCCTGTTGCCGGCCGGTAAGACGTCAGGCGGCTCTGTCAGCCCCACGGTGCGGGCGCAAATTCTGCGCTACGCCGCCTGCATCCGCGCGCACGGCGTGCCGAATTACCCGGACCCGACCTTCAACGGCAACGCCGTCAACTTCGGGAATCTGTCGGGCATCAACCCGAACTCCCCGGCCTACCAGTCGGCGTTGCGTGCCTGCGCGTCGCTGAACCCGATCAACGGGCACGGGGGCTCGAAATGACCATCAAGCCTGCTCCGGCAGCCAACGCGGCGGCACCTCCGATGCCCGCCGCGCCAGTCCGCAGCGTCCGGCGCCACCGCTGGGTGATCGCGGCGGCCACCTTTGTGGCCGCCGCCGGAGGGGTGAGCATAGGCCTGGTCGCCGCCACGGCCGGGAGCGGGCAAGCTGGCGGCCCGGCGGCCGGCAATGCCGCCGCGGCCGCCACCGCCCCGGTGACCTACCGCACGTTGACGTCGCAGCAGCGGGTTAACGGCACTCTCGGCTACTCCGGCAGCTACAGCATCGTCAACCGCGCAGCGGGCACCCTGACCGCCTTGCCCTCGCCCGGGCAGGTCGTGCGCCAGGGACAAGTCCTGTACCGGGTCGACACCAGCCCGGTTGTCCTGCTCAACGGGTCCACTCCCGCCTACCGCGCTCTGACCGAGGGCGACCGCGGGCCCGACGTCAGAAATCTCAAAGCCGATCTGGTTGCCCTGGGCGACGCGACCCGGGCCAGCCTGAAGCTCAGCTCGGATTACTTCGGTACGGCCACGGCCGCGGCCGTCAAGGAGCTCCAGGAAACCCTGGGCGTCCACCGGACCGGGACACTGGCCCTCGGGCAGGTCGTGTTCGTCCCGGGGCCGATCCGGGTGACCGCCGTGACGCCAACCCGTGGCACCCTGGCGCAGCCCGGCACCGCGGTGCTGCAGGCAACGTCGACCAGCCGAGAGGTGACCGTGAGCCTCGACGCCGCCTTGCAGGGTGACGTCAAGGCCGGCGACCAGGTCACGATCACCCTGCCCAACCAGGACACGACCCAGGGCACGGTGGCCAGCGTCAGCAGGGTGGCCACCACTGGGTCATCGGGCTCATCGTCGGGCTCCTCAAGCGGGAGCTCGCAGCCGGCCACGGTCCAGGTCACCATCACCCTGCGTGACCCCGGCGCCGCCGGGACCCTCGACCAGGCGCCGGTCCAGGTCGCCATCATCACCGCGACCGCGCCGCACGTCTTGACCGTGCCCACCACCGCTTTGCTCGCGCAGCCAGGCGGCGGCTACGGTGTCGAGGTCATCGGACCCAGAAACAGCCGGAAGATATTGCGGCTATCGGTCGGGCTGTTCGATGACGCACAAGGACTGGTCCAGGTAAGCGGGCCCGGACTGCACGCCGGCCAGCAGGTCGTCGTGCCGGCCGCGCCGTGAGCGCCGGCTACCCGGCCGATGCGGGGGTACCCGGGTCGGCCGCGGGGAACGGCCGCGTGGCGCCGCCCGTCCTCGAGCTGAGGGATGTCACCAAGGCCTACCCAACGCAGCCGCCGGTGCACGCCCTGCGCGGCGTCGACCTGGTCATTCGCCGAGGCGAGCTGGCGGCCGTGGTTGGCCCGTCCGGATCGGGCAAATCCACCCTGCTGCACATTATGGGCACACTGGACCGGCCTGCCACTGGAACCGTGCGGATCGGCGGCCTGGACGTCGGCCAGCTCACCGACCGGCAGATCGCCGCCGTGCGGGCCGCGTCCATCGGGTTCGTGTTCCAGCAGTTCCACCTGGCCGAGCACCAGTCGGCGCTCGACAACGTCGCCGATGGCCTGTTGTACGCCGGCCAGCCCGCCCGGGCGCGCCGCGACCAGGCGCGCCAGGCGCTGGCCCGCGTCGGGCTGGCCCACCGGGCCCAGGCCAGGCCCACGCAGCTGTCGGGAGGGGAACGCCAGCGGGTGGCCATCGCCAGGGCGCTGGCCGGCGACCCGGCCATCGTCCTCGCCGACGAACCGACCGGCAATCTTGACAGCACCACCGGAGAGACCATCGTCGGCCTCCTGAACGACCTGCACCGCCAGGGAGCCACCATCGTGGTCATCACGCACAACCTCGATCTGGCCGCGACGCTGCCCCGGCAGGTCGAGGTCCTCGACGGTCGGATCCGCTACGACAGCGGTGCCGCCATACCTGCGGCCGCCGATTCCCCGCCACGCGACGAAGGCACCACCATGACCATCTTCGAACCGACCAGAAACGAATCATCCGGGAGGGCCGCGCCATGATCGGTACCCAGCCCTTCCCGCGCATCCAGCCGCTGCGCCCCGCCGACCTGGCCAGGACGGCCAGTGTGGGCCTGCGCACCCGGCCGCTGCGCGCCGTGCTGTCGGCACTGGGCATCGCCATCGGCATCGCAGCCATGGTGGCCGTGCTGGGCCTGGCCGCCTCGTCCCAGGCCGGCCTGGTCAGCGAGATCAACCGGCTGGGCACCAACCTGCTCACGGTCTCCAACGGCCAGAACCTGCTCGGCCAGCCAGCCGAGCTGCCCACCATCGCGCCGGCCATGATCTCCCGCATCAGGGCCGTCACCGGCGTCGCGGCGACCGGAAGCGTCAGTGCCTCGGTCTACCGCACCCCGCTGATCCCAGCCGTCAATACCAACGGCCTGTCCGTCGACGCCGCCACCACCGGTCTGCTCCCCGTCGTGGGCAGCTCCGTTGCCCAAGGCCGGTTCCTCAACGCCGCCACCGCCCGCCTGCCCGTTGCGGTCCTCGGCGCCACCGCCGCGCGGTTGCTGGGCATCGACCGGGCACTCCCCGGGCAGCGGATCTGGCTGGGCGGGCAATGGTTCTCAGTGGCCGGCATCCTCCGCCCGGCCGTCTTGGCACCGGAGATCGACTCCGCTGTGCTCATCGGGTTCCCCGCCGCTGCGGCCTACCTCCGCTTCGACAAGCACCCCAGCACCATCTACGTCCGCGCCCAGACCAGCCAGGTCCCCGCCGTGCACGCCCTCCTGGGCGCCACCGCCGACCCGCAGGCGCCCTACAACGTCCAGGTCAGCCGGCCATCGGACGCCCTCGTCGCCGAGGCAGACGCGCGAAGCGCCCTCAACGGGCTGTTCCTCGGGCTCGGCGCGGTCGCCCTGCTCGTCGGCGGCATCGGAATCGCCAACATCATGATCATCTCAGTGCTCGAACGCCGGTCCGAGATCGGCCTCAGGCGGGCCCTCGGGGCCACGAAAGGGCACATCCGGGGCCAGTTCTTCACCGAGGCCCTCCTCCTCTCTCTGCTCGGCGGCACCGCCGGGATAACCCTCGGAACGCTGGCCACCGTGATCTACGCGGCCACCAAGCACTGGGGCGTCGTCGTCCCCCCGCTGGCGCTGGCGGGCGGGCTCGGCGCCGCCCTGGCAATCGGCGCCATCGCCGGCCTTCTCCCAGCCATCCGCGCCGCCAGCTTGTCCCCCACCGAGGCGCTTCGGACCAGCTAATCACCACCAGTGGTCGCGACCTGAGTGACATAAGCTCGCCAATGGCACGCGGCCCGGCTCCATAAGAAAGGCAAGGGAAGATGTACCACGCGATCGTCCGGGCACAGGTCCGCCGGCTGTGGCAGCGAGCGGAAACGGCGGACTACCCCGCCGCCGTCGTACTCGCCTCATCCAAGCTGCACTTCCACCTGGTCGGCGACGCACCGCCGGGCGCCGAACGGTGCGGGCCCGAGTAACTCCGGCAATGGTTCGACCCGTTGTATGAGCGCGAGGCGGTCGTTGCTTCGGTGCGGCGGCTGCTCGATGCCGCGTTCGCTGGCTGCGGCGGGACGGTGTTCGTGGTAGCGCCCGCGGGGCTGGGCAAGACCAGCGTG
>Ga0306926_10005385_pt1 | contig 13603 bp, 20 predicted proteins | sample flu12Cox44000178_FD_203759 | JGI IMG/M metagenome (GOLD analysis project Ga0306926, IMG submission 203759) | Lab enrichment of tropical soil microbial communities from Luquillo Experimental Forest, Puerto Rico - flux8day.12C.oxic.44.000.178 (v2)... | ecosystem: Environmental > Terrestrial >... | reverse complement strand
AGCTACAGGAGCTGAGGGTTTGTCAGCTGTTGCCGGTTTTGCTTCGTCGTCGGCAATGATCCGCCGGATCGACGCCAGGATTTCCTCCATCGAGGGCTCTTGGACCTTTGCAGGCTGCGTCATCTCCGATTCCACCTCATCAACGCTTTCGTCAGCGTTTTACACCAAGCGAGGCAGGAAGTGCCGGTTCGGGAAAGGCGGGTTCGGATTTTCATCGCGCCAGCCCCACTTGTCCCCAGATCAAGCGCTGCACGACGTGTCGCTGATTACGTCCCCACCCGGCGCACCGAAGCATCGCGCCACCAGGGGCCCCAAATAGCGCGAATCGCTCTGCTGCCCGAGGAAACGGTACGTCAGGGCAACTAACGATTGCAAGCAACGCCGGGATGAACGGTCGCCTGGAGTCGGATTGGCCGGGAAGCAAAGCGGAGACATGTAACGAAGGGCTTATACGCTGATTGCCAATGACTTGAACACGCCAGTTACGCGCCGGAAGTAGCGAGAAATACGATCAACGGCCATCGGGAGTACGAACACCGGCCCAGCTGTCGCGCACCTGATGATAATGTACGCTCGCATCATAAACCGTGGTGCTAAGACCGAGCACCTGCGGCGAGAGCCGCCCTACCGCGGACAACACCGCGTAGGACGCGACCACGCGGTCGTGCTGCGCGGTCACCAGCGCGACACGGGCGTTGACCAGGGCTTGCTGCGCGTTGAGGACGTCGAGCGTGGTTCGCTGCCCCGCCTTGGCCTCTTCGCGCACGCCGTTGAGCGCGATTTCCGATGCCGTCACCTGCGACTGGGCAGACGCCACCTGAGCCTTGCCGGCGACCAATTGTCCCCAGGCGGTCACGGTGTTGGCGCGAGTTTGATCGCGGGTCTGCTCGAGAACGAGACGCTGTTGCGCCAACGATTCCTTGGACTGACGAATCAGCGAATACTCCGCGCCACCCTGGTAAATCGGCACGTTCACAGACGCGATAGCCGACGCTCCGAATTGCCGGAAGACCTGCATTTGCTGTTCATAGGCTTGCTGCACCACCGCCTGCACGGTCACCGTGGGCAGCAGCGCACCCTCGTTCACCTTCACCTGAAGAAACTGGACGTCGATGCCGTACATCGCCGCCGTCACGTTCGGGTTTTCGATCAAGCTCAACTCGACCGCTGAGGGCAGCGTGGGCGGCAAGAAGCGGTCCACGGGAGAACCTGGTGCGAGATTGACTGGATCATTGCCGATGATGCGGCGGAAATTCGCTTTCGTCGTCGTCAGGGTGGCTTCGGCGGCGAGAAGCTGGGTCTGACCCGCCGCGAGCTGCGCTTCCGATTGGGCAACGTCGGTGCGAGTCACCTCGCCAACATTGAACCGGTCGCGAGTCTGCTTGAGGGTCTGTTCGAGAACACGAACGTTGCTCTTCTGGACCTCGACGATGGCGGCATCGCGCAGATAATCCATATAGATCGTGGCGGCCGAAAGCAGGATGGTCTGGTCGAGCACGCGCAGCGCCTCGCGCGAGCCCGAAACCTGGCTCTCCGCCGCACGGGTCCTGTTGGCGGTTTGATTGCCGTTGTAGACCGTCTGGCTGAGAGTGATCCCGGCGCTGCGGGGGGCGTTGGCTCCAAAAACATCAGTCTTCAGAATCGCCTGCGGCGTGCCGCCGAACGTGTTCAGGATATCGGTATATTGATAACCGGCCGTCGCCGAAACGCTGAGTTTTGGACGATAACCGGACAACGCTTGCGGCACGTTCTCATCGGTTATTCTGACCTGGGCGCGCTGGGCATTAAGCTGCGGGTTTGTCTGATAAGCGCGCACCAGCGCAGCCTCGATCGTGTCCGCTGAAGCCGGCACGGGGACGATCAAAGCTAGCAGAAGGACCGCAGCCGCGGCTCCGGTAAAGACCTTCACCCCACCCATCCCTGGCAATCCAATCTCAAATCAGCAAGTTCCCCGGCGCCCAAAACCGGGTTATTACGTCATTCCAAACAGATACCGCACGCCACCACCTTATGTCGGGTGCAAGAGCTAAGGAACCCCCCGAGGCGTCAGATGATGGGAAACTCCTGACATGGGGCTTCCTTGCCACACTTTGATCTCCAAACCCTTACACTCCCGCTAGAAGACGAAAGCCGGAGGGCGCTCAAGCCCAGGCAGCACGGGCAGCGCAGCGTCAAAAAGGGGCCGAATGCCGAAATCGTCGTGCGAACGCGTCACGATGGTAACTCGTTGCTGCCGGGTCATGGCGAAGGCTCCCACGAGCCGGCCGCCTTCCTTGAGCTGCCGGTAGAGCCCCTCAGGTGCGATTTCGGTCGCTCCATTAAGGATGATGACGTCAAACGGGGCGTTGGCCGAATCACCCTCGGCTACCGCAGCGGCCTTCGCGGTCACATTTCCAAGCCCGATTTCCGCACAGATGCTACTGGCCTTCGCTGCCAGCGTCGCATCGGGTTCGGTGGCCATCACGCGCCGGGCCAATTTTGCAACCAGTGCTGCCATGTAGCCGGACGCGCAACCCGCTACCAGGACCTCATCAGTATCCTTGATCTCGGCAGCCTGAACCATCTTCGCGGTCGCCGCAGGCTTGATCAGGAAGCGTTTGACCGGCCCACCTTCGCTCACATCGAGATCAAGATCGAGATAGGCGAGCGGACGCTGGGACGGAGGAACAAAGACCTCGCGCGGCACCGTCAGCATCGCATCGATAATTCTGTTGTCAGTCACATCGCTCGGACGTACCTGACCGTCGACCATTTTTTGGCGCGCAGTCGAGAAACCAGACATTTGGAAAAACCCCGGCAGAGCGGATAATCGCAAGAAATGACCTGGGTCATGTTTGATACAGGGCTTGCAAAAACGCAACATGGCCAAGCGCCCCGCCCTGACGTCTGTCCGCGCTTTTCCCGGGCTGGAAGATGCAACGAATGGCTGTTTTCCCGCCAACCGCCTACCCTCAACGAGGCTCGGAAGGGCTTATTTCGTCCTTTGCAAGCCAGAGAGGCTTTGTTATACGGCTCCCGCGCGTAGCCCCCGGCGGGTTCGCCTATTCCTCGGTAGCTCAGCGGTAGAGCATTCGACTGTTAATCGAATGGTCGCTGGTTCGAATCCAGCCCGAGGAGCCAGAAAAATCAATCGCTTATATTTGCTTAGGTTCGGGAGCCTCGATGCCAGGTAAGCATCGGGCAAGCAGGAGGATGAGGCAATGACGCCGAAGCAATTGCAGGCGCTCTCTCATCTATTGGCCGGTCAGCTGCGAACTCTGATTTGGGAGGCGGCTGGCAATAACCAACCACCGTTTAGACCGGCCAATTTGCCGAATCTCTTTATTAATAGCGAGGAGCTGAAAAACCTCCTCGAAGGGCATCTGCGCTCAATGGGGATCGTTATCGAGTAAGACCGAAGCCCCCGCGACTCGTGAAACCGGGCGACGAAACCATTTTGCCGGCGCGATGAAACAATCCTGAAATGCCGAGCTTTTATCGGTGGCGTTGCTTGGGGGTTGGTACATGGGGACTTCCAATGTTTGAGTTGACGATTGCGTTTTTCGTGACGTTCGGCCTGGCCGCTTTTGTTGCGCATAGGATCGAAGCCTCTCTGCCTCGATGATGTCGAGATCAGGGCCCCGCGCTTGCGAGCACTTCGGGCATTTCAGCGCGCAAGGCGAATAGCAAATCGCTGACCCGATCGAACCAATCCACGGCTCGCCCTGCGATATCGGCTCGCATGCCCTGATAAATAGCCTCTCGGATCATTTCCTGTAGCTCTTCGTCGCTGATCTCTGTTGCGGCGCGTGGAATTTGGTTCGCGATCATCATTCATTGATCCGGTCCTTTTGGCAGAGGCAGCGCGCGACCGATCAAAACCCCGCGCTCTGATGTCCCTGGCCAGCCGCAAAAAAGCTCAGAATCAAGCGCAGGTGCGCGGTTGCATCGCCGAACTAGGAGGTCAGCGCATGTGGCTTGATCTGTTGGTTGCGTCCGGGCTGGGGCTTCCAGCGATTGTTTATGGCTCTGTTCTCATTGTGCATTACCTGCAATAAGACCCCGATCAAAGCCCCGCGCAAACCCACCGCGGCAAATCCCCGGACCCGATCTCAATAGGCCGGGCGACGACGGGGCCGTCGTGTCTGGCTCTTGCGATGTTTGAGGACGAATCTGTTCGAGGCGTGCTAGGCACGCGGTCACCCTTGGTCATGCCTTAAGCCTTTCTCTGTGATTGAGGTTAGGCCCCGGCGCGGAATTGAACTTCCCGCTGGGTTGCCGAAAAGTGCGCGTCGATCACGGAAAAAAAACCTGATCCGCCGCTTGGTCGAGACGTATCAGGGACAACCGATGCAGCTAAGCAAGATGGCAAGGGTTCGGGATGGTGATACTGTACCTGGGCAGCGAGCCTCTGATTGCGTTGATCGCCCCGTCGTCCAAACGGGACCCATACCCAATTGGACTAGAACAAATGGTCTCTCTGGCCTCTTAGCCGTCGGCAACCTCGATCGGGGTTGGATAGTGGCTCTCGTTTGGACGCTAGGAACCAAGGTTGAGGGCGAAATCAAAATGCTGACCCGTTTCGGCATGATTTTTTACTGGTGCAGTCTGGCGATCGCTTTCGCGTGCTGGATAGCGGCAATTATCATCTTGATGGCGATCATCATGGGCAAGCTTTCGGGTTCGGAAGTTTGGATGTCGGCAATATTTTTTTCAGCGGTCGGCGCCTGTTCGTGGCTGGCCGGTCGCGCGGCGGATTCTATTCGTTCATGAAGCATCTCGCGAGGAGGCTTTCTCGATCGGGCCCCTATCGCGATAAGCCATCCGCCGCCTGGTCGAGATCAGGTTGAAGGCGAAAACCAGACAATGGTCCGTCTCATCTGGATCACCGTTTACTTGATCAGTTTGGCGATGACCTTGATGTGCGGGATAGCAGCGATCGTCATCTTTGTCGCGATCTTGACAGGCAAGTTTACCGATCCGGAGGCTTGGATCTCGGTATTGCTTCTTGCAGCGGTGAGCGGGTCATTCTGGCTGGTCTGTCGTGCAGCGAAAGATTTTACGGAGCAGTATTGAAGAAGACTGTGACCAGAAGTGGCATGCGCAGAAAATCACCTTCAGCGAGATGCGCGACAAGCGGTGCGCGGCGTTTTGCCGATGATGTCGGTTGGCAGCGACTCAGGTATAGCATCAAGCAGGCCTCGAAAATGGGCGGCCGGTACAGCGAGGTAGCATGCTGCTTTTCCTCCTCACACCTTGGATATTCTTTAACATCTTCACGTCGTCTCTGCTGCCGGGTGCGCCTCTGTGTAACCTCCTAACACATTGGTACTGATCCCGAAGTTTTGGGTTCGCGTCGAAGTTGCCACCAGCTTGAAGAGCACGGGCGCAGACTGCGGCCGGTGCCGGATTTTTATTGGAACAAGCCAGGTGCGCTGATGAGGGGTTATTGATCGGCAAAAATAAAGCCCGCCATTCGCGGCGGGCTCCAGTAGGGAGAAACTCAATCTACCGCAGCGTAAGAAGGTCGTCTTTGATGTTTGTCACAACCTCGCAAATTCCGCGCCACCGCTTATGTCAAGCACATGCTTGAAGGGTTCGAGTTTTGCATCCCGATCGCTGGAACAAAGGTTCCATCAAGTCCCGAGTTTTTGCATCAGATCAAATATGACGCTCACCGCATGGGCGGGAACATCTCCAGGTGTCCAAGCAAAAGACACGGGAGTTTGCAGCAGAATAGGTCGACAACGCCAGGGATGTGGCGGGACGAATGGCTGATGCCGCCGCTGGCGACCTAAGCGCGCGCCAGCGCGTCGCACACATCGACACGTTTTCCGTCCGGCCTGCTGACGTACAGATGTTTCGCCAGCACCGAGTGCATATCCTCGAACATTGCGTAGAGGTCGTCGCAATAGACAGAGGGGTTGTCGTAACCGTTCTTTCTGGAAAAACGATGCGGAAGATAGCCGCCGCCGCAAGCGTTCATGAACTTGCACTGCCGACACTTCTCGCTGAGGTTCAACGAAGCATCGCGCGCTGCTTTCCAGCGCGGCTCGTTCCTTACCTCGTCGATGGTGTGCTCGAAAATGTTGAATGCGGTGCGGGTGAAGCCGTCGCCCGCGATGCGCAACACATCGTGCGCCTCCACCGAGCCATCGGTCATGACCGTGCAAAGTTCGACGGGCTTGTGGCCCACGCCCTCCGTCGGCGAATTGTTGCCGAGCATGGCGCTGATCATGTCGGAAACAATGCGGATGTTGACAGTCGGCCTGCTGCGGTTGGCCTCGAGCCACAATTCGAACAGGCCCTTGTAAAAAGCGGCAACGGACGGCGGATTCTCATCGACCGTCGCATCCGGGATCATGATGTCGTAGTTGACGATTCCACAATCCGCGAAAAACCGGGTGTACTGCTCTGGCGAATAAGCGGGATTGCAGACCGCCAGCGCGCTAACGCCGATGTCGCGCGACACAAGCATGCGAGCGGCACGCTCCACGGCAGCGTGCGTCCCTTTGCCCTGAAACGTGCGGCGGTGAATGTCGTGGATATGCGCCGGTCCGTCGAGGCTGATTGCCACCGAAATATTGCGGGCCTCGAAACAGTCCAGCCACTCACCGTCGATCAGAACGCCGTTGGTGGTGACCGAGATCGGTATCTCACAGCCCGTGCGCGATGAGATGGCCTCACATCCTTCGGCGAAGCGGTGGAAATTTTCGGTGCCCCAGAGCAACGGCTCACCGCCGTGCAAGACAATGGGAAAATCGGCGAACGGGTACCTGCTGACGTGTTCTTCGATACGCTGCAAGAGCCGCTGCAGCACGTCGGCGCCCATCAGCTTGGGCTTGTCATAGACGGCCGCGTCTCGGAACCAGTAACAATAGGAGCAGTCGATGTTGCATCTCGTTGCCACCTTGACCAGCAACTGCGAGATGGGCTGATCCGCGAACGCGAACGAAATTGAATCGTTGGACGACATTCGAGATAGTCTCGAACAGGTTACGATTGGTCCAGCCTAGTATCCTCTGATGAATCCGCCTCTCCGGAAGCCGCCGGCGTAGGGATAATACCCGGCTCTGCGGAAGCCGCCGGCATATCCGCCGCGGACAAAACCGCCGCGTCTGAAATAAACCTGGGTCGCAACGGGTTTGTCCGTTTCTTGCTCCGAATTCTGCTCGTTGAGGTTATTGAGCAGTGCGTCGATACCTTGATGGTCGCTCTGAATTGTTGCTCCTGGCCCGTGCAATTGCAGGAGGCCCGCTAATACCTTCAACGTAAGCATGGCAATACCCCATACGTGGCAAATACAGGATACAGAAAAACAACGTCTGCAATATGGCGCTCGCCTCATGCTCCCGAGCCATTCCATTCGCACGATTTCTTTCGCACGACGAATGCAAACTGCAACAGTTTGATTGACCCGCAATCCGGTTCGACTTCGTTCAGTTGTACCGAACAACAAAGCCGTTTCACAGATACGCGTTCCGGCACCAGGCTTCGGCAGCTTGATCGGCGGCTTCCCACTCGCGTGCACGTAGCGATTGAGGACGATCGAGGCAGAGCGCAAGCAAGCGTATCGACGTCAGGGCCTGGGCGCGGGCGGAGTTCAAGTTTTGGAACGGTTTCAGGTCGCACAACAGATCATTGATCAGCTTGGACGCCACGTCCTCCTTTGCCAGTCGGGCTTCACGCAACACGAGCTTTGCGTAACGAGCTTCCACGTATTCACTCATTGAAGCCTCCCATGCAAACATCGTGATCGCGACGGGCCGGCCAGCCGTTCATCCAATTTTCACTGACCGTGATTTCCGTGACGGCAAATGCTTAGCCTGTCTCCTATTTCGTCACGGATTGCCTCATTGTCCTTTGGCTCAAGGTTCGTAGCTCACACTCGCAAGCATTCGCCCTTCAACAGCAACAAACGCTTGACCTCCGTTTTCTCGCCTTGCACCAAGTTCATGGCTGGCTCGCAATTTCTGCGTGGCTGCAAGCGAGGCCGAGGGCCAACAATCCTGGACCTGAGTTCCACCTTCCGCGGCTTGCGGAACTCGTTGGCCCCGGCGGCCTTGGCCGGTTTGTTCCGAAGCCCGACCAGATCGGTGGGCTCAATTCAGCTACGAAGGCGAGCGAGTCGGATTCCAGGCCCGGGTGCTATCCCAACTCAAAGCTGGTAACGCCAAAAACCCGCTCGAGCCGCAATGGCCGGATCGCGCCGGTATACATCCGCGCAGTCTCGAATGATGGCGCGAGCCCGAGCTGATGTGCCAGCGCAACGGCGTCGCTGTTGATGCTGGGAACGTCGAGGAAGATCTCGCCACTCCCGACGCTTGCGAGCAAGGCGGACAGGACGGCCTCAGCCGCGGCGCGGTCATCGGCGAACAGCGGGCCGATCTTGCGGCCGTTACGGCATGGGCGAATCACGCCCCAGCCGGCAAGGTTGCCATCGCGCACGAGCGCGCGCCCCACATGCCCCGGGGAGTTGATCCAGGCGCGCAGGAATGCAGGTCGCGCCGCCGGGAACACGGTCGCGTCGTAAGCCGCTATGGTCGCCGACGCGATTTCGCTGAGCGCGACGACCCCGGCCTGGTTTGCGCCGGAGGGCGCGACCATGCCGCCATAGCGGATATTCGCGTAAGCCAACTGGAAACCGGATTTCCGGTAATTCTTCTGCTGCGCCACCACGCCGTCGAGCCCGATCACGCGAGGGCCGGCATGCGCGATCGCGGCGTTCCAAATGCGCAGCCCGTAGCCGCGGCCGCGCAAATCCTGTCGCACAATGTAGAAGCCAAGGAAGGCGAAATCGGCCGAGTAGTTGACGCAGGAGACGGTCGCTGCTGGAACGCCGTCGACCTCGCCGATAAAAAACCCTTCCGGATCGGCAACGGCGAAGCAGAGGTCATCGACGGCGCCGGGGTTCCAACCTTCGGCCGCCGCCCAGTTCACCGCTATCGAGATTTCATCCGGCCGCATCGTCCGGATAGAGAATCCGTCCGCGGCCGTCGATCGTACGGATGGACCCATCAAGCCATGTCGCAACGCGAGTTGTTACCGGCGCCAGCCGGTCACGGTCATTCCGGATTGAGAAGGTACGATTGTTGTGGAGCGGAAGTACAGGCTTATGAAGCCGGGGTCGAATCGAACCTGGACCTCAGGGCGATTCCTCGTTCGGCGGGTGCGGCTTACTCCCGGAAGCTGCCTTTCCCTTTCGGCCGGCCGACAATGGCCGGAGCAGCGTATACATCTGGCTGCGCAGCCTGCCGATCTCCCTCAGAGCGTCCTGACGTTGCTGACCGGGCGGCAACTTGCGAACTGCCGCCATCAGTTGCGCGGCCATTTTTTCCAGCTCATCCATCGGCGCCCCCGCCAAATGCCCCAGGGAACCTAGCCGGTGATGCTGACGCGGACCTTACAGCGTAGGGATCGGCGGCCCGGCTTGCGAACCAAACATCTTGAGATGCGATATCCTGCAGCAATTGATTCACTCGGCAGGGCTTCCCCAGATGTTTGCGACGGTTCTGCAGATGCTCTCGGTAGGGGCAATTCTTTGCGTCCTCCTGATTGCCGGCAACGAAATTCTCGCGAGGCGCTCCTTATCGCGGCACTGATCGATGCGGGGACAGTGACAAAGCGGTATCGCGCCATCGGCCGGGCCACACCAGAAAACCAACAGGCCTGCGGCCTGGTGTTCGAACACTGCGGCAGGCGTGATTTAGTTTGGATTTTTTGTCGCTTCAGGCACGGTAGACGTCGGGTGTGCATGCCTTTTTCTGCTCGGATGTCGCGATATCGACCAGCGCAGAGCCGCCTGCAACAACGGAACGGAAAAGACCAAACAACGAAGGCTGTCTGAACGCCGTGCGGACCCTCGCAGTCCGATATTATTCGCCCTCATGACGGCTTCCCTCATGGATATGTCAGTCAGGACGGCTAATACGTAAAATATGCTTGGCTGGTTGTGATTTTTCTCACAGCGATCAGGCGGCCAAAGCAGCATTCTCCACGTTGGTTAACCGCTGCGAAACCAAGCCAAATCCGTTCAATCGTTAAAATTTGAGCCGTCGTTTCAACTTGGGAACAAAGGACTTTTGAGACCCTAGGCCCTCCAGACCGGGAGAGCGCCGTGAGCGAAGCCGAATTTGAACGCCTGTTGGATGCCGTGAGAGCGGCGATTGCGCCAACCCCGCAGGACGAATTCCTCAACTGCAAGTCCGATCGGCAGGAGAAACCTGCCAACGACAATGGGCAGGTTTGGCCGCTGCTTCCATTTCCTTCGGGCTGGTATGCCGCCTGCTAGTCGGGCGCTTTCGAACGCGTCAATATTTCCCCGACCCTTTCCTCGGGCGATCTCAACCTTCCGGATTTGACAGTGATCGCACCGCGCCTCGCGATCTGTCGTTTTTCGCCGGCAAAGCTGAGCCGCCAACGAGCGCACAACAAGGCGAAAGACGAGTTGCTGAGAGTACCGTGCAGCGAATGAGCGACGCGCGATCTTATTACTATCAGGAAATCAGCTAGTTAGAGTGGAGGCCACGACCAGAATTGAACTGGTGTAAACGGTTTTGCAGACCGCTGCGTAACCACTCCGCCACGTGGCCTCAATTGGAAAAACGGCAGAAAAATCAAACCCTAGTAACAGACTTCTCCCTACTCTTCTATCCGCACCAGGAAACCCGCACAAGAACGGTACAGATCCCCACAAAGGTCCCCACACCTTTTCGAGCCGTAGTTGGAGGGAAGCGAGCCATTATCTTGACGCGTGTGGCAGGTCAATCCCGGTTCAGCGCGGGCCTTACACTCGCCCCCAATCAGGCGCGAACATGATGTTCGTGAAAAGCAACCTGGCATCAATCAGACAAATGATCCGACGCGCATCGGACCCGCGTAGATCAGCGGGTGGATGCTTCGGTGCGCAATGAGGAACGGCGCGTTTCCAGCGCCGTTCCTGGTGCACCATACGCGAGCAGGCCGGCCCAATACTCGGTATCCACCGGTCATCCTCGATCTACCGCAATGCTTGCCGCCGCGATGTAATTAAGCCGCCTCTTTCACTGTGCGCTTAACTCCCACGTCGCACCAAGAAGCTGCCGCCCCGCCCTGAATTCCCCAAGGCGCGGCTTTTTCCAACCATCGCGATCATGAACACCACTGATTTTCCATCCGTGTCGCGATCTTTAGAAACCCTTGCTGTGTGGATAAGGAGGACAAGGCGCCGACATTAACTTGTGCCGTGGGCTCTTTGGGCAGACTGACTTCATCGGCTGATGGAGTAAGAACATGTCAGCTCAAGGTCTGCTTCGAGATATCGTGATCATGCTTGGCGGTGCGGTGTGCGTTGGCCTGCCGATGGCTCTGGTGATTATTTGGGTTTGCTCTTGACGCCTTCCGCTGCGAACGCTCGCATTTGGCGGGCATTCCCAACAAATTGGCGCCAAATCACAAACAATCCAAACAGCGGATCACCATATTCAGTGGGTGAGAATTGCTGAAGGATTTGACGTGATGCCTGAGCCGTTCAAGTACGATCCCGAGCTGATCGAAAAGGCGCGCTGGATTGTCGAGCGCGGGCTACACAGGCCGCCCGAGCAGGAGCTCGAGAAGCAGCTCGAGAAGCAGCTCGAGTTGCCGCTCCCGATGCCGCCGCGCGAGTCGAAGAAGAGCTACGGCAGCAACTGAGCGATGATGTTCTTTCAGGAACTAATCAATCGCCCGCTGGAGGCAGCCGTCGCATTCTCCTGCGGGCTCATGTTCGCGTTGGCAGTCCGCTTGGGGCCGACGAACTTCCCTCCATCGTTTCGGCGGGTTCCGGCCCGGTGCTACGGGAAGTCTGCACACCTGGAGGAAGTAAAATAACGGCGGCGGCATGGCAGCCGAACCGCGGGTCCGGCAAAAAAATTAGAAATGGCTCGACGCCGCCACAGAGCCTGAAGTTTTTCGGCCTTAACAGGACAGTTCTTTCCTTCCCATCAGCGTCCACTTCTTGTCCTGCTATCTTTTTTTCGGCCGAATGTTGGCTCGGACTTGTGGACTAACGCACCATTAACGAGCCCGCGCCATAACCTGGCTGGGGAGCTGGGCATGGGAGACTTACATGGCCAACACAGCGAAGATCGTGCTTTTCATCTCAGGGTGCGCGTCTCTGTTCAGCCTCGGGTTATTTCTTTTTCGCGACGAAATCTTCAGTCAAGGCAGCCGCAAATCGAAACACGGATTTAACTCATTTTCTCCCTAGCCTCGGTTTCAGGCTTCGCGCGGAAAGGGTGCGTTTCATATCCGTCGCTGGGTTGTGTACATCGTGCATTCCTCATGGTTCCGACTTGATCTGTCGCACCCGTGCGTCAATCTGCCGGGATCGGTAGGGGCAGGAGGACAGCCATGAGGTTTGTTCTGTTGGTCGGATGCCTGAGCTTGAGTGCCTGTGCGGCGTTCATAACGGTGAAGCTTCGCACCCTGAATCGAAAATTTCCAGGCTTCCCACCGATCCACGAAAACAACGTGGTGCAACTGAGCGACAAAGTCAGGCGATCCTCCCCAAGGGTCCTTGAAGTGATCCGGCGGCAACTCGGTTAGCTAACCTGTGTTGGATCGCGGCGAAGGCCGAACGGAGATTCCAGACCTGACATTCGCTGGCACCCCCAAACGGAACGATTTTAGTCGTCCTCGGCGTGGGTCGCAGTGTGAACAAGACCTGGAAGGAATGGCGCAGGGATCGCGCGTTCGTAAAAGATTTCGATACGAAAATGAAAGAGTTCGATGACGAGCAGCGCGCGAAACCGTACACGGCTCCCGGCGCTGGCTGAGAACCTCGCGCGGGACCGTCGTTGCTGAATGCCGCAAGTGGCGGCACGTAAACCTGCTCACTATCCGGCGGATATGCGCCTTCGGTTCAGGAGCCCTCGTACTTGAACGAGAGTTTGACCTTCGCGCGATAGGCCTCGACCTTTCCCTTCCCGTCCAGTTGCATATCGAGTTCGGCAATTTCTGCGATGCGAAGATCGCGGAGAGATTTGGAGGCTTGCTCGACCGCGTTTGCGGCAGCCTTTTCCCAGGACTCGCTGCTGCTGCCGATCAATTCAATAACGTCGTAGACAGGCATGTTGGCCTCCCCGTTCGGCATGAGGAAACAAGGAAACCGAATGGGTTCCCTGGCCTTGGAGTCTAACACCCCGCCGTTGGCCCTGAAACCTTTTTGAAAGAACAGGCCGACCGCATCCGATACAAAACAGGGGGTCGGAACCTTTTCCGGCGAACGATGTTCACGACTATGGGCCCAAACGCAATCAGGGGTCGCCGATGGACAAACAGACCAAGAAAGAGCTTTGGGTGCTGGCGATCAGCGCGTCGGCCGTGCCACTCGTCGCCGGCGTCGCCGCCTTTTTAATCCGCTAGGGAACCCTCAGCCTGCTACCTCGAAGTCAAAGCCGGGGTCGGCGCAGCAAAAATCCGAACCAACAGGGGGCGGCCGATCACATACGGCAACCGGCTCGCGAGACGAGCGAGCCGACCTGCACCGCGCTCCACCTGCCACCGCGCGGTGGGCAGCGACGTGAGCCACCACCACCGTTGGTGGACCGATAGCAACGACGTATCGAGCGCTCGTCGGCTCGGCCAAGCGGCGGCGGGCGAGGTA
>Ga0306926_10005384_pt1 | contig 13604 bp, 14 predicted proteins | sample flu12Cox44000178_FD_203759 | JGI IMG/M metagenome (GOLD analysis project Ga0306926, IMG submission 203759) | Lab enrichment of tropical soil microbial communities from Luquillo Experimental Forest, Puerto Rico - flux8day.12C.oxic.44.000.178 (v2)... | ecosystem: Environmental > Terrestrial >... | reverse complement strand
TGAAATATAGAAGTAAAGTTATATTACCATGTATTACTCAAGAATCCCAGCCGGTTGCGTTCTCGCAGGAAGGCTTTTCAACGCTTTCCGCCCCGCCACCGAGCGCATGGTCGGACCGCTCGAATTTCCGAGTCTCTCATGTTCGACGCTGCTTGCACACCGCAACCGCAAACCAGGTGTCCCGCACTGTTGAAAACCATCGAAACCCACGATAGCCCATAGGGCGAACAAAAAGCAAACAGTATTTTTGCTTTTCCTTCGTCAGGTGACGTAGGTGTAGAACCCGCGGCCGGATTTGCGACCGAGCCAGCCTGCGGCGACGTATTTTTTGAGCAGCGGGCAGGCGCGGTACTTCGGATCTCCAAGCCCTTCAAGGAGCACGTTTAGAATGTCGACGCAGACGTCGAGCCCGATGAAGTCGGCAAGCTCGAGCGGGCCCATCGGGTGATTCATGCCGAGTTTCATGACGGCATCGACCGACTCCGGAGTGGCTACGCCTTCTAGGACGGCGTAGGCGGCTTCGTTGATGAGCGGCATGAGCACGCGATTGGACACAAAGCCGGGCGCGTCGTTAACCGCCACCGGAGTCTTACCGAGTTTTGTGGCCAGCTCCATGGTGGTGGTGTAGGCATGGTCACCGGTTTGCAGCGCGCGAATGACTTCGACGAGCACCATCACCGGTACCGGATTCATGAAATGCATGCCTACGAAACGATCCGGGCGCTTGGTCATGGCGGCAAGCGTGGTCATCGAGATCGAAGAGGTATTGCTGGCCAAAATCACTTCCGGCCGCAACAGTCGGTCCGATTCGCTCAATACCGCGCGTTTGATTTCGATCTTTTCAGGCACCGCCTCTACCAGGAAATCGGCTGCCGCGATTGCGCCAAAATCGGTAACCGGCTGGAGGCGCGCCAGAACGGCGGGCTTCTCGTCTTCAGGGAGTTTGCCTTTTTTGACTTCGCGGTCGAGGTTTCTGGCGATCGTGTCCATAGCGCGTTCGAGGAAGCGCGCTTCGACGTCGCGCAGGATCACCGTGTAGCCCGCGCGGGCAAACACCTGCGCGATGCCGTTGCCCATGGTTCCCGCACCTAATACCGCGACTGTTTTGATCTCCAAGCAACCTCCGCTCACACCAAGCAGTTATCGTGTCCCTCAGCTTGCATGCTCTGCTAGAGGAACGTCAAGCAGCGCCAGCCAAGCGGCGAGGGTGGCGAATTTCTCATCGCGCGACCAGGGCGAACCGAACGGCCGGCCCAACTCCTTGGCCTGCTGCAAAAGCACCGCCTCGGACCTTCCGCTTTGTTGTGACGCTCGTTTCAAAAGCTCCTTTTCCCGCACTCGCAACAGACGCAGGCCACAATGCGAGCCGGCTTCCCGGATCGCCTCGCGGAACAGCTCGCCGTCCGCGGTGTGAATTAAGGCGTGCGACTCCAAAACGGCTTCGAGTTCGGGCAGCCTCTTTCCCGACGCCAACAACAAGGTGCCCCGGTTCAACTCACAACCATGCTCGTGCAGCCGCTCTTGCAGGGAGCGAATCGAGCGGTGCGCCAGATGGCCCGCCGTTTTTCGTACCTTGTCAATGAACTCACGGGCTTCGACCAAGGGCATATTTTCCGCCGTGTGGTACGGCTGCCGCAGCCGGAATGTAAATTCGTCCACTAGCTGCACGCGCTCGCGAATCTCGACCACCGGCGATCGCTCGGTCATCGAGAGAGCGACGACTGCGCTCCAGCCGGAGTGTACACAAAACCCCACGGCCGCTTGTTTCACGGGACCTCCAGATGGGAAACGGGATAGGGCCCTAACACACTCGCGTTTGACAGGTTTATTTTCCCTTGCGAGCGGCAGATCTGCCACGGCTTCTCGTGCGACTGCGGAGGTTCTTGAGAGAATCCTGCACCCCACGATTCGATCGTCGGCTGCAGCTCTTTGCCGATGCCGTCCCCGGCAAGTGCTAGAACCTCCTGTGCATTCGGCCACACTCGGCGGGGGCGTGCCTGGGCTTTACGCCGGGGGTGCACCTTCGACGATTTCGCGGACCACTTCACGCGCGCGAGATTCGTGCTCCGGCAATACTTACAGTTCCGCCTTCTTTCCGTCGCGGGTCAGGCGGCAGGAAATGCCGTTTTCCTCGAGAGCGGCGATCAGGAAATTGCCGGGCTCGTGGTTTTCGGCAGACCACACCTTCACCCTAGCCAGGGGTTGTCCATCGATGCCCTCGCCTACGTGCGGTCGACCGGGAGTATTGTCCGCCTCGGCCGGAGTAAGCGTCTCCGGCAGTTTGCGAGTCGTATCTTCGGAACCTTGCGGCAGTACCCTCGGTCGGATCGGTGGTGAGCCCACGTTCATTCCTTCTTGTGCGGCGTAAGCTTCCTTCACAACGGCTTCAGCTCGCTGGTACATGGAAAACGGAACGCCCACTTCATAAGCGGCATAGTTGCACAAATTGAAGAGGGGATCGCGTCGATAAACGGTGTGGTGAGGAATTCCGGCTTCCTCAAGGATGCCGCAAAGCTCCGCATGGACGCGCAAATCGTTGCCCTTCCAGAACGAACAGAAGGGATCTTCATTCCGATCGCCTGGACCGCCGGGCACGCGGTATTCGCCGCCTTCGCCGATTCGGCGGAGCTCGATGGCCGCCCTCGGCAATTCCTCCACGAGGTCCACATCGCAATCAACACAATGCGTGAATCCCCGGCGATATTCAGCCTTACAGTCGGGACAGAACATGTGCCAAGCGCTCCGATACCACCAGTCGCTAGGGTACATTTTGTCCCCAAAAAAACTTGACAAATTAAGTTTGTATGGCAAACTAGTCTGCGAAAGGAGATTCGGATGCTTTCGCCCCTTACCTCCGCCGAACGCCGCGCCGCTCGCTATTGGTTCAACGATGGATTGCCTACGATTCTGATCGGAGCCGCCTATCTGTTGATGTCGGTTTTTCTTCTCTACCCGAGCGAAGGCAGGTCTTCCACTTCCGCCGCGGTTGTCAGTTTCGCGGCCGTCGTGGCCTACGGCCTTTTACTTTTGCGGCAGCGCCAGATTCTGGACTGACTCAAGGCCAGAATTACCTATCCCCGCACCGGTTACGTGGCGCCTCCCCGCTGTGTTGATGATGCTCAGTCTGGCCTGAGCTCTGAGGCGCTGTCGTTCCGCGATCGACAACCGAGCTCGGGTGAAGCGTCTCCTGAGCTCTCCACCCAGAGAAGAACGCAGCTTTGGCTTCCGATTTGTTTGACGACCGCCGCGCTCTTACCCATTCTCTTTGTCCGCAATCCCTGGGTTTGCTCCGTCGCTGGATTGATGATGAGCGCCGCAATGTGGCTTGCGGCGCGACGCGACCAGCAGCTCACGTGGTTTGCGTTGGTGGGCTTTTCGACTGTGGGAATTACACTAACTTTTCTTCTGCCGCGCTCCATCACCGGGCCAGAACGCGTCGCATGGTTCCTCGCCGGCTCCGGTGGAGTATTCATCCTCGACGGCGTGCTTGCTCTTCTTCGCTACCTCCGCGCCAATCCACGGCCGGCCCCGACCAATCAATGAGCGGCAACGGCATCCGCGACCTTTCTTCGCTGGACCGCCTGATCCATGAGCGAGCACGACTGATGATCATGACCATTTTGTTTGCGGTCGAGGAAGCGGACTTCGTGTACCTCCAGCGCGAGTGCGGTTTGACGCAGGGAAATCTGTCAAGCCACCTGTCGCGGCTCGAGGAAGCCGAGTACCTGACCATCACCAAGACCTTCAAGGGAAAATATCCACTGACGATTTGCCGTCTGACGCGCAAGGGGCGCGAGGCCTTCGAATCGTACTCGGCGGCAATGCGCCGGGTGACCAATGGCGCGGCTCACGCCAGAACAGATTGAACCCGCAAATGCGTGCCCAGTCCCCCGCAAGCTGCTGCATATAAAACAGTTATTACGGATTTCCTGGTGGCCTCGCTTCCCTCGTTTGGCCCTTCGCTGCGTCTTTTTGGCGGGCCTCGACGTATTCAAGATAGTATGAACGCACAGGTTTTCGCCTTAACCATGCCGAGGTCCCCGGTACTATTTACCGGGCTCATGACCGACGAACGCCAAGCTCTGGCCGCGGGATTGCGACGCCGCGATCCCGAACTGCTCGACCGGCTCATCGAACAGCACCAGCAACGCCTGTATCGCTACCTGCTTTTCCTCACCGGCGATCCTGCGCTGGCCGAGGACCTGTTCCAGGAGACCTGGATTCGCGTGCTCGAGCGCGGCCACCAGTACAACGCCAAATCCAAATTCGAGTCCTGGCTGTTGGCCATTGCCCGACATTTGGTCATCGATATTTCCCGCCGCAAGAAATTCTCGAGCCTGGATGAGCTTGCCGATCCAGAATCGGGCCAGCCCTATGAACCGTCGGACGATCAAGCGAACACCGCTCTGGAGCTCCTGGTGACACGGGAGAACGAACGTGGGGTGCAGCTTTCGCTCATGAAGATTCCCGCTTACTATCGCGAAGTGCTTTTGCTGCGTTTCCACGAAGAACTTGGTCTCGAAGAGATTGCTGCGGTGCTGGCCTCTCCGCTTTCCACCGTGAAGTCGCGACTGTACCGTGGACTCGAAGCATTGAAAACCGCCTTGTCGGAAGGTGCGGCATGAAGGAAAACGTGCACGCGCGAGCCAAAGAGCTTTTCGAACGAGCGCTCGTCGAAGGGCTGGCATCGGCGGACCAAACTTGGCTCGACGCGCATCTTCGCGAATGCCAGGATTGCTCTGGCGAAGCGGCTCGCACTCAGGAATTGCTCCGCGCATTTCGCGGTGTAACGGTCTCCTTGCCGCGCGATCTTGCGGCCCGGACACAATTTCGGGTGCGGCTGCACGCAAGCGAGACGGCGCAGACTTCGAACGGAGGCGCGCTGCTTTGGGTCATTACCGCCGCGAGCTGGCTGCTCGGGGTTTTGAGCGCCCCGCTGGTGTGGCGGATCTTTGCCTGGGCCGGTTCGGAGTTCAAGCTGCCGAGGTTGGTACTCGAAGTAGGCTTCGTGCTGTGGTGGACGATTCCGGCGTTGGTGGCGGTGGCCATGGTGCTTCACCAGCGCAGCGGGGCTAGAGGATTTGCGAGTGCGACCGAGGATGTCGGTCGTTAGCTTTGGAACTGCTAGGGATCGCACGAGAGGAAACTATGTCTGACGCGTTTAACGAACGGCTGCGCATGATCCGCTTTCGGCGGAAGAAGGAGCGCACGCGTTTCCGGGACGAGCTGCGCATTATTCCCAAATGGCTGTTCTGGATGTGCCTGGGTCTTTACCTTCTGGCGCTCGTGATCGGATTGTCCGTCAACATCCACGGATTCCACGCGAACGACGCGATTTTTCCGGACGAAAGCTTGCGAACTGAGCCGGTGCTATCCTGCCTGGCTCTCGCTGGAGTCATCACGGTGGGCGCGTTTGTCTTTTCGTGCCTATTTTTCATGCTCGGCTATGTTTACCGCGATGCGAAACGCCGGGGAATGAATCCGGCACTGTGGACGTTGCTGGTTCTGATTCTGTCCGGCGGTTACTTCTTTATCGGCTTGATTATCTATTTGCTGGTTCGCGAGCCGCTGCCGTACACCTGCCCGCAGTGCGCAGCGACGGTGAATGCACGCTTCAACTTCTGCCCCAGCTGCAAATACAACTTGCACCCGGCGTGCCCGCAGTGCCAGCGTGAGGTTTCAGATGACGACAAGTTCTGCCCCTATTGCGCGACGGAATTGCACCATGCGCCGAAACCCCTGGCGGAGCCCGCGCCGAGCAATAACCCGATCGGGTAGCTCAGAGATTCCGGAGTTAGGAAATCAATCCTCTAGGAACGCGAGCCGTGGATGTCCGAGAGGAATCTGCTCCGCAGCGGTTTGCTTCGTCAACCCTGACAAAACTTGGCTCGATACGCCGGATGGACAGCAAGCAAGACGGACTGCGACTCATCCATCTCTGCACGGATGGCGCTTACAGGCACTCGACCGCCAAGGCGACGGCGTTGCCACCACCAAGGCAGAGTGCCGCGATGCCACGCTTGAGGTTGCGGCGCTGGAGCTCATAGAGCAGCGTGACCAGGATGCGGGCGCCCGAGGCACCAATGGGATGACCGAGGGCGACGGCGCCGCCATTCACGTTGACTTTTTCAGGATTGAGTCGCAATTGGCGGGTTACGGCAATCGCGGCAACCGCGAAGGCCTCGTTGAGTTCGACCAAGTCTACGTCCTTGTCGCGGTCCCAGCCGGTCTTTGCGAGTAACTTTTCTACCGCCTCCACCGGGGCCATCATCACCCATTTAGGTTCCACACCGCTCACCGCTTGTGCGACGATGCGAGCCATTGGCTGCCTGCGCAATTTTGTAGCCGCACGCTCGCTGGTCACTACCAGCGCAGCAGCGCCGTCGTTCGTGCCAGGCGCATTTCCCGCTGTGACCGTTCCGTCCTTCTTGAAAGCCGGTCTTAGTTTGGCCAGTGCTTCGAGGGTGGTGTCCTCACGGGGCGATTCGTCGTAGTGGAGGATCACCGGCTGGCCCTTTTTCTGGGGCACCTCGAAGGGAACGATCTGCGCTTCGAAGAAGCAGGATTTGCGCGCGCGAATCGCCTTTTGATGGCTTTCGAAGGCAAACTTGTCCTGCTCCTCACGTGTAATTCCATATTTCTCGGCCACGAGTTCGCCGGTCATGCCCATATGAAAGTTCTCGTACACGTCCCACAGGCCATCGGAAATCATGGAGTCGACGACCTTCTGGTCGCCGATGCGGTAACCGGTGCGGGCATTCGGCAGAAGATAGGGACAGTTCGACATCGACTCCATGCCACCCGCCACGACGATCTCGCTTTCGCCGAGCTGTACACCTTGCGCGGCGAGGGCCACAGCTTTCAGGCCGGAACCGCAAACCTTGTTAATGGTCAGTGCGGCTACGCGAGCATCACACCCACCTTTGAGCGCGGCTTGACGCGCGGGATTCTGGCCAAGCCCCGCCTGCACCACATTTCCCATAATGACTTCGTCAATTCGTTGGGGGTCGAGTACTGCGCGCCGGATGGCTTCAGCAATGACCTTGGCGCCCAGCTCAGGGGCCGCAAAGCCCGAAAGGCCGCCCTGGAATTTTCCGATGGGCGTGCGAACAGCGGAAAGAATTACGGGAGAATCCATGGTGACCTCCGAACGCCGGCTTAAGCGGCGTCTCTATTTTAGATGTTCTCCCCGGGGTAGAGGAAACGACGGAGCGCGCAAAACCGCCGGGCTGAGCGACCGGGCCGCGCTCGGGGCGGAAAAGGCCGGCCTAGGCAACCTCAAAAAATCTGTTCGTCCTTGCTCGGACCGTAGATCGACGGAACAGCCACACCGGCGATGCGGTAAAAAGCTGCGAGCTGACCCCGATGATGAATCATGTGGCTCATGACAAAACTGCGAAGCACGGCGGCTTTTGGGGCGCTGAAGACGGTATTGCCGTTCACCACTAGACTCCAGGGTTTCATCAGAGCTTCGTCACTGGCACCGGCGATGGTTGCCCGCGCGGCTTGTATAGTTTCGTCAAACTTTTTGAGAGTTTCCGCTCGCGAGCTCATTACCGATGGTGTGAACTTGCCAGGGTCGAGCTCCAATCTATCTTGCGTAACGGTCATAACCGTCCAGCCTGGGATTTCTGCGACGTGGCCGGCCAGACGGCCGAGGGTCATGCAAGTGTCGTGGGGCTTCCAATCGACCTTATCTTCGGGGAAACGCTCCAGCATTTTTCGCGTGGTAGCCATTTCGCGGTCGAACTCGGGTAAGAGTGCTTGAGAAATTGCCATTGGGATTCTCCTGAGAAGGTTTAGCAGAGGAACTTTGGACGGGAATCGAGTCTACACTATTCCGTGCTCGTTGTGTTATGCGCGGCATAGGCGGACAATCGGGGTATGGCCCACGAATTCACGACATCCCACCGGAGGGATTCCATCGATTTGTTCCGCTATTACAAGCGCTTGGCCGAACGTGCGCTCGAACAGTGCCCGGACCGGGGTTTGTTTGAGACGCTCGATGAACAATCCAACTCGATTGCCACCATTGTGAAGCACCTGGCCGGCAACATGCGCTCGCGCTGGACAAATTTTCTCACTGCGGATGGGGAGAAGCCGGACCGCAACCGAGATGTCGAGTTTGAGACCCCACCGAAGACGCGGGAAGAGTTGTTGGCACTGTGGGAGCAGGGATGGGGCTACGTGTTTGACGCGCTGGAACCCTTAACGGACGCGGACTTGTCGCAAACCGTGCGGATTCGCACCGAGCCACATTCGGTAACTCAGGCGATCAACCGGCAGATTGCACACTATTCGTATCATGTGGGGCAGATCGTTTTTCTGGCCAAGCATTTTGCGGCGCAAGAGGGAAAATGGACGGCCGTCACTGTGCCGCGCAATAAATCGGCGAATTTCAACGCCAGAGTCGCTTCCGGAGAGGCTTCGCAGCGGTGATCATTCGTGGATGGATCGCTTCGTGACGCTGCTGCTTGCGTCTTTTACGTTGCTCATCTCGAGGGCGGCCCTGGTGGGGAGAAACGCTCTCCACGGTTCCTTCGCGTCCGCCGACAGCGAAACCATCCCGCACCTCGGGAAGATCGCGAGCTTCAGAGGGCCGGAGACGGCATACGATTCTGTTTTCCAAAGCAAGAGCAGCCCCGAGTCGTGGTGTTCGCCCCAGGATTTTTATGCCTGGTGAGTGCTTTCACCACCCTCTCCTGATTTCGCGCGCTGGTCCATAGATAGACGAAAGGACAAGATGCAAAGGACGTTGTTTGAAATGGGTAGGCCCGATAGTGCTGCGGCACGGATGCGCATGAATGAGGCGCAGCGCCGGGCGATTACGCACGGCGCTGGCCCCTTGCTCGTGATTGCGGGTGCCGGGACTGGAAAGACCCGTGTCATCACCGAACGCATCCGCCATTTGCTGGAATCGGACGCTTCCCTACAGAGCGAAAACATTCTTGGACTGACGTTTACCAACAAAGCCGCCGCGGAGATGAAGTCTCGCGTTATCAAGAGTGTGGGCGAGCGCGGCAAAGACGTGGTGCTGGCCACCTTTCATTCCTTTTGCGAAACGATTCTGAAGGAAGTGGATCCGAACCGGCTGGCGCTCGAGCAAGTGGATCACTGGATCTTGCTGCGGCGCAATCTGGCGCGGTTGAAACTCGAAAGATTCCGGCGGCTGGCGGAGCCGGGGCAGTTTCTGAGTGATTTCATCGCATTCTTTTCCCGCTGTCAGGATGAACTGGTTTCGAGCGAAGACTATCAGGCGTTCGCCGAGCAACTCGCTGCCGAGCTGCATGCCGACCGGGCGACCCTGGACGATGACACCTCTAAAGAGCGCACGGAACGCGTCGCCCTGCAGCAGGAGATTGCTCGCGCTTACCGTGCCAGTGAAGAGATTCTGCGCGACAAGCGGGCCATTGCCATTAACGGTTCCATTGCGGAAGCAGTTGCCCTGCTGCAGAGCGACGCCCAGCGGCTGCGGCAGCTGCGTGAACGTTACCAACACATTGTGGTCGATGAGTTTCAGGACACCAACATCGCACAACTGGAACTGTTGCACTTGCTCAGCCACAATTCGCGGAACATCGTGGTGGTGGGAGACAACGACCAGGCGATTTACCGGTTCCGCGGTGCGTCGTTTGGCAGCTTCAAACTCTTCCTCGAACGCTTTACCGGCTGGAAGAAGGGTCAGGATTCCACCCCTTATTGCATCTCCCTAACGCAAAATTATCGCTCGACACCGAATGTCCTTCGCGTGGCGACGCAAGCGATCAGTATGAATGAGGTCAGTCCGGAGTTTCCCAAGAAAATGTTGGGTCCGAATCGCGGGGAAGGCGAAAAGATTCGCGTTGTGGAATTGTCATCCCAGGAGGACGAGGCCATATGGGTTGCCTCCGAGCTGCGACGGCTGCACAACGCCGGCCGCCGCTGGCGAGACTTCGCAGTGCTCTACCGGCAGCACGCCCACCGCGACTTTCTAGTGGACGAGCTGGCGCGCAGCAAGGTTCCATTCGTGATCAGCCGGCTATCCATTCTGGAGCACCCGCTGCTGCGTGATGTGCTTGCTTATTTGCGGGTCATTGCTGACCCTCATGACGATATTGCTTTGGCGCGAGTGCTTTCGTCTCCGGCGTGGCATCTGACGGCGCCGGACGTGGTGCGGCTCGCGGAGCGCGGAGACCGCAAGCGGGGCCGTTCTCTGCACGATGTGCTTCACGCTCCGCAAGGTGAATTGCCGTTTGATCCTTCGCCCGCCGCTTGCAAAGAGCTATTGGAATTTCTAGCCAGCCAACGCCGCTCCCTGCGGCGGCGCATTGCGCGTGACGTGCTTGACGACCTGATCGGATGGCTCGAAGTGCCGCAACGTGTCGCGCTGCAGGACCGCAAGTACGTGAACCAGCTCGGGCAGTTCATCAAGAATTGGGAACAGAAAAGCGAAACGCGGGGTTTGGCGGAGTTTCTCGAATACCTTGAATACTTCGAACAAGCCGGTGGCGTCTTGAGCCTCGAAGAGGATGAGCCGGGCGACGCCGTACAGCTCATGACCGTGCACGGAGCGAAGGGGCTGGAGTTTTCGCATGTATTTTTGCTGCGCGTAAACTCGAAGTGTTTCCCGGCACGGGAGCGCGCGCCGCTCTTCGAATTTCCCGTGCGGCTCATGAAAGAGGAGCTCCCAGAGGGGGATTTTCACATCCAGGAAGAGCGGCGGCTGTTCTACGTGGCGTTGACGAGGGCGCAAGACCGGCTCACCATCACCACCCTCACGGAAAAGAAGAACCGGGTTCCGGTGTTCATCGAAGACATCGTTATGGACCCGGCGGTGAAGCGACGGGACATCTTGCTGCTTGCACCCAAAGTGCGAAAGAACGAAGCACCGCAGGCCGCAGCTTCAGCGAATGAGCTCGACCTCTTCCCTGCGAGTGAACCGCCGCCGAAGATTTTCGCGCGCATTGCAAGCTGGGCGGAGACGTTCCATCCGTCGGTGCCGGAACCCCTGAAGCTCAGCAGTTCGGCGATCGAGAATTTCCGGAAGTGTCCTCAGCAGTATGCTTTCAATTACCTCTGGTCGTTAAAGGAAGGTCCGCACGCAACACTGAGCTTCGGCAGCGTGATGCACACGACCATTAAGCGCTTCCTCGAGCAGTTCAAGAAAGGCCAATCGCTCGCCTTCGAAGAAGTGCAGCGGATCTATGAGACGGAATGGACGAACGCGGGCTATGAAGACGCCTATCAGGAAGCCGAATACAAGAAGGACGGTGCGGAGCAGCTCAAGACCTTCTACGCCGCGGTGATGGCTGATCGACCGAAGATTCTCGACTTGGAGAGGCCCTTCGAGCTGCCGCTTGAAAATGACGTGATTCTTGCCGGGCGCATGGACCAGGTGAACACGCTTGGGCGGAACAAGGTCGAAATCGTGGACTACAAGACCGGGAAACCGCGCAAGGAGGCCGATGCCCGGAAAAGCTTGCAGCTCAGTATTTACGCTCTAGCGGCGAAAGAGATTTTCGAGTGGGAACCGGAACGCTTGGTTTTCCACTATTTGCAGGACAATTCCACGTTGGTGACCTCGCGGGACGCAAAACAACTTGCCGACGCGGAAACCGTCATTCAAGCGACCGCCGCTGACATCCGCGCCAAGCACTTTGCTCCGCAACCGGGGTTTGTCTGCCGAAGCTGCGCGTATAAGCTGATTTGCCCGGCTCACGAGGAGCGCTTGACGGAGGGCGGCGAGTAACCGTGCCGCTGCGGGCGCAGTCCGAAGGAACAAAAACGGCGCCACGATAGCGTCGGGCGCCTCACAAAGTCGTGTGCAGGCTGACTACTTTGCCATCATCGGTGCTTTTTTCGGGGCCTTCTTCGCGGGTTTCTTCGCTTTCTTTGCCATCGATCTTTTCCTCCTCACGTTGTTGCTCGGGCGAGGAGTGCATACCGCCTGCAATCCCGCCTCGTAACATCCGTATACGAGCGCGCACGCCGAGTGTCAAGAAGATTCCGCCAACCGGGGTAATTTTCTCATTATTTTTGAGGGCTGCTGGCGAACGTTCCACCATAGTAGCCGTCGCGCGCCAAGACTGTCAGGCCTTCACGGCGAACGCGAACTTCAATGGTATGGTAGTCGACTTTCTTGTCGCCTCGGGGCGAATAGGTGAGGATGTACTGATTCCGGGCCTCTTCGGTGATGCGCGAATAAAACTCGGAGAACGCGTCTTGCCGGACGCCGTAGAAGACGTCGCCCCCGGTGTCATGGGCGTAGCTTACGAGGCGGGTGAACTTCCGATTGAAGTAGGTATCTCCGGTCGCAACACAATAGACGGTTATGCCCTGCCGGAGCAACTCCTCGCGGACCACGTCGTATTTGTGGGTATTGAATTTCGCGCCGTTCTGGCCGTCAGAGATCAACAGGATGATCTTACGGCGTTTCAAGCTGTCGCGGGCTCTCAGCAGTAGCGCTGCATCGTATATTGCGTCATCCAGTGCCTTGGTGGGCTGACCCTTGATGGCCAGCAACGAGGGGTTGGCCGTGGTGTCGGGTGCGCCAGGGGCGGGAACGTTGTTGATGGTCGGACCGCCAAACGGATCGCCCGCGGGAGGCGCGGAAGCGCGCGAGGACAGCTCCGTGCGGCGCAACTCCGTCACCAGGGTTTCCTGGTCCCTGGTGAATCCTTTTCCTTCGTGGAAGTACTGGTCGAAGCGGCAAATGAACGCTTCGTCGGTCGCGCTCAGACCCCCGACGATCGAGACCAAGCTGGGCTCCACCTGTTGCATATCTTTCTGCTTTAGGTCGTTGTCGATCAACACCACCATCGAAAGCGGCACGGGGTCTGACGTCAGCTTTTGCACTTCCTGCTCCACATTGTCTTCGAATACTCGGAACTCATCGCGCTTCAGATCGGCAACCAGGTTCCCGCTGCGGTCTTTGACCGTCACCGGAACGACGACGATGGCAGTGGTCGTCGAGATGCGCGGCGTCGGCGCTTGCTGCTGCGTTGCGGCGGGCGGCGCCGTCGCGGGGGTCTTTGTAGCGGGAGAATCTGGGGTTTGTCCGTGCGCTGCGGCTAGAGCGAGAAGGCCGGCGGCTGAGAGGCTCAAGAACGCTATTCTTCGTGGACTTTTCATAGTAATCGAGCCAAACTTTCTTGGATGGAGCGCTTCCCGCCCTCCGGTTTAGGATTATAAGACGCATCCCGCGGCGCTGGTCGTTGCATCGAAACAATGCATACCAACGAAGCGTTGTGAGGCGTAAGCTACGGCACAGCAGGGCGAATGACCGAGCCGGGAGCTTCATTTAAGGATACCCAGAAAACGTGAAATTCGGGAATGCCAAGATAGATCTCTTAAGAAAGTCCGGAATGCAGGGCCTAGCCTGCGCGGCGGCTCTGGTGCTGGCAGCTCCGGCGCTTCCCGGTCCGCCGCGGCCGCAATCTGCGTCCCAAGGGCAGCAAGCTCCGGGGCAGACGCCTACCATTAAAGCTGAAGTTAACCTAGTCAACTTGTTTGCCACCGTACGGGACAAGAACAAGCGCATCGTCACGGACATGAAGCAAAGCGATTTCAAGATCTTTGAGGATAACCACCAAGAATCGATCGCTTTCTTCTCGAAGGAGATGAAC
>Ga0306926_10005382_pt1 | contig 13609 bp, 12 predicted proteins | sample flu12Cox44000178_FD_203759 | JGI IMG/M metagenome (GOLD analysis project Ga0306926, IMG submission 203759) | Lab enrichment of tropical soil microbial communities from Luquillo Experimental Forest, Puerto Rico - flux8day.12C.oxic.44.000.178 (v2)... | ecosystem: Environmental > Terrestrial >... | reverse complement strand
CGGACCAGCCCGAAGTCGAGCATCTCCAGGTAGCGCAGGCCGCCGTGGATGAGCTTGCTGGACTTGCTCGACGCGCCGGCGGCGTAGTCGCGCGCCTCGATCAGCGCCACCGACAGGCCCCGGGACGCCGCGTCCAGCGCGGCGCCGGTCCCGGTCACCCCACCGCCGACGACCAGGATGTCGAACACCTCGTCGGCCATCCGCCGCAGCGACCGCTCGCGGTGCCGCGGGCTGAGCGCGGTCGGGTCCGGGGGCGCGGCGGTCATGGCGGGCTGCCCTGGGCCAGGGACCGGGACAGCACCGCCTGCCAGGCCCGCCGGGCCGCGGCCCGGTCGCCGGCGGGCAGCGCGGGGCGGACCACCGCGCCGGTCTCGAACGGGATGTCCTCGAGCGCGGCGGCGTCCCACAGGCCGGTGCCCAGGCCGGCCAGGGCGCCCGCCCCCCGCGCGGTGACCTCGCCGGTGGCCGGGCGCTCCAGCACGGCTGCGGTCAGGTCGGCGATGGCCTGCAGCAGCGAGTCGTTGCGGCTCATGCCCCCGTCGACGCGGATCGTCCGCAACGGCCCGGAGATGCCCTGCCCGACCGCGTCGACCGCGTCGGCGACCTGGTAGGCGACGCCCAGCAGCGCGGCCTCGGCCACGTCGGCCGGCGTGGTCGCGGCGGTCAGGCCGGTCAGGTCCGCCCGGGGCGCCGCGTCCCAGCGCGGGGTGCCCAGGCCGAACAGCGCGGGCACGCACCACGTCCCGCGGGCCGTTCCGTCGCGGGCCGCGTCCCGCAGGGCGCCATCCCGGATGACCGGCCAGCCGCCGTCGGCGAGCACGCCGAGCTGGCGCAGCCAGGTCGTGACGCCGCCGGCGTTGGGCACGAAGCCCTCCAGCGCGTAGGCGGTTTCCTGCCCTGCCCGCTCTCCGTCCAGCCGCCAGGCGCAGCTGGCGACCACCCCCTCGGGCACCCGCGCGGGCGGTGCGGCGCCCGCGTGACACCAGAGGAAGGCCCCGGTGCCCAGGGTCAGCTTGGCCATCCCCTCGGTCCAGCAGCGCTGGCCGTACAGGGCGGCTGGCTGGTCGCCGATGCTGGCCCCGATCACCGCCCGCCCGCCGCAGGCGCCCGGGTTGGTCACCGCCAGCCGCCCGGCGGTTCCGGTCACCGGCGGGAGCATCGCGGCCGGGATGCCGAACAGGTCGAGCAGGGCCGGGTCCCAGGCCGACGCGGCCAGGTTGAACAGCATGGTCCGGGCGGCCATCGACGGCTCGGTGACGTGGGTGCCGCCGCTGAGGTTCCAGGTCAGCCAGGAGTTGACGTCGCCGAACAGCAGGTCCCCGGCGGCGGCCCGGCGGCGGGCGCCCGGGACCGAGCCGAGCAGCCAGGAGAGCTTGGCCGCGCTGAACGCGGGCTGCAGCGGCAGCCCGGTGCGCTCGCGGATCTCGGCCTCGTGGCCGGCCCGGCGGAGCTCGTCGCACCGGCCGGCCGCGCGGCTGTCCCGCCAGCTGATGGCCGGGTAGACGGGCCTGCCCGACCCGCGTTCCCAGACCACGAACGTCTCGGTCTGCGCGGCCAGGCCGATCCCGGCGACGTCGGCCCAGCTCGCGCCGGCCTGGCCGATCGCGTCGGCGACCGCGCCGAGCACGCTGTCCAGGAGCTCGCCCGCGTCATGCTCGACCCAGCCGGGCCGCGGGAACGAGCTGGCCACCGGGCGACTGGCCAGCGCCAGCGGGCGCAGCGCCTGGTCCAGGGCGACGCACCGGCTCGATGAGCTGCCCTGGTCGACGGCCAGGACGATGTTAGGCACCGGTCCGGTCACCCCGGGCTGTGGGCCGGTTCCGGGGCCGGCCCGGCGGCGGCGCGGAGCACCTCGGTCACCTGCCCGGCGATCGACGGCGCGCCGGGCAGCCGGCCCTCGAAGATCGCGCCGCCGATCGTGAAGCCCCACGCCCCGGCGCCGTCCAGCGTCTCGATCTGGGCCGTGCTGGCCACCGACCCGGCCGCGATCACCGGGCCGCTGGCCGCCCGGACCACGGCCCGGGTCAGCTCGGCCGGGTCGGCGGTCTGGTGCCGGTAGGCCAGCAGGTCGAGGCCGAAGACGCCGTCCAGCCCGGTGATCCGGCGCGCACTCTCGGCGATCTGCCCGATCTCGCCCTGCAGGATGCTCGGGTGGCCGACCACCGTGCCGGGGAAGGGACAGTACCGGGGCAGGCCGTCCGGCCACGGGCTGCCGGCCAGCACCCGGAGCCCGTCCTCGGGGTGGGTCCCGCCGAGCAGCCAGTCGACACCGATCTCGGCCGCCGCCGCGACCGACCTGAGCTCCTCCTCCCGGGTCGTCGACACCACCTCGAGCATGACCTCCAGGCCGTCGGCGTGGGCCCGGTCGCAGACCTCGCGAAGCTCCGCGACCGGCGCCCCGATGTCCTTGAAGCCGACGTAACGCAGGCCGCACTCCCGGACCTGCTGATAGACGCCGGCCGGGTCGGGCACGGTCCGGTCGTGGTGGGTCAGCATGAAGACGAACTCGATCACCGGGGGCTCCCCTCGGTCGGGCCGCTGGGGCGGGAGTCGGGCAGCAGCGCGGCGATACCGTCGATGACGTAGTCGGGGCGCTGCGGCGAGCTGGGCACCTCGTCGGCGGTGGTGGCGCCGGACAGCACGAGCACGCTGGTCATCCCCAGCGCGCGGGCCAGCGCGACATCGGTCGAGATGCGGTCGCCGACGACGGCCGCGTCGCGGGCCGGGACGGCCAGCCTGCGCAGCAGCTCGGCCGCCATGTGCTGGCTGGGCTTGCCCAGGACGGCCTCGGCGCGCGCCCCGGTGCACGCCTCCACGGCCGCCAGCATCGCCGCGCAGTCCGGGAGGCCGCCGTCCGGGGTCGGGCAGAACGGGTCGGGGTTGGTGGCCACGATCCTCGCGCCGAAATGGCGGACCGCGCGGTAGGCGGCGAGCAGCTTGGCGTAGCTGAACGTGCGGTCGAAGGAGACCACCACCACGCCCGCGGCGGCCGGCTCGGCGGTGACCGTGATCCCCGCCGCGGCCAGGGTCTGGTCCACCAGCGGCTCGGCCACGGTGAGGACCGCGCGCCCGGGATGCCGCCGCGCCAGGTAGGCGGTCAGCACGCCGAGCGGGGTCACCACGTCGCCCGGGTCGGCCGGGACGCCGAGGCCGGCCAGGCGCTGCGCGTAGCTGGCCGGGGTGCGCAGCGGGTTGTTGGTCAGGAAGACGACCCGCGAGCCCGCGCCGCGGATCCGGGCGATCGTCTTCGCGGCCCCGGGTAGCAGCGCGCCGCCCAGGTAGACGGTCCCGTCGAGGTCCAGGGCGTAGCCGCGGAACATTCTGCTTACCGGCTCGCTCACGAGATGACCCCGGCTAGTACCTCGTCGACGTCGCCGTCGTCCCAGGCGCCGAGGAGCATGGCGAGGTCCGCCACGCAGAACCGCTGCCGCTGCAGCGCGCAGTTGGCCACCGCCCAGCGCGCGGTCGCGTCGTCCACCGGCTCGGCCAGGTCACAGAACCGGGTCGGCAGGCCGGCCGACCGCAGCGCGCGCGCGACCGTGGCCGGGTCCAGCAGCAGGCCGTCCAGCACGTCGCGGTGCGCCGTCCAGGACGCTCGCAAACCGGCCAGCGGATCCCCGGGATCGCCGCCGCCGAGCCGCCGCAGCTTCCTGGCGTAGTCGGCAAAGCACTCGGCGGCCATGGCCCCGCCCGGGTCGATGGCCGCGAAGGCCCGGCCGATGCGGTCCCGGACGGCGTCGGGATCCGGGAGCCTGGCCGCGCGGTCCAGTCCGCCGCCGGCCACCAGGCGCAGCACATGAGCCCAGGTCCGCGCGGCGACGATGCTCGCGACCCCCACCTGCGTCCCGTGGAAGCTGGCCGGCTCCCCGCGGGCGGTCGCAGCCATCTCCAGCAGGTGGCTGATCGCGTGTTCCATCCCGGAGGCCGGCGCGGTGGAGCCGGCCACGCCCATCGCGATGCCGCTGAGCGTGAGCAGGCCAGCCAGCTCGGCGAGGGGGCCGGGGGCGGCGTCCGGGCCCAGGCCGGCCGCGAGCGCCAGCAGCCGCGGGCCGCGGGCCCGGACCAGCCCGGCGACCGCGGGGTGATAGGGAGGGTCCCCGGGATGAACAGCCGGGCCATCGCCGGGATCCGCGCCGGGCGGGAGCGGCGGGCCGGGCACGGCCGAGGCCAGGTACCAGTCCGCGTTCGCGGTGAACATGGCCATCAGGTCGCCGGCGCCGGCCCGGTTCAGGTCCGGCGGGGCATCCCGCAGCACGCCCGGGTCGATGACCAGGGCGTCCGGCCAGCGGGACGGCGTGGTGCGCTTGACGCCGCGGCGCAGCAGCACCGAGAACGGATCGGCGTAGCCGTTGACGCTGGTGGCCGTCTGCACCGCGACCAGCGGCGTGCCGCCGGGCACCGCCGCCTTGCCGATGTCGGTGACCGTGCCCGACCCGACGCTGACGACGCAGTCGGCGCCGGCCGCAGCCGCGGCGGCCGCGGCGACCGTCGGCTCGTCGGCATGAACGAGGCCGCCGCCCGCTGCCGCGGCCGGCCCGACGACCACCCACCGGACGGTGAAGCTGGCGCCCAGGGCCTGCTCGACCACCGCCCGCAGGTCCCGGCCGCCGGCCGACATCGGGGTCGCGGCGGCGAGCCCCACGACCTCGCCGCCGGTCTTGGCCAGGCCGGCGGTCACGCCGGCCAGGCCGTCCACCGCGCCCGCGCCCGTCACCACCCGGCCCAGGCCCAGCGGGTTCAGCCGCGACCGGTCCGGGGCGCCGGCCAGCTCGCGGCGCAGCGCGCCCACGTCAAGCCCGGCGGCGTCGCGCCCGCCGTCGCCGGGGCCGCTGTCGCTGAGCCCGCCGTCGCCGCCCGCGCCGCCGGACGTCACGTGAGCGCTCCTTCCACGCCGTCGTAGAGCGCGCGGTACTGCGCGTACCGCTCCTCGTAGACGGCCCGCGCCCGCTCATCGGGCTCGTAGCCGTCGGCGGACGGCGTCACGGTCCGCGCCACCGCGTCGGCCGCGTCGCGGAACGTGCCGGCGGCCAGGCCGGCCAGGATCGCCGCGCCGAGCGCGGTCGGCTCCTCGGCCAGGACGGGGCGGACCGTCCGGCCGGTGACATCGGCCTTGATCTGCAGCCACAGCTCGCTGCGGGCGCCCCCGCCGACGATGCGGATCTCCTCCCCGGCCAGGCCGAGGGCATCCAGCCGGCCGAGCACGTCGCGCAGCGCGAACGAGCAGCCTTCCACCACGGCGCGGGCCAGGTGGCTGCGGTCGTGGTTCATGGACAGGCCGGCAAAGCTCCCGCGCATCCGGTCGTTCCACCGCGGCACCGTCGCGCCGGACAGGGCGGGCACGAACAACACGCCATCGGCGCCGGCCGGCGCCCGGGCGGCCAGCTCGAACAGCCCGGCCTGGTCGATGTCCAGGACGGACCTGGCGCACCAGAGCGTGCAGCCACCGGAGACGAAGCCCGGATTCTCGACCAGCAGCAGCCCGGTGATCGCGTGCGCGTGGGTCTCCACGACGTGCTCGGCGTCGAAGACCGGGCTCGGCGCGGTGACCGCCACCGGCTCGGCGGTGCCGGTCACGTCCGCGACCAGGCCGGGCACGATGGCCCCGGCCCCGACGCAGGCGGCGTGCTCGTCCCCGGTCCCGACCACGACCACGGTGTCCCGGCCGAGGCCGAGGTCCTCGACGGCCTCCGCGGTCAGCGTGCCCGCGGCCTGTGCGGACGGGCGGATCTCGGCCAGCAGGCCGGGGTCGATGTCGGCCGTGGCGAGCATGCGGCCGTCCCAGGAGCCGGTCCGCACGTCGTACAGCAGCGTGGACGAGGCGTTCGCGTGATCTTGCGCCAGCGTCCCGGTGAGCCAGCCGAGCATGTACCCGCCGACCGGCGGGAAGCACCGGGCCTGGCGGAAGGTGGCCGGCTCGTGCTCGCGCAGCCACATCAGTTTGGGTGCGATGTGCGACGCGTCGGCGTTGAGTCCGGTGGTCGCGAAGATGCAGTCCGGGCCCAGCGCGCGGGAAAGCGCGGCCGCCTGGGCCGCGGCCCGGCGGTCGAGCCAGATCAGGCCGGCCCGCAGCGGCCGGAGCCGGTCGTCCACCGGCACCACCCCGTCGACCTGGGAGGCCAGGCCGAGGTGGGTCACCTGCGATGGCGCCACGCCGGACCGGGTGATCAGCTGCCGGATGGCGATCGTCAGGCCGGTCTGCCAGTCGGCGGGATCCTGCTCCGCCCATCCGTTCGCCGGATGCAGCATTGCGCAGGCCTGGCCGGCCGAGGCGACCGTCCGCCCGTCGGGGTCGAGCAGCACGGCCTTCACGCTCTGGGAACCTATGTCCGCGCCGATCAGGTAGCCCATGCCGGCCGTGCTCCTCTTCCCTCCCGCTCGCCCTGCCGTCCGCCCTGTGGGCCCTGCCGTGCTCCGCCCGCCGTGCCCCGCCTACCGTGTCCCGCCTACCGTGTCCCGCCCTGGCGGCGGCTCACTCCGGTGGCTCCCGGTCCCTGGCGCGGCGCCACGCGGCGTCGGCCCGTCCCACGCAGCACTGGCTTCCGACCAGCCTCAGCTGCCGGACCACGGCGGTACCCAGGTCCCGCAGGGCACCGGGCCAGGTCCGGGCGGGTGGCCCCGGTCCGGCGGCGGGGGCCCGCGCCGCGGCCGGGGATGGCTCCCAGGCCGGGCCGCGGCCCGGCGCCGTGCGCACCGGGCTGGTGCTCAAAGGCCTTCGTTGATCAGCCGGCCCGCCGACTCGTATTTAGCGCGGTTCCGTTGCTTCAGGTAGAACGCGAAGCCCACGCCCACCAGGACGACGAACAGGTCGATGGGCCCGAGCCACTTCGCGTAGCTGTATCCGCTGCCGAGGAACTGGATGTTGTCGAAGAGCAAGTAGACCACGAAGGCCTGGGTAATGAAGGCCAGGGCCGGCGCGACCATCGTCTTCCACCAGTGCACGTCATCCTGGTGGTGCCGCCAGAAGTAGATCAGGATGCTCAGCGAGACCAGCGCCTGGACCGACAGGATGATGATCACGCCCATGACCGCCATCAGCCCGTAAAGCTGAATGTAGGCCTGGCTGCTCGGGTCGTTGGTCCCGGTGAACAGCGCGAACCCGAGCACGATCACGGCCGCGATCACGGATTGGACGATAGATGCGATGTACGGGCTCTTCCAGCGGGGATGCGTCTTGCCCAGCTGCCGGGGCAGCAGCCCTTCCCGCCCCAGCGAGTAGAAGTACCGCGACGTGGTGTTGTGGAAGGCCATGCCGCAGGCGAACGACCCGGTGATGATCAGGTAGCTGAGCAGCGAGCCCACCCAGCGCCCGGCGATCGCGTTGGCCGGGCCCAGGTAGTACTGGGCCGCGTTGGTCTGCGCCTGGTGCGCGGCGGCGTTCACGGTCGGGTAGCCCGCGAACGGGGCCCAGCTGGTGAGGATGTAGAAGATCCCGAGCCCGATCACCGAGATGTACAGGGCCCGCGGCACGATCCGCTTGGGATCGCGAGACTCCTCGCCGTAGTTGGGCGCCATCTCGAAGCCGACCCAGGACCAGAAGGCGAAGAACAGGCCGACGCCGATGGCCCCGGCGGCCACCAGGTGCGAGGCCGGAAGAGCCTTGAACGCGTTCACCGGGTTGAGCGAGGCGAGCGGGAGGCCGCCGTGCGCGAACATGAACCCGTCGAAGATCAGCAGCATCACGATCTCGGAGATCAGCCCGATGCCCAGCACGAGGCTGGAGATCCTGATGTCGAAGTAGGTGAGCACCGAGATGATCAGGACCATGGCCAGGGCCAGCCAGGGCCAGCCGACGTTCCAGCCGAACTGGGCCAGCTTGAGGTTGAGGAAGTAGGCGAAGCCGCCGCACAGCGACGCCTCGAACACCGAGTAGGCCAGCACCGATCCGAACCCGGTGCCGATGCCGATCTCCCGGCCCAGGCCGAAGCTGATGTAGGAGTAGAAGCCGCCCGCCGTGGTCTTCTTGCGCGCCATGGCCACGTAGCCGACCGAGAAGACAACCAGCACGACGGTGGCGAAGATGAACGCGGCGGGCGCGCCGACCCCCTGGCCGAAGCCGACCACGATCGGGGTGTTAAACAGCATCGCCGAGATCGGCGCCGAGCCGGTCACGGTGAGGAACAGCACCCCCCAGATGCCCACCGCGCCCTTGCGCAGCTTGAAGACGTCTGTGCGCCCGGAGACGTCGATCTCCTCCAGCATTCCGGTCTTGGTCCCGGTGAGGTGCGGGACGCCGTCACCGCCGGATCCTGCCTGCTCTCGGGTGTCGGACATGCAGCCAGCCTCCTCAGTGGGCCGGTCCTCGTGCGCCGCTGCCATCAGCCGGGCACGACGGGGGGTGTGGCTGCCGGACCGCCGGGTGGCCGTCCGGGCGGGGGAAATGACGGCTGCGGGAGGTGAGACGGGCGCGGGTGCCGGTCGCGGCGACATCATCGGGCGCGACCATGTTCAGGACCTTTCTGGTCTGACACATGACGACCGCCATGTCCCCTCCTTGGCATGCCGTCGTGCGGCATGTTCCCGTTGGGGGACTGCGTATGTCGAGATCGCCCGGGGATCCTCGCGGCGCTATCGACATGCCTTTTTTGTCGCCCGCCGGAACCCGACCGTAACATACCGAATTCTCCGCCGACAAGACCTACTGGCCAGTCAAACCGGCCCTTGACTGTTAGGTCGGACCGATAGATTATTTGGTCTGGTATGGGTTGCGCGGGTCGCGGGTACGGCGCTGGCCGGGCCGGCCGTCGGCGGGCTGCTGACATGCATGGGCGGCAGACGAAGGCAGGGCGATGCACGACTACGACGTCTTCACCGTCGAGTCCAAGGCCGAGGTCCTGGAGAAGTCGCGCGATTTCTGGAATCCGGGCAAGACCGACTTCTGGTCCGAGACGGGCGTGGACCTCGTCATCGACCGGCGGGAGAGCTACTTCATCTGGGACATGTCGGGTATCCGCCTCATCGACGTCCACCTGAACGGCGGGACCTACAACCTCGGGCACCGCAACCCGGAACTGGTCGAGGCCATCACCGTCGGCATGCGGTCGTTCGACATCGGCAACCATCACTTCCCCTCCAGCGCCCGGGCGGCGCTGGCCGAAGCGCTGATCCGTACCGCCCCGCCGAACCTCACCAAGGTGGTCTACGGCAGCGGCGGGGGAGAGGCCATCGACATCGCGCTCAAGACCGCGCGGCACGCCACCAAGCGGCGCAAGATCGTCTCGATCGTCAAGGCCTACCACGGCCATACCGGGCTGGCCGTGGCCACCGGCGACGACCGCTTCTCCCAGCTGTTCCTCATCGACACCGCGGATTTCACGCACGTCCCGTTCAACGACATCGGCGCGATGGAGGCGGCCCTGGCCGGGGACGACGTGGCGGCCGTGATCATGGAGACGATCCCGGCCACGTACGGCTTCCCGCTGCCGCAGCCCGGCTACCTGGAAGCGGTCAAGGCGCTCTGCGAGCGGCACGGCGCCCTCTACATCGCCGACGAGGTGCAGACCGGGCTGATGCGCACCGGCGAGATGTGGGCGATCACCAAGCACGGCATCGAGCCCGACATCCTGGTCACCGGCAAGGGCCTGTCCGGCGGCATGTACCCGATCGCGGCCGTGCTGGTCAGCGAGCGGTGCGCGGGCTGGCTCACCGAGGACGGGTTCGCGCACATCTCCAGCTTCGGCGGGGCCGAGCTCGGCTGCGTGGCCGCGCTGAAGACCCTGGAGATCTGCGGCCGGCCGGAGACGCGGTCGATGGTCCACTACATCGCGGACCTGACCGGCCGCGGGCTGCGGGCCATCCAGGCCCGTTACCCGGACTGGTTCATCGGGATCCGGCAGAACGGCGTCGTCATGGGCCTGGAGTTCGATCATCCCGAGGGCGCGAAGATCGTCATGCGGCACCTGTACCGCAACGGGGTCTGGGCCATCTTCTCGACCCTCGACCCGCGGGTGCTGCAGTACAAGCCGGGGCTGCTGATGACGCCCGAGCTGTGCGAGGAACTGCTCGACCGGACCGAGGCGGGGATCGGGGCCGCCGCGGCGGAGGCCCGGCGCCGCCCGGCCCGCGGGACCCGGCCATGAGCGCCGGTCCCGGGCGCGGCCCGTCGGCAAGCGCCCGTCCTGCGGGCGGCCCGGAGGTGAGCGCCGGTCCCGCGGGCGCCCCAACGGCCCGGGGCAGCTTGCCCGGCTCGGCCACCTCCGCCCCTGCCGCCCCGGCGGTCCTGGGTGACCCGGTTCCCGGGTCGGCCGCGGCGACCTGGCGGGCGCGGCAGATGCTCGCCCGCGCGCACTGGGCGGCCGGCGCGTTCGCGTCCTACGACCGGTCCTCGGTACTGCGCATCGCCGAGGCCGCGGCCACGGCGGCGCACGCCGAGGCCCGGCGCTACGCGGAGTGGGCCGTCGCCGAGACCGGGTTCGGCGTCGTCGAGCACAAGGTCGTGAAGAACGAGGCGTGCTCGCTCGGGATCCTGGAGCACTACCGGAACGATGACTACGTGAGCCCGCGGATCGACGCCGCGGGCAAGATCCTCTCCCTGCCCCGGCCGGCCGGCGTCATCCTGGCCCTGACCCCGTCCACCAACCCGGTGTGCAGCGTGTTCTTCAAGGTCATCCTGGCCCTGCTGACCCGGAACGCGATCGTGGTGAGCCCGCACCCGATGGCCCAGGGCTGCTGCACCGACGCGGCCCGGCTGCTGGCCGCGGCCGCGACCGAGGCGGGCGCCCCCGACGGCACGATCCAGGTGGTGCCCGACGCCACCATCCCGCTGGTCGAGGCGCTGATGTCGGATCCCGTCACCGACGTGATCGTGGCGACCGGCGGCACCGCCGTGGTGCGGGCGGCGCACCGGTCCGGGAACCCCGCGCTCGGGGTCGGCCCCGGCAACGTGCCCGTGCTCGTGGACGCGACCGCCGACCTCGCCGAGGCGGCCCGGCGGATCGCCGACAGCAAGGCGTTCGACAACTCCATCCTGTGCACCAACGAGTCCGTCCTCATCGTCCAGGAAGCGGTCGCCGACCGGCTGGTCAGGGAGCTGCACCGGCAGCAGGCGGCGCTGCTGGACGAGGCGGGCCGGGACAAGCTCCGCGCCTACCTGTTCCCGGACGGCCGGCTCAACGGCGAGGCCATCGGCAAGGGCGCCGCCTGGATCGCGGATCAGGCGGGGATCCGGGTGCCGCCCCGGACGCGAGTGCTGCTGGCGCCGTTCGACCTGGTCACCGGCGAGGAGCCGCTGGCCCACGAGAAGCTCTGCCCGGTGCTCGGCCTGGTGCGGGCCGAGTCGGCGGACCGCGGGATCGAGGCGGCGCGTGCGGTGGTCCGGCTCGGCGGGGCCGGGCACTCGGCGGCCGTGCACAGCCGGGACCCGCAGGTGATCATGCGGTACGGAACGCGGGTGCCGGTGCTCCGGATCGCGGTCAACGCGGGGAACAGCACCGGCAGCGCCGGCCTGGACACCAACCTCGCGCCGTCGATGACCCTCGGCACCGGGTTCGTGGGCCGCAGCTCGATCGGCGAGAACCTCGAGCCCAGGCACCTGGTCAACTGGACCAGGGTCGCCTACAACCGCGACCTGAGCGTGCCGTTCGACGACTTCGCGTCGATCACCGCCTTCCAGGCGCCCGACGGCCCGGTCCCCGGCTATCCGCACGCCTCGAACCTGACCGGAACGGACGGCGGGCCGGCCAGCCGGCCCGCGCGGGACGAGGTGACGGTCCCGGCCCGGGAAACAGCCGTCCCCGACGCGGTCCGGCAGCAGCTACGGGCGCTGATCATCGAAGAGCTTCAGCAGCTCATCAAGAGGTAGCCGTGGCCGAGCTGCGATCGTTCATCTTCCTGGACCAGCTGCAGCCGCAGACCATGTGCTACCTGGGCACGTGGGTGCGCGGCCGGCTGCCGCGCTCGGGGGTGGCGGCGCAGGTCATCGAGATCGCGCCGGGCCTGGACATCGAGCCGCTGACCGACGTCGCGCTCAAGGACGCCGACGTCCAGGCCGGGATCCTGGTCGTGGAGCGCCAGTTCGGCTACCTGGAGCTGCACGGCACCACGGACGCGGTGCGCTCGGCCGGCGGCGCGGTCTTGTCCGCGCTCGGGGTGAGCGCGGCCTCGGCCACCCCGCCGCAGGTGCTGGCCTCGCGGATCATCACCCGCGTGGACGCCCAGCACGCGTTCCTGGTCAACCGGAACAAGCTCGGCTCGATGGTGCTGCCGGGCGAGTCGCTGTTCGTCTTCGAGCTCCAGCCGGCCTCGTACGCGATCCTGGCCGCCAACGAGGCGGAGAAACAGGCCCGCATCAAGATCGTGGACTACCGGATGATCGGCGCCACCGGCCGGGTCTACCTGTCCGGCCTCGAGGACGACGTGCGCCAGGCCGCGGAGACGGTCACCAGCCTGCTCGGCGAGCCCCAGTGAGCGGGGGGGTCTGGGGGGGCCGGCCCCCCGGGGAGGCGCCTGCGGATGGCGTGGCCGCTGACGCGCTGCGCGAACTGGTACGGGAGGTCCTGCGGGACGTCCTGCCCGGGCTGGCCGGCCAGCCGAGCGCGCCGCCCGCGGCCCTGCCCACATCCGCCTCGGTCGTCTCGCCCGCGCCGTCCACATCCGGGCCCGCCAGCCCGCCACCAGTCCCGCCCACATCCGACCCCGTCGTCTCGCCCGCGGTCTCGCCCGCATCCGACCCGGTCACCCGGCCCGCGTCGCCCGCCGTCCGGCCAGCGCCCGAACCCGCGCCGCCCCCGCTCGCCGGGACCGACAGCCCGGCCCGGGCCGCGGGAGCATACGAGACCGTCTCGCGCCCCGGCCTGGAGGCGCGGCCGGTGCGGATGGCCACCGACGAGGAACTGCACGAGTTCGTGCTGCAGATCATCGCGCTGGCCGACAACCCCAAGCGTCGGCGGGACCTGCTGGCCGGCCGGCTCCGGTTCACCCTCGCGGCCGCCGGGGCACCGGCGGGCGCGGCCGATCACCGGGTCGAGAAGGGTGCGGTGACCGAGCGCGCCGTGCAGGCGGCGGCCAGCGCGGGAGCCCGCCTGGTGCTCGGCCCCCGCGCGGTGCTGACCCCGCTGGCGCGCGACCGGGCCCGCGCCCTGGGAGTCCCGATCGAGAAGGAGCGGTGATGCTGCAAGCAGTGGTCGTCGGGAATGTCTGGTCTACCAAGCGGATCGACGGGCTGCCCAGCGGGGCGCTGCTCGAGGTCGAGGTGACCGGGTCGGGGGAGCGGCTGGTCGCCTTCGACGTGCTCGGCAGCGGCCAGGGCGAGCGGGTCTTGGTGACCCAGGGCTCGGTGGCGGCCGGATGGCTGCCGGGGCGCCCCCCGGTCGACGCGCTCATCATCGGCTCCATCGACGAGCCGGCCGTGCCCGAGGCACCCGTGAGAAGGCGCTCACCAGCCAAGGGGCGCCGGGACAGGTAGTTGGTATCCGACCGAGAGGAACAGCTAGATGGCTCAGAATGCGCTCGGCATGATCGAGACGAAGGGCTACGTGGCGGCGCTGGCCGCCGCCGACGCCATGGTGAAGGCGGCCAACGTGGTGATCGTCGGCCGGCAGGAGGTCGGCGACGGGCTGGTGGCCGTCATCATCAACGGCGACGTCGGCGCGGTCAAGGCAGCGACCGAGGCGGG
>Ga0306926_10005380_pt1 | contig 13611 bp, 10 predicted proteins | sample flu12Cox44000178_FD_203759 | JGI IMG/M metagenome (GOLD analysis project Ga0306926, IMG submission 203759) | Lab enrichment of tropical soil microbial communities from Luquillo Experimental Forest, Puerto Rico - flux8day.12C.oxic.44.000.178 (v2)... | ecosystem: Environmental > Terrestrial >... | reverse complement strand
CGACGAACCGGCGTCGTCGTTCGAGACCGTCACCGGCAACCGCGGGCTGCAGATCGAAGAGCCGCTGATCTTCGAGCAGGATTCGCCGGGCCATTGCGGCGTCGACCTGCCGGAGCCGGCGCCGTTTCACAGCCGCCTCGGCGGCCTCGAACGGCAGGGCCCGATCGGCCTCCCGGGTCTTAGCGAGCCCCAGATCGTGCGCCACTTCACGCGCCTTTCGCAAAAAAACTATGCGATCGATGCCGGCCTCTACCCGCTCGGCTCCTGCACCATGAAGCACAATCCGCGCCTCAACGAGAAGTTGGCGCGCCTGCCGGGGCTCGCCGACATTCACCCCTTGCAGCCGGTTTCGACCGTGCCCGGCGCGCTGGAGCTGATCGACACCCTCGCGCATTGGCTGAAGGCATTGACTGGGATGCCGGCGATCGCATTGAGCCCGGCGGCTGGGGCGCATGGCGAGCTCTGCGGCATGATGTGCATACGCGCGGCGCTCGAAGCGCGCGGCGACCGGCGAACCCGGGTTCTGGTTCCGGAATCGGCGCATGGTACGAACCCGGCGACCGCCGCGGCCTGCGGCTATACCGTCGATCCGATTCCCGCCAATGCGACCGGGCGGGTCGACCGCGCCGCGCTCGAGGCGAAGCTCGGCTCTGATGTCGCGGCGCTGATGCTGACCAACCCGAACACCTGCGGGCTGTTCGAGCGTGAGATCCTGGAAATCGCCGAGGCGGTGCATCGGGCAGGCGCCTTCTTCTATTGCGACGGCGCGAACTTCAATGCGATCGTCGGGCGTGTGCGGCCAGCCGACCTCGGTATCGACTGCATGCACCTCAACCTTCACAAGACTTTTTCGACACCGCATGGCGGCGGTGGGCCGGGCAGCGGGCCGGTGGCGCTGAGCGCGACGCTCGCCCCATTTGCGCCATTGCCGTGGATCGTCCACGGGCCGGAAGACCTCGAATTCATCGAGCACAAGACCGGCGCCGCCGAGAATTCGCTCGGGCGGTTAAAGGGGTTCCACGGCCAGATGGGCATGTTCGTGCGCGCGCTTGCCTACATGATGAGCCACGGTTCGGATGGCCTGCGGCAGGTCGCCGAGGACGCAGTGCTCAACGCCAATTATCTGCGCACCCGGCTCGCCGACGACCTCAGCTTGTCCTTCCCGGGCCCGTGTATGCACGAAGTGCTGTTCGACGATGGTTTTCTGAAGGACACCGGCGTGACCACGCTCGACTTCGCGAAAGCGCTGATCGACGAGGGTTACCATCCGATGACCATGTACTTCCCGCTGATCGTGCACGGGGCGATGCTGATTGAGCCGACCGAGACCGAGAGCAGGGCTTCGCTCGACCAGTTCGTCGACGTCGTCAAAGCGCTCGCCGCCGCGGCGCGGTCGGGCGACGCCGCGCGTTTCCGCGCGGCGCCGGTCCACACGCCGCGCCGCCGGCTCGACGAAACCAATGCCGCCCGCAAGCCGGTGCTGCGCTGGCGCCCCGAGCCCGTCCAGCGGGAGGCGGCAGAATAGGGCGCGATGATATCGTCTGATCGCATCCATCTGAGCGTCACCGAGGCGCGCGAGCATTCCGAGCGCGCGCTGCGCGGAATCGGCTACGATGCCGAGGAGGCGCCGATCATCGCCGATCACGCGATCGACGCGGCGCTGTGTGGTTACGAGTATTCGGGGCTCGCAAAAATACTCAACATCCCCGAGCACCGGCGCTTCAAGCGGCCGCGCTACCCGATGAAGGTATTGCGCGAGAGCGAAATCTCTACCCTCTATGACGGCGGGAACAATGTCGGCATGCTGGTCATGTACCACGCCGCTCGCGCTGCGATCGACAAGGCGGCGGCCCGCGGGATCGCCGTCATCGGTGTCACCAATAGCTGGATGAGCGGGCGCAGCGCCTATTACATGGAGATGGTCGCCGAGGCAGGCCTCGTCGGCATGCACACGGCCGCCTCGGCGCGCAGCGTCGCCCCGTTCGGCGGTACCCGACCTGTGCTGGGCACGAACCCGATCGCGTTCGGCATGCCATCGTCGCGCGGGCCGGTAGTCCTCGACATGGGAACTTCGGCTTTCATGGGAACGGACCTCGCGTATCGCGCGCGGATTGGGCAGCTGCTCCCTGAAGGCGTGGCGGTTGATGCCGAAGGCCGGTCGACGCGCGATCCCGCGGCGGCAAGGCTCGGCGCGCTGCTCCCGTTCGGCGGCTATAAGGGCTTTGGGCTCGCTTTTATCGTCCAGGCATTGGGTGTGCTCGCCGGCTCGGCGCTCGATCCGGATCAGGACGACGGCTACCTGTTCGTCGTGCTGAAACCCGACCTTCTGATCGATCCAGACGACTTTAAAGAGCAACTCAGCGCGTTGATCGACCGTATCAAGGCAACGCCGCGCCAGCCCGGCGTCAGCGAAATCCGGATCCCCGGCGAGCGGGCGTTCCGCAGCCGAGAACAGGCGTTGCGCGACGGAATCGAGGTCGACCGCATCGTCTATGAGGAGCTCAAAGCCCTGCACCTTGACTAGAGGTCGTCCCTGGGTTCACTGATCCTGGATGGGATCCGCCCGGCTTTCCTGGCTGCTCGCCCCCTGGCATGTCGCCGCTTTGGCAACCGGCGCAAAATCGTTCCGCGACAATCCGGTGATCGGCAACCCGACGCTCAATCGTGCCGGATTGCATATAGCGCGCGTAAGGTTGGCCCATCGCATGTCCGAGTGGCGCCGCCGGCGCCTGCAGAGCCTGATTTCGGAAGAGGATCGTGCAGCGTTTGCACGCAACGGTTTCGTGCTGAAACAAGATTTTCTACCCACCGTCGATTTTGCGACGCTGAAGGAGCAGGTCTTGTCGTTCCGCGGACCGGTGCGGCACCAACTCCAGGGCGACGCAATGACCCGGCGCATCGCCGTGGACCATCATGCCCTGGCCCGCATGCCAGCCTTGCGTGCCCTCGTCGAAAGCCCGGAATGGCTCGGCCTCGTACGCTACATCGGATCGTACATGCTCGAGCCGCTCGTCTATATCCAGACGATCTTCTCGCATGCCCGCAAGGCGGCCCCCGACCCTCAGACGCGATTGCACGCCGATGCGTTTCACCCATCTGTCAAGGCTTGGCTTTTTCTGACGGATGTGGCCGAGGAGGACGGTCCTTTCATCTATGTGCCGGGGTCGCACCTGCCGACGCGTCGGCGTCTCAGCTGGGAACGCAAAGCGTCGGTGGCGGCGGCCCAGAGTTCGGATTTCCAATCCGCGCGCGGCTCGCTGCGGATCACGCCGGATCAGGTGCGCCGCCTAGGGTTCGGAGAGGCGAAGGCCTTCGCTGTCCCGCAGAACACTTTGGTGGTGGCAGACACGGTCGGCTTCCATGCGCGCGGCCTCAGCGCCGGCCCATCGGTCCGCCTCGAAATCTGGGCTTACGGTCGACGCAACCCGTTCCTGCCCTGGCTCGGTCTCGACCCGGCCGCGCTGCCGTTAGTCAAGGGCCGCGCCGTGCCCCTCTATTGGTCGGCTTTGGACATCGCCGAGAGGTTCCACCTGCGCAGCAATCCTTGGCAAAGCGCGGGAACCGCCACCCCGACCGAATACCCGCTGATACATTAGGCATAGCCCATCGCCCCTGGATTCGCGCTTACGCGGGAATCAGGGGATGGAGGCTAGCGGTCCGCGACGGGTGGCAGGCCGGCTTCGCGGCGGGTGTCGTTGATTATCTGCAACACACGTTGGCGGTAAGGGAGATATTGCAGTCCGAATTCCTGGATCAGGCGCGTGTTGTCGATCAGGTAATTTCCCGAGGTCCCCTTGCCGCCGGTCTCGTGCTGGAAGGTGATCTGCGCGTCGGGCAGGAACTCGCGCACGAGATTGGCGAGGTCTCCGAGGCTGATCGGCGTGCCGCCGGAATTGTAGACGGCGTGGCGCGGCTTGTCGGTCAGCAATACCCGGGCGAACACCTCGGCAATATCGTCGACATGCAGCGGGCAGCGCATCGCGTCCTTGTGTGGAAACGAGATCGCCTCGCCGCGCGCCGGGAAGGTGATGCATTTGACGTGGTCGACTGACCCCACGATCTTGTCGGGGCCGGTGATGTTGGAGGGGCGGATCGCGGTGATCTCCATGCCGTATTTCTCGCGGTAGTCCTGCGCCTGCCATTCGTTGAAGATCTTGTGCATTGCGTATTGGACGTGGCCGTGCCGGAAATCGTCCTCGTTGACGACGCGGTCGCCGTAGAATTTCTGCTCGCCGCTGACCGCCAGTGAACTGGCGAAAACGACCCGGTTGACGCCACACAGCCGTGCCGCCTCAAAGCAATTGTCCATGCCGATGATATTGAGCTTGGTCGCGACATGCGGGGCATGATCGCTGCCCAAAAAATAGGCGAGGTTGACAACCCGCGACGGCTTGGCCGCCACCGTCGCCGCCATGACGTCGTCGAACTGCGTGACGTCGCCGCGCACGACCCTGACCTGCTTCCCAAGATGGTCGTAGGACGCTGTGGCGGGATTGATGTCCATGCACACGACTTCCTCGCCGCGCTGCACCAACAGCGGCACGAGACGGCGGCCAATAAAACCGGTGCCGCCGAGGATCAACGTCGACATAGCTGTTCCCTCCCGATAGCTGGCCATTGCCCTCTCGACGTTATCCCTTCAGCGAGCGGCTGGGCAACGACCCTGATAAGTCATGGCCTAGATTGCGCGAGGGAGGATTGCCGATTACACGGACAACGTTCTCAGCGGATCGGCAAACCATGAGCCATATTACGACGAGCTTCTGGTGGGTGCGACACGCCCCGGTGGCGCATCGCGGCCGGATCTACGGGCAAACCGACCTGTCGTGCGACTGTTCCGAAACGGCATTGTTCACCGGCCTCGCGGAAAAATTGCCGCGCCACGCGACGTGGGTAACAAGCAATTTGCGGCGCACTCACGAGACGGCGGCGGCAATCGTGCACGCCGGTCTTCCGGGACCGCAGCCGATCCCTGGCCCCGACGCGATCATGCTGCCGGAGCTTGCGGAACAACATTTCGGCGAGTGGCAGGGCCTCACCTACGAGCAACTCGAGGAGTCCCGCGCCGGAGATTTCCATCGCTTCTGGCACGCCCCCGCCCATGAGGTCCCGCCGGGTGGCGAGAGTTTCGTCGCGGTCATCGAGCGGGTGTCGCGGGCCGTCCACCGACTGGTCGACACACATTCCGGACGCGACATCATCGCCGTCGCCCATGGCGGCACGATCCGCGCCGCATTGGCCTTAGCTCTCGACCTAGATCCCGAAGCCGCGTTGGCCTTCACGATCGAAAACTGCTCGATCACCCGCATCGATCGGATTGACGGCCCAGGCATGGGTCACGGCTGGCGCGTCGTCAAAGTGAACCAGCCTCCCCGGTGAGCGTTTACACACCGGTCGATTTGCGAGGAGCATTTGAGCCCACATGGCGTCGGCCTATAGTGGCCGCGTGATCGGAATGTGCCCGCCTCGAGGCTTGGCGTGAACGGGAAGGAAGACGCATGACGAAATTGACCAGGCGTTCGGTGCTCCGCAGTTCATTTGGGCTCGCCGCCGCCGGGACGCTGGCGCGGCCCTACATCGCCAACGCGGCGGCAACGACAGCGGAGGTGTGGTGGGCGCAAGGCTTTGTCCCGGAAGAGGACGTGGGATTCAAAAAGGTCGTCGCCGATTACGGGAAGGCGAGCGGCAACACCATCGAGTTGAGCATCGTCCCGTTCGCGCCGCTGCGACAGAAGATCGTCGCGGCGATGACCAGCGGCATCGTCCCCGACATGTTCTACGGTACTCCAGACGAGATCATCGCGCTGCACGCGTGGGACGATAAGCTGGTGGATGTCAGCGACGTCATCGAGACACAAAGGGAAGAATTCACCGAAACAGCATTACTCTCCACTTATTGCTATAACAGCATAGAAAAGAAGCGCAGCCATTACGGTGTCCCATTCACGACGGATGTGCTGCCCAACCATATCTGGAGGCCGCTGGTAGAAAAGGCCGGCTACAAGATGGATGACATTCCGAAGACCTGGGATGCCTTTTATGATTTCTTCAAGGATGTGCAGAAGAAATTGCGCAGCCAAGGCGTACGCAACGTTTATGGCCTCGGTCTTAATGTGACGACCAACGGGGGCGATCCCAATAATGTGTTCAATTATTTCCTGATCGCCTATGGCGGCCAGGACATCGTCACCAAAGACGGCAAATTGCATCTCGACGATCCCAAAGTGCGCGAGGCGGCGATCAAGGCGCTGACCTACCCGGCGACCGCTTACAAGGAGGGCTTCGTGCCGCCGGGGGCGATCAACTGGAACGATTCCGACGACAACAACGCGTTCCATGCCAAGCAGATCGTGATGGATCTCGACGGCACGATCTCAACTGAGGTCGCAGTGCTGTCACAGGGGAAGAAGGAAGATTACGACGATATTGTCACGATGGGCCTGGCGCTCAGCAACGACGGCAATCCGGTGCCAAGCCAGGCCGGGCCCGTTTGCTGCCTGATTCCTAAGGGAGCCAAGAATGTCACGGTCGCCAAGGATTTTTGTAAATTCCTGATCCAACCGAAGGTCTGCAACGAATATCTGCAGACCGGGCTCGCTCGGCGAGTGCCGGCCATGCCGTCGATCGTCAAGAGGGATCCCTGGTGGCTCGATCCTAAGGATCCGCATCGCGTGGCATATGTCAACCAGGCCCTGCTTGGGCCAACGGTGCCGCGATTCTTTGTCTACAACCCGGCCTATGCGCAAGTCCAAAACGAGCATGTCTGGAGCGTCGGCTGGGTCGACATCATGAAAGAAGGGATGACGCCCCAAGCCGCAGCAGAGAAGGCGTTCAAACGCGTCGAGGAAATCTTCGCGAAATACCCGATCGCCCAGTCTTAAGCACCGAGTATACCCGATCCGGCTCCGAGACTGCGGGCATTTGAGCACGGCGACCGCCGTTCTATATTGCGCCTAAGAACGTGGAACGCGCCCGGATCGGCGGGCGGCGTTATCGGGGAGGAAAGCGGAATGACGAAATTGACCAGGCGTTCGGTGCTTCGCAGCTCACTCGGGCTCGCCACTGCCGGAGCCCTGGCGCGGCCTTATATCGGGAATGCGGCTGCCACGACCGCCGAGGTATGGTTGACGCAAGGCTTTATTCAGGAAGAGGATGTGGCGGTCAAGCAGATGGTCGCCGATTACCAAAGGGCGAGCGGCAATACGATCGAACTCAGCATCGTTCCGTTTGCGCCGCTGCGGCAGAAGATCGTATCGGCGGTGACAAGCGGCGTCGTCCCGGATGTGTTCCGCCAGACCCCGGACGAACTCATAGCGTTGTTGGCCTGGGACGACAAACTGGTCGATGTGACTGAAGTCGTCGAGACACAAAAGGAGGAGTACACGGAGACCGCACTCCTCAACACCTACTGTTACAATAACGTCGAGAAAAGGCGCAGCTTTTACGGAGCACCGGATGTAACCGCGGCATGTCCTAACCACGTCTGGCGGCCACTGGTCGAGAAGGCGGGATACAAGATCGACGACATCCCAAAAACGTGGGATGCGTATTACGATTTTTTCAAGGAAGTGCAAAAGAAATTGCGTGCCCAGGGGGTGCGCAATGTCTATGGCCTTGGCTTCCAGGCGACGACCAATGGCAACGATCCCAATAACGTGTTCAACTATTTTCTGATCGCCTATGGCGGCCAGGACGTCGTCACTAAAGACGGTAAGCTACATCTCGACGACCCGAAAGTACGCGAGGCGGCGATCAAGGCGCTGACTTATCCCGCCACGGCCTATAAGGAAGGGTTTGTGCCGCCCGGGGCCATCAACTGGAATGACGCCGATGACAACAACGCCTTCCACGCCAAGCAGATCGTGATGGATCTGGACGGCACAATCTCGACCGAGGTCGCGCTGCTATCGCAAGGGAAGAAGAGCGACTACGACGATGTCGTCACAATGGGACTGGCGCTCAGCAATGACGGCAAACCTGTGCCGAGCCAAGTGGTCAGCGGTTGTAGCCTCATCCCCAAAGGGGCAAAGAACGTCGAAGTGGCCAAGGATTTTCTCAAATATTCGATCCAGCCGAAGGTGAATAACGAACGGCTGAGGACCGGGCTCGGTAGGAGCATCCCCGCGATACCGTCAATCGTCAAAAGCGACCCCTGGTGGTCGGCGGATCCGCACCGTGCGGCTTATGTGCAGCAGGGTCTGCTCGGCCCGACGGTGCCGCAATTTTGGGCCTTCAACCCGGCCTATGCGCAGGTCCAGAACGAACATGTCTGGAGCGTCGGCTGGGTGGACGTCATGCAGGGTGGGATGGCCCCGCAGGCCGCGGCGGAAAAGGCGTTCAAGCGGGTTGAGGAGATCTTCGCGAAATACCCGATCGCGCAGAGCTGAGGAGGAAGACGCGACGATGACTAGCTTTAGCCGACGTTCGGTGCTTCGCGGTTCCGCGGCTGCGGTCGCAGCCGGAACATTGGTGCGGCCTTACGTCACCAATGCTGCGGCCATGACCGCGGAAGTGTGGTGGACACAGGGCTTCGTCCCGGAGGAAGACGTAGCTATTAAGAAGATCGTCGCGGAATACGAGAAGGCGAGCGGCAACACAATCGATCTCAGCATCATGCCTGGTCCACCGCAGCGTCAAAAAATCGTGTCAGCGATGACGAGCGGCATCGTCCCGGATCTCTTCCCCAACCAACCCGGGGAAATCATTGCGCTCCACGCCTGGGACGGCAAGCTGGTCGATGTTCACGACATTGTCGAACCTCAGAAATCGCAATTCACTGAGGCTGCGCTGCTCAATACCTACTGTTACAATAATGTCGAAAAAAGACGCAGCTACTATGGCGTACAGCTTTCGAACGATGTACTACCGAACCATATTTGGAAGCCGTTGGTTGAAAAAGCGGGTTACACCCTGGAGGATATTCCAAAGACTTGGGATGCTTTCTACGATTTCTTTAAGGAGGTACAAAAGAAACTGCGCACCCAAGGTATGCGAAATGTTTATGGTCTCGGTTTGAATGTGACCACCAACGGCAATGATCCCAACGCCGTGTTCAACCAGTTCCTGATTGCCTATGGTGGCGAAGGGATTGTCACAAAGGACGGCAAATTGCGTCTTGACGATCCGAAGGTGCGCGAGGCGGCGATAAAGGCTCTGACTTATCCCGCTACTGCCTACAAGGAAGGCTTTGTGCCGCCGGGGGCGATCAACTGGAACGATGCCGACGACAACAACGCCTTCCACGCGAAGCAGATTGTGATGGATCTCGACGGCACGATCTCGACCGAAGTCGCCCTTATCCACAAGGAGCAAGACTACCAGGATATCCTGACGACTGGCTTGGCGCTCAGCAATGACGGGAAGTCGGTGCCGAGCCAGTCTGGCGGCCTTGCGATGCTGATCCCAAAAGGGGCAAAAAACGTCGACGTCGCGAAGGACTTTCTGAAATATATCATCCAGGCAAACGTTCTGAATGAACTGCTGAAAGTCGGGCTCGCGCGGAGAATACCCTCCATGCCACAGATCGTTCAGGATGATCCGTGGTGGCTCGATCCAAAGGACCCGCACCGGGCGGCGTACGTCCGCCAAGGTTTGCTCAGCCCAACCCTGCCTCAATACTGGGTGTTCAACCCGGCCTACGCGCAGGTGCAAAACGAACATCTCTGGAGCGTCGGGTGGGTTGACGTCATGAAGGAAGGGATGGCGCCGCAGGCGGCGGCCGAAAAGGCGTTCAAGCGTGTCGAGGAGATCTTCGCGAAATACCCGATCGCGCAGAGCTAATAGTAGGAGGCACAGCGATGACGACCCTGAGCCGTCGTTCGGTTCTTAGCAACTCGCTGGCTCTGGCCGCTGCGGGGACCCTGGCGCGTCCCTATATTGCGAACGCGGTGGCGACGACTGCGACTGTGTGGTGGATCCAGGGCTTTGCCCAGGAAGAGGATATCTCGTTCAAAAAGATCCTCGCCGATTACCAGAAGGCGAGCGGGAACACGATCGACTACACGATCGCGCCCTATGCGCCGATGCGCCAGAAAATCGTCTCGGCTGTGACCAGCGGCGTCGTCCCGGACCTGTTCCAGAACACTCCTGTCGAAATTATTGCGCTCCATGCCTGGGAAGACAGGCTAGTCGATGTGACCGACGTAATCGAGACGCAGAAATCGCAATATACTCGGACCGCTTTGCTCACCGTAAATTGCTACAACAATGTTGAAAAGAAGCGCAGCTTTTATGGTGTGCCTTATACGGTCGCGAGCCAAACGAACCATATTTGGAGACCGTTGGTCGAGAAGGCCGGTTACACGATGGAGGACCTGCCCAGGAGGTGGGATGCCTTCTACGATTTCTTCAAAGAAGCGCAGAAGAAATTGCGCGCGCAGGGCATGCGTCATATCTACGCCTTCGGCTTCCAGCTCAATACGACGGGCAACGACTCCAACTCCCTGTTCAACTCGTTCTTGATCGCCAACGGCGGCCAGGACATCGTCACGCCAGACGGCAAACTGCATCTCGACGACCCGCAGGTGCGCGAGGCGGCGCTCCGGGCGCTGACCTATCCGACGACGGCCTACAAGGAAGGCTTTGTGCCACCAGGGGCGATCAACTGGAACGACGCCGACGACAACAACGCCTTCCACGGCAAGCAGATCGTCATGGATCTCGACGGCTCGCTCTCGACCGAGGTCGCGATCATCAAAAACCAGCCGGATTACAACGACATCGTCACGATGGGCCTGCCGCTGAGCAACGACGGCAAGGCGGTGCCGAGCCAGGCGGGCAGCCTTTGCGGCCTGATCCCGAAGGGGGCGCAGAATGTCGCGGTGGCCAAGGACTTTCTCAAATATTTGATCCAGCCGGCCGTGCTCAACGAATATCTGAAAACGGGGCTCGGCCGTAACCTGCCGGCCATGGCGGCGATCGTGAAGGACGACCCGTGGTGGCTCGACCCCACGGACCTGCATCGGGTGGCTTACACCAACCAGGTCCTACTCGGCCCGACGATACCGACTTTCTGGACCTCCAACCCGGCCTATGCCGAGGTCCAGAACGAGCATGTCTGGGCGACGGCTTGGGCCGACATCATTACTGGCGGGATGACGCCCCAAGCGGCGGCCGAGAAGGCATTCAAGCGGGTTGAAGAGATTTTCGCGAAATACCTGATCACACAGGGCTGAGAGGGACTACGCCGCAACTTCTTGCAGCTGAGTCCTTAGCAGCCGCCCGGCCGCGCTTGCCTTCCGGGGCCCGGCGCCTGCACGGCCCCGATTTCGCCTGGGCGATTGCCTTTGTCGTCCCCTACGCGGTGGTGGTCGTCGCCTTCGCAGCTTATCCGATCGGCTATGCGCTGTGGATGGCAAGCCGGCCATCTCTTTACGCCGATCTGGTCGCCGATCGGCTGTATCTGACGACAGTGATCAACACCTTGTTCTTTGTTGGGCTAGGCGTGAACCTCAAGATGTTTCTGGCCCTGCTGCTGTCCGGCTTTTTCATGCGGCGGCGGCGATGGATCAGGGCTCTATTGCCGATCTTTATTTTGCCCTGGGCTCTGGCCGCAGTCCAAGCCTGCATTTCATTTCACTGGATGCTGATCGGAGAGCAGGGCTTGGTCGATGGCGTATTGGCCGCCCTGTTCGGCATAGACGGTCCGATCTGGTTCAATAACCGCTGGCTTGGGCTCGGATCAAATATCGTCGCTTATATCTGGAAATGGCTGCCGTTTTGGACGCTGATCTTCCTCGCCGCACGCATGACGATCCCGAGACGCATATACGAGGCTGCCGTGGTTGACGGAGCGACCGGTCTCCGCAGCTTTATCCATGTCACCTTCCCGCTGCTGGCTAACCTCTATCTCCTCTGCACGCTGCTCTCGACGCTCTGGACGCTCGGCGAGTTTACGACTGTCTACCTCGTCTCCGGCGGAGGGCCAGCAGGCTCGACGGAAGTTCTGGCGACGCTCGGTTTCCGCTACGCCTTCGACGCCAGCAAGCCTGCGCTCGGCGTCGCCGCGGTGATGTCGGCGCTGCCGGTACTGATCCCGATCGTGATCCTCCTCATGCGCAGGCTCCAGACGAGCGAGCTGCAGCTGTGAGCCTCGCGCGCGGCCGCCGCACCCGGCACCGAGAGATCCTCACCGAAGCGGGCTCGATGGTTCTTGGCGCGGTCCTCTTCGTCTGGTCGCTGCTGCCCGTCTACAACATGCTCTTGATCGCGCTCGATCCCGAGGAAGGAGAAATCGAGTTCGCCGGCAATCTTTGGCCGTCCGAGCCGTCCCTTGATGGCTTTCTCGAGACTGTCACGCAGGAGGCCCGGTATCTCGAGGATTTCTGGAGCCAATTCGGCAACAGCGTTTACATCGGTCTATTGACAATGGTGCTGACTGTGCTGATCAGCTCTCTCACAAGCTTCGCGGTCGGCCGGTTGCGGCTCGGCAGGGGCTCGCTGCTGACCAGTGCGGCGCTTCTTACTTACGCGATCCCTGCCGCCTTTTTGATTGTCCCCTACTACCGCATCATGCACAGCTATGGCCTCGCGGACAGCCTGTGGGCAGTTGTCGCGGCGCAAGTGACGTTCGCGACCCCGTTTGCGATCCTGATCATGCAGCTCTATGCGAGGCTGATACCGCTTGAATTGGACGATGTGGCCCGCATCGACGGCGCGTCCGCCCTTCAGGTTTATTTGCGCATTTATCTCCCCCTTATGGCGCCGGCGCTGGCGGTCGTTGCCTTCTATGCGCTGTTGCTCGCCTGGAACGACTATTTGTACCCGGCTGTTCTGCTGTCGCCGCGCAACATGACGGTAGCGGTGGTGCAGGGGCAATTATTCACCGACACTGATGCGCCGTGGAACGCGATGATGGCCGCCGCGATCATTTATGTGCTGCCGCCTCTCGCCCTCTTGTTTGCGCTCCGCCGCTATGTCGTCGCGAGCCTCACGACGGTAAACTCAGGGATCTGATGCAAACCTGGCGGACGATCACGCTATCGAGAGCCGATGGGCCGGCTGCCGATTAAGGTTTGAGCCCGGCGCGCCATCGCTCTATAGTGTGCCCGGGAGACGACAACTAAAACGCGTCCGTGCTCACTCGCGGCGCGTGAATAGGGAAGGAAGACAAGCATGACGGTTCTGACCAGGCGTTCGGTGCTTCGCGGGTCTCTCGGGCTCGCTGCCGCCGGCGCCTTGGCCCGGCCTCACATCGCCAACGCAGCAGCGACCACCGCGGAAGTGTGGTGGACACAGGGCTTCGCCCAGGAAGAGGACGTTGCCTTCAAGAAGCTGGTGGCCGACTACCAAAAGGCGAGCGGCAACAAGATCGAGGAAAGCATCATACCGTTCGCGCCGCTGCGCCAGAAGGCGATCGCAGCGATCACCAGCGGCGTGGTCCCGGATATCATGGAATATGCCGATTTCGCCTTTCTGCCGCTGAACGCGTGGGCAGACAAGCTCGTCGATGTCAGCGATATCGTCGAACCGGTGAAATCGCAATACATCGATACCGCGCTTCGCGCCACTTACACCTACAACAACACCACAAAGAAACGCGCGTTTTATGCGGTGCCGATGAAGGCAGCCGGCATCCCGTTTCATATTTGGAATTCTTTAATAGAGAAGGCA
>Ga0306926_10005379_pt1 | contig 13611 bp, 12 predicted proteins | sample flu12Cox44000178_FD_203759 | JGI IMG/M metagenome (GOLD analysis project Ga0306926, IMG submission 203759) | Lab enrichment of tropical soil microbial communities from Luquillo Experimental Forest, Puerto Rico - flux8day.12C.oxic.44.000.178 (v2)... | ecosystem: Environmental > Terrestrial >... | reverse complement strand
GTGCCAGCGCCGACGTAGACGGCCAGGCCCGGCGGGTCAGGCGGCATGCGCCCGCGGGTACTGCTGCATGGGTGCATGCTGGTCCGGCGCGCTGCAGCGCGGCTGCAACGCCGCTGAAGCGAAACCTGTGCGGCTTCCTGTAGATTCTGGCCGGCCGGTGGCGCGGATACCGGTCTGGCGTCCGCTGGCCGCCCTGGCGCAGGGTGGTCAGCATGACGCTACGAAGGGACCAGATCAACCGGCACCGGGAACGGGCGCGGTACGAGCGCGCGGAGCTGGACGCGGTGCTCGATGCCGGGCACCACATCGGGACGTTGAGCACGGTCGCCGACGGCAGGCCGTGGGTGGTGCCGATGCTCTACGGCCGGGCGGGCGACCGGATCCTGATGCACGGCTCGGTGGGCGCGGGGGCGCTGCGCCACGCGGCCGCGGGCGCCCCGGCCGCGCTGTGCGTGGTGCACATCGACGGCTGGGTGTACGCGCACACGCTCTTCGACTCCAGCGCCAATTACCGCTCGGCGGTCGTGCACGGCCGCCTGCACGCGCTCAGCGGGGACGAGGCGATGAAGGCGCTGACCCAGATCACCGAGTGCCTGACGCCGGGCCGGTCGGCCGAGGTGCCGTTCCACACCAAGAAGCAGCTCGCGGCCACGACCGCGCTGGCCATGGACATCACCGAGGGGCAGTGGACGGTCAAGGTCCGCGACGCCGGGCCGGGCGAGCCCGAGCCGGGTGAGGCCGATCCCGGGCTGTGGACCGGGATCCTGCCGATCATCAGCGGCTACGGGCACCCGGAAACGTCGGCGTACGTGCCGGCCGACACACCGGTCTCACCGTCGGTGCGCGGTGTCCTGCAGCACTCCAGGAGGCTGGTCAGCTGAGCCGTTCAGCCGACCGCCATCAGGTCCGCGGTGACCCGGCCGATCAGCTCGGCCGCGCCGCGGGCCATGGTCTCCGGCAGCCGCGAGTACCCGCAGAGCAGGCCGGAGCGCCGGACGGGCCCGACGCAGAACGGGGACAACGGAAGGCAGGCCAGGCCGGCCTCGGCCAGGCGGCCGGCGGCGGCCACGTCGTCGAGCGGTCGGTCGAAGACCAGGGTGACGTGCAGCCCGGCCTCGATCCCGAGCGCCCGGGCGGCGGGGATGTGATCGCGGCAGGCGGCGACGAAACGCTCCTGCCGGGCGCGGTAGGTGCGCATGGCCCGGGACTGATGGCGGGTCAGCGCGCCGGTGGCGATGAAGCTGGCCAGGAAGGCGGCCGAGACCTGGCTGACTTCGTCCCCCGCCCGGTCCAGGTAGCCGGCCATCGCGGCGCGGAACCGGGCGGGCAGCACGGCCCACGAGACGCGCAGCCCGCGGGACAAGATCTTCGAGCTGGTGCCCAGGTACACCACGTGACCGGCGGCGGCGGGCATGCTGCGCAGCGGGTTCAGCGGGGGGACGTCGTAGCGGAACTCGCCGTCGTAGTCGTCTTCCAGCACGAGCGCGCCGCCGGCCGCCGCCCAGGCGAGCAGGTCGGCTCGGCGTGGCACCGGCATCCGGCCGCCCAGCGGGAACTGGTGGGCCGGCGTGACGTAGCAGGCCCGGTCGCTGCCCCGCAGGTCCTGCGCCCGGATGCCGTCGTCGTCCACCGGGACCGGCCGGATGATCGCGCCGGCCAGGCCCAGGGCGAGCCGGGCCTTGGCGTAGCCGGGATCTTCGAACGCGACCGGCTGGCCGGCCAGCCCACAGGTGACGGCGACCGCCCGGAGCGCGTTGCTGACGCTCGGAAACAAGAAGATGTCCTCCGGGTCGACGGCGAGCCCGCGGGCGCGGCGCAGGTGACCGCTGAGCTGATCGCGCAGGTCCAGCTGGGCCTCCCGGGCCGACCGGGCCGGCGTGGAGGCCAGCCGCATGGCTCGGGTCCAGTCCCGCGCGGAGATCAGGCCGGGGTCGGCGTAGCCGGGCCGCAGATCGTAGGTGACCGGGCTGGCGGGGCCGGCCGGGCGCGGGGTCGTGGGCGCGAGCGGCGGGGGCCCCGCGCCCGCCGGCCCCACGCCGAAGGCGCCAGTCGGTCCCGCGCCGAAGGTGCCAGTCGGTCCCGCGCCGAAGGCGCCCGCCCTGGCCGCGGCGGCGGCGCCGCGCTCGACGTAGGTGGATCCACCCGGACGGGCGACCAGGAACCCGGCCGCGGTGAGCTCCTCGTAGGCGCCCACGACGGCGGTCCGGGCCAGCCCGAACGTCGCGGCCAGGGTCCGGGTGGACGGCAGCCGGTCGCCGTCGTGGATCTGGCCGCGGGCGATCGCCTCGATCAGCGCATGCGCCAGCTGGCTAGACCTGTGTCCGGACCGCCCGTTCAGGTCCAGCGTGAAGTTGACCGGGGTGGCCGTCCGCATCACGCCAGTATGCGGGACAGTCAGCCGATCTCGTTCGATGAGGTGTTAGCGCCAACCACAACGATGTCACATCGTCCTGGTCAGGACCCAATGCGCTTAGCTTGCTGGCGCGGCGGATAGCCATGCAGGCGCGAGAGCGGGACTTTGGCCACTCTGGCACCGCTCGTACCAGGTCCTCACGCGGCCTAACGACGTGGATGCCACATCCATGCTGCTGGAACGATGTGGATGTGGCATCCACGCCTTATCACCCGGAGGCGGGCACGCCTCGGCGCTGGCCGACGCGGGCGTGCTGCACCCGGCCGAGCTGACCCGGGCCGGCGAGCCGACCACGGAGTTCGGCTACCGGGCGGCGGCGAGCTGCTCGCCAGGCCCGTTCGGCCCACTGCGCTGGTCTGCTTCAACGACAAGACCGCGGTCGGCGCGCTGGCCGCCGCGGCCGAGCGCGGCCTGCGGGTGCCCGATGACCTGTCCGTCACCGGCTTCGACGACATCGACCTGGCCCAGGCCACCAGCCCGGCGCTCAGCACCGTCCGGCAGCCGCTGGCCGAGATGGGCCGGATGGCGGTCAGCCTGCTGATCAGGCTGCTGGACGGCCACCAGGTCGACGCGCTGCACATCGAGCTGGCCACCGACCTGATCGTGCGCGGCTCCACGGGACCCGCCCGTGAGGTCCCCGGCTGAGCCAGGTGGATCACTCGCCCGGGCCGCCCGGGCCGGCGTCGCGGCGATAGCAGGTGATGAGGTGGCCGAGGAACTCGCCGTAGTGCCGCATGATCCGCAGTTCGCGGTCGGCCGGGCGATGGACACGCGGGTAGTGGGTGGACAGCACGCCGACCACCCGGCCGGCCCGGTCGGTGAGCGGGGTGGACTGGACGGCACGGAAGCCGGAGGCGGCGGCGATGTCGCGGTGGACGGCGAAGCCAGGGTCGGCGGTGACGTCGGCGATCACGATCTGAGTCTGCTGGCTGGCCGCCCGGCCGCAGGTCGCCCCGTCGTCACGCACCTCGGCGAAGTACTCGAGGAACTCGTCGCCGAACCCGTGCTGGGCGGCGATGACCAGCGCGCCGGTCTCCGGGTCGAGGGTCTGGAGGTTGCCTCGCTCGGCCGCCAGCAGCGACATGGCCCGCTCGAGCGCCCGGGGAAGGAGTTGATCGAGGCCCGTGGCGTCGCGCAGGTCCTCGGTCATGGCTCGCATCTGCCGGGCGGCGTGCGGATCTTCGAGGTGGAACCGGACCCAGGCGGCGAATCGCTCGGCGGCCTCCGCCTGATCGTGCTGGCTCGAGGTGCGCAGGGTGGCGGCCGACCTGCGGTAGAAGGTCTCGGCGCGGCCGAGCAGCCGGCGGTATGCCGCGCCGTCCAGCACAACCGCGGGATAAGCCTGCGTCGGCTCGGTCGGGCCCGAGCTCCCGCCGCGGCGCCCATGATCCCGGCGACGACTCCTAACTGGCATCAAGGGGTGACCACGAGGTGGCTTTCCACATTGGCGATGCCCGGCGCCGCCGCCGCCGCGGCCTTGGCCGCGGCCGCCTCCCTCATCGAGTGCACGTGCCCGTAGAGCTTCGCGGTGTGGTCGAAGACGTCGATCTGGATGTCGCGCACGTCTATCCCGGCCTGTCTCGTGAGAGCGTCTTCGATGGCCGCCCGGACGCTGGCCGGGCTGGCCGGCGGGTTGACCGGGATCACGTTGGTCACGCCGGTCACTCCCCTCACCTGGCGAACCATCCGCTCGACCTCGAGCCGCTGGAAGTCGTTCTCGACCTCGCCCTCGAGCGTGACCCAGCCGTTCTCCACCCGGGCGTGCACCGCTCCCTCGGGAATCTGCACGTTCCAGTCGAGGATGCAGGCGATCGCCATGGCGATGTCGGAGTCGTCCCGGCCCATCCCGGCCAGCTCGTCTGAATTCATCGGCTCACCCAGTCCCAGCACGTTTCGGTGTCGCCTTCAGGCTGCGCGGGCCGGGGGCGGATCACATCACACATCCGGGTAGTGCCCGGGCTGAAGCAATTGCGTAGTGCAATGGCTCGTTGCGGGAGCGGGGACTAGGATCGTGTTACGAGGGAGAGGTTCTATGCGGCATCTGCGCCCCGGCGGAATACCCGTGATGCGGGTTTAGGCCATGGCGGGCAGTAGAGGCGACCGCCCGGCCCGCGAGCAACTCTCCGCGCTACGGAGCCTGCTCGTGCTGGCCATGCTGCTCACCCAGCAGGACAGCCAGGCCACCATCGTGAACGTGGTCGCGAACGCGGTCGAATCCCTGGGGCAATGCCAGCTGAAAGGCATCTACTTCGACGGCCGATGGCAGGATGCCCAGGTACCTGGACCGGGGGCCGCGATTGCGGGCCCGCCGCGCACCGGGGTGGCCACCGCCGGGCTCCCTCCAGGCGGCGGCCAGGTCGAACTGGCCGGGCTGCCGTGGGCGTGGGCCTACCCGCTGTCCAGCCCGCACGGGCCAGCCGGTTACCTGATCGTGGGGGCGGCCGAGCCTCCTGCCGAGAGCGAGCGTTTCCTGCTGCAGGTCCTCGCGCAGCATGCCGCGATCGCCCTGGCCAACGCGCACCTGCGCCACCGGGAACGGGCCCAGGCCGCGGAGCTGCAGGCAGCCAACCTGGCATTGCAGCGGAGCATGACGATCCACGAGCGGCTGACCAGAGTGGCGATGGCCGGCGAGGGTCAGGAGGGCATCGCCCGGGCGGTCTACGAGCTGACCGATCGCACCGCCGCCATCGAGGACCGCTTCGGCAACCTGCGCGCATGGGCTGGTCCGGACCGTCCGAAAACCTATCCCAGGGCGGACCCGCGCCAGCGGAAACGGATCCTGACCCGTGCGATGGCGGCCGCCAGCCCGGTCAGGGAGGGAGGGCAGCTGGTCTCGGTGGCGGTGCTCGGTGGAGCGCCGATGGGCGTGCTCGTCCTGCATGACCCCGAGGGGACCGCGGGAGACTCCGAGCGGATGGCGATCGAGCATGCCACCACCGTGCTCACGATCGAGCTGGCCCGGCTGCAGAGCCTGACCGAGATCGAGACGCGGCTGCGCACCAACCTGGTGCTCGAGCTGGTGCAGGGCGCGGACCTGAGCAGGATCATGAACCAGGCCCAGGCCATCGGCTACGACCTCGGGCAGCCGCATCGCGTCGTCCTGGTCGACGGCGACGCCAACGATGAGATCGACCTGATCTTCCACGCGGTGAGCCGGGCGGTCAAGGTGGTCGCGGCAGGGTCGCTGCTGGCGCCGCGCCTGCACGACGTGATCGTGCTGGCCGAGCCGCACGCGCCCTGGGATCAGTTCAGGAAGCACGTGGTAGCGGAACTGCACGGCGGGCGCTGCCGGATTGGGGTGGGCGGGCAGTGCCGGGCGCTGGAGGAGTTCCCGCGCTCGTACCGGGAGGCGGAGCTGGCGCTGCGCACGCAGAAGGCGTCCGGCGGCCCCGAACAGGCCACGCTCTACGACGACCTCGGGGTCTACCAGGTGCTGGCCTCGGGGAACGACACCTCCGCGGTGGAGCGCTTTGTCGACGAGTGGCTCGCCCGGCTGATCGGCTACGACGCGACGCACGGCACGCAGCTGGTACTGACGCTGAGCGAGTACCTCGAGTGCGGGGGCAACTACGACGCCTCGGCTAGTGCGCTCTCGGTCCACCGCAGCACGCTCAAATACCGGCTCAACCGCATCCGGCAGGTGTCCGGCTACGATCTCAGCCTCCCGGACAACCAGTTCAACCTGCAGCTGGCCACCCGCGCGTGGTGGACCCTGCAGGCGCTGCGCCGGTCCTGACCGGCTGGGCGGAGAGCCGGGCTAGTCGCGGGTGCCGCCGGCCCCGGCGAAGGCTTGCTCGGCGGTCATGCGGGCGAGTTGCACGCGAGAGGTAACGCCGAGCTTCCAGAAGACGTGCCGCAGGTGGAAGGCGACGGTGTGGGTGCTCAGGAAGACCCGGCTGGCCACCTGGCGGTTGCTCAGGCCCTGGCCCACCAGGTCGGCGATGGTCCGTTCGGTGTCGGTCAGGCTGCCCCAGCCGAAGGCCGGCCTGTCCTGGTGGGTCCAGTGGCAGAGCCGGGTGCCGACGGTGCGCAGCCGGGCCCGCACCCGGGCCGTGCCCTCGGCCGAGCCGAGCTCGTCATAGAGGGCGTACGCCTGCCGCAGCAGGGCCTCCGCGTTGCGCCGATTGCCCTGGCCGGTCCAGGCACGGGCGGCGTCCTCCAGCGCGGTGGCCCGGGAGCGGGTGGCGCAGTAGCGGCCGGCCACCTGCTCCAGGACGGCGGGGTCACCGTCGATCAGACCACGGGCGTGATCGGCCGCGGCGGACATGTCCTGATGGCCCGGCGTGACCGCGGCCAGCTGCCTGGTCGCCTCCGCGAGGGAGGCCGCGCGTTCCCGGTCGCCTTCGGCCACCGCGCCGCGGACCAGCAGGACCGCGCCCTCCGGATCCGCGATCCGGCCGCCGAACAGGGTCAGCTGCAGGTGCCTCTCCAGGTCCTGGACGTAACCGTGGACGTCAACTTCCGTGTACATCAGGCCTCATTCCGTTCTGGCGGTACCTCCCTATAGATAGCTTCGCTAACGACAACGCCTGAGCGCACCGTCCCGTCCGGGCGAACCTGCTGTCCCGTCAGGACAGGGAGGGGACCGGGAGCCTGGTCAGGACCGGCGCAGTACGCGCCGCACCGGCCGGTCCGAGTTCGGCACCTGGCTGACGTCCGCGTACGCCGGGGCGATCATCGACCCAGCTGCAGGTCGGCCAGGCGGTGGTGCCGCAACCGGGCCATATGCCGAGGTGAACGCTGGGTGCACCGCACCGGCCGGGCGGCCGGATAGCCGGCCTTGGGCTGGAATCGGCAGCGGACGGGCCGCACCGTATCGGTGTCCGCGGGCAGGGCCTGCCGGACCGGAATGTCCAGGCCCGATTCCATCCGGATCGCAATCCAGATCGACGCTGCTAGCAAAGCCACGGCCACCAGAACCGTTGCCATCACGACTCCTAACGGTGACTGGCCGTCCTCACCGGCAGACGCCGGTCACCGCGACTGTGTGATCACCCATGCAAGACCCAGCCAACCAGTGCAGCGCGCCGGCGCCATCCCTCAGATGGCTAGACGAGGGGGCCTGAATGGGGGCGGATCGGGCGTCAGGGGGCGAGGGCTTCGGCCAGGAAGATACGGGCGGCTTCGAACGAGCGCTCGTCGGCCGAACGGTCGTACGCCACGCCGGGCGTCGCGCCGGGCACGGCGTGCCGGTGGGTGAAGCCGTGCTGGGCCCGGCCGTACATGATGAGCTGCCAGTCGGCCTCCGCGTGGTTCATCTCCTCCGCGAACGCGGCCACGTCGGACGGGGGGACGTGGGGATCGGCGGCGCCGTGGCAGGCGAGGATCTTCGCCCGCACGGCGCCGGGGCGCGCGGGCGCGCCGGTGGCCAGGCTGCCGTGGATGCTCACCACGCCGGCCAGGTCCGCGCCCGACCGGGCCAGGGCCAGCGCGGCCATCCCGCCGAAGCAGAACCCGACCGCGGCCGTGGGCCCGGCGGCCTCCGGGCAGCCGGACAGGGCGGTCAGGCCGGCCTGGCCGCGGCGGACGAGCAGCGCCGGGTCGTCGCGCAGGGCGAGCAGGCACGCCATCACCCGCTCCCGGTCCCCCGCGATCCCGTCGCCGAACATGTCGCCGGCCAGAACGGCGTAGCCGAGGGCGGCATAACGGCATGCCTGCTCTCGGGCATGCGCGTCGAGGCCGGCTCCGCCGTGGATGAGCAGAATTCCGGGCCGCGGCCCTTCCTGCTGGTCATTCCAGCAGAACAGGCCGGTCAGCGGGGTGTCGAGGTCGCGGTAAGAAAGGTCACGGGTGGCGATATTCACATCCCGGAGATTACCACTGAATTGCCGGCATAATAGCACAAGATTGTTTATTTAGAAAGGGTCGGTAGATTACAATTCGGACGCGAAACCTGGCTAGCCGGAATCGGTGTCGCGCTTAGGGCCCGCCTGGTCTTCGCACTGGTGGAGTTCACGACTCCGGGGCAGACGGGACGCGGGCCGCCTACTTCGAGGGCCGCGCCGATGTCGAGATCGCCGGTACCCAGCGGCTGGGCTCGAACCGGGACCGTTCGGTATGAAAAAATCTCTAGTTCCGAACGAGGCGGGGGTTTGCCCGTGCTGGAAGTGCTGACGTTCGTCCTGGCCGCTATGGCCGTGATCCTCGTGCTCCAGTTCGTGGCCGACCGGACCGGCCTGCCGGCCGCCGCGCTGCTCACCGTGGCCGGGCTGGTCTACGGCGTGCTGCCGGGGCCGAACGTCACGCTCGACCCGCACGTGATCTTGACCTTCGTCATCCCGCCGCTGATCTACAGCGCGGCGCTGAACTCCTCGCTGCTGGCCATCAGGGAGAACATGCGCATCGTGATCAGCCTGTCCATCGGGCTGGTGCTGGCCACCGCCGTGATCACCGGGATCGGCATGGACCTGTTCGTGCCCGGGGTGAGCCTGGCCGCTGGCATCGCGCTGGGCGCCGCCATCTCCCCCACCGACCCGGTGGCCGCGCTGGCCGTCGGCGGCCGGGCCGGGCTGCCGCCCAAGCTGATCACGATCATCGAGGGAGAAGGGCTGCTCAACGACGCCACCGCGCTGACCACGCTGACCGTGGCGGTGACCGCGACGACCAGCGGCGGCTTCTCGTTCGCGGGCGCCGTCCTGCGCTTCCTGCTGGCCGCGGCGGGCGGCCTGCTGTGCGGCGTCGCCGTGGCCATCATCGTGCGCCTGGCCAGGTCCGCCGTCCGCGATCCGCTGCTGGTCAACGGCATATCCCTGGCCACGCCGTTCGCGGCCTACCTGCTCGGGGAGGACCTGCACGTCTCCGGCGTGCTGGCGGTCGCGGTGGCCGGGCTTATGATCGGCCACGAGACGCCCCGCTTCACCTCGGGCGCCAGCCGGCTGCAGGCCACCGCGGTCTGGCACCTGGCCGACTTCCTGCTCCAGGGCTTCGTCTTCCTGCTGGTCGGCCAGCAGATCGCGCCGGTCATCCGCGGCCTGAAGGCGTACCCCACCGGCACGATCGCCACCGCGGTGGCGATCAGCCTCGGCGTCGTGCTGCTGTTGCGGCCGCTGTGGCTGGCGCTCACCCAGTCGCTGCCCCGCATGGTGCGGGAGCGCATGGGCCGGGGCGCCCGGGACGACCAGTACCTGTCCGGCCGGGAGATAGGCGTGCTGAGCTGGGCGGGCACCCGGGGTGTCATCAGCCTGGCGGCGATCTTCACGCTGCCGCTGACGGTCGAGGGCGGGCGCCCGTTCCCCGGCCGTGACCTGCTGCTGTTCTGCACCTACCTGGTCGTCGTGGTCACCCTGGTCGGCCAGGGGCTCACGTTCGCGCCGGTCGCCCGGGCACTGGGCGTGCACGGCGACCCGGCCGACGCCGCTCTGGTGCGCACCAAGGCCCGGGCCGCGTCGGTCCAGGCGGGCGTGTCCCGGCTGGACCAGATCGCCGAGGACGACGCCGTCCCCGGGCCGGTGCTGGCCGCGCTGCGAGCCAGCCTGGACGGCAAGGCCAGGCGGTACCGTCAGGTGCTGGACCGGCTGGAGGCCGAGGAGGATTCGGCGCCCGCCGCCGCGTCGTCGCCGGAGTACGAGGCGGCCCTGCAGGCCCGGCGGGCGGTCATCGACGCCCAGCGCGAGGAACTGCTCCGCTGGCGGGACGCCGGCCACCTGCCCGACGCCAGCCTGCGCCTCCTCGAGGGCGAACTCGACCACGAGGAACGCACGCTCCCGCCGCACAACTGACGCCGTTCGCCTGAGGCCGCAGGGTCCCGTCCTCGGGGGTGAAGGCCCAGGACCCTGCGGTCCCGCACCGGGGTATCGCCCGGGGCCGCACGTCCCCTTTGGTAGTGGGAGCAGGTGAGCACGCGGCCAGCGGTCCCTACTGCCCAGGCGGCAGGCGGTCAAACATCGGACGCCCGGAAATTTCCTAACGTGGGGCCCGGCACGAGCAGGGCGACGCCGGAGCCGGGGACGGCGGGACGGGACCGGGCGTTTAATAGGGGATCGTGACCGATCCCGCGTCTGCCCTCCGTGACCTGGCCAGCCGCTTCCATCAGCGCTGGCTCAAGGAGTATCCGTTCGCCGCCACCATGTACGGCATTCCCGGGTACGACCATCTGCTCCCGGACGAGAGCGAGGCGGGCCAGCGGGCCTGGCGCGCCGAGGTGGAAGGGTTCCTCGAGGAGGCCGCGGCGATCGCGTCCGGGCCGCTCGTCCCGGCCGACGCCGTAACGCTCGGCTGTATCAGGGAGGCAGGCGCCCACGAGCTGGACGGCATCGACATGGCGCGGGCCGAGCACACCGTCACCGCCATGCAGTTCGCGGGCCCGGCCACCTTCCTGGCGGTGGCCGCGCGGACGGTCCTGGTGGACCCGGAGGCGGCGGAGGCGTACCTGACCCGCCTGCGGGGCAGCGGCATCTGGTTCGACCAGCTCAGCGAGCAGCTGCGGACCGGCGCCCGGAAGGGGCGGCTGCCGGTCGCCCCGCTGGCCGAGCAGGCCATCGGCTGGGCGCGGGACGTGCTGCCCGGCCTGAGTCCGGTGTTCGCCCCGCCGCCCCCGCCGGGTTGGTCCCGCACGGCGGCGTGGGAGGACGAACGCCAGGCGGTGGCCGACGAGGTGGTTCGCCCGGCCCTGGCCAGGTGGATCGCCACGGTCGAAGAGCTGTTGCCGCGCTCCCGGCCGTCCGACCGGGCCGGGCTGGTCTGGCTGCCCGGCGGCGAGGAGGACTACGCCCGGGCGATCCGGATCTTCACCACCCTGCCCCGGTCACCGGAGGAGCTGTACCAGACCGGTCTGGATCAGGTCGCCGCGCTGGAAGCCCGCGCCGGGCGGCTAGGGGCCGGGCTGGGTCTGTCCGGGCGGGACGAGGTGTTTGCCGCGCTGCGCGACTCGGCGGGCAAGATCTCCGCCGAGGAGGCCATCCGCCAGGCGGTGGCCGCGGTGCGGCGGGCCGAGGCGCGGGCCGGAGAGCTGTTCCCGCAGCCGCTCCCGGCGCCGTGCGAGGTGACACCCATGCCGGAGGTCGTCGCGGTGAGCGGCGCCGCGCCGCACTATACCCCGCCGCGGCTGGACGGCGGGCGGCCCGGGACGTTCTGGTTCAACACCGCGCGGCCCACCCCCGGCACCGGCTGGGACCTCGAGGTGGTGGCCTTCCACGAGGCGGTGCCCGGGCACCACCTGCAGCTGTCCCGGCTGCAGCTGCTCACCGACCTGCCGGCGCTGCAGCGCCAGCGCAGCCTGTCCGTGTTCTCTGAGGGCTGGGGCCTGTACGCGGAGCAGCTGGCCGAGGAAGCCGGGCTCTACGCCGACGACCGCGCCCTGCTCGGCGCGATCAGCTCGTCGCTGATGCGGGCGGCCCGGCTGGTGGTGGACACCGGCCTGCACGCGTTCGGCTGGAGCCGGGAGCGGGCGCTCGACTACCTGGTGGAGCACGTCCCCATGCCGCGCGAGGTGCTGGCCCCCGAGATCGACCGGTACGTGGTGATGCCCGGACAGGCGGTGTCCTACCTCACCGGCAAGCTCGAGATCCTCCGGATCAGGGAGGAGGCCCGCGAACGGCTGGGCCAGGCGTTCTCGCTGCCCGCCTTCCACGCCGCCATCCTCGACCACGGCTCGCTCCCGATGCCGGTCCTGGCCCGCAGCATCGGGGACTGGCTGAACCACGCGGACGCCGCACCGGACGGCCACGGGTAAGGCTCGCTACCGTACGGTGAAGCGCCGGTCCGGGACGAACCAGATCACCGCTACCGCGACGAACAGGACGTAGGAGATGTAGGGGCTCACGAACGCCAGCGCGGTCGCGGCCGCGTAGATGGCCAGCGAGACGCGGCCCTTGTCGTCCCGCCCGATGGCCGCCGCGACCAGCGAGTCGCTGCCGTCGGCGCGGATGATCGCCCGGACCAGGATCGTGAACGCCACCGCGGACCCTACGCAGACGAGCCCGTAGGTCGCGGCCGGGGCGTGCTCCCAGTAGTGCTCGCCGATCCACTCGGTCAGCACCGGGATGAGCGACAGCCAGAACAGCAGGTGCAGGTTCGCCCACATGACCCCGGCGGTCACCCGGCGGGCGGCGCGGAACAGGTGGTGGTGGTTGTTCCACCAGATCCCGATGAACGTGAAGCTCAGGATGTAGACCAGCAGCGCCGGGAGCCGTGCGCCCAGGCTGCGGAAGGTGCCCTCGACCGGGGCCTTCAGCTCGAGGGCCATGATCGTGATGATCACCGCGAGCACGCCGTCGCTGAAGGCTTCCAGGCGGCCGGTCTCCGACTCGCCCTGGTTCCCCGTTGGCATCATGAGGTCGGCCGTGCCGGGGCTGCGCGATCCATGCTTCACGTTACCGGCCGTCGTCGGGGGCGAGCCAGGGATCGCGGATCCCCCGATAACCGCTCTCCGCCCCCGCTGCTGCGGCCGGCCGGGCAGCCTGGTAAGCCGCTCGCGGATCGCCGCCGAGCACCCGGCCTTGCCTCCTGGTGTTGCTGCGCTCCCAGCGAGCTGCCGTGACTGGTGATACATGCCCGCTGCTCGGCCGCGGCCGCGGTATAAGGCGTGGATGTCCCAGCCATGTTGTTCATACGACCTGAATGTGGCATCCACGCCTTACGCCCTGGTACGGGCGCCGCCGGAGTCACTGGTGTCCGTTTTCGCGTAGGTGGCGCGGGCGCTGAATACGACATCCGCGCCTCATGCGCTGGACCGGCGGGGCGGCGGGATCCGGATGACTCTAGGCGGAGGCGGGGCGGGGTTGCAGGGCGGCGACGGCGCTTCGGTGCGCGGCGCGGTGCTGGTGCGGACTGATGCCGCGGACGCGCTTGAACGCGGCGCTCAGCGCGTACGGGGAGCTGTAGCCGACGGCGCGGGCGACCGAGGCGACGGTTTCCCGCGGGTCGAGGATGAGGTCGGCGGCGAGCGTCAGCCGCCACTCGGTGAGGAACTCCATCGGCGGCTGGCCGACGACCTCGGCGAAGCGCCGGGCGAGGGTGGCCCGGGAAACCCGGGTCTGGCTCGCCAGCGTGCCGATGGTCCACGCCTCGGCCGGGCTTTCCTGGAGCAACCGCACGGCCTGCGCGACCACCGGATCGCGCTGGGCGCGGTACCAGCCGGGCGCGGTCTGCTCGGTCCGGGCGAAGTAGGTGCGCACCGCGTCGATCAGCAGCAGGTCGAGCAGCCGGTCCAGGACGGCGTCCTGGCCGACCTCGTCGCGCAGCATCTCGGCGGCGAGCAG
>Ga0306926_10005377_pt1 | contig 13615 bp, 12 predicted proteins | sample flu12Cox44000178_FD_203759 | JGI IMG/M metagenome (GOLD analysis project Ga0306926, IMG submission 203759) | Lab enrichment of tropical soil microbial communities from Luquillo Experimental Forest, Puerto Rico - flux8day.12C.oxic.44.000.178 (v2)... | ecosystem: Environmental > Terrestrial >... | reverse complement strand
CGGCGGCCTGCCGCCGTGTCATGCAGATCGTCGGGGACGATTGAGGGCCAATCGGCCCCGCTTCGAGCCGCAAAATCCGGGTCCTCGCCGGCCGACCAGTCGTCCGCGATTGAGGGGCTTTCGACGTGAGGCGTGTCCTGGCCGGAGTCGTCTCCCCCGTGCGCGAGGGCGTCCCATTCGGCGGCGGGGTCCTGATCCGCGGTGTCGCCGCCCGCCATCGCCGTTGCGGGGAACTGGGCCTCAAGTCTGGTGGCATCCTCCTCCCGCGCCAGCCAGACCTCCTTGCAACGGGAGCACCGCACGGTGCGGCCGGCCGTACCCAGGGTGGCCGGATCAATGGCGTAGGACGTCGAGCAATGAGGGCATACGATGTGCATGGAGCCAATCTCCACTAGGACGCTGGCTGCCGCCGGTCCGAGTTTCCAGGGCGTATGGCGTACTCTTGCCCTGGGAACTTCCGACCGAAAAGCGGCGCCGGAAGCGCCGGGTTGCCGGTGCCCTCTCGTTTCGGAACTTCGCGCCAGAACGCGCCGCGAGCGGGCAAAATTCGAAAGCAGGGCAGTGGGATGCTACAAGGTGACCGTTAACGAATCGGAAACCATAAACGAAGCACAACCACCTTGTGGGGTTCGCGGCCGCAGTGCGGCCGGCGGGCCAGGGGCAACCGCCATGTTTGAGGTCGCGCCCCCCATCGAACGGAGCTGACCGTGGTTCGGTTCGAAAACGTCGGATTGCGCTACGGGCTCGGCCCGGAAATTTTGCGCGACCTCAATTTCGAGGTTCCCGCTCATTCCTTCCAGTTCCTCACCGGTCCGTCCGGCGCCGGCAAGACTTCGCTGTTGAAACTGTTATTTTTATCGCTGCGGCCGACCCGTGGCCTGGTCAACCTGTTCGGCAATGACGTCTCTCTGCTTGGCAAGGATCAGATCGCCGATTTGCGCAAGCGGATCGGGATCGTGCTGCAGGACTTCCGGCTTCTGGACCACATGACGACCTACGAGAACGTCGCGCTGCCCTTCCGTGTCATTGGCCGGCAGGAATCGAGCTACCGCAAGGAGGTCATCGATCTTCTGAGATGGGTGGGTCTTGGCGATCGAATGGATGCGCTGCCGCCAATCCTGTCAGGTGGCGAGAAGCAGCGGGCCGCGATTGCGCGCGCCGTGATCTCGCGGCCGCATCTATTGCTGGCGGACGAGCCGACCGGCAATGTCGATCCGACGCTCGGCCGGAGATTGCTGCGACTGTTCATCGAGCTGAACAGGTCGGGCACCGCGGTCATCATCGCGACCCATGATATGGCCCTGATGGACCAGTATGACGCGCGGCGGCTGGTGCTGCACCAGGGACGGCTTCATATCTATGAGTAGGACCGATCAACAGCTTGGCCCTTTGGTGGATCTCGCGCGCGAGCGTCCGCAGGTACCGGCCAAGGCGCGCAATATGTCGCCGATCGTGCCGCGCGGTTCGATCGCAGGCAGTGCGCTGGTCGCCGTCGTCGCCATCATGACCTTCCTCGCCTCCATGACGACGGGCACCGTGCTGCTGGTAAGTGCGTCCGCGGCAGAGTGGCAGTCGGAAGTCGCAAGCGAAATCACCGTTCAGGTGCGTCCCGCGCCCGGCCGCGATATCGAGCGCGATGCGGCCGCTGTCGCCGAAGCGGTGCGCACCCAGCCAGGCATCGTCGATATCCGGCCGTTCACCAGGGAAGAATCGGCCAAATTACTGGAGCCGTGGCTCGGCAGCGGACTTTCGCTCGACGAGCTGCCGGTGCCGCGCGTGATCGTGGCACGGGTGCAACCGGGAACCGCCCTCGATCTGGAGGCGCTGCGCCGCCGGGTGAAACAGGTGGCGCCTTCGGCAGGTGTCGACGATCACCGCGCCTGGATCGAGCGGATGCGGTCCATGACCGGTGCTACCGTGATTGCCGGCATCGGCATTTTGGTGCTGGTCATCATCGCCACCATCATTTCGGTGTCCTTTGCGACGCGCGGCGCGATGGCCGCGAACCGTCCGATCGTCGAGGTCCTTCACTTTGTGGGTGCAGGCGATCGCTACATCGCCAATCGATTCCTGCGGCATTTTCTCAGGCTGGGCCTCGAAGGAGGAATCATCGGCGGCGGCATCGCCATGCTCTTCTTCGGGTTCTCCGAATCGATCGCGAGCTGGTTCTCCGGCACGCCCGTCGGAGATCAGTTCGCCGCGTTGTTGGGTACATTTTCGCTGCGCCCGTCGGGCTATCTGGCATTGGCGGCGCAGGCGGTGCTGATCGCCGGAATTACGGCCTGGGCGTCGCGGCGCACCCTGCTTGCCACGCTCAACGAAATCGACTGACGGTGCAATACGGTGCGTTGCAGATTCCACTTCGCCTGAAAACCTTCTAAACTCGAACTGGAAGGGACCGCCGCATCGGAATGAGCCAGCTGCCCGACGATAGGTCGAAAACAGCGTTGATCGCAGCGCCGTTAAGCTATTTTCGCGCCGCGCTCGTTGCTTTGCTTGCGATCATGTTCCTTGCGGGTGCGATCGGATTTATCGGATTTCTTTCGCAACTGCGCGGGAGTGAAACCAAACCTTCCCGGACGGCCGACGGCATCGTGGTGCTGACGGGCGGATCGTCGCGGGTGTCCGATGCGATGGAATTGTTGGCCGATGGCTACGGCAAACGGCTGTTGATCTCCGGCGTGCACCCGACCAACGCCGCGAGCGACATATCGCGTTCGCTGCCTGACAATCAGTCGTTGCTCCGCTGCTGCGTCGACCTCGATCGCTCCGCGGTCAACACGCGCAGCAATGCAGCGGAGGCGCGGCGCTGGGTGCGCGAGCGCGGCTTCAAGTCGCTGATCGTGGTCACGTCGAATTATCATATGCCGCGGGCGATCGTCGAATTATCCCATGCGATGCCCGACATCACTCTCATTCCCTACGTGGTGGTCGGCGATAAATGGCGCGATGAGCCGTGGTGGACCAATGGCGCGACGGTGCGGCTTCTGCTGTCGGAATACGCCAAATATATCGCCGCCGAGGTGCGGGTGCGTCTGGCCGATGCTGGTCTCGAAATGATGGGCGAAGTTGCGGAGAGGCCGAGCGGACCGATTCCACCGCCGGCGACGGCGCAAGCCAATTGATTGATCGGGTTCTCGATGGCCTCCATTTTTTTGCGTTCGCTGATTTACAACGTATTGTTCTATGTGATGCTGTTGTTTTGGCTCATCGTCGCGATCCCGACCTTCGTCATGCCCCGTTCGGCGCTGATGACCGTGGCGCGGCTTTGGGCGCGCAGCAACATCTGGCTGCTGCGCATCCTCTGCAATACCAGGGTGGAGTATCGTGGTGTCGAGAAGATCCCCAAAGGGCCCCTGATCGTCGCCTCGAAGCATCAGTCGATGTGGGAAACCTTTGCGCTCGTGCAATTCTTCGATCAACCGCTCTTCATCCTCAAGCGCGAGCTGAAATGGATACCGGTGTTCGGCCTGTACCTGATCAAGGCGGACATGATCGATGTCGACAGAAGTGCCGGCGGCCGTGCGCTCCTGAAGATGGCGCGCCGGGCCGGCGAGCAGGTACGGCAGGGTCGTCAGTTGATCATCTTTCCGGAAGGGACGCGAACACCGGTCGGTGCGCCGCCGCGCTACAAGGCCGGCGTTTCGCAGATTTACATCGATTGCCGCGCACCCTGCCTGCCCGTTGCGCTTAATTCGGGACTGTTCTGGCCGCGGCGGACGTTCATGCGTTATCCGGGAACGCTGGTCGTCGAATTCCTCGATCCCCTGCCACCCGGCCTGCCGCGCGAGGAATTCCTCGCACGCATCTCCAGCGCGATCGAGGATGCAACCGGCAGGATTGTCGAAGCGGCGCGCCGCGAACAGGCGCAATTGTTCGGTGGCGTGCCGGATTCGGCGTCGGCGAAAACCTAAAGACCTCTGCTGCCCGCGGCGTCAGCGATGCAACGATGCGTCATCGTGCAGCATCAGCGCAAGCTGATGCAATTGCGGATCGCGAAAGCCCTGCGCCTCGATCGATTTGACGGTCGACACCACATAATCCCGGTTATTTCCCGAGCGGCCGTGTCCTTGCCGGACCAGGCGCAGCTGCTCGGCCAAAGAGAGCCGTCCTGCATATTGAACGTGGCCGCGATCGACCACATAAGCCAACGCGCTCACGCGATCGCGGCTCTCGTTTCCCAGCCAGACCGATCGCATGACCTCGCGGTAGACATGGGTGGTCTGCTCGCGGCTGCGCAGATATTCGACGGTTTCCTCGCGCCGCTTTGCGACCACCCTGAACGCGACGCCACGACAGGCGCCGCCGCGGTCGAGACCAAGCACGAGCCCCGGCTTTTCAGGGGTGCCGCGATGGTCGAACGAATAGACGCAAAGCGCCCGATGTTCGCCGACCAGGCGCGCCGGGACCCGCTCGATGAACTCGAAGCCCGGCCGCCACATCAGCGATCCGTAGCCAAAAACCCACAGGTCGTCTCTGGAGGGTTTCGTTCTGGGGGCGATTTCGGCGGACATTTTCAGGGAGGGCTATCAGAACATCGAAGCGAAACGAAGCAGAATTCGCTGTCCTTTGTACCCCGCTCGCCGCTTAGAATTGACAAAATCGTCCTCCAATGGTCGCTCCATGACCGATATGACGAGTGCAGCACACAACCGCCGCCACTGGCGCCTTTTCATGATGCCAATTCTGCTCCTGGTCGCCGCGGCGGCCTGGAGCGGGTTCTGGTTTTATGCCGCGTCCCAGGCCGAGGTGAAAGCCGATGCCTGGCGCGCCCAGGAAGCGAAGTCGGGCCGGGTCTATGATTGCGCCAGACGGACGGTGGCCGGTTTCCCGTTTCGCCTGGAGGTGCGCTGCGGCGGCGCCAGCGTGTCGCTGGTCTCGCAGACCGCAGCGCAAGCCGCCGCCGACAGGCCGGTCACGGCCAAGCTCAGCGATATCCTTGTCGTCGCGCAAGTCTACGATCCGAAATTGCTGATCGCGGAGTTTTCGGCGCCGGCGACGATCTTTGATTCGCAAGGGGCGTCGTCAATGGTGGTGAACTGGAGCAAGGCCCGTTCCAGTGTGGTGGGATTACCGGCGATTCCGCAGCGCGCCTCGATCGTTTTCGATGACGCATCGGTCGACCGCGTTTCTGCCTCTGTGCAGGTGCCGCAGGCGCGCGCAAAGCATATCGAGTTGCACGGCCGTCTCGCCGATGGCTCCCCGCTCGATCATCCGGTGATCGAAACCGTTCTCAGGGTCGAAGCGGGCAGCGTCCGGGACGTGCATCCGTTGCTTGTCCAGCCATTCGATGCGCAGCTTCGCGCGATGCTGAGCGGATTGAAAGATCTCGCGCCAAAACCCTGGCCCGAGCGGTTTCGCGAATTGCAGGCCGCTGGCGGCCATGTCGAGATCGTGCAATCCCGAATCCAGCAAGGCGATCTGATCGCGGTTGCGGCAGGCACGCTTGGGCTGAGCGCGCAAGGCAATCTCGATGGCGAGCTGCAGATGACGGTGGCCGGCCTCGACAAGGTGATTGTAGCACTTGGTATTGACAAAATGCTCGACGAAGGCGTGCCGCAGGCTGCGCTCGACCGCGTCGCGCCGGGGGTCAAGACCCAGGATGTCAGCAATTTGCTTGGGGCGCTGGATCGGGCGATTCCCGGCCTTGGCAAGGCGGTCAAGCAAGGCGCCAATATTGGTGTCGCCGCAGGTGTCAACGCGCTCGGAACCGAAGCGATGCTGGAAGGCAGGAAGGCGCGGGCCTTCCCGCTGCGCTTTGTCGACGGCTCGGTATATCTCGGTCCATTGAAGGTAGGACAGGTCTCGCCGCTGTTTTAACAGCGCCGCCTCGTTCCCCGCCTCCGCGGGGACGACAAAGTTCATTCCGCCTTCTTCTGCAGATGGGCGTGCGGGCGGCCGAAATCGGGCGCGGCTGAATCCTGGCCGGTCTCGACGATGCCGCGGCGGATGGCACGGGTACGCGTGAAATGTTCGAACAGTGCCTCGCCATCGCCACGCCTGATCGCGCGGGTAAGTCTCGAGAGATCCTCGTTGAAGGTTCCGAGCATTTCCAGCACTGCATCCTTGTTGGCCAGAAACACGTCACGCCACATGGTCGGATCGGAAGCGGCGATGCGGGTGAAATCGCGGAAGCCGCCGGCCGAAAACTTTATCACTTCCGACGAGGTGACCTGGGCAAGCTCGTCCGCAGTGCCGACAATGGTGTAAGCGATCAAGTGCGGCAAATGGCTGGTGATCGCCAGCACCAGATCATGATGCTCCGGCGTCATGATCTCGACCCTGGCGCCGATCCCTGCCCAGAACGCGCGCAATTTCTCGACCGCGTCGGGATCGGTGCCTTCGGGTGGCGTCAAAATGCACCAGCGGTTGATGAAAAGCTCGGCGAAACCGGAATCGGGTCCGGAGTGCTCGGTGCCTGCGACCGGATGCGCCGGCACGAAATGTACGCTCGCGGGCAAATGCAGCGCCATGTCCCGCACTACCGCGCCCTTGACCGAGCCGACATCGGAAACGATCGAGCCCGGCTTGAGATCGCTTGCGATTTCCTGCGCAACCGCGCCGCAGGCGCCCACCGGGATGCTGAGGATGACGAGATCGGCATCCCGGACCGCCTCGGCATTGGTTTCCACCACCCGGTCCACGATGCCAAGCTCGGTCACACGCGCGCGCGTCCTGGCGGAGCGCGCAGTAGCGACGATTTCCCCGGCAAGTCCCTGCTCGCGCGCGGCACGCGCGATCGAGCCTCCGATCAGCCCGAAGCCGATCAGCGCGACGCGATTGAATTGCGGCACCAGCTTCACTTCGGCCTCATGAAATCGCGCAAGCCCTCGACCACAAGCCGATTGGCCTCATCGGTGCCGACCGTCATACGGAGCGCGTGAGGCAGGCGATAGTTGTTCAACGCGCGCAGCACGAGGCCTCGTTTGGTGAGGAAGGCATCGGCATCGGCCGCCGTCTTGCCCTTGTCGAGGGGAAAATGGATCAGGACAAAATTGGCCGCGCTCGGCGTCACCTTCAGCCCGAGCTTCGTCAACTCTTCCGTCAGCCAGTTGCGCCATTTCTCGGTGTGCATCCTCGACATCTGGTGATGCGCGGTGTCCTGCAGCGCCGCCACGGCCGCCAGCATCGCCGGGGTGGAGACATTGAACGGTCCGCGTATGCGGTTCACCGCATCGACGATGTGGGACGGTCCGAACATCCAGCCGACACGCAGCGCCGCCAGTCCGTGAATTTTCGAGAATGTGTGGGTCATCACGGTGTTGTCGGTGGTCGCTACCAGTTCGATGCCCATCTCGTAGTCGTTGCGCGACACGTAGTCCGAATAGGCCGCGTCCAGGACCAACAGCGCATGCGACGGCAGTCCGGAGCGCAACCGTTTGACCTCGTCGAACGGCAGATAGGTCCCGGTCGGATTGTTCGGGTTGGCCAGCCACACGAGCTTGGTTCGTGGCGTGACAAGCTTCAGGATTGCATCGACATTCGCAGTGTAATTGGTCTCGGGCGCGACCACATTGACGGCGCCGTTGGCCATGGTCGCGATCGGATACACAAGAAAGCCGTGCGTGGTGGAGATCGCCTCGTCGCCGCGGGAAAGATACGTATGCGCCAGCAGGTTGAGGAGTTCGTCCGATCCGGCGCCGCAAATGATGCGGCCGGGATCGAGCCCGAAAGCGCGCCCGATCGCTTCGCGCAGGATACGCGAGGTGCCTTCCGGGTAGTCTTCCAGATGCGCGGCCGCGTTGGTGTAGGCCTCGATCGCCTTCGGCGAAGGGCCGAACGGTGTTTCATTGGCCGACAGTTTGAACACCTTGCGGCCAGGCTCAGCCTTCGGGCTCTTGCCCGGCGTATAGGGCGCAATATCGAGAATGCCGGCGTTCGGCACGGGTCGGGACATCTTCAACTCCGAAAACCGCGGGGGGCTATTTGCCGTCCCGCAAGTAGCGGCAGATTTGACATTCGCTCAGCGTTTTCGGCGAGTCCTCAAGCGAATGTCAAATCCAAAGCCGCACTACAATCATAAATTTGCCAGTGTCCTTTCGGCTCTAACATTCGCAAAACAGCCAGCTGCAACGGGATGCGAATATTAGAGCCAGGACACTAGGGGACCGTATAGCGCGTTGCGTGGCTGCCGACGAGGGCCGATGATCGCACCGAAGCGCCGGCCTCGATCAGTGCCGCCTTGATCTTTTCAAGGCCGCTTGCGCCGGAGACCGACACCAGCAGGGCCGCGCCATCGAACGCGATATCGGGGACTACGACGATTTCAGCGAGCGGCGACAGCGCGCGCGCGATCTCGGCGTTCCAGCCCGACACGCGCACGCTCCACATTTCGACCTCGGTCACCATCGCGCTGTCGGCGACCCGCGATACCACGAACACCGGCAAGGCGGCAGGATGATCGGCGCGCTCGACGAAGGGCAGCCGCGCGATGATTTTCGGCGCATTCCTGGCCTCGAGCGCGATCCACCACGGCGCGTGGCTCGAGGTCGCCGAGACCAGTGCCAGATCGCCCGTGGATTTCGCGACCGCCTCGACTGCGGCCGGCGCGCTGAAATGCGGGACATAGGGCACGGTAAAGCCGAAATGGAAACGCGCCGAATCCCGCACCGCGGACTCGCCGATCGAAACATCGGCATGAACCGAAAACGGCGCCTGTACATATGTGAAAGTCGAGATGATGACGCGCCAGATGCTCTCGACCGTGTCGAGCGGCAGGATGCCGCGGTGGCGCTGCACCAGGCGCCGCATCATGTCCGCTTCGCGCGCCGGGCGGAAAGCTGAGCCTACTTCCTGCGTCTTCTTCACCTGTATCAGGCGGTCGATGATATCGCCGCGCTGCATCAACAGGCTGTGCATCTGCGCATCGATGGCATCGATCTCCTTGCGCAACACATCGAGCGAGGGCGGAGCGGGGGGCGATTGGGACATTTTGCAAACCCTGAAGGCCGGATCGGTTGATAATGCGCCGGCTCACCTTCCGCATTGATTAGGTAAGACAGCCGCTGAAAGCAAAGAAAACATTGACTGTTTCGGCAGCCGGTCGACCACGCTGTTTGGTTAACGGGCGGCTTGCCTTGACGATGGTGCCGCCTCGGACTAAATTTAACCTGTTCCGTGGTCATTTGAGCCGGCCGGCTTGCAGCCACGTTAAACAACTCGCTAAACAGGCCGGGGACAAAAGTGATCCCGGCCGAACCTTTGTTCAGGCCGGATTTTTTATGGCCTGATTTTCCGTGGTGGTTGTGAATGCCACCCGAGGAGATCGGTATCGAGATGGTGAAAGTACAGTCGGTTTCAGCGCCAGCGATCGTCCATGCCGACGAGCGGTCGCAGGAGGCGGACCATCCAAGTTCCAAACTCGCCCTGTTCGGCGCGGATCAGCCGTTGCCGCTCGATTGCGGCATCGGTCTTGCTCCGTTCCAGATCGCCTACCAGACCTATGGCGAACTCAACGCGGAGCGCTCCAATGCGATCCTGGTCTGCCACGCGCTGACCGGCGATCAGCACGTCGCCAATGTGCATCCCGTGACCGGCAAGCCGGGCTGGTGGGAGACCATGGTCGGTCCCGGCCGTCCGCTCGATACCGACAACTACTTCATCATCTGCCCCAATGTGATCGGCGGCTGCATGGGCTCGACCGGGCCGGCCTCGATCAACCCTTCCAGCGACAAGCCATGGGGGCTTGATTTCCCGGTCGTTACCATTCCCGACATGGTGCGCGCACAAGCGATGCTGCTTGACCGCTTGGGCATCGACACGCTGTTTTGCGTGGTCGGCGGGTCGATGGGCGGAATGCAGGTGCTGCAATGGACCGCGGCCTATCCGGAGCGCGTATTTTCGGCGATGCCGATCGCCTGCAGCACGCGACACTCGGCGCAGAACATCGCCTTTCACGAGCTCGGCCGGCAGGCGGTGATGGCCGATCCCGACTGGCATCAGGGCCGCTACGCCGAGCAGGGCACGCAACCGCATCGCGGCCTCGGCGTGGCGCGGATGGCGGCGCACATCACCTATCTTTCGGACGCCGCCTTGCACCGCAAATTCGGCCGGCGGATGCAGGACCGGGATCTGCCGACATTTTCCTTCGACGCCGATTTCCAGGTGGAAAGCTATCTGCGCTATCAAGGCTCGTCCTTTGTCGAGCGGTTCGATGCCAACAGCTATCTGTTTCTGACGCGGGCGATGGATTATTTCGATATCGCCGCCGACCATGACGGCGTGCTGGCGAAGGCCTTCCGCGGCATCAAGACCCGCTTCTGCGTGGTGTCGTTTACCAGCGACTGGCTGTTTCCGACCTCGGAGTCTCGCGCGCTCGTGCATGCGCTCAACGCCTCCAGCGCGCGGGTATCGTTCGCCGAGATCGAGACCGACCGCGGGCACGATGCCTTCCTGCTCGACGTGCCGGAATTCTTCGACATTTCCCGCGCCTTCCTGCAATCGGCTGCGAAAGCGCGCGGACTTTCCGGGAAAGGCAGCGCATGAGCTCGCAGCAACAGGTGCTTCCGCTCGATGGCGCGATCGAGCGCGACGTTTCCCATTATCGCGGCGACCACCTTCTGGTCGCGGAAATGGTCGAACCCGGCTCGAAGGTGCTCGACGTCGGTTGCGGCGACGGCGACCTGTTGCAGCTGCTTGAAAGCCGCGGGATCGACGGCCGCGGCATCGAGCTGTCGCGCGAGGGCGTCAATCGCTGTGTTGCCAAGGGGCTCGCGGTGGTGCAGGGCGACGCCGACACCGACCTTGTCAACTATCCCGATGACGCTTTCGATTACGTGATCCTGTCGCAGACCTTGCAGGCGACGCGACAACCGAGAGCGGTGCTGGAAAATTTGCTGCGGATCGGACGTCGGGCAATCGTCTCGTTTCCGAACTTCGGATTCTGGAAAATGCGGCTGCAGCTCCTGATCGGCGGGCATATGCCGCGCACGGAGAATCTGCCCGCAACCTGGTACGACACGCCGAACATCCATTTCTGCACGATCAAGGATTTCGTGCAGCTTTGCGACGAGATCAACGTCAAGATGGAGCGCGCGGTCGCGCTCGATCTCTACGGCCGGCCGTTGCGGCTCAACGCGCCGTGGTGGTTCTGGAACATGTTCGGCGAACAGGGCGTGTTTCTCTTGAGCCGCGCCGGGAAGGGGAAGTAGGTTCCGGCCTTTCCGTTCGTCATGCCCGGCCTCGTGCCGGGCATCCACGTCTTCGTCAATGGAAACAAGACGTGGATGGCCGGGCATAGGCGGGCGGAAGCGACGCCGTTCTGCGAACGGCTATGCTCGGCCATGACGGAGTAAGAAGCTGCAACCCCGCCAGCTTCGACCTCGGATCGCGCACGCGCCTGCGGTTGAGCCTCACGACTGCGCCGGATCCGCAGTCCATGATGTGACGATGTTTGGCTCACTAAGTCGTCCCGGCGAACCGCAGCCGCGCTCCACGCTCCTGAGCTGTGTTGCGGCCGGGTATCCTACCTCCGACCTCGGATCGCACGAGCCCCATTTCTGATTCAAATGTCAAACAGCCACGATGCGACCACGCCTTAGGTCGTCATGCCCGGCCTTGTGCCGGGCATCCACGTCTTTGCTTCGGTCAAGAAGACGTGGATGGCCGGGCATATGCGAGCGGAAGCGACGCCGTTCTTCGAACGGCTATGGCGCGGCCACGACGAAGGACGCATTGCCGCATCCCCGCGACGCAATACGCCCGAGTTGTCCATCTATCCTTCGCCCAAAGAGGGCGTGGGGAATGCCGGATGCCCAAGCGCACCCGCAGCCTCGCGTGGGAAAAACAAAAACCACACGAGTGTAGTCACCGCAGGTACACGCCGGAATCACCCGGCATTCCCGCACGCGAATGGTTTTAACGGTTTCCTTCGCGCTCTCCCTGGTGAGCCGGGCTGTTTGTCACCATCCCCAGCGCAACGCGTAAGCGTTGTCGCCGTGTTAACGCCAGCATCGGGGCGTCAGGACCACACGACTTCGCCGTCCGCGTCCACGCCGATTCGTCTTTTCGGCGCAACCGCGTCCACCGCATCCCGTAGCCCAACGTTCGTGACGATCGCGAAACGCCCCTCGTAGTGGGCACGGGACGGCGGCGAAGGTGAAGTGTGTCTACTTCACTCGGCAAGCGTGGCTATGTGCGACACATTGGCACGACGGGCAAATCACTGCGACCTGCGAAAATGGTGTCAAGGATTTTTGTGGAGCGAGCAAATGCGGAGCAATTGCCTCCAGCTTTATCATCAGGGGCGCGAGTAAAGTGAGCGAGCTGTGGTGCGTAATCACGCACCTGCGGCGGCCGTGACAACGAGAGTCGTGTTTTCCGGACTCTAGTGAAAGAAGCGGGATAGCAAATTCCCGTTTCCGTTATAAAACATCTCATAGACAGTGATGTCAGGATTGACGGCTTCGGCTAAAGCCACAACCTCATTTTTCCAAGCGTTGGACGCATTTGCTCCCAGATAGATTTCGGAAATTTCTTCGGGATGATAGCTCAGCGTGCCCCAATCGTTGTCGCTGTGAACGGGATAGCCAACCGGTATTCGTTTTCGTATTCCCACTCCAGCGTCTTGGCGTAGATGATTCTCTCCATGGCTTCCTCAATTCGAGCCTGTTGATCACCAAAGAGACTCCCCTCATGAAAGGCTTCAGCGCTCTCGTATAACGCCGGCCGGGACGTTTGATACGTCATCGGTAGAAAACACTGGAATTTTGAGTCTTTGAGGATATTAGGGGAGATTTTGAGAACGATGCCCTTATGGCCATCAGCATAGCGATTCCACATGCGCTCGGAATCTTTGCGAGAGCTGACGCACAGGATTCGAAACCCCTGCATGAACGCATTAATCTCGGCAACGTAATCAAGATGGCGCTGTTTCATTTTCTCCAAATTGAAAACAGAAGGCATAGTCTTCTTGGCTTCTTTTAAGATACGCGCCACATCCGGGTTCGCCTTGAACGCCGCTAAGATCAGAGCGACCTTGGCGCGCATTCCGTCGTTCAAGCAGGTCGGCTCGTCGTCTACGTGCTTAAGCAACAACTCGGTAAAGCCGTCCTCGATGATCCTGAGCGCTGTTTCGTCATCTTCGGGAAACAGACTCCGGACGGTGAGGTCTTCTGTGTCGTTAAATGTGGATGGCTTGGCGTGCTTGAAGCAGCGGTTGCCAAGTGTAAGCCTGGCTCCCGTGACACTTAGATATTTGTATAGCGGAGGCGAAGGCTGCGCCGTTGACATAACTCTCCTCGGAAGGACCGCATTAACCCGCCATCACCGACCGCGGATCGCGCACGCCCCAGCGCCCGGCCTCCACCAGCGCGATGAAGCGCTCGACCATTTCGTTGAACAGCGCCGGCTCTTCCAGGTTGAGCACGTGGCCTGATTTAGGAAACATCGCGAGCCCCGCGGACGGAAGATGTCTCTTCAAAAACAGGCTCGGCTCGATGCAGGCATCGTCCTCGTCGCCGCAGATGATCAGCGCCGGCGTCTGTACCTTCTTGATGGCATCTTTCATGGTGTAGATCGAGGGCCTGCCGCCCTGGAAGCCGCGCATGGTGTTGGCCGAACCTTTGGCGTCGTGGCGGGCGAGCGCGTTGTAGAAATCGGCGTGCCCGCGCGGGTC
>Ga0306926_10005376_pt1 | contig 13615 bp, 11 predicted proteins | sample flu12Cox44000178_FD_203759 | JGI IMG/M metagenome (GOLD analysis project Ga0306926, IMG submission 203759) | Lab enrichment of tropical soil microbial communities from Luquillo Experimental Forest, Puerto Rico - flux8day.12C.oxic.44.000.178 (v2)... | ecosystem: Environmental > Terrestrial >... | reverse complement strand
GGTGGCCTTAAGGACGGATAGCTCCACGTGATTATCGTGGCCGTCCACGGTCACTCCAAGCCTTAGGTCAGTTCGTCGACCGGTCTTCCGGTTAACGATGGTGTAGTCCCCGGGTGCTCTTGCGGCGATCAGCTCAATTTCAAAGATCGCGAGGTTGTAAGATTGGACAGTGCCGAGCCACATAGCAGAGCCCCTAGGGTCAAGCCTGTATAGGTCGAAAGGCGCAAACATTTTGCCCCTCTAGAGGGCTGAGGCTCTTGGGTAATTCCAGTCTTGATTTGAGTCAATCCGAGAAATACCTGAGGTTTCGAGAGCGCGGCTGCCCGGGAGTTGGGAATTGGAGACAAATCGTCTCCACGCGCGCGTTCGTTGCAGGTAGTGGAGGATTGAACTACTTGCCTTCTGCGGGTCGAATTTAGCCGGACGCGTCTACCACATACATGGTCTTATGCCCTGTTCGTTGCGAAAAAATGAAATACGAACCTGTGCCCGTGTTCCGGGCGATTTCGAGCGCTTGCACAAGAGTCTCAGCGGCACCCAGCCACACAGTTCCACTCTCCTTGATTGCGAAAACATCCAGGGGAGCGAGCATAACTTTCCCCTCTAAAAGCCGTCATGCTCATCGTAGGGCAACGGAGCAAGTAACTCCGTGATGTCTGTCACGTTGTTGGTTCTAACGGCTCGTTTCAGGCCACTTCTTATCGATCCGACCCAAAATAAATCTCGCGTTGCTGATTGCGTTTTCTACCAGCGGGAACAAACGATACGAGGATTCTCTTCGCGGCCACGGCACGATTGTGATGTTGCGAAATGCGGACGAGCCAACGGAAAGGAACTGATGGCACGACCGCGTTACCAAAATGGCAGTCTATTTATTCGTGGAAAGCGCACAAAAGTTTGGGTCGCACGTTGGAGGGAAGACTTGATCCGGGAAGATGGATCTCTGCACCGCACACAGCGAACCGTCGTACTCGGAACGGTAGGCGATCTCTCACGGCGTGAGGCCCGCTCGCTACTTCAGAAGCGAGTGGCTGAAATCAACCAGGGGCGACACCGCCCGCGACCCGTCATGACCTTTGAGACCTTTGCAAAGGAACACTGGCAAGCGGCGCGCTACTGGCGTTGAAACCAAGCAGCGCACGGATCTATCAATTTAACTTAGACAAGTATGTGATGCCGGTTCTCAGATCAATGCGACTCTGCGACATAACCCGAACGACCATCCAACACTTCCTGCTTACGCTGAAAGGAGAGGGTTATGCCCCTGCGACATTGCATAGCATCCGCGTAACCATCGCGAAGGTCCTCCAAGCCGCCGTCGATTCCGGATACCTGGAACGCAACGCAGCACAAGGTGTTCAGATTGGCGGGCGAGAAACCAACACACAGCGTGTATTCCTCACGCCGCCACAGATCCAAAACCTCCTCGCAAAGCTCGGAGAGCCATGCCGAGCCGTTGTCCTAACGGCTGTTCTCACCGGTATGCGAATCGGAGAGGTTCTCGCACTCAGGTGGAACCGCGTGGATTTCCTGCGAGGGAGCCTCGAAGTCGCACAGACTTATTCAGACGGTCAGTTTGGGACTCCAAAGACTCGGAGTAGCCAACGAGTCATCCCGATGAGTTCAGCGCTATCGAAGGCGCTCGAATTGCACCGTGCCGGCTGCCTTCACAAGGAAGCAGGGGACCTGGTGTTCTGCACCAGCAAGGGAACCCCTCTCAGCCCCAAGAACCTATACAACCGCGTCTTGGCGCCAACATGTGACGAATTAAAACTGCCGCGAGTCTCCTGGCACTCGTTCCGTCACGCCAGCGCAACCGTCATGGGAGATAGCGGCGAGTCCATCAAGACCGCGCAGGCTATTCTAGGTCACTCGGACCTCGAAACTAAACTACGCTCAACATCTACATGCATGCTATCCCGAACTCGCAGCGACGTGCGGTCGAGCGCGTGGCGAGGGTTTTGTTCCCAGATGTTCCCAAATCGGGGACGCCGAAGAGAACCCGGCAACGTCAAGTAGTTTGAATTCAGGGGGTTAGTCTAAGGAATGGTGAACCGGGCAGGACTCGAACCTGCAACCCGCTGATTAAGAGTCAGCTGCTCTACCAATTGAGCTACCGGTCCACGGGCAATTCTTTATTTTACACAGTTCACTTTTTTCTGTCGACTCGCACCCGCCGGTCGCCCACAGGAAAAACGCACCAATCTATCCCCGCGCCGCTCACTTTGCCCGCAGCACCGCCGCCAAATCTCGCGCTACTTGCCGCGCCCTCTCCAAATCCTGCGGCTCAAAAGAAATCGCCGACACGCGCGGATGCCCTCCGCCCCCATACTTCTCCGCTAGCGAGGCCAGATTCTTGTCCGCCGTCGCCTGATTCCAAGGATTTGTTCCCAAGGAAACTTTCGCGCGCACCGGCGAGGCGCTCACGCTCACTGAATACACTGCCTCCGGGTGCAGCAGATACGGAATAAATTTGTTATACCCTTCCATGTCCAGGTCGCTCACGTCAAAAAACACCACGCCGTCCTTCGACTCGCACCTCTGCCGCAAAACCTCGATCGATTTGCGGTGCCTCTCCAACAGCGGTCCCAGGTACTTCGCCACCACCGGCAGCTTCACCATCTCCGCGAGCGTCCGGTACGCCAATTCTGGAATGATCTGTGCCGGCACGCCGTTATCCGGGGCCGCTTCGATCACCAACGCTAGTTGCGTCGCCGGTTCCGTCAGTTCCGTCGCCGACTGCGGCGTCGGAAACTGCGCTCCGTCAATAATGTCTCCCCAGTGAATCAAGTCCTCCATCGGTTTCGTATCGAATCCGAATTTTTCCTTGATCACCGTAGCGATCAGCTTCGTGCACGACTTGTACTCCGGGTCGTAGTACATGTGCTTCCCGGGATATCGCTTAAAATATTCCGCATCTCCCGGCGTCAGAAATGCACTCTGGTGATGGTCGAACCACCATGTCACCTTCGGCGAGTTCGAATACTTGAAATCGACAATTACATTTTCGTCGCCGTCAAACAGCGAATCTTCCCACGGGTGCTTGGCCTTGTGCGTCATCCCGCTCAGGTGGAATTCTGACTTCCCATCGAAGTGTTCGCGGTAAAACCGGTAAAACAGCGCCGCCGAGGCGCTCCCGTCGAAACAACGATCATGAAAACACAACCGAACTTTTGTCATAGACCTCAGCTTGCTCTCGTCTTAGACGGTTTGGGCTACCGCATTATGCAAAGCCCTTTAAGATGGACGGATCTGAAAACTTTGTCAAGCACAACCTCTTTGCCATTACTTCGGCATTTCTAACTTCACGTTCCTCGCTCCGCCCAGCCCCTCCACGGCACTACGACGTTTTCACCGCTCCCCCTCCCCCCATTTTGGGTGTAACTTGGAAAGAAGTTCCGAATCTCATTTTTGAGGCCGGAATCTGCTTGCCGCGGCTTGCTGGCTATCGCCATGGCAGGCTTGAGCCTCGGGGAGGTCGCGTGCCCATTCGGAAAGATAGCGATTTGACCGACGCGGATATCACTCCGAAATCCGTGTATCTGAACCGTCGCCAACTTCTCCGCACTATGGGCATTGCTGGAGTCACCCTCGCCGGCGCCAAACTTTTCGAACGCTTTGCCTACCCGCCCGCCACTGTTAACGCCGGCGCCAAATTAAACGTGGCCAGCAAAAGCCCCTTCAGCACCACCGAAAAAGAGAACACTTTCGACGACGTTACTCACTACAACAATTTCTACGAGTTCGGCACCGACAAGAGCGATCCCTCGCGCAATGCCCAAAAATTCGTCACTTCTCCCTGGACCGTTTCCGTCGAAGGCGAAGTCAAAAAGCCTGTCAAGTACAGCGTGGACGATGTCCTCAAGCTCGCACCGCTTGAGGAACGCATCTATCGGCATCGCTGCGTCGAGGGCTGGTCCATCGTCGTTCCCTGGATCGGCTACTCGCTCAACACCATCCTCAAACTCGCTGAACCCAACGAGAAAGCTAAATACGTCGCCTTCCAGTCCTACTACGATCGTTCCCAAATGCCTTGGGGTGAGCACTCCGGCATCCAGCTCCCCTACGTTGAAGGTCTCCGTCTCGACGAAGCTATGCATCCACTCACCTTGCTCTGCGTCGGCATGTACGGCGAAACTCTTCCCAACCAGGACGGCGCTCCGGTCCGCCTCGTCATTCCCTGGAAATACGGCTTTAAGAGCATCAAGTCCATCGTCAAAATTAAACTCGTGAAAGGTGAACCGACGACGACATGGAGCGAGTACGCGCCTCGCGAATACGGCTTCTACTCCAACGTTAATCCCAACGTCGATCACCCCCGCTGGAGCCAGGCCACCGAGCGCCGCCTCGGCGAATTTCTCCGCCGCAAAACTCTTATCTTCAACGGCTACGGAGACCAGGTCGCCAGCCTCTACAACGGCATGGACCTGAAAAAATACTACTGACGTGCGCCCACTTCTCACCAGCAAGTGGTTCAAGCTCGTCGTTTTTCTCGCCTGTCTTTCCCCTCTTGGATTTCTCGCCGCGCGCGCCTACAAGGGGCAACTCAGCGCCAATCCCGTCGAATTCGTCCAGCACTTTACCGGCGACTGGACTCTCCGCTTCCTCCTCATCACCCTCGCCGTCACTCCTCTCCGAAGGCTTCTCAACCTCCCTGACCTCATTCGTTTTCGGCGCATGCTTGGCCTGTTCGCCTTTTTCTATGTCTGCCTTCACTTTCTCACCTACCTCGGCCCCGATCAGGCCTTCGACGTCCACGGCATGTGGAAGGATGTCGCCAAACGCCCTTTCATCACCGTCGGCTTCCTGGGTTTTGTGCTCTTAATCCCTCTCGCGCTCACGTCGACGAAAAATTGGATTCGCCGCCTGGGAGGCAAACGTTGGCAAGCTCTCCACCGCTTCATTTACATCACCGCATTTTGCGGCGTCGTCCACTATTACTGGCTCGTTAAGTCTGATCACCGCTTGCCTCTTTTATATGGCGCGATCCTTGCTGTCCTTCTCCTCTACCGCCTTGCCTCCTCCCTCCTTAAACCCCAACCCTCCAAAAGCCAGTCTTCCCCAGCACCCTCCTCGCCTTCCTTGTCTTGATTCCCTCTCTTTCGCTGCTTTTTACCGTTTTGCACAGATGTTAACAACTTGGCTAACCTTCCGCTTACATCTACCCGCTTTTGCTGTATAGTCCGCTAAATTTGTTCGAACCCGGAAACCGGATCCCGATCCTTAGCCTTAACGCGGAGACAAAATGAACCGGAAACTCGCTCCCCTGTTCATCCTCACCCTCTCGTTTGTCAATGCTTGTGGTGGCGGAAGCAGCTCCGTGGGCGGTAACGGTGGCAGTGGCGGCGGTGGTACTACTGCCCAACCTATCTCGGTAACCTTCCCCGCGGGGATCCCCCCCGCTACCCTGAACGCGGCTCAGCAGACCCCTCTCGAAGCCAACGTCGTCAACGACTCCGCCAACGCTGGCGTCACCTGGAAATGCACTCCCGTCGGCGCTTGCGGCTCCTTTAGCGTCACGTCAACCTCCAGCGGTAATCCCACCACTTACACTGCCCCCTTAGGCGTGTCGGCTGCCAATTCTGTTACCGTCACGGCCACCTCGGTCACCGATCCCACAAAGAGTGCCTCGGCCTCCATCACCATCACCGCTATCTCGATTCAATTCTCGCAAGCTCCCCCCTCCATCATCGCGCTCGCCGGTACTGCCTCTGTTGCTGCCTCGGTTGCGAACGATTCCGCCAACGCCGGCGTCACTTGGTCCTGTACTCCTGCGGGTTCTTGCGGCTCCTTCTCGGCGACCACCACTCCCAGCGGCACCACCACAAACTACACCGCTCCTTCTGCCGTACCATCCGGCGGCTCCGTCACCATCACCGCCACATCCGTCACCGACAGCTCCAAATCGGTGCAAGCCTCCGTCAGCCTCACCTCCACGATCACCGTCTCGCTGTCTCAGTCTCCGCCCACCACCCTCCCCACCTCCAGCACTGCTCCGGTCACCGCCACCGTTGCCAACGACTCCACCAACCAAGGCGTTAGTTGGAGTTGCGCCCCCGCTGGCTCGTGCGGTTCCTTTAGCCCGACGTCTACCGCCAGCGGCACCGCTACGACCTACACGCCTCCGTCCGCCGCGCCCTCAGGACCGGTCACAATTACCGCCAACTCCATCAGCGATCCCTCGAAATCCGTCAGCGCCAATACTGTTATCACCGGCGTCGCCTCCGTCGCTATGCTCAAGGGCCGATACGCCTTCGTCGTTGGTTCACCGACCGGCAACCGCAACATCGCCACTTGGATCGGCAGCGTCAATCTTGACGGGGCAGGCAACATTCTAGGAGGCATCGAAGAGATCGCCTCTCCCATTTACCTCAACGACGTCGCCGACCCGATCCTCAGCGCTTGCCCCGGGACGGGTGGTCCCGCCTCCGGTTACACGGTCGACGCGACCGGTCACGGTCGATTAATCATGTGCACGCAGGTCGGCGAGACCCTCGGTATGAGTTTCGTGCTCACCTCGTCCTCGCATGCGGAGATCGTCGAAGCCGACGGTTTTCCGAGTGAGGGCAATCCCGGCAGCGGCACTCTCGATCTGCAAACTCCCACGGGTACGGGATCGTTCTCCGCCACTCAAATCAGCGGAAGCTATTCCCTCACCATGACCGGCGTCGATGAAACCTCGAAGGCTCCTCTGTCCTTCGGCGGCTTCTTCTCCGCGGACGTTAACTCCAATATCACCGCCGGCCAGGTCGACATCAACAGCGGTACCGGCGTCGAGGCTGACACTGTCTCTCCAACGAATGCCGCCGTTGGTGCACCTGACTCCAATGGTCGCGGGGTTCTCCGCCTCCCGGTGTTCAGCCCCGGTGTAGCCAGGCAATTCGTTTATTACATCGTGAATTCCAAGGTCATTCGCCTCATTGAGGCCGACGGCAACGCCGACATGGGTGGAAGCGCCTACATTCAGCCCAGCACAGCCACCGGTCTCGGCCAAAACTACGTTTATCTTTACGCTGGCTGGAGTTCCGCGGGTCGCACCGTCACCTCCGGCCAGTTCGCCACTTCCAGCGGCAGCCTCTCCGGCACTTCCGATTCCAGCGCTGGTCCGACACCTTCCTTCACGGCCGCCCACGGGCCCGTGAGCGGATCCTACGCCGCCTCCACGGAATCGGCCACCTTCAACGTCACCAATTTCGTGGATGCCAGCGGGGCAGGAAAAACCTTCAACGCCTATTTCGTTGATCCCTCTGTTAACATCCTTGACCCAAACAACACCTCCGGTGGCGGTGGCGCGCTGCTACTCGAAACCGATTCCAGCGTCAACGGCACCGGCATTCTCCTTCCTCAAACGGCTCCAGCACCCTTTGTCGGAAATTACGCCCTCAACCTCAACAACTCCATCGCTGCCTCCACTCCCAACGAACTCGATCTTGTCGGCGTCCTCGCCGCTGACGGCGTTTCCAGCTTTGGCTCTTCGAATTCCGCTGACTACGACGAAAACAGCGCAACGGCCAACCCCATGCTCAACGCTCCCCTTTCCGGTAGTTTTGCCGCGGATGCGTCGCACCATGGCCGCTACACCGGCAGTTTCACGGTGGCTCCCCCAACCGGCGGGACTCCGTATCCCTTCATTCCTGGCGTGAATCCCAGCACCTTTAGCGTTTCCCTCTATCAAGCCGGTCCTTCTCAGGCTTTCATTGTGCAGAACAATGCGACCGCCAGCATCATCGGCCGCATCCTCTTCCAACAACTCCCCTAACGTTCGCGGTTATCGCAGGTGGCTTTTTTACAGCAGCGACTCGTCATCCTGAGGCCCGGCCGCACGTAAAGGAAAAGGGCCTCAAGCGAGGCCCTTTTCTATTTCTCAATTCTTCCTTATTAGTTACAACTCATGACCTTCTTCTCAAGCCTTTGCCGCCGCTCGCATCTGCGCCACTCTTTCTTGGAACTGTTTTGTCAGATGCGGCACGATCCCCAACTGCCTCTCGATCAGCATCAACTGGGCACGATGATGCATTTCATGCTCCTTCGCGCCCAGCAGTCGCTCAAACCTCGTCTTCACGCCTTTCCCATCCGGTTCCGTCACTCCCTCCGTCAGAAATTCCGGCGTCAGCGTCTCCATCCATGCCGCAAACCGGTCACCCTCGGTCCGCAGCAGCTCGACAATTTCCGCTTTCGACCGTTTCTTCGCTTCCTCCGCCTTGAATTGGTCGATGAAGCCAAAGAAGTCGAAGCCCACCAGCGTCTTCAGACCTTTTTTGTGTACCTCTTCCCAAATTCGCGGCGAAATCGCCACGTGCGTAAACATCTCTCGGACCGACCGCACTTCCGGCGCCGCCACGTGATCGTATTTCTCCTCGGGAATATCCTGCGCTACCTGTATCGTGTTTTTCCTCACTGTCCGGAATGCATCCGCCAAGTCTTTTCCGCCATAAGCCAGAGTTGCCATGGATTCACCTCGTTATGCTGAGTTCCGCCCGTCGAGCGGCCTGCCAACTTCGATGCAAGGTTCTCGCCAGCCGTCACCGGGAAAAACCCGTCCGCGCCACATACACAATAGTGCGCCCTTGCCTCCCCCGCACTTCCTGAATCACAATGGATCGCCCGTATTCTTTCGTATTTATATCGGAGTCTCTTTCTATGAGCGAGCCTACGGTCCGCGATATTCTAAACCTCTACAATCCCTCCGATCCTCTCGAAAAAGCCTGGACCATTCCCGCTCCCTGGTATTTCGATACCCGCATCGAGCGACTCGAACGCGAAAGCGTTTTCGCCGCGAACTGGCAAGTCGTCGGCCGCGCCGATCAGGTCGTTGAGCCTGGTCAATTCTTCACCATCGACGTCAATCAGGAACCACTCCTCGTCGCGCGTGGGGAAGACGGTAAACTTCGCGCCTTTTTCAATGTCTGCCGCCATCATGCAGCCGCCGTCGTCCCCGAAGCGGCCGGCTGCGCCAAACAATTCCGCTGTCCCTACCACGGTTGGACCTACGGCAACGACGGCGGCCTCAAAGGTATGGTCGAATTCGAAGGCGTCTGCAATTTCGATCGCAAAGACAACGGCCTCGTCGCCGTCCGCGTCGAAGCTTGGGAGAACTTTGTCTTCGTTAATCTCAACGGCAACGCCGCCCCGCTTTCCGACTTCCTCGGAACCGTTCCGTCAATCGTCACCCCCTTGCAACTCGCCGCAAAACTCCACTATTTCGATCGCCGTATCTACACTCTGAATTGCAATTGGAAAGTCTACGTGGACAATTATCTCGATGGCGGCTACCACGTTCCCCACGCCCATAAAGGTCTCAGCAGCGTCGTCGAATACACCAAATACACCATCGAAAATTTAGAGCGCTCCTGCCTGCAATCTTCTCCGCTTGATGCTTCCTCCGCGGCCGATTCGGCCATCGGCGCCACCCGTCGGGGTCACGCCTTTTATCTGTGGATTTATCCCAACTTTATGATCAACGCATACTCCGGGGTCATGGATACCAACCTCGTCCTGCCCCTCGGCGTCGACAAGTGCGCTGTCATCTTCGACTACTATTTCGCCGACATCAGCCCCGCGGCCGCTGAACACCATCAAGCCAGCATCAAAGTCAGTGAAAGGGTTCAAGACGAAGACATGGCCATTTGTGATTCCGTCCAGCGCGGCCTCGCCTCTCGCACCTACCTGGCCGGCCGCCTCTCCGTGCGCCGCGAAGCCGGCGAGCACCTTTTCCACCGCCTCCTCCACGCCGACCTGACCAGCGCCCAAAGCCGTGCCAGCGCGGCCGATTAACGCTACTCGTCATTTCCGAGCGGAGTCTGCGGAGCGAGAAATCCCTCTTCCACTTTCATTCGAAAATGATGGTTTTGTTGTTATAAAGCAATATCCGATTCTCGATATGCCACCGCACCGCCCGCGAAAGCACCATCTTCTCCAAATCCCTGCCCTTCTCCACCAAATCCTCCAGTGAATCTTTATGGGTAATCCGCGCTACTCCCTGCTCAATGATCGGCCCATCATCCAACACTTCCGTCACGTAATGCGCTGTCGCGCCAATCAACTTCACTCCGCGCTCGTACGCCTGGTGATGCGGTTTCGCTCCCACGAACGCCGGCAGGAACGAATGGTGAATATTGATGATCGGCTGAGGATACCGCACGATGAAATCGTTCGATAGCACCTGCATGTACCGCGCCAGCACCACCAGGTCAATCTCGTTCTCGCGTAACAACGCGATTTGCTGCGCCTCTGCCTGCGGCTTGCTCTCCTTCGTCACCGGAATGTGATGAAACGGCACTCCGTAAAACTCCGCGTGTCGCTTCGCATCCATATGGTTACTGATCATCGCCGCAAAATCGCACACCAATTCCCCATTGCGCTGACGGTACAACAAATCCACCAGACAGTGGTCGTACTTGGACACAAACAGCGCCACCCGTGGACGGCAGTTCCCCATCCGGATCACCCAGTTCATCCCAAACTTGTGCGCGATCGGTCCGAACGCGCCATCAAAATCTTTTAGGTCCAGCCGGAACCCCTCCAGATCCCATTCCACGCGAGCCAGGTAATAGCGCTCTTCGCCCGCCTGGTGCTGTTCGAAATGCAGGATATTTCCGTCATAACGATAAATGAACTCCGCGATCGTCGCGTCCAACCCCTTGCGATCGGGGCACTGCACCAGCAAAATCGCGCTATTTTTCACGTTCCACTCCGAAGGGTCGACTCGTCCGCTCTGCAGCAAAATAAATCAAACTTGTCATCCTGGGCAGCGCATTTTTCGTTTGTCCGCGGCAGCTTGCCGGCTGCAAGCAGGGTATGCGCGACGAAAGACCTCAACCGACCGCCGACGCGCCTCTGATCCATAAGACAAAAGGCCGGACAATGCCGGCCTTTTGTTTCCTCACCTCGAATGGATTTTGTGGCTAAAGGCCTTCGAAGAAGCGCGCCACCTTCTTCCCGCCTTCTTCCGTGTAGTACACCGTCGCCTTACCCGTCTTCTTCGCGGCATCCGCGGTGCCCTTTCCCGCAACTTCAAACGTGTGTTCCGTGCCGTCGGCGCTCTTTACCACCACTGTCTTCCCGTCCTTGCCCACCTTTTCGACGGTACCGTCGACCGACTTCAACCCATCCTTGCCCAGCTTGTCGATCTCCAGGGCGGTCTTATCCGCTCCTTTTCCCGTGTACTTCACCACTACTTCCGAGCCGACGGCCACACCCTTAGCGGTGTCCTTCGCGCCCGCTGCGGTCTTATCCGCTCCCCACACCGCCGTCTTTTCCGTGTAATGTACGGTATGTTCTGTGCCGTCTTTGGTTTTCACTACCATTGTCTTCGTCGCCGAATCGACTTTAGTGACTGTGCCATGCACTGCACTCACCACGTCATCCGCGGCGTAAACGCTGAACGCCAGCGCCAGCGCGATCACAAAAAACCGCACGCAATTCTTCATTGCTCACCCTCCTCGAAATTTGCAACCATCCCAGATGCCCAAAAGGGTAGCGCAACACCATTCCATTTCCTAGTGCAAACCTTCTCTTCGGATTTGCTCACAAGTCGCAAGAACGAAACCGGGCTCTTTTTGCCGGCCAGAAGCGTCTATTCGCCGATGCTTTCTTTTTATTCGCCGAATCTTCGTCGGACGCCTCCTTCGTGTGCGCTAGGCTCCTTCTCAGGAGGAAGTTCTCTATGGCCCCTCGTACTCCCCGAGCAATAAAACCCTTTAAAGGACCCGGAATGGAGGGGGCCGTCGCCCGCTGGTACGCCTCCCTCACAAAACAATCGCTTGGCGACTTCAAATCTCTGGCTCGTCGCATCGCCTCCGAAATTCCCGATGCGTGCAACGTTCTCGAAGTCGCGCCCGGTCCCGGCTATTTCGCAATCGAACTCGCTAGGCTGGACGACTACAGAATCACCGGGCTCGACATCAGCCAGACCTTCGTCGAAATCGCTCGAGCCAATGCCGCCAAAGAAAACTTGCCTGTCGAATTTCGCCGCGGGAACGCCTCCGCAATGCCCTTCGCCGCCGATTCCTTCGACTTCCTGCTCTGCCGCGCCGCTTTCAAAAATTTCAGCCAACCGGAGCAAGCTCTCGAAGAAATGCACCGCGTCCTCCGTCCCGGCGGCAAGGCTCTCATCGTCGATCTCCGCCGCGACGCCTCCTACGAATCCGTCTCCCATGGTGTTGACGCCATGCGTCTCGGCGCAGTCAACTCCCTCATTACCAAGCTCACCTTCCGCTACATGCTCCTCAAACGCGCCTACACCAAAGGCGAATTCGAAACCATGATCGCCCGCAGCAAATTCCACCGAGCGCAAATTCGCGAAGATTCTTTCGGCCTCGAAATTGTGTTGTACAAGCCGCCATCGGCCGCGCTCATCGATCCGCTTCTCGCCTGACACGCTTCAGGCAACCCCCATTCGAGTCACACCGCACCGAACCTTTACCTCATCCATTTGCAATCCATTGCGTGTCACCGGGTTTGCTTTTTTGTCTTACCCTATTCTCTTTTTCGACCGTCGGCTCCGTTGCCGGTACTCGCTCGCCCCGAGCGAACGCAGAAAGGCCACCTCGCCCCTTCATTGACCCGCCCCCCCTCCTCCCCTATAATTTTTACGTTGCTATGCCGTGATCACCCGCCGAATTGCCACTTGGTAATTCCTGAAATTTTCCGCAGTGCGGGATTACAAACCGGACATCGTGTCTCGCGGAGGGCTTGCCGCGAACTCCGGCCACAGCAGCCTTTAACCTGATAAGGGAGAATCAATATGGCGGAAGCCACTTGCCGCAGAGAACTTGACTTGGAAATTCCTGCCGAGGAAGTTTCCAAAGCCACGGAAAAAGTTGCCAAAGAGCTTGCCCGCGTCGCCCGCGTCCCCGGTTTCCGACCCGGCAAAGCTCCCGTTTCCCTCATCAAACGGCGCTTCGCCGACGACATCAAGGGCGAAGTCCTGCAGACCCTCGTCCCCGAACACGTCGAAAAGGCCGTCGCCGAGCAAAAGCTCACTCCTGTCTCCCAGCCTCAGGTCGACAAGCTCGATTTCCAGGAGGGCCAGCCTCTCAAGTTCCGCGCATGCTTCGAGGTCCTCCCCGAATTTGCGCTCGGCAATTACAAATCTCTCGAAATCGAAATGCCCGAGATGAATATCACGGACGAAGGTGTCGGCAACACCCTTGCCGAAATGCAGCAGCGAGCCGCAACTTTCACGCCCGTCGAAGGACGCCCCGTGCAGGACGGCGATTTCGTTCAGGTCAAGCTCCTCGGCACTCCCGACGGCGGCGGCGATCCTCTGCAGGCGGACAGCGTCCTGTGCCACGTCGGCGCCGAAGAAACCATGCAATCCTTCAACGAAAATCTCCGCGGCGCCAACATCGGCGACCACAAGAATTTCGACGTCGAATATCCGGCCGATTATCCCGACGCCAAACTCGCAGACAAGAAATTCCATTACGCCGTCGACGTCCTCGGCATCAAGACCAAAACCCTTCCCGAGCTCAACGATGAGTTCGCCAAGGATGTCAGCGACTCCTCCTCCCTCGACGATCTCAAGAAAAAAGTCCGCGAAGGCCTCGAGCACGAGCGCGATCACCGCAAAACCGATCTTCAGCGCGAGAAGATCATCGCCGAACTCGTCAAG
>Ga0306926_10005374_pt1 | contig 13617 bp, 14 predicted proteins | sample flu12Cox44000178_FD_203759 | JGI IMG/M metagenome (GOLD analysis project Ga0306926, IMG submission 203759) | Lab enrichment of tropical soil microbial communities from Luquillo Experimental Forest, Puerto Rico - flux8day.12C.oxic.44.000.178 (v2)... | ecosystem: Environmental > Terrestrial >... | reverse complement strand
GCCGGTACAAGCGGTCCCTGGCGTTTATTACGTACCTCACACGGAGGGCGACGGGAACCGTATCGAAGTCACTGCGAGGCGGTCTATCGTTCTATCGACGTCGACACTACTGGAAGTTGACCGTTCGAGACCCAGCGAGGATGTAACGGCGGGGTTTCTGTGAGATTTCCAGCTTCCGGGCGTAGTATCACCAGCAATATCTGGCGAAGAATCCGGATGGGTATTGCGGGATAGGAGGGTGTGGTGTGCCCTTCAAAGTCGCGGAGTTAGAGGTGGGGGAGAAGGCGTAGTCGAAGGTACGCCGAGGGTTCCGACGGGAAGTCGCACGGTTAGCGGCGTCCTGCTGCAAGACCCCGCGTGATTCTGCAGAAAAATCTAGATGGTGATCGACGCTGAAGTCTACCGGAAGTCTACCGTCGACCCTGGGCCCGGATAATCCGCTGCGAAGAATGACCTGAGTGCAAACCGGCCGCTTGCGTCAAAGGAGACTCTCGACCCCGGGCAACTTGAGCGCAGCAAACGGTTACGTCGGAGTGGCTGAACCGCGAGCGCGGCGCAGACGGATCACACCGTATATCGGGACACCAACCCCAATGAGCGCGAGCGCACTGAGGATTTCGACGCTCGCGGTAGCGATGAGCGAAACCATGACTGCGAGAGAACCCACAAAAAACAGCTCCGCGACGCCACGTGGTGCACGGAAGACGCCAGAGTCACTGGGCAACGCGGTGCGGCGCCGGCACAACAAGAGCCCCAATGAGCTCAGTGCAGAGAAAAGCGAGACGCCGACGGCCGCCATGTTGGTCAGACGATCGTAGCCGCTGAGGAGAGCGAGGGTCATTCCAAACCCGGCCAGTGCGATGATCGCGACTGCGGGAGTGCGTGCAGATTCGCCCACACGACTGAGACTGGCCGGGAGGAGACCGTCTCGTGCCATCGCAAACAGGACACGCGAAGGCAATAGCAGATTGCAATGCAGGGTGCCGACCGCGGAGAGAAGAAAAAGCACTGCCAGGGTGGTTGCGGCATTCGAGCCCAGAGCCAGCGACGCGGCGCGGCCCGCAACGCTCGGTGCGTCGGGAAAGGTAGCGGAGCTAGAAGTCGCGATATCCTGAAATGGCAGCACGCGCAAGTAGGCACCATTGATAGCGACATAGAACAATACGATTGCCATGAGACCTACAATCAAAGCCCATGGAAGCGTTCGGCGAGCGTCGCGCGTTTCCCCCGCCACCATCGCGGCCCTCTGCCAGCCGTCGCAGGCAGTCATCGCGGCGAACAGCGCGGTGCCCCAGGCGAGGAAGCTGGGCGGTGCGACATTCGCAGGTGGATCATACGTCTCGCCCGTTGCGGGCTGAGCTAGGAGAAGCGCTCCGATTAAGAGTAGGAGGCCAAAGACTTTGAGTGTGGTCACGATGCCCTGAAAGCGTCCCGCACGAGCCACGCCGCTCACATTGAGGAGCGCAAGTGCGAAGATAACGAGTGCAGCCACAGCGCGGCGGGCTGTGACAAGCACCGGCAGGAGATCAGACACAAACACGCCAACGGCAGCACCCAATGCAGCGAGCGTACCGACACCCACCGTAAGACGCGTCCAGCCGAACAGGAATGCGGGGAACTCGCCGAGCGTTTCTCGCAAGAAAGTATACTCGCCGCCGGAGCGCGGAAACCGCGCTGTAAGTTCGGCGTAAGTGAGCGCCCCGGCCAGACTAAGCAGTCCCGCGACACCCCACACCACGAGAAACCGACCGGGGGTGTGCACCTGTTGCGCAACCAGCGCCGGACGAAGGTAGATACCGCTACCCAGCACCGCGCCGACGACGATAGCGAGTGCGTGGAATCGCGTTAGATCCCGCCGCAACCCCTCGTCCGTCACAGAAGCGGTCGAAGAAACATCTGCAGCCGGTGTGACCACGCCGCTGAACCCCCTCTGCGGAGCCGGATCCCACCGGCTCAGGGCGCGCCAGTCGAACGCGACTGACCGTCCCGTCATGGGGAAGTGTAGCCGGTATCGGCGAACCGCCGCTCCCGGCCGTGAGGGGTCCGCTTGTTTCGGGGCCCGCCACTGCCGTCGCCGCGATTGGTCTACCGCTGGATCGACGTCAACGTCTACCAAAAGTCGACCGGTCGAGGACCAGTGACGGGGTAGCCGTGGGAATTTCGTGGGATTTCCTGCTTTCGGGGAGACTATCACCAGTAGTCCTCGGTGAAGAGCACCCGTTCTGACCGTCTCCCTTTGGAGGAGTTGGTCTGAGGGCCGGTTAGCCCCCGGCCGCCGCAAATGGTGGACGCCGGTCGCTGGGACAATTCTGGGACAGTGCGATCGTGACACTGCGTGATATCAAGTGACATCACGTGATACTAAGTGCCTGTTGCAACTGGGTACTCGGCTCGCATATCGTTGATTCGTATGCCCCATACCCCCGTTTCACACGGCAGGGGCCACTGGTTCGATCCCAGTACCGCCCACCATTTATCTATTCTCATTTTTGAAGGGCTAAGTGATGAGCAGCTTTCGTGCTGTTCCCTTCTGACACAGGAAGTGAGGGCCGGCTGGAGCACGGGCCCACAGCCGCGAGCGGAAGGGCTTGCCCGCATCAACCATCGGCGCTTCCGAGCACTCGACACACTCGATCTGCCAACAGACGTGGCTCCTCGGGCGAAGTCGAAGCGCTCTGAGCCTCGGCTTCCGCTGAGCGGGGCTTCGTTAGTGGGTCCGCCGGAAGGGCCAGCCGCGCCGCGCATCGCGCAGGGCTAGCCAGATGCGCCCACGCGCATTTACCGGCACAGTGCATTCGTAGCTCTGCACCGGCCGCCCGCCGAACATTCTCTTGAACTGGTTGATCCCGGCACGGTCGGCTGTTGATTCGTCGGGGAACATGCCTCCCCAATCGTAGTAGCGCACGCCGGCACGCTTGAAAAACAGCATGTCTTGCCAATGCAGCCAGCGATTGGCGCGTCCAACGAGCGAGCGATAACGCCTGTCTTTACCCCTGAACCGGGAGGCGGAGTACATGAGGCAGCCGGTGTCGCCGATGCAAAGGTACGCGTGCCACACTAGTTGTTCACTATCCCGGGATGCGTGGCTGAGGATCAGCTGATGCGCGGCCGCTGCGCGGCCAAGCCACCGCCGGTCCGTCAACCAAATGCCCTTCTGTCTGGCGAACGCGTCGTAGAACGCCGTGAAGTCCTCGAGCCTGTCAACCGCCTCAGGTATCAGCTCGTAGTACAAGTCATCCCGGCTATCGGCACGACGAATTTCACTGCGACAGGTGGCGTCAAATCTCGCCACAACTTCATTCACCGGCCGGGCAAGATCGGTACGCAGCGTCTGCAACGGCACGGTGCGCACCCGTGGGATCGGAGTCGAACAATAGCGATGAACCAGGATGTCGACACCGGCGTCGGTCGGCGGTTCTTCGTCGAACCACACTTCACCGTATACACCTGCCCGGGCCGGAATGCGGATCACACGTCCTCTCTTCACTCGGAGGTAAGTCGCCCAGAATCAATAGTCGTGCGGTCTATCGTCTCGCTCCGTCGATAGCGACCGACCGTCAGCTGTACGTGCATGCATGCCCGAAAGACTCCAATCCGCACTTGCCGCAGCAGAATCTCTCCTGCAGCCCGCCACACCGTTTAGAAGAAGCTTCAGCACAGCGTGCGCGAAGTGTAAGGGCCTTGTTGTCCCAAAGCTCGCGCGCCTTATGCGCCGCGATTATAGGCGAGTGGCCAAGGCACCGCTTTCGTGCGGGGGCACGCCGATCATTAGGCCCCTTTTCCCCAGTATTTTGTGCCGAAGTGGCGCCAACTTCTGCCCCGGAACGTGGCGCCCTTTGTGCAGGAGCGGTTTGCACAGTCCTAGCTTCGGCTACGCAGTAGCCTCTAGCGATGGTCCGCAAAAACTACGATGAGATCGTCGTTTCGCTCATTTGTAACATAGCAGTAAAGGAATAACACAAGACGGCTGGCGGCCCTCTGCTTAAATTGTGCTGGCCATGAGGGTTACTGATTTGCGCCGTCCGCCAAAGGCAGCGCTTTGCCATCGGTTCGGGAAGAAGCGGCGAGATGAAGGTTCTTCCTGCGCATAGTGCGTATGGATTGAGGCTGCGTCGGCGCTAGTGTTTTGTCAGTCGTTCCAGGAGGGAGCGCATGACCACAAAAACGAGGGCGCTTACGTCCGTAAGCAGCCCCGGAAGGCACACGGTGAATGATCCTGTGGTCCGATTCTGCCGAAGGATCTCGTTTGTATCGACATGTCCGGCGTGCGGGCGCAAGAGGTTGCAGCACGCGTACACCCGTCGCTCGCTCTTCAGCTTGCTGAATACACGCCGCACGATCGATGCCTACTGCATCGTCTGTAATGTCTGCTGGCCAATCAGCAAAAGCGAACGACACGCGATCGCGCCGCAATGAACGCCATGGAACCGGCGGCAGCTTACGACGCCCCGCCGGAGCCTCGCATTGGCGAGTCGCGCGAGCCGAACGGAATGAATGACCGAAGTCCACCCCAGAGCCATTTGAACCTACAGCATGCCCTGCGCACTCTTAATGCCGTCCGAGAGCGATATGAAGTCGGCCGCAACGATTTCCCAGATGCCCGGTTTTACCGGGTGCACGTCGTTGTCGAGCGTGGCGACCTTGCCTGGCTTGCAGCAACTATTGATGCACTGGAAAGAGCCATCGCCGAATATAGGTAGCGGTCGCGTTATCTATTCCTTCGCACGGCGGGTGCCTCGCTTGTTACAGCCACTGGTTCGATCCCAGTACCGCCCACCATACAAATCTGAACACAGCGCCGCCCCCTGCGATTGCTGCCCGCAGCTCGCCCGCTCCCGCGCAGAGCACGTGGCGTGCAGCGCCGCGCAGGCATTCATGCTCGGATCAAAGAACTGGGCGCTGGCACCGCGACTAGATGCCGCGCACTGGCGGTGGGAATTCGCTCATGGGCGAGCGCGCAGCCGCGCCGCCTCGACGTCCTCCACCCCGCCGCGCATATCCTGCGCCCGAAGCCACCGCAGCCACGCCCTACGCTCTCAGCCAGGCGGAAATCGGTCGAGAAGCTCGCGCCGCACAGTCATCAGCGCTGCACACCTGGCTGCCTTCTCGTCCATGCTGCCGAGCGTCGTACAGCCCGCAGCCGGCGTTACTATGGGATTTCGGATGTGATCGTTAAGAAATACAAAAGTGAACGGCGAAGTGACATCTAGAGGCACCTCCCGGCGAATCGAACGCGGCTTTTGCGCCGCGTATCGAATTACAGCTCGGTTGCTGTGAATTCTGCAACGCACGCTACGCGCGGCGAAGCTATCTGTCCATCTGGCGCATTCACGGCACCAGCATTCTACTGGCGCAAGACTCCGCCCATGCGCCTCTGCGCGCCTCCAAACGACCAACCAGCCCCGCCAACTTGAAGCTAAGGTATGGTCTTCTTCGGCTGTGCTCTGGGCATCCGTGTCTATTGCAGCACTTGATTCGACAGACTGTGTGCGAATCGTCACGGTCGGGCAGGTATCGTTCAACCGATCGATCTCTTTTCGATCTTGTCCTCCGAATGCTTCCATTGCTGCACGGAAACGCTCCCGGGTTGGAGGTTCTCGTAGGTATGGACGGCTATTTGCGTGGAGGTCGGCTGCCTATGGCGCGCTGGAGTGCCTCGAGGCACCGTTGGAGCTCGGCCAGTTCCAGGATCTTGGCCAGCGTGCAGGTCAGGTGGCCCGCGCTAATGAAAAGCGCCGCACCAAAGGCGGCAAGTCACTGGCTCGGCTATAAGCGCCTTAGCCGAGGGTCATCGACTGAATTAATCGCCACGCCTTCCCTTAACGCCCGGCGGGCGGCGCACCGGCGCTGCCAAGCGAACGCCACGCCGAGTGCAACTAAGGCCACGCAGCCAAGCACGATGCCGAGCACTATTTTCAGGACCAGTGTCATGGACGCCCCAAAGGGACACGTGTCTCCTGATATTGTCGCGCCGAGTACCGCGCAGACAGGATCGCTGCGCTGTATTCGTGACAGGCGTCACGCGGCAGTGGTAACGCAAACGAAAGACGCCGCCCGGAGGCGCCCTTACGTACAGGGTCGCCCGGTCTATCGCACTGAATAGATGCGCTCAGCGCCCGTTCCCACCATTGCGCCCGTGCTCGTGCTGCCACACATCAAGCGGCTCGATGACTGTTTCGCGACTTTCTCGTACGCGTGGTCTGCGGGTGTGGCGCTTTGCCGGGAGATTCGCGCGCCTGATCGGCTGGAATATGACACTCAGGAACTCGCGCTACGGATGTGCTCGAGATGCGACAGGAAAGCTGCGGAGCGGTGGCGGTTGCGAGGCGCAGGCCGCGTGCGTTGCTTCCGGTCTTCGATGGCGTCATCCGCCACACGATACGCCCTATCCAGAGCTTGCCTTTCGGGACGGGATGGACGCCTCGAGACTTACCCACCTCCTTCGTAATGCCGCGCTCGGTATGATGATTGTGCCTGCAGTTTCATCCGAACATGCTTCAGACGCGGGCTGCGGCTCGATCGTGTGACCTGCAGCGTATGGGTAAGGGGGTCGAAGGGACACGCCGGGTTTGACTTCCGCGCTCTTTGATTGCGGCCAAGGCCGAAACCCAAGCGGCCCTCACTACGCTCGCTCGGTCAGTCCTCTTCGAGGAGGCAGAGGCAGGCACAAGCGTGCTTGCAAAGGACCGCACGCCCGTTAAGAATCAGGACGGTGACTGGTTCAGCCAACACCACCATTCGGCTGTTTGCGGCTCCGTGAGGTTTTGCCGCGTGTGCGCCGCGTTGACGCGGTGTGTGACTGGCCGGGTTCAAGGTCTTGAAGACACTCTCTGAGCCGGCCCCCTGCTGAAATGCCCAGACTCACAAAGGGGCCCTTTGATGGGCACGAATAACTTCTTTCGACCACGCGCTCTGTTGGCTGAGCTAGTCTCTCCTGTCCGTACCAGGTTAGAAACCGAGTCTCCTTCGATCAGCGCATTTTGGCTGCTGCTAGTGCTCGTCGTCTCCGTTCTGCTGACTGCACCGTTCATAATTACTTTCCGTTGGTGGGATGAGGGAATATTTCTGCTCGGCGCCGAGCGTCTGCTGCATGGGGATCGTTTGTACGCCGACTTCTTTGAGTTCTTGCCACCTGGCAGCTTCCTGATCACGGCGGGCTGGCTCGCGATGGTTGGTACTTCCTTATGGTCTGTCCGGTGCCTTGCGATACTTGTCATTGTCGGCGTCTCGTGCTTGATCTATCTGACGTGCCGATCGGTATTAAAGAACGCTGCAGCATCGGCACTATTTGCTCTCGCTTGGCTGGTATTTTCCTTGTATCAAGGGGGGTGGCTCGTTCAAATCAGCCACCATTGGTTCACTACACTGTTTTCAATGATATCGGCCAGGGCGGCAATCGCCCGCACCGAGCGGGAACAGCGGTTGCTACGGGGGCCGCTTGTCGCAGGATTAGCTGCCGGCGCCGCAGCGATGGTGACCCCAACTCAGGGGGTTGCCGCTGCGTTTGCGGCCGCGACGGCCTATCTAAACGTGCGGCGGTACCGCGCTGAGACGGCCATTTTCGTGCTCGGATGTACCATCGTGCCCATCGGTATGCTGGGCTATGTTCTCGCTCACGGTACTCTGATTGATGCGTACCAGGATGTCATTGTGTTTCCTGCGACACGTTATCTTGCGGTCAACGATGTCCGTTATGCCCCCGATGGAATACGCAGCAACATCGTGCTGGCAGGGTTGTTCCCCCTAGCGACCTTGCTGACGATCGCTACACTCGTAGCGACTTGGCGCACTTGTTATCGAGACCGAAAATTCTACGTTTGCATCGCGTTTGGTCTTGCAGGCTGGGTGGGCGTCGCCACGAGGCCAGACTTCTTTCACATCATTTGGTCAGCGCCTCTCCTATGCCCACTGATCGCGTACTGTGCCCGCAGCCTGATGCAGACGTGGCGGCCATCATATCGCTACATGCCAGTCGTCGCTGTCGTTTTGCTCTGCATACCGTCGGCATATCAGTTGGAACAGGCGTTGAGGCGAGCGTTGCGTGCACAGGTCGTTGAAACGCCGCGCGGGGAAGTTACGTACCAGAGTTACGCAGCTACAGCTAACCAACACAAAATCGTTACCTGGTTGACAGCGGCGTCGGCGCAAGACAAGTTCTTCTTCTACCCAGACCTGCAGATGCTGCCATTTCTGGTCCGGCGCACACAGGTGTCGCGATATGATTTATTCGTCCCGCAGTACACCACGCCCGCGCAATATCAGGAGGCCTGTCTCGACGTAATGCGTCAGGCCTCGTGGGTCGTCATTAACCGGAAATGGACGGAAAACCCCATATACTGGAAGGAGCTGGGCGTTCACGGTCCTCCACCACCGGAGTACGGTAGGTTCGAAAAGGCGCTGGACGAGGGGTTCGAGCCGGTCGAACGATTTGGTGTGATCGAAATCCGCAAACGGCGTCAGCAGACCAGTGAGGCTGCCTGTGCGGGCATTTCGCCGTGATCGTCCATTAGGCTTGCGGTAAGGGTTTTTGTGCGGCCGACGGACCACACGCCACCCAAAAAACACCTTGGCCCCGGTCACTTTATCAACGACACACGACCGCCCGTCCACCCTGATGACGACTAGCCGCCCCAACACGACTCGCATCGCACGGAGAGTCTAGGCACTACCGCAGACATGTTGGGTTGGCTTCCTTGATGCGCTCCGAGATCAGCTTCGCTCCTGCTCCGCAAGCGATGAATAAATGTGCAGCACGAAGTGAGGGCCGTCTCTCCCGAGCGCTGCGACGATGAAGTGCATGGCGTGACAGGCGATCGAGCCTCGAGACGATGAGAGGGCATCGCCTGAGTTTTGCCTCCCCTCTGCTGCGCCCATGCGCGCGGTCTGACGCGGAGCGCACGCGGTCCTTGACTTCTTAAACGCGACTTCAGCGAGTCCAAGACCGGACACTCGGCAGTCCCGCGCGACGCGCCCGACGGAGGCAGCGGGAGGCGCATGCCGAGGTGTCTCGCTCGCACCAATCCGCGTGCCTACCGGTCCCTTGCCCGTAGCCAGTGAGCGACAACGTAGCCAGTGAGCGACAGGTTGGAATCGATTTCTTGACGACGTAAGGTCGCGGTCCGTCGCGCTGCCGTCGCTTGCCCGGCAGCTCGCCCTCCAGAGAACTTAAGGGGAGATACCGATGCTCCATTCGATGCTGAGCGCGTTCCGCGCTCCCCAGAGCCCCGTTGCGCGTCTGTGGATCGCCCTCGCAGCCGCCTCGATCACGCCCGCTGCAGCCCTAGGCGCGGCGCTTCCCGCGCCGCCCCAGACTTTCGACAGCAGTTACGTAGCACCCAGGGGAGCGATCCTGAACGTTGCAGCGGGCGGGAGTCTGCAGTCAGCGCTCGACAAAGCGCAGCTGGGCGACACCATCGTGCTGCAGGCCGGGGCGACGTACAGGGGTTCGTTCAAGCTCCCCAACAAGACTGTGGGAAGCGGCTGGATCTACGTGGTATCCAGCCGCTTGGCGAATCTGCCTCCGCCCGGCACCCGCGTCAGTCCCGCGAACGCCGCGTACATGCCGAAGATTCTGGCCCCCAATGGCCTCAACGCGCTCGACTCGGTGGCTAACAGTCACCACTATCGCTTCGTAGGAATCGAGTTCGCGCCAGCACCTGAGACAACCTTGAGCTACGCCGTCGTTGCGATCGGCAGCTCCGATGTCTCGCCAGCCACGCTGGCCCATCACATTATCTTCGATCGCTGCTATGTGCATGGTCTTCCGAATTCAAACGATCGGCGTGGCATTGAGATGGATGGCGCTTATGTCGCAGTGGTGGATTCCTACATCAGCGGCTTCCAGGACGGTTCAGACTCGCAGGGTCTGTGGGCGTTCAACACGACAGGCCCGCTCCAGATCCGCAACAACTACATCGAGGCCGCCACCGAGAACGTGATGTTTGGCGGCGCGGACTCCCGCGCGCCCGCACTCGTGCCCACGAGCATCGAGATCCGCAACAACCACTTCTACAAGCCGCTAACGCTCATCCCGACCAAGTACGCGATGAAGAACCTGCTCGAGTTCAAGGCGGCACGGCGCGTCTTGGTCGCCGGCAACACCTTCGAGAATAATCCGGCCAAGTCGCAGAACGGCTTCGCGCTGGTGATCACACCGCGCAATCAGAACGGTTACGCGCCCTGGACGGTGACCAGCGACATCGCGATTGTCGACAACAGGTTCATCAACGTCGGCAGCGGCTTCGGTATCCTGGGTCGCGACAATATCCACCCGAGTCAGCTCACCGAGCGGGTCCTGATCCGCGACAACATCGTGGGCGTTACCGGGCTCAATGGAGCCGATGGCCGCGCGTTTGAGTTCATCAACGGCGGTAGCGACTACACCGTCAATCACAATACGATCATCAACACCGCGTTACCCCCGGCCTTCCCGAACTCGGACGTCTCGATAGTGCAATCTGCGACTAAGATTAATAATTTCGTGTTCACCAACAATCTTGCTACGCGCACCTCCTATGGCTTCTGGGGTTCCGGCCTCGAGGGCACGCGAGCACTCAATACCTCTTTCACCAACTGGACATTCTCCAGAAACGTCCTCGTCGCTAGGCCTGCAGGCAACTATCCTGCCGGGAACTTCTTCCCAGCCGTCCTAGCCGCGGTGGGCTTCGTCAACTACTCGGTCGGCAACTACGCTCTCGCGGCGAACAGCCCATACAAGAATGCCGGCACCGACGGCATGGCTGTCGGGGCCAACTGACCTGCCCTGAACGGCGATCGTGCCGAAACGAAGGCGAATAGAAAGATGCTGAAGCGGTTACCGCAGCGGAGCGCGACCAGGTGCCGGTGTGATCACCCGACCCCTTGTCGCGCTCTGTCGGCGGGACGAATACGATGGTGACCCTCAACGGGGAGGTGTGGAGGACACGGCCTACGAATTAGTTGTGGGAAGCTGACGATCGGACAATATTTGGACAGTGGTGTCCTTGCTTGCGTCAGGCTCGTGGGTGTTGGCGGTGGGGATCACAGGACGACTCGCGAACGCGTCACGTCGGAAGCTTCGCGGACAGCAAAGACTTCAACCCCGGTCCCGCTAAGTCAGGCGTTGTCCCCGGACCGCCGTCTAGCGGTGGCTCATAGCGTCAGCTAGTGAGGGCGATCCGTACTGAGGGCCGTGTTACTAAGTTGCGATAGCGTGGCGCTGTGCCTACCAGCTCAGTACTTTGAACGCTCCGCGTATAGGCAATCGGACTCCGGGGCAGGTTCACCGACGAGGCAAACGTTATCCCGGTGTTCCGCGAGCCTTTCGTAACAAACTGCTACAGACTCGAGTTCCTCTCTGGATTTGATGTACCTGAGCGTCGGAATGACCTTGCGCAGAGCACGTGCTATCTCACGGTAGCATGTGCTCAAATAATCGGCTGCAGCCGGATCACAGTGAGACATCGGGGTGGCCTCTCTGTTCGCTACCTTCGGAGAGAGCACAAATTGTAAGAGCCTGGCAATTTTCAGCCGTCGGCGTAAATGAACGTGTCTTGTAGGCTTTCTCCGGCAAGGGTCTCGACGAGGCTTGGCGCGTCGATGCCCGCGGTCAGCCGGCATGCAATTGAGCGCGTGCGTTGAGCGCTTTGATCGTCTACAGCCGGGTTTCCACGCTCCGAGCGAGCAGAAACGAAAACGCCGCCCGAAGGCGGCGCTCTGGCGGACGTATCAGCGGGGACTGCGGTTGTCGGCGACCTACCCCGCCGCCGTCCAAGACCTGTCGAGCCAGACCGACGGACGCCCATTACTTTGGCTTCTTTTGGTGAGCGTCGTTGTACTTGTCCCCCTCGATCAATTCGCTTTGCGCCTTCTTAAGGTACTCAATCGCGCTCTCAGCGTGCCCGCCGAATTCAATTCCTTTGTTTGCCTGCTGTGCATCCTGAACATGCCGGATCGACTGCTCGGCCAAGTCAAACGCTTGTTTGAGATTTGGATGGCTAATGCTGTAACTATAAGCGACAGTTGATAAGAGAATTGCCAGCGAACTGGCAAGGATAATCTTCTGCATAACAATTCCCCTCGAGACTGCCTATAAGCTAACCAGTAAACGCAACTGCGTGCTACCGCTAATACAAGGAGGGCGCTGCTCCCGCCACGCTAACGGGTATCTGCGGTGATATTACCGTCGTTTGACTCACTCGTAGCACGAGTTAGTCCCACGTTGCGAACACTGTTCGCCCGCCATGTGAGCGACAAGCACCACACTGTACAGCCAACGCTACTCGTTGCACGGGATACCGCCTTTGGTGAATGCGCAGCGGCGGACCAGATTCCTCCCTGCGCTCCAAGCCTTTCCCCGACCGCGGGGACACAGCCAACGGCGAATTACCGCTCAGCTCATGTTTGCGGGTCGCAGCCAAGCGATTCCCTTCCCCATCAAATCATGATTCACAAGCCAAGCGGGCAAGCACGCGGTGCCCCATCGTCCAGGCGGACCTAATCGAACACGTCGGGGGCTCGGCGCACTTGTGTAGCAGACGGGAGTTTGCACTCTTCCCTCTCGTCGTTCTGTTCCCAAGCTCGTAGCCCCCATGCATCGGGAATCCCCTAAGACCTTGATATAGACCAAGTCTGCGCTCATATAGAGCGTAAGCGACATGCGGGCGCCGGACTTTGCGCTGATGCGCCGTTGCGCTGGGACCGTTAGCATATTTCCCTCTGCCGGCGATACGCTCGCGCGCGGTCCCAGGCAGACAAGCCTGGAGAGCAATGAACACTGAGCGACGGTACGGGTGGATGTGGTTGCGAGCGCTCGAGCTCGCCGATGAAGCGGAGCGCCTGCAGCGGCGATTCCTGCGCTACATCGGACCGGGAGCGGATGCCGCTCAGTGGGAGCCGCCGGTTGATATCCACGAAACGACGGACGGATTGATCCTGCTGTTTGCGCTGCCGGGTGTGGCTCCTGAAGACATCGAGGTCCGACTCGAGCGCACCGCGCTGCTGGTGACCGCGCTGCGCCGGCTGAAACTTGCCGAGCGCGGGGCCCTCATTCGGCGGCTTGAGATTCCGCACGGTCGCTTTGTGCGGGAGATCGCGCTGTCCGGCCCTGCCTTGAGAATTGCCGAGACACAATTCCTCAACGGTTGTCTGGAAGTGCGCCTGGTGCGGGCGGAAGGAACCGAATAGCCATGGCCGAAGCGAGCGACGCAGGTTCCAAGCCGCGCATTGAGCTGCCCCCCTTGCCGGCGGATGCCATCCCCATCGTGCCGATCCGAAACGTCGCCCTCTTCCCGGGCGTGGTCATGCCGATCACTCTCGGACGCGAACTGAGCATCGCCGCGGCGCAGGAGGCGGTGCGCGCAGGGCACAAGATCGCGCTGCTCGCCCAGCGCGACGCGAGCACCGAGAAACCCGGTGCTGCGGATCTCTATCAGATCGGCGTGCTCGCGACCGTCATTCGTTACGTGACCACCCCTGAGGGTGCGCATCACCTTGTGTGTCAGGGCGAAAGCCGCTTCCGCGTGGTGGAGATGGTGCGCGAGACTCCCTTCCTCGCGGCGCGCATCGAGCAGATCCCGGAGCCGACCAACACGAGCCCGGAGATCGAAGCGCGCGCGGCATTCCTGAAGGAGCGCGCCA
>Ga0306926_10005372_pt1 | contig 13626 bp, 10 predicted proteins | sample flu12Cox44000178_FD_203759 | JGI IMG/M metagenome (GOLD analysis project Ga0306926, IMG submission 203759) | Lab enrichment of tropical soil microbial communities from Luquillo Experimental Forest, Puerto Rico - flux8day.12C.oxic.44.000.178 (v2)... | ecosystem: Environmental > Terrestrial >... | reverse complement strand
GCCACCCTTTCCTTGGCCGAGGTGCCGCGGCCGGCAGGCCCACCGCGTAGGCGCGAACCGGCTCGGCGATATTCTTGACGCGATGGACACCAAGCGGGCGGTAATCGAGATCGAGCTTGTTCCTGACCTGGTCAAATACGGTCTGCGAGATGCACACCGTGCCGGGCTGAGCCAGCGCCTCGAGCCGGGCGGCGATATTGACGCCATCACCGAAAATATCGTCGCCATCGATAATGACATCGCCGAGATTGATGCCAATCCGCAATTCGAGCCGGCGCTCGGGCGGAAGCGGGTCGTTGACGGCGCGCGAGGCCCGCTGCATCTCGACGGCGCAATTCAGCGCGTCGACGACGCTCGAAAAATCCGCCAGCACGCTGTCGCCGGCGGTTCCGACGATCCGTCCGCCGTGCGCCGTGATCAACGGGTCGACGGCGCGGCGCAGTTTGCCGAGGGCTTGATGAGTACCCGTCTCGTCTTCGCCCATCAGCCGGCTAAAACCGGCTACATCGGCGTGCAGAATGGCGGCGAGCTTCCGCTTCCGAGAAGGAGCTTCTCCCGGAGAGCCAGGCGGGTTATCGAGCAGGGTGCGCATCCTGGATGCGTTTGACCTCGCCGCAGACCGCGAGCACTATACTCAACTTCGAGCTTCGATCACGATCGCCGTTCGCTAAAAGAGGAACGTTATGTGTCTATCGCGACTGAAATTGTCCGCAGCTTTGGCCGGATTGTCGCTCGCAACGATCCTTTCGACCAGTGCCCGTAGCGAAGAACCCAAGCTGTCGATCAGCGGCTATGATCCGGTGGCTTATTTCACCGACGGCAAACCCGTCCAGGGCAAGGCCGAAATCGAGCATTTGTGGCACAAATTGCGCTGGCGCTTTGCCAGCGAGGCCCACCGCGATTTGTTCACCAAAGATCCGGACCATTACGCTCCGCAATACGACGGATATTGCGCAATGGGAGTGTCAAACGACGATGCCGCCCACAAGGACACGGTCGATCCCGAGGCTTGGGCTATCGTCGACGGCAAGCTCTATCTGGTGCACAACCAATACTGGTTGGGGGTGTGGCAGGAACACTCGGATGAATACATCAAGCGAGCCAATGCCAGCTGGCAAGCCCTTGCGGACCGGGCAGAACCTGCCATCGTAGGCCCTCCCTGCCCTGCGTCCCCGCAGACGACCAAGGTAGCGCTACGTGATGGCGGACATTGGGTCGTTGTCGGCGGACAAGTCGCCCGCGACGGGGCCGGCAATATCGTCGGCAAGGGTGATCTGCAGCGGCAGATCGAGCAGGTCGGCAAGGACGTCGGCGCGTGCCTCGAAGCGGGAGGCGCAGCTGTCAAGGACATCGTCTTTACGGTCAGCTACGTAAAACAGCCCGCAGAGTTCGACAAATACGCCGATTTGCGCCGGCGCTATTTCGGGCCGCCCACGCCGGATAGCACGGTCGTCCCGATGCCGCGATCAGCCGATCCCGATCTGCTGGTGCAGGTCGAGGCCTTTGCCAAGACACAATAGCTTAGCGAAGAAAGTACAGCGCGGGATCTTACCCGCGCACTAGATCTCTCCCTCCTGCTTCAGCATGCGGACGGTGTTGCGCAACGCCTTCACCGTATCCTCAAGTTCGGCTTCACCGTGCGTCGCCGAGATGACGCCGCCGGGGCTGCCGCTGAAATCGACCCCGCCCGTCATCATCGCGAGGCGGAATTTGTGGACGAGCCCGGCTTGGCGTTTGTCGAAGAAAGCCTCTGGCGGCACCGCGTGCGGGTCGAAGCGGGTCGGGACGATGGCGCTGCGATCGGGGTTGGTGAAAATGTGGAAATTCGAAAACATGCCGTAGGCCGCCCACGGCACGTGCTCTTCCTCGAATACCTCGTTGATCCGCTGGCGCATCGTGTCGGCGTAGCGATTGGCGTGGACGCAGGCGTCGGTCGTGCCGACGACCTCCAGCGCCGCGACGCCTGCCGCGGCCGAGAGCGGGTTGGCGTTGAACGTCCCCTGATGCGTGATCTTTTCGCGGTCGGCTGCCTTGGCGACCTTGAAATCCAGCAGATCCAGGATGTCCTTGCGGCCCGCAATCGCGCCGCCCGGCAACCCGCCGGCGAGGATCTTCGCCAATGTCGTCAAATCGGGCCGGATCCCGTATTGGCCTTGCGCGCCGCCCGGGGAAACGCGGAAGCCGGTAACGACCTCGTCGAAAATCAGCACGACACCGTGCTGCCTGGTCAACTCGCGCAATTCGGTCAAAAATTTCGGGTCGATCGGCAATTGCGCGCCGTGCGCGCCTGTCGGCTCGAGAATTGCGGCAGCGACATCGTCGTTTTCGGCAAGCAAGCGGGCGAGGCCCTCGGCGTCGTTCTGCTCCGCCAACAGCAGGCCGCCGGCCACCCCCGACAGCACGCCAGGGGTCGGGCTGCCGTCGAAATGGCTCGCGTAGCCCGAGGTCATATGGTCGTGCCAGCCGTGGAAATGGTGCTTGAAGCGGATCAGCTTCGACTTGCCGGTAAAGGCGCGCGCCAGCCGCAGCGCCATCAACGTTGCCTCGGTGCCCGAGGAGGTGAAGCGCACGCGCTCGGCGGAGGGAACGAGCTTCATTATCCACTCGGCCCAAGCGATCTCTGTTTCGTGCGAGGCGCCGAAATGGGTCCCTCGTTCCATCTGTTGCTTGACCGCTTCGGCGACCTTCGGATGGCCATGCCCGAGCAAAAGCGCGCCGTGGCCGCCGAAATAGTCGACATAGCAATTGCCGTCGACATCCCATTTGCGCGGACCTTGCGCCCGAGTGATGTAGAGGCCGTAAGGCTCGATATAACGCGAATCGTGGGTGACGCCGCTGGGAAACAGCCGGCTGGCCTTCTCGGAGGCGGCTGCGGAGCCCGGGGTCGCGGCGCGATAGGCGGAAATGATCGGCGAATTTGTCGTTAGGGTGTCGGGCATATCCGGCGCTCCTCGATCGGCAAGAGGTGTCGGAAATGTTTTATGCCCTTCGCCCGTCAGGGCCAAGAGAAAGGCGGCTCAATGGGAAAGGCCGGCCAACGAGAAAGGCCGCCTCAAGAGGCGGCCTTTCCCTTAAACCGGTAACCGGCGGCCATCGCGGCCGCGAGCCGTCGCCCTCAGGCGAGGATCTCCAGACGAGTGGGGATCCTGGTCACGGCAGCGGATGACCGCGGTTTAGGGCTAGACACAGGATCACCTCCTTTCTGTTGTTCCGACGAAGAGCGCCACCCTAAGCAAAACACCGCCGCGCCACAAGCGATGTTATTCTCAATTGCAGCGTTCGCGGCGTGTGGTTGCCGCGGTAAACTGTGCGAAAGGCGAAGGGTTCTACCGAAAGGAGTGACAATGCGCCGCAGCGAAGAGCGGATTCTGACGACACATACGGGGAGCCTGCCGCGCCCGCCCGAGCTCACCCGTCTCTATGTGCGCCGGGCGCGGGGCGAATCAGTCGACACAGCCGAACTCGAAAGGCTCGGCCGGGAGGCGTTGCGCTCGGTGCTGCACAAGCAGCGCGGCGCCGAGATCGACATCGGCAATAACGGCGAGCAGCAGCGGGAGGGTTTCTTCCTGCACATCCGGCACCGCATGACCGGCTTTGGCGGTTCGTGGCAGCGCCGGACACGCGCCGACGCGCTGCGCTACCCGGCATTCAGGCAGATGATGGAGCAGCAACTCACCACAAGGGAAGCGGTCAGCAACATGGGGCCACCCAAGGCGATCGGCGAGATCCGCTATCTCGGCACCGCGGCGATCGACGCCGAATGCGCCGATTTCCGGGCGGCCCTCGATGAGACCGGTGCGCATTTCGTAGAGCCGTTCGTGACCGCACCGTCGCCCGGGATCATCGCCGGAGCGATGAAAAACGAGCATTACGACACCGAGGAAGCTTATCTCGACGCGCTGGGAGCTGCGCTCAAACCCGAATACGAGACGATTGTCAAAAACGGCTTTCTGTTGCAGCTGGATTGCCCCGACTTGGCGCTCGAGCGCCATCTCTCATACCAGGACCGGCCACTCGGCGATTTCCTGGGCTTTGTCGAAAGGGTCGTCGCGACGATCAACAAAGCGCTCGAAAACATCCCGCGCGACCGCGTTCGGCTCCATGTCTGCTGGGGGAATTACGAAGGGCCGCACGATTGTGACGTGCCGCTCGCGGACATCCTGCCGGTGATCCGGCAAGCCAATGTCGGCGCATTCTTTTTCCCGTTTGCCAATCCGCGGCACGCCCATGAGTACCGCGTGTTCGAAAAATTGCCGCTTGCCGACGACCAGATCATCATCGCCGGGGTCATCGACAGCCTGACCAATTTCGTCGAGCACCCCGAAGCCGTCGCCGACCGGCTGGAACGCGTCGCCGCGGCGGTCGGCGACCCGAATCGCGTGATCGCCGGTACCGATTGCGGCTTCGACACATCGGCGGGAATGGGCCGCGTCGCCGAGGACGTCGTCTGGGCCAAGCTCAAATCATTGGCCGAAGGCGCGCGACTCGCATCACAAAGGTTGAGTATGGGGTGATGTTCACACGCCTTTTTATATGAAGAAGAGACAACAAGATCGAACGAACGGGAGGAGCTCATGATGCCATCTCAGACGGAGCCTTTCATAGAGGCACGCGATCTCCTGCTGCGCCTGCATGACGATTACGATGCGGCGGTGCGGGAATTCCGCTGGCCGGTGATGGACCGTTTCAACTGGGCGCTCGATTATTTCGACCACCTGCCCGCGGATGGTCTGGCGCTCTGGTGCATTGGCGAAGCGGAAGAGAAGCTGACTTTTGGCCAGCTGCGAGCCCGTTCCAACCAGGTCGCCAATCATCTGCGTGCATTGGGCGTGGGGCGTGGCGATCGAGTCATGCTGTTGCTGCCCAATGTGCGGCAATTGTGGGAGGCGATGCTGGCGCTGATCAAGCTAGGCGCCGTCTTCAGTCCGTCGCCGACGCTCCTGACTGAGACCGAAATCAGCGACCGGTTCGCGCGCGGACGGATGCGTCATGCGATCGTCGGCTCTTTGCTCGCCGGGCGATTGGCGAATATTCCGGGAGGCTTTACTCGAATTGCCATCGGCGGCGCACCCGGTTGGCACCGCTTCGAAGATGCCTACGACGCGCCGACGACGTTCGTCCCCGATGGCGAGACGCTCGCGAACGACCCGTTGGTCCTCTATTTCACTTCCGGCACGACGGCAAAGCCGAAACTCGTTCTGCACACCCATCAGAGCTACCCGGTCGGACTGTTGACCGCGATGTACGCGTATGGGCTGCAACCGAATGATCTTTGCTTCGGCATCGCGCCGCCTGGTTGGGCGGCGCATGTATATGGCCTTTTTGCAGTCTGGAGCACGCCGGCCGCAATCGTAGCGCTGGCCCAGCCGCGTTTCGAGGCAAGGCGCGTGCTGGGGATACTGCGGCGCTGTGAGGTGACCGTGTTTGGCGGCCCGCCGACCGTTTGGCGCACGCTGATTCAACAGGATCTGGGTGCCCGTCCGGCGCAGCTGCGCGAGGTAATCTCAGGTGGCGAGCCGCTCAATCCCGAAGTGATCGAACATGTCGGGCGCGCCTGGTGTCTCGTCTTGCGTGACATCTACGGGCAGACCGAGACGGCGTTGACGGTGGGCAATCCGCCGGCCCAAGCGATCGTACCGGGTTCGATGGGTCGTCCGATGCCCGGTTATGCCGTGAGGCTCCTCGACGAGAAAGAAGAGGAGGCCCCGGAGGGCGAGATCGCGGTGGCGCTCGAGCCGCGGCCGCTCGGGTTACTCCAGGGATACCAGCAGGAGGACGGCTCGATCCTTCCGGTCGAGGGCCGGTATTACCGCACCGGCGACTTGGCTCGGTCCGATTCCGAGGGGCGCCTCACCTTCATCGGCCGCGCCGACGACGTGTTCAAATCCTCCGATTATCGCCTCAGCCCGTTCGAGATCGAGAGCGCGCTGATCGAGCACGAGGCCGTCGCGGAGGTCGCGGTAGTGCCGTCACCCGACCCGCAACGCCTGGTCGTGCCGAAGGCCTTCATCACGCTGGCCGCGGGGCATTCGCCGGATCGTGCGACGGCACTCGATATTTTTGCGCGAACGCGCGAGCGACTGGCGCCGTATAAGCGTGTCCGGCGCATCGAGTTCTGCGAACTGCCTAAGACCATCTCAGGCAAGATCCGGCGGGCCGAACTGCGCCAACAGGAAGCGGCGCGACACTACGACAGCGTCCGTGGCCCCGCCGAGTTCTGGGAAACGGATTTTCTCGAACTGTCCGGCCGCCGGCGCGCGGCCAACGTCGCATGACCTACGCACTGCACGGGCGTGTCGCATTGGTGACCGGTGCGGGCGGCGGCATTGGACGCGCAATTGCGCAGCGTCTAGCGCTGGAGGGGATGGCGGTGGCCGTGCTCGATCGCGACGGCGCCGCCGCACAGACGGTCGCGGCGGAGGTCGGCGGCGTCGCCGTGACCGCCGATGTCACGTCGGAGACGGAGATGAGCGGTGCAGTCGATACTGTGCTCGACCGACTCGGGCGGATCGACGTTCTCGTCAACAATGCCGGCGTAGCTTGGATGGGGCCGGCCCTCGACATGCCGCTCGAAGCGCTGCAAGCAATGCTACGGGTCAATATCGAAGGGGTGTTCATTGCGAGCCGCGCTGTCCTGCCGCACATGATGGCGCGGGGTTCGGGGTCGATCGTCAACCTCGCCTCGTGGGCGGGCAAGACCGGTAATGCGTACTTCGCCGGCTACAGCGCCAGCAAATTCGCGGTGGTCGGTCTCACCCAGGCCTTAGCGCGCGAGATGGCACCGCACGGTGTCCGGGTCAATGCGATCTGTCCGGGGATCGTCGTGGACACCGCAATGCGGGCATCCATAGAGACGCAGCAGCGGCATTACGGTCTGCCGGAAACCTCAGAGCGGGAGAAGTCGATCCCGATGGGGCGCGTCTCCGTGCCGGATGACGTGGCGCGCATCGCCGCCTTCCTCGCCTCTGACGAATCCTCGTATATGACCGGCGAATCGATCAACCTTTCCGGCGGCCTCTTGATGGATTGAGGAGCACCAGCGATGACCGCATTCAGGCGCTGGGCTCGGCACCGCGGGGTGGGCGGCCGTGGACATGGACGTGCCGGCCGCCCGCCTCTTCAAGAATGCGCGTAGCAGTGAGCTCGCGCGGCGCATCCTCGCACCGCACCCATAACAGCGCCGCTCCGGCATGCAGCGCCGCCTCAAAATCCTCAGCGTGCCGCGGCGCGGTGTAGTCGTCGATCATCTCCTTTAGCGCCGCGCCGCCGAGGCCGGCGCCGACCAGCGCCGCAATACCGGCGGCAATCGGTCCGCCTGATAAGAGGATGATGCCGGCGACGGTTAAGGGAGCGACGTATTTGATTTCGTCGGCAAGACCGGCTGGCAGCAGTCTGGGCTCGCGGGCCGCCGGCTCGCCCGCGGCGGCCAGCGAATCGTGCGATGCCAATACCGAAAGATCGGCCGTGTCGAACCCGGCGGCGAGCAGGTCCGCGACGGCGCGGCGAAAATGCTCGCGGTCGGGAAACGAAGCGACCGCCTCGCGTATGACCGGGAAAGACGGTGAGCTCTCGGCCATGCCGATCCTCTCTTTCGTGCTCGGGCGCTCTCCTATGCTACCGTCAAACATCCGCAAGCGTCGTCCCCTCGCCGATGAATGAAATTTCCCCGCCGACACCCTCGCCGGTGATGGCCCAATACCTCCAGATCAAGGAGGCGAACTCCGGCTGCCTCTTGTTCTTTCGCATGGGCGATTTCTTTGAGCTGTTCTTTGACGATGCAGTCGCGGCGGCGCAGGCGCTCGACATCGCGCTGACCAAGCGCGGACGCCACGACGGTGCCGACATTCCAATGTGCGGCGTGCCGGTGCACACGGCCGAAGCCTATCTCGCGCGGCTGATCCGCGCCGGGTTCAAGGTCGCGATCTGCGACCAGGTCGAAGACCCGGCGGAGGCAAAACGGCGCGGCGCCAGGATGTTGCGGCGTGCCGTCACCCGGGTCGTCACCGCGGGCACTCTCACCGAGGAGGGTCTACTCGACGCGCGCCGCCACAATTACCTCGCGGGCATAGCCGAGGCAGGGGGCGCAATGGGGCTTGCCTGGCTCGACCTCTCGACCGGTGCCTTCGCACTGACGGCGACCAGCGAGCCGGCCCTTGCCGGCGACCTCGCGCGCCTCATGCCGGGCGAGATCCTATTGCCGGAGCGGCTGCTGACCCGCCCGGCGCTCTTCGAGCTGCTGGCCGAATGGAAGCCCTCGCTGACGCCGCTGCCCAATCCGCGCTTCGAGAGCGAGGTCGCGCGTCGCCGCCTCCAGGAATTCTACGGGGTCGCCGCGCTTGACGGCTTTGGCAATTTCGGGCGGGCCGAACTCGCCGCCGCAGGCGCCCTCGTCGACTATGTCGGCCTGACGCAGCAAGGAAAGACGGTTCATCTCGACCTGCCGCGGCAGATTGCGACAGGCTCGGTCATGCAGATCGATGCGGCGACGCGGCGCAATCTCGAATTGATGACCAGCCTTGCCGGGGAGCGCAAGGGCAGTCTGGTCGCGACGATCGACCGGACCGTCAGTGCCGCCGGGGCGCGGCTTCTGGCCGAGCATCTGGCGGCGCCGCTGACCGAGCCTCCGGCGATTGCGGCACGGCTCGATGCGGTCGCGTTCTTTGTCGACCGCCCTGAGCTGCGGGCCTCGTTGCGCGAGCGGCTGAGGCGCTGCCCGGACATCGAGCGGGCCTTGACCCGCCTCGGTCTCGGCCGCGGCGGTCCGCGCGATCTCGCGGCATTGTCCCAGTCGCTCGGGGAGACCGCCACGTTGCGGGACACGCTGCCGGAGCCGGGGCTCGTGCCGTTGCCCGAACGGCTCGCCGCAGCGCAGCGCGGGCTCGGTGAGCACGGGGTTCTCGTCGAGCGCCTCAGCCGTGCGCTCGCCGCCGAGTTGCCGCTCTTCGCGCCCGACGGCGGGTTTATTGCCGCGGGATATTCGGACGAACTCGACGAATGGAAAGGACTGCGGGACGAGAGCCGGCGGCTGATTGCGGCATTGCAGGCGCGCTACGCCGGCGAGACCGCGATCGGCGCGCTCAAGATACGCCACAACAACGTCATTGGTTATTACATCGAGGTGTCGGCCAACCATGCCGGCAAGCTCGGACCGGAATTCATCCACCGCCAGACGATGGCGGGGGCGCAGCGCTACACGACTGCTGAATTGGCCGACCTCGAAACCAAGATCGCCAGCGCCGCCGAACGGGCCTTGGCATTGGAGTTGCGGCTCTACGAGGACCTCGTCGCCGAGGTAATGGCTCGCCGTGCCGAGATTGCCGCGGCCGCCATGGCGCTCGCGACACTCGACGTCGCAGCCGCCCTCGCCGAGCTTGCGGCAGAGGCAGAATGGGTGCGGCCTCTCGTCGAGGAGAGTATCGCCTTCGAAATTCAGGGCGGGCGGCATCCCACCGTCGAGGCGGCCCTCGCCGGGGAGGGCAGGGGAGGGGGGTTTGTCGCCAACGACTGCACCTTGCCCGACGACCGGATCTGGCTCGTTACGGGACCCAACATGGCCGGCAAGAGCACGTTTTTGCGGCAGAACGCGCTGATCGCGATCCTCGCGCAGATGGGCTCGTATGTGCCGGCCCGCGCGGCCCGGATCGGCGTTGTCGACCGCCTCTTCAGCCGGGTCGGCGCCGCCGACGATTTGGCGCGCGGCCGCTCGACCTTTATGGTCGAGATGGTCGAGACCGCGGCGATCCTCAACCAGGCGGGTCCGCGCTCCTTTGTCATCCTCGACGAGATTGGCCGCGGCACGGCGACCTTTGACGGCCTGTCGATCGCCTGGGCCGCGCTCGAACATCTGCACGAGGTCAACCGCTGCCGCACTCTCTTCGCGACGCATTACCACGAACTGACCGCGCTCGCCGCCAAACTCCCGGCGCTTGCCTGCCATACGATGCGGGTCAAGGAGTGGAAGGGCGATGTCGTCTTTCTGCACGAGGTCGGCCCCGGCACCGCCGACCGCTCCTACGGGATCCATGTTGGCAAGCTCGCGGGCTTGCCGAAGAGCGTGACCGCACGCGCCGAGGAAGTCCTTGCGACGCTCGAAAAGGGCGAGCAGGGCGGCGCCCTCGCGCGCCTCGCCGATGACCTGCCATTGTTCAGCGCCGCGCGCCGCCGCGCCGAGCCGCCACCCTCTGAATCTGCCGTCGAGGTATTGCTGCGCGATACCCGCCCCGACGAACTCACCCCACGCGAGGCGCTCGAGCTCGTCTATCGTTTGAAGGGCTTAGGGGCAGAATAGACTGAGAAATTTAACAGCAGCCTCGCGCCGGATAGACTACGGTCACGTCTCGGACATCGTTTTTGGAGGTGCGCTGATGGGTAAGCTCGACGGGAAAGTCGCGTTGATAACCGGGTCCGGCCGCAATATCGGACGCGCGACGACGTTGAAGCTCGCGCGCGAGGGCGCCCACATCGTCGTCAACGCCCGCGCCAACCAGTCCGAGGCCGATGCCGTTGCGCGTGAAGTGCGCGACCTCGGGGTCAAATCGCTCGCGATACTCGCCGATGTTGCCAAAAAGAACGAGGTCGACGCACTAGCGGCGCGGGCGTTGGACGAGTTCGGCCGTATTGACATCCTGATCAACAACGCCGCGATCCGGCCGCACAAGCCGTTTACCGAGGTGACGGTGCAGGACTGGGAGCGTGTCAGGGGTGTCGTCCTCGACGGCGCGTTCTATCTGACGCAGGCGGTCATCCCTTCGATGGTCAAGAACGGGTATGGCCGCATCCTGTTCTTCACCGGCGATGGCGCCTTTAACGGCGGCAGCGGTCGCGCGCATGTATCGGCGGCCAAGATGGGGCTGGTCGGCATGGCGCGCGCACTAGCCTCGGAATTCGCCGCGCACAACATTCGCGCCAATGTGGTGTCCCCCGGCAGCATCGATACCAGGCGGGACAACCCCGAATGGTATCAGGGCCGCGTGCCGAATGCGGCCGGCATCCCGCTCGGTCGGCAGGGGCATGTCGACGAGATCGCTGCCGCTTGCCTCTTCCTCGTCAGCGACGATGGTGGCTTCATCACCGGCCAGACGATCCACGTCAACGGCGGCGCCCACTATTACTGACGACTATCTCATCATCTTCGTGGCCCTTGGCGCGGCGGTCGGGGGCTTCGTTCAGGGCCTGTCCGGCTTCGCCTTTGGCCTCACCGCGATGGCGATATGGGCCTGGTCCATTGAGCCCGTTCCGGCCGGCCCGCTGGTCGCGTTTGGCACGTTGTTCGGGCAGCTCCTCTCGATCGGCACCGTACGTCGCGGGTTGGACGCGGGGCTGATCTGGCCGTTCGTTGCCGGCGGAATCCTCGGTGTGCCGCTCGGCGTCGCGCTGCTCCCCCACCTCGATCCGCTTATGTTCAAGCTGGGGGTCGGGGTTCTGCTGCTCCTTTGGTGCCCGGCGATGCTGGTGTCCCGCGAGATACCCCGCATCACCGGCGGCGGACGCCTCGCGGACGGGCTCGTGGGCTGGATCGGCGGGATTATGTGCGGTATCGCCGGGTTGAACGGCCCCGCTCCCACGCTGTGGACGACGCTGCGGGGCTGGGAACGGGATCGCCAGCGGGCCGTGTTTCAGACCTTCAGCCTTGTGACACAAGCGCTGACGATAACCGCCTATCTCGCCACAGGCATCATCCGAGCCGGCAGCGCGTGGCTGTTCGCGGTGGTCGTCCCAGCGATGCTGGCGCCCACCTTGATCGGTGCCCGGCTCTACCGCAGCTTCACCGACACCGGCTTCCGGCGCGTCGTCCTCGGCTTGCTCGGTCTATCCGGTGCGATCCTCGTCGCCACCTCCGTTCCGGCCTTACTCTAGGAAAAAGGCGAAACAGTCTTGAGTGCGATGCGCGTTCTTTTCACCGCGGTGGAGATCGCCGCCCGGGTCGACGCGCTCGCCATGGAGATCGCGGGCAGGATTCCCGCCGATTTCGTCATGGTCGGGTTGCTCAAGAGTGCCGCGGTGTTTGTCGCCGATCTCGCCCGCGCGCTGGACCGCGCCGGTGCCCGTCCCGAGATCGAATTCATAAGGCTGAGTAGCTATGGTCTCGCCAAAGAGAGCAGCGGCGCAGTGCAGCTTCTCGGCGAAATCCCCGCCAGCATTGCCGGGCGGCCGGTGCTGCTCGTCGACGACATCGTCGATACCGGCCGATCTATCGCCTATGCCGCCACCCGATTGCGCGAGCGGGGGATCGGTAATCTTTGGACATGCGCGCTGCTCGATAAGCCGCAGCGGCGAGAGATCGAGGTCGCGATCGATTTCATCGGGTTCTCGATCGGCAACGTGTTCGTGGCCGGCTACGGCACGGACTACGCCGGGAAATACCGCCATCTGCCCTATATCGGCGTCGTGGAGTAATTTATATTCATCGTTGACGAAAACCGGTCGAAACCTCGGGGCTCGGTCAATGCGTCCAATTTGGCTACCCATCGTCGCGTGTGGTGTTTCATTTTGTGGTGTCGCGTTCCCTACGGCGCGGTGGTTGCTCAAAACGATGGGTTCATATTCAGCGGCGACAAAGCCGAGAGCGCTCAGGACTCGAGGCAGTTCATTGTCGCAGGAGAGAAACTGGCGATTTCTCAACTGAAAAAGCGATTTCCATCTTATACTGTCACCCCAGAGGAAGCTGACTGCGGTGGTACGTGCGCGTCGATAAAAGGCAAAAACGGTACGCTTATCTATGTCAGCTACGGAGGCGATAGCAGTTTCAGCTTCTATAATATCTCCTCAGATGCGCGGAGCTCACGAGACATCTTGGGGAACGCTGTCGGCACCTCGTTGCAAAAAGCTATCGGTGCAAATATTGCCAAATGTGATTTGGGTGAGTCGATGACCTGCCCCTCTGCTCAAATAAAAGGGCTCTCCTATATCGCCGTCGGGTGCACATGGAAGGGCGTGACAATTCCAGCGTGCGCCAAGGTTGGCGGCTTCGAAATAAGTCGGTAGGCGCGGGTGCCGACAAGACCCGCCTCGCGAAGGCGCGGCTGAAGCGGCCTGAGCACCAATTCGCCGGCGAGGTGGTCGCGCGCAACAAGCTTCTGGTGTCTCGATCCCAGCGACACCTTGACGATGTACTGGTGTCGCGTCAGAACGAGTGGTCGCGCCGCTCATCTAACACTCGCCATCCATTTATCCGGCCTGCCACCTTCGGAAACCCTCTTGCCGAGCGGCGCCGACCCTTCTCGGCGAAATCGGCGGATATGAGCTTCGGCTATAGACGGCGCGGGCTTATACAGCATTTCAGATAAATTTTTTTATCGTGACGCAGAATGGACATCACTCGGCACGTTTCTGGGACGTACCGGCTGTTATGGTGCATCCACTTTAATAGATTTATTAAGGGCTGTTATGAAGACTTCTCCCGTAAAGCGCACGCCAGAGCCACAACAACCGAAATCCTCGCCAATCCCTCTCGAATCTATTGAAGACACCGCCTGGGAGCTTTGGCTCCTCGTCGAACTTCTTGCGCCAGTGCGGCGCAGGTTACCAAATACCGCTTCGCAGAAGCTCGTCGATTACATCAAAGACCGATTGATCGCCAATAGCGTCGTCTTAGCGAAGTGGAAGAAGGCACGTCCGGAATTTTTC
>Ga0306926_10005368_pt1 | contig 13627 bp, 12 predicted proteins | sample flu12Cox44000178_FD_203759 | JGI IMG/M metagenome (GOLD analysis project Ga0306926, IMG submission 203759) | Lab enrichment of tropical soil microbial communities from Luquillo Experimental Forest, Puerto Rico - flux8day.12C.oxic.44.000.178 (v2)... | ecosystem: Environmental > Terrestrial >... | reverse complement strand
TTGGCGTTCATCCGGGAGGGGTCCACCCCGAGGCGGGTGAGCTCCGCCATCACGTTGTCGGCGCGCTGCTGGGAGAGCTGCAAATTCGCCGCTGGATCGCCAGTGTTGTCCGTATAGCCACCGATGCGGATCTTGACCTGCGGGTATGCCTTGAGGATGTCGGCAATGTTGGTGAGCTGCTCCTGCGAGGCCGGTTGCAGCGTCGCTCTGCCCGTGTCGAACAGCAGCCGATCGAAGTCGAACCAGGTACTGTCGCTGACTGGTGCGGAGCTGTCGTTCAGATATGACACGAGCCGCGCTTCAACGCCGCGCGAAGGCACGTTCAGCTCGCTGCCATCAGGGAGTCTCACCTTCATCATATCGCCCAACGCCGCCCAGGCCGCTTGCGCGGTATTGCCCGCGGTCGTCGCCGCGGAGCTCACGGCGTTGGCGGCCGTGCTGGCCGCCTCGTTCGTAGCCACCACCGCGCTCCGCACCGGCTCTCGTGGCGTCATCAACGCACGGATCGCGATCAAGCCGAGCAGCAGCGCGCCCGCGATCGCAAGCGGCACGAGCCACCTCGGCGTGGTGGTGCGGGCCACCACCACAGGCGCCGCAAAGGCCGCTCGGGCTGGTGCGGGGCTCACCCCGCCCACGGCCGCAGGGAGCAGGTTGGCGGGGAGGTAGCTCTGCAGATGGGGCGACTCGGCCCGCAGCGCGTTGGCGAGCGAGCTCGTCGTGAGGGAGCCAGCGCTGTGCAACTTTGCGAAATAGCCGAGCACCAGCGGTGCGGCCATTTTCAACAGGCCGAGACCCGATCCGGAACTTAAGCCCGCGTATTGTGTGAGCGCGTTCGCCACCTGGCCCTGCTGCGTACCGAAGACCATGGGAAGGAACTTATTGATCAGTTCTCCCACGGTGCCCGTCGGACCGCTCGAGGCGATCGCAGGCAGGCTCGACAAGATGTTCTGACCCATTCCACCGCCGAGTAGACCAGTGACCTGGCCGAGAAACCCGCCATCGCCTGCTTTGTCGGCCAGGCCGCTCAGGGTTGCCGCTGTCGCGGCGCCCAAGCCGCTTTGCACCCCGGCGGTCGACTCACCGAGCCGGGACGCCAAGGCCTGTTTCATATCTGGTGTGACCATCCCTAGAATCGATTCCAACATCGAGTTAGCCATATGCGTCTCCCGCATCCCTATAGGTTCATTGACGCTCAACCGACTGAAATTCCGAGCCGAGTGCTTTCGCTCCGCCTGCTCGCCGCCCGCCCGCCATTGATACTTCGGCTGTGATCGTGGACTTCACGCCTCGAGTTCAGATACCCAACTTGCACGTGTGAGTAAACTCCGCACGGAGTTACGAGAGCGCCCGTGATCCGCGAGCGGCGCACGGGTCAGGGCGCTGGAGTTGCACGAGTCGCTCTGCACCGAAGCCGGTAGGCCTGGTGCAGCACATCTATATCCCCGCTCAGGTGCGACGCCGGATCAGCTGGTGGTAGATGAAAAGGAGTATGACTGCCCCGACCACCGCTACCAACAGGCTATACAAATTGAGCCCGGTCACTCGTGACATCCCGAACAAGCTGAACAGCCATCCTCCCAACTCGGCGCCCACTACACCCAGGACGATGTCCAGCCACAATCCTTCGCCAGTCTTGTTGATGATCTTGCTGGCGATGAAACCGGCAATGAGACCGAGAACAAGCCACGCAATGATTGACATGTCGCTCTCCCACTACCCCTACCCGGGGCGCATTCAATCCCCCCCGCCGCCAACATGCAAGCGCGAGCGCGAAGCCTGCGTTGCCGAGGATGGTACGGTCGATGCCTGGAGCCTGGGCGTGAACGAGGCTATGCGCACTCGAGCACCAGCCTGGACCAGGCAGCGCGATCACGGCCTTGGCTACTGACGTGACGTTTCGCTGCGACTCCGCGGTGCGCCTGACCGTTCGGTAGTACCAACACGGTGCCGGGCGCAGTCAGCTTGCTTTCGTCGAACTCAAAGGCCGCAAATGACTTCTATTCCACCTGTTCCGCACGGATGACGCGAAAGCGGTCTTCGTCTGGCCGATGAGCCCGTCATTGACCGGCTCCCTCGGTCTCCGTAATGTTAGTTCGATCGGGATCGTCCGGCCGGGATCACCGACCTGTTAGGTGAGGAATCTATGCTTCATTCCCCTGCGCGCGCGCTCAGGCTCTCCAGTGCCTGCGGCACTTGCGTTGCCGTCGCCGTCTGTGCCGTGTACATCACCAAGTCCGCGGCGCAGAACACCAACGAAGGGCAACCCGCGGCTGCCACGGCTGCCAGCTCCGGCAACGCCTCGCCGATCTACGGGGTCACGCTGCCGGAGGGCTACCGCGATTGGAAGCTGATCTCCGTGGGTCGCTTGAAAACTGACAAGATCAACCAGTTGCGCGCCCAGCTCGGTAACGACATCGCAATCAAGGCTCTCAAGCAGGGGACACTTCCCTTCCCGGATGGTGCCATCATTGCTGCGTTGCACTGGACTTACGTTCCGTCGGAGGAGAACGACAAAGTCCTGGTCACTGCCTTCCCCGGCGCCGAGTCCTTCGTTCCCGGGTCGGCCGTGAACGTTCAGATCATGATCAAGGACTCAAGAAAGTACGCAGCGACCGGCGGCTGGGGATTCGCTGACTTCAAGAACGGAAAACCGGGCGACCGTGCGTTGCATGAGACCTGCTTCTCCTGCCACGAGCCGGCCAAAAGTCACGACTTCGTGTTCGCACACTACGCGCCTACGCCCTGAGCTCGGACTGCGAGCCCGGGCACGCCGCGGTAAGAGTCCGCGACCACCCACGCACCGGCCGTCAGTGCGCAGGAGACGAGCGTCTCGCTCCATTGGGAGGCGTCTTTGGAGCCTGCCGCCACGACGGGCACCCAGACCAACAGCGTGAACATCCCCATCTGCAACGCCGAGAGCGCGGCAGCCAGCCGCGCATAAACTCTGACGACCACCGCCAGCCCCGCCGCGATGTAAGTACCGCCCGTGAAGTACACCCAGGCCTCGTGCCATGGCAGCCAGCCGGGCACCAGCGCCGCGGTCTGCTTCACATAGGCGAGGTGGGCGACGCCGAAGGGGATCAAGGCGAGGCCATAGAGCATTGTCGCGATTCGCACGCCGCGTTCTCCCGTGGCGAACCCGAAGCGTCGCCTGTCCCACTCCGCGGCGAACCAGGTATACAACACCCAGGCGCCTGCCTGCACCACCGTGGTCTCACCGCAGCCCTCCCACGAAACCGCCACGCCGGGCGCGCGCAAGATCACGGGCACCCGGAACAGCAGCCACCAAAAGAGGAGGCCAGCGAGCAGCACGCGGGCAGCGGGAGCCGCTGTGCGCTGCCAAAGCAGGCCTGCGCCAGAGGCGAGCGAGATGCCGGCGCTGAGATAGATCAGCGCCTCGCGTGCCGGGACCCCCTTGGGTACCGGCTTCCATACTGGGGCGAAATTGCCCGTGATCAGGCCCACGATCCCGAGGACGATCATGGTCACCGCGAACACCCCATGACCCACGCGTGCGATGCGCATTGCGCAGTGCTCCGCAGGGTGATCTGCTCAGGCCCGCGCCGCTCTGCTTTTTTTCACGGAGAAGAACAGTTGCCGGTGCTCGCCGGCACGCACGATGGTCGCCGATCGAAGCGCAACCAGTATGTAGAGGACGTTGAGAGCCGCGAGTGTCGTGGAAATGTAGCGCGTGCGTCGCGCTGCGGCCACGACGTCCTTGGCCGTCACGTTGCGCGTTCCGCCCATACGCCGCTGCACATAGTCCACAGCGTCCGTGTCGATCACGTTGAAGTAGCCGGAGCCGCGCCGCGCCTTGGAGAGCGCAAAAGAGAGCACGAAGAAATAGCCTTGGGCCTCGAACACATGGTAGGTCTGACGGACCGCCTTCACGCGTCCGCGGTAGTTGAGTCCGCGCTGCAGTGTTCGGATATTCATGGCACCCCCCTCGTTTTTTTGGGCGTCGATTGTTCCCAGAATGCAATGTTAGTCGTTGCCGGCCGGAGCGAGCGGCCCGTAACCGACGTGCTGCGGCAGCTTATCGTCCGTCCGGAACCAGGGAATACGGCTCTCGATGAAAATATGCAGGCTCGGTGGAAACGCGGCGGGATCGTCGAGTGAGGCCGTATTGACGCTCACCTGGGTAGAGCCCTCCTGCCGGAAGACCATATAGCTTCCACAGTCCGCACAGAACTGCCGCCGAACCTTCGGCGAGGACGAGTACGTGGCGGGCGATCCCGCCGTCCAGGAAAAACTGGTCGCCGGAAATGTCGTCCAGGCAACAACCGGTGCCCCGGTATTGCGCTGGCACATGCGGCAGTGGCAGTAACCGCTCTCAGTGGCGTGAGCGTCGGCGACCCGGAACCTGACTTTTCCACACAAGCATCCGCCTTCGTAAGTGGTCATGCGTTACCCCTCCGTCCGCGGCTTTGCGACAGCCATCCTCACGTCCCAGATGATGTTGCATGGCCGCCGAGAGTCGCACAAGTCACAACGCGGAGCCCCAACAGGGCATCACAGGTTCGTGGGTTGGCAAATGTCATGGCGGCGGGCTTCATTGAATGGAGCTTGCCCAGCGCGCCGCTACCCGCGAACGCACTGCGGGGCCGCCGGCCGATCGGGAGTCCCGGGCGTTCTGAACTTGTGCAGCACCTGGCACGCCCGCCTGACTGAAGCTGAGCCAGTGCAGCACCGTTCAGGGCGTCGCGCAGTGGTCTTCCCTGCAGACTTCACCGGCGGCGGGCCCGGTGCACTCTGCTCCGGCCTGTCGGGGACTTGAAACAACGGCGGTGGCGCTCATATCTGGCCCAAGTGCCCGCAACCGCCAAGTCTGTAACGTCTGCTCTGATGCGCCGCGTTGGCGGGGCTATTAGCATACCTCCCGCTGTGCGGCGCGGGTCCGCGAGCGTCCGAGCTGAATGTGGCGACGGTGCGCGATGAATACTGAGCGACGCTACGGGTGGATGTGGCTGCGAGCGGTCGAGCTCGCCGATGAAGCCGAGCGGCTGCAGCGGCGGTTCCTGCGCTACATCGGGCCTGGGACGGATGCCGTGTACTGGGAGCCGCCGGTGGACATCCACGAGACGGCAGACGGACTCATCCTGTTTTTTGCGCTGCCGGGCGTCGCTGCCGAGGACATCGAAGTTCGACTCGAGCATACCGCTCTCACGGTGAGTGCGCTGCGCCGCGTGCGACTTGCTGAGCGCGGTGCGCTGATTCGACGGCTGGAGATCCCTCACGGTCGCTTCGTGCGCGAGATCGCCCTGTCAGGACCCGCGCTGAGAATAGCCGACTCGCACTATGCGAATGGCTGCCTGGAGGTGCGTCTGGTGCAGGCGAAGGAGCGCGAGTAGCCATGGCCGAAACGAAAGACACGAGTTCGACGCCGCGGATCGAGTTGCCGCCGTTGCCTGCGGATGCGATACCCATCGTGCCCATCCGCAACGTGTCACTCTTCCCCGGTGTGGTCATGCCGATCACTGTCGGCCGCGAGCTGAGCATCGCCGCGGCGCAGGAGGCGGTGCGCGGCGGGCACAAGATTGCGCTGCTCGCGCAGCGCGATCCGAGCGTAGAGAAGCCCGGCGCTGCGGATCTCTACGAGATTGGAGTGTTGGCGACCGTCATCCGCTACGTGACCACGCCTGAGGGTGCGCATCACCTGGTGTGCCAGGGGGAAAATCGCTTTCGCATGCTCGAGATGCTGCGCGAGACACCTTTCCTCGCCGCGCGCGTCGAAAAGATCTCCGAGCCGACCGATACGAGCCCCGAGATCGAGGCACGCGCGGAGTTCTTGAAGCAGCGCGCGACCGAGGCCCTGGCACTGCTGCCCCAGGCTCCTCCGGAGCTCGCACGGATGATCTCCGGCATCGACTCTGCGGCACACCTCGCCGATCTCATCGTCAGCTTCATGGATGTTAAATCGTCTGAGAAGCAGGAGATCCTGGAAACACTCGATCTCAAGTCGCGGCTGGACAAGGTCATCAAGCTCCTGGCCCACCGGGTCGAGGTGCTCAAGATCACCAAAGACATCAGCGAGCAGACCCAGGCAGCGCTCGGTGAGCGCCAGCGCGAGGCGGTGCTGCGCGAGCAGCTGCGCCAGCTGCAAAAAGAGCTGGGAGAGGGCGAATCCGGCGCCGATGAGCTGGCCGAACTCGACGTCCAGATCGCCGCGGCGGGTATGCCGCCGCCCGTCGAGGAGCATGCTCGCAAGGAGCTGCAGCGGCTGAGGCACATGCAGGAAGCGAGCCCCGAGTACGGCATGGTGCGCAACTACCTCGACTGGATGGTCGCGCTTCCATGGGGCAAGGTCGATCCGGAGGACATCGACATCGAGCGTGCCCGCAGGGTGCTCGATGAGGATCACTATGGCCTCGATAAGGTGAAGCGGCGCATCCTCGAGTATCTTGCGGTGCGCAAGCTGAATCCGCAGGGACGTAGCGCCATCCTCTGTTTCGTCGGTCCCCCGGGTGTTGGCAAGACTTCCCTCGGGCAGAGCATCGCGCGCGCGCTGGGGTTGAAGTTCGTACGCGTGAGTCTCGGCGGCGTGCACGACGAGGCGGAGATCCGCGGCCACCGGCGCACGTACATCGGTGCGCTGCCCGGCAACATCGTCCAGGGACTGCGCAAAGCCGGGACGCGCAATCCGGTGTTCATGCTCGATGAGATCGACAAGGTCTCGGCGAGCTTTCACGGCGACCCGAGTTCGGCCCTGCTCGAGGTGCTGGATCCGGAGCAGAACACTACCTTCCGCGACAACTACATCGCACAACCCTTTGACTTGAGCCGCGTGCTGTTCATCGCCACGGCCAACGTGCTCGACACGATCGCGGGTCCGTTGCGGGATCGCATGGAGATCATCGAGCTCAACGGATACACCGAGGAAGAGAAGCTCCAGATCGCCAAGCGCTACCTCGTCCAGCGCCAGCTGAAGGCGAACGGCCTCGAAGCTGCGCAGGTAACCATCACCGATGCAGCGCTGGCGCGCGTGATAAGGGAGTACACCCGCGAAGCCGGGGTCCGTAGTCTCGAGCGTCAGATCGGCGCCTTGCTGCGCAACGCCGCCGTGCAGATTGCCGAGGGCAAGACCACCCGTGTGCCCTTCGACGCACCCGATATCGACGCGGTGCTCGGCGCTTCACGCTTCGAGAGCGAGATCGCCAGCCGCACGAGCGTGCCCGGGGTAGCAACGGGGCTCGCCTGGACTCCGGTCGGCGGCGACATTCTTTTCATCGAATCGGCACGGCTGCCCGGGCATGGCAAGCTCATCCTCACCGGGCAACTCGGCGATGTCATGAAGGAAAGTGCGCAGGCGGCCTTGAGTCTCGTCAAGGCGCAGGCCGAGGAGCTCGGCATCGACCCCAAGGTCTTCGACCGGAGCGACATTCACGTACACGTGCCGGCGGGCGCTATCCCCAAGGACGGCCCCAGCGCCGGGGTAGCAATGTACGTGTCCATCGCCTCGCTGCTGAAGCGCGAATCCGTTCGCCCGGATGTTGCCATGACCGGAGAGATCAGCCTGCGGGGTCTGGTACTGCCGGTGGGCGGCATCAAGGAAAAGACCATCGCCGCAGCGCGCGCCGGCATCAAGCGGGTCATTCTTCCGGCCCGCAATCGGCGCGATCTCGAGGACATTCCGCAGAGTACGCGCGCAGCCCTGCAGTTCGTCTGGGTGGAGCGCGTCAGTGAGGCGCTGGCGGTCGCGCTCGGTGACGCAGCACCCGAGGCGCCGGAAGTCGAGCCTGCCGAATCCGCGACGCGCGAACCCCTCGCCCGCAAAGAACGTTCCCGGCGGCAGCCGACCTCGGGTCCCCTCCCCTAGCCTCCGATCCCGGCTGGGCCGCGGGAGCGCAGTGCGGTGCGGCGTTACCCGCACGACTATCTCTCCGGTGGGTAGGGTGGCCCGTGCATCCAACCGTTATGGGATCTGGTCTCCACCGGCAAGCTTCGCCCCGGTAAAGGCGCACTGCGGAATCGGTCTGGTCCACACTGGTCGCTTCGAGACACCGTCCTCATTGTAAACTGCCACGCCCCTGACCGCGTTCTGGAATCGCATCGGCCCGGCAAATGATGAGTAAACCATGGGTTATCTGACGAGAACCGCAAGACTTCTGGGTGTGCGCGGGGCGTTCGAGCCTACCGGCTTGGTTTGGAGCCGCGGCTTGGCGCTCATGTGCGAGCACCACGGTGGGCGTGCCTTCGTGCGCGAGCAGCGCGGCGGTGCCGGGCAGCCGCCATTGCCCTTTGACCCGCATGGCTACGGGGGGGTGCGCGAGGGGGATCTGGTCTGGGTGAGGTTGACCGCCTTGCCGCAGTTTCTCGAGGAAGTCCTGCCGCGCATCCGGGCACGATTCGCGTTGCTCACCGGCGATGAGGATTGGTCGATGCCATCGCACTTCCCCCGTGCCCGCGAAATCCTCGACAACGACCACGTGGTGTGTTGGTTCAGCCAGAATCTCGATGGCAGCGATACCAGTGGCAAGATGTTCCCTCTTCCCATCGGCATCGATTTCCACACCATCAGCCACCGGCGCAAGTGGGGGCATCCGCGCGCTACCCCCCGGGAGCAGGAGCAGGAGCTGCAGAGCCTGCGCCGGACGATGCCAGCCAATGGCGAACGGCTGCTGCGTGTGCACGCGGATTTTCACTTCAACAAGCATGAAGGCGGGGGTAGTGGCGAGAAGCGGACAGCCGTGGAAGCCGTGCTGCGCAGGAATCCCAGTGTTGATTTCCTGCCGCAAAAGCTGCCGCGGCTGCAGCTGTGGCGCGAGAAAACGCGCTATGCCTTCGTCGTCAGCCCAGGCGGCGGCGGTCTCGACTGTCACCGGACCTGGGAGTCTCTTGCCCTCGATAACATCGTCATCGTCAGGCGCTCGCCCCTCGATTCACTCTACCAGGGCCTGCCGGTGGTCATCGTGGATCGATGGGAAGAGATCACCGACAGCAATCTGCGGCGCTGGCACGCACAACACGCCGGCAGCTTTGCCGGGCGCGAGACGCAAGCGCGCCTCAGTAATCAGTACTGGATCGACCGGGCGCGCGCCGTGCTCGCCGAGCGCTTGGCGCACACGCCCGCGATGCCGAGCCTGGCAGGTCGGCGCCGCGACAAGACTCCATCGAAGGTCGTGCCCGTGGCCAGCGGCTGATCAGGACGCTCCGACCGCGCCTACACTACGGTGCGCCGCGCGAAGCCGAGTTTACCGCGTGCCACCACGGTCTCCCCGACCGTGACGCTGCCTTCGACGAGCGTGATGTCGCCCGCCATCTTGAGGATCTGCACGGCAATCTCCATCCGGTCCCCGGGCATGACGGGCGCCAGGAATCGCATGTCATTGATGGACCCCAGCATGAGGAACTCCCCGGGCCGCAGGCCGAGTGAGGTCGTCCGCGAGAACAATATCGAGGCGGATTGCCCGAAGGCCTCGACGATCAGTGTGCCAGGCATGATGGCGTGCTCCGGGAAGTGCCCGAGGAACTGAATCTCGTTCCCGGTGACGTTCTTCAGCGTCAGAATGCGCTGCTCGGGCACGAGCTCGAGCACCGCGTCCACCATGATCATGGGAAAGCGCTGCTTGAGGAGCGTGCGCACCTCGGCGAAGTTCATGAGCGGCGTACGACTGTTGGAATGCATGACCCACCCCTGACGCGTCTTCAGCGCGCCTGCAGCAGCATCGCGGTCGCGCGCGGCAGGAACCGCGCCTGTGAGGCGGTGGCACTGCCGTCGGAAATCAGCCTCACGGCCCGCAGTCCCGCGTCCTCCGCCATCCTGAGCGGTTCGCTCTCGCGATGAAATTCGAACACGTGGTCCCGCTGCGCCGATTCGAGCGCGGTGCTGAAGAACACCAGACCTTGTGGCGCGATCTGTGCAGCGAGTGAGTCGAACAGCGGCTTGGGCGTTGGCAAGTGCTCTGCCAGCATGGCGGAGATGATGCCCTGGTAAGTCACCATCTGCCCGGCGCTCCCGCTGCGCAGCGCGTCCTGCACCGCGAAGCTCACCCGCCCGGCGTGCCCGGAAGCTTTCAGCAGCCGATTGGCCACGGCCACGGCCGGCGGACTGATGTCGAAGCCGGTCACGCGGATATCGGGGCGCTCCTCGGCCGCGAGGAGGCTGAGCACGCCATGTCCGGAGGCGAGCTCGAGCACCGTCGCGTTCGGCGGCAGGCGCCGCAGGAACTCGTCGCGAAACATCACGATGTGCCCGATCATCGACGGCCAGAAGGCATAGATGAGTATCGCCGCCCACATGTAGGGCACCATGTAGCCTTCATCCTCGTAGACACCCGAGACGATCTCCGGCATGGCTTCGGGGGTGTACTTGCCTGCCCGCTCGTAGATCTGTTGAGCCTGCGCCACGCCCAGGCAGTACCTCGCGTAGCCGACCGCTGCGTCATCGAACGCCTTCTCGCCATACGCGGCATCGGCCCAACGTGCCAGCGGGTCCAGAACCCAGGAGCACAACTGCTCGTTCGCGCGGAAGGTTGCCCGCGCACTCGGGGCAAACATCTTGGCGCGGCGCTCGATGGCGTTCAGGAAAGCTTCCGCGGTTTTCATGGGTTGAGGCGTCTGGTTGTGAGAGGCTCAATCGGCGTTGGCGGGCACATGGCGCACGAGCCTGACCATTGGCCTCACCAGGTCCGCCCCGTCCCAGGGCGAGCCGAAGACGTGCATGCGACCGAGCTTCACGATTCGGTCCACGCCATGCCGGCCCGCAGCCTGTATCAAGGCGGCCTCCTTGGCATCATCGCTGATGGCGAGCCCGAGTGTCTGCACCATGCCGTCGAAGCGCGCGATCGGCTCCCGCAGGTCATCGACCAGCAGCACGCTGAGGGTCCGCCCCTGGGTCGGTGAGGGAACCGCGGTGCCTGCGCCGAGCAGCAGCGTCCAGTCGGGTGTCGCCGGAAACAACGCCCGGTGGCCGCTGTCAGCGATGAGCCACGAGGCCCGCGCCAGGCAGATCGCCGAGGTCAAGGCTGGATGAATGCTCGTGCGCGGATGAAGTCGGTTCTCCGCCTCGAAGGCTTCGGCGAGCATCGCGCCGAACTCCGCGAGGTCGCCCGCCGCGCAGCGCTCGAGAAACAGAGTCTGGGGCGAAGAGCACGCCTGCTGATCGAATTGCCAGACATCTCGTGCCAGGCGCCGGCACCAGGTCTGCCGTTCCGCGCCCCCTGACCAGCTCGCGCCGTCCATCGCCGCGACCGAGAGCCGCGGGCCGAATACCGCCAGGCGTGCCCAGGGAGGAAATGGCAGCGCGCGAATCTGCGCGACGGCCTCGGCCCCGCCCCAGATCATCGCGCCATCGACCGCCGCAGCCATGGCACGCTGCAGATCAGCACGCTCATGCTCGAAGCTCGCGAGGCAGATACGGTCGAGGAGCGGACCGGCACCGGCGACCTCGCTCAACTTCCCGATGAGCGCTCGAGTCTGCACGATGAGTCCCGCTGGCACGCGCACCAGGCAGGCGTTGCCCCCGAGCAGCGCACAGGAGAGCGACAGCAACGGCTGGATCTCGATGTTGCCCGCCGGCCAGTGACCGACCACCCCGAGCGGGTACGCCCGCAATCGCGTGGTGCGCTCCTCGTGCCACTCGCCGTTGAGTCCCGCGACACCGAGCTCACGCACGACGATCGGCTCGAGCGTGCCGCGTCGCAGCCAGAGTCTGAGGAAGGCGACGCCTGGAATCGCATCGACCGTGGGTCCGCGCAGCGATTCGCCCCAGCGCTCGAGTATCCCGATCACCTGCGTGGGCGTGAGCTCCCGCTCGAGCGCCCACTCGCGCAAGCGCTGCGCGGCCGCGGTGAGGTCGCGGGCGGAATCGAACTGCTGCAGAAGATCAGGCATAAGCCGCTCAGGCTGCGACTGGGCGTTGCCGCGTCGTGTCGATGTTGCCACAGCCCCTGATCTCCGCCTGCGGCACGCGCTTCACGAAGCGGAAGCTGATACCCCGTCGTCCGCAGGCGCAACCGTCATAGCGGATGACCTCAGCAATGTCGTCGGTCAACACCAGGAATCCGGGGAAGCTGGTGGGCAAGACGCTGCACACCTGCACCAGTCCCTGCTGCCCCTCCTCCACCGGGCGCAGTGTCAGCGGATCGCGCACGATCACCGTCGCGAACGCCGGCACGTGCTTGTATCCGTACACGCAGTCCGGGTAGATGACGCCGACATTCTCGACCATGCCGTAGAAATCGAGCACCCGGTCAGCGCTACAGCCGAACACATCCGCGACCCCGGCCGCGAACGCCGCGCGCGTCACGGCCTGCTCCTGCAGCCGCTTCCAGCCACCGCTGTGCAGCACGCGAATGTTGGGCAGCTGCAGACGGATCCCGCGCTCGCGCAGCGGCTGCACGAAATGCTGCCAGATGACGTAGGTGAAGCCGTAGGCGAGCACCTCCACCGCGCCCCATTTGGCCGCGAAAGCAGCGAGCCGCGACTCATCGATGCGCGGCTCGCGCGCGCCGTTACCGCCCAGGCAACACACCATCTCGGTGGCGAAAGGTCGCAGCCCCTGAATCGCTGCCGCGCGGGCGCCGAGCTCCGCGCCTGCGGCGAGCGTCTCGGCCGTGTCGATGACCAGATACGGGCGGCGCCTTGATCCGATGAAGTCACTGGCGATCGCCACTACACCCTTGACCATGCGCCGGGACGTTGGCGCATCCAGAGCCACGCGGCTCGGTGTCTGGCCGGTGGTAGCACTCGATGCGAGAGTGTGAGTGATGTTTTCCGCCCCGGTCAGCGTCAGCGGCGGGCTCGCCTTGAAAGCACCCACCGGAAGATAGGGCAAATCGGCGAGGCTTGCGGCCGCACGGTAGTCAGTAGGCCACGCGTCGAGGTACTGGCACACGCGCTCATTGCGGTCGGCCGCATAGGTGAGTTCCATCTGCAGCAGCCTGAGCAGCCGTGCCTGGTGCTCGGCAGGCTCGAGTGAAAATGTGGGTGCGGTAAGCAGAGCGTCGATCTGCTTCTCGACCTCGGCGGCGAGGGCGCTCATGTGCTAGAGATCTCATCGGCGGGGTGCACACCGCCGGGCGCCCGCGCGCGAGTATCACTGCTGGTGAGGGCGGGGCGTGCCGGCTGCGGCAATTGCGAGCGCAAGAGCTTGCCGTGGGCATTGCGCGGTAGCTCCGCGAGGAGCGTGATGGACCCGCAGATCCATTCCGCCGGCAGGCGGCGTCGCACGGCCGCTTCTACAGCGTCAGCCTCGTCGGTGGGGACCACATACAGCGCCAACGCTTCGCCCGCCTCCGCATGGGGGACGGCGAGCGCCGCGCATTCCAGCACGCCAGGCACCGCCGCGACCGTTGCCTCGATTTCGGCAAAACCCACCCGGATGCCGCGCATCTTGATGAACTCCCCTGCGCGCCCGGTAATCCAGAGAAAGCCCTCAGAATCGCGCGCGGCGATGTCGCCCGTGGCCAGCCAGCCATCACGGAACTTGCGACGGGTCTCCTCCGGCTCATCCAGGTAACCGGCGCTGATCGATTTGCCGGCGACCCAGAGCTCACCGCTTTCACCCGCCGGCAGATCCTCCCCCTCCGCGCCCACGATCCGCACCGTGAGGTTATCGAGCGGCATACCGACACTGCCTGCCTTGTCTGTCAGGCGCTGTGGCGGCAGACACGAGATGCGCGCGGTC
>Ga0306926_10005364_pt1 | contig 13629 bp, 12 predicted proteins | sample flu12Cox44000178_FD_203759 | JGI IMG/M metagenome (GOLD analysis project Ga0306926, IMG submission 203759) | Lab enrichment of tropical soil microbial communities from Luquillo Experimental Forest, Puerto Rico - flux8day.12C.oxic.44.000.178 (v2)... | ecosystem: Environmental > Terrestrial >... | reverse complement strand
CTGTGACCGGCAATTCCCTAAGCGACGCGCTTTTGCTCCTCAAGCAGCAACTCGAGTCGACTTACGAGAACCTCCGCGGCAAGGCGTCGGGCAGAGAAGAAGAGCGACAATTAAAACGGTTGCGCGACTACATCCGCGATCATTAAGCAGAATCGATCTCGTCAAGGTAACCGACGACGCCGATATTCCGTCGTGAAGTTCGGCTCTCGGCTAGCAGGTGGGGCTAATCCGCGGCGAGCGCGACGCCTTAAATCCCGCGCCTCGTGTGCCCTTTGCAATCGCTTCAGCAAACAGGCGCTTAACCTAATTTCACCGAATCGTCGGGTGGACAAAAGGTTTAAGCGTCTGAAATTGTTATAGTCGGCTCCCGAAGATCGAAACTACACCGGAGTTGAAGGGGCGAGTGCGGCAGAAGTGATTTTGGGCGGTGGTTGGGCGGGCAGATAGGCTTGAGTTTGTTCAGCAGGAGCTTGAGCTCGGCCGTAACCAGCAGCAGGGAGCGCCTCTGTGGCCTAGCCGTGTCTCCTTGGCGACGCGGTTGAGGCTCTGGGCAAGGGCGTAGAGTTCGCGTCCCGCGCCAGCAGCTTGACATGGACGCCCAGTCGAGCCTCCTGTCAATGGCTCGTCCCCTTGTGGTTCACTCCCAGAAGCTCGGACCAGACAGATCCAGCTGCAGGTCCCGCCACAGCGACAGTGCTAGCCAGCACGCACCCCATTGCCGCGACCGGCTGAGCCGCAGCTCCGACCGCTTGACGCGGATGATCGATGCATCCGCCAGCAGCCCTTCGCAGCGGTCTTCAGGAAACAGCGACAACGTCCGCGGCCGCGTTTCGCCATCCCCCAAAACTGGGAGACCCGCGAAAAGACGACCGCGCCAGGTCGTTGAAGATGCGAGTGTCGAGCGCAACGCGGAGGACCGTGCCGGTACGGTCATCCTCAACCTCATTTGCATGGCGCAGTCTTTGCGAGCTCTTTGATCCGCCCTGATCGGCTGCAGTCGACGAAATATGGCGGTGAGTGCTCTTGGGCTAAGCCGCTTGCTCCAGAGATGGTGGCTATTGGGGGGAGCTCTAGATTCGATGCCCTCGATGTCGGCAGACTGTCCTGTTCGCGACTGGTAGCGCGTTATTCTTCGAGCCACACGTCGGCCAGGTCTTGGCCAAGGTAATGGCTCGGCGACATGTTCCAGCCCTTGAATTTTTCCCCGGTGACGACGATGCGATTCCACCATAGGAGCGGCACTGTATAGGCATCGTTTAAGGCGTGCCTCTCGAAATCGCGGACGATCTTGGCGCGCTGCAGCGGGTCGATGCTGAGCGCCTGACCGATATAAAGGGCGTCGAGAAAGCGGTCAGTCGAGCCCGAGTGGTTAATCGGTGACAGGTCATGCGAAACGTATCGCGCGAGCTGTATTGTCGGATCGTCGAAATAGTCGGCGGCCAGATCGGTCGCCGCGGCAAAGCGGCCGGTTTCGAGAGCCGTCTGCCAGTCCTTTGTGCTGAGTAGCTCCTGGGTAGCCCGAACACCGATCTCGCGCCACGCTGCTACGACGAATTCGCCGGCCGCGCCATAGGGGACCGGAACGTCTTTGCGGTTAGTTAGTGTGACCGCCAGGTTGGGTACTCCCGCTTCGGCGAGAAGCCGTCGTGCTTCCGCGCGCGAGGCGGCAATGTCGTGTGAGAAGCCGGGTAGCGTTACGAGTTCGGCCTCGGGCATGCTGGTCGCGGTGCCCGGCCGCATCAGACCGCCGACATATTTGAGGAAGGTGTTGTCGGCGAGCGTCTCTGCGCCGTGCCACCGGTCGATCGCGAGCGACAGCGCGCGCCGCACCCGAGCATCGTCGAACGGCGGGCGGGTGGCGTTGAAGACGAGAGCCAGATAGGTGATCCAGGGGCCTTCGCGTACTTCGAGACGGTCCCCCGCCGCCTTGACCATCTCGTCGCGTTCGGTCGGGGTGAAGCTGCGGAACTGGGCCATGATGCGACCGCTCTCCATTGCTTTCACTGCTGCGGAGCCGGCGATGAAATCCGCCCGATAGCCATCGAGATAAGGCTTCGCCGGGACGAAATACTTATCCCAGCGCCTGCCCGTCCAGTGGTCCCCTTTTACGTGCTCGACAAAGATGAACGGCCCGGTCCCGAGCACATGCGTTTTCGGGAACAGCGGATCCTCCTTGAGCCTGGCCGCACTGTAGATGCAGTTCCAGGGCGAGGCGAAGTTTGCCAGCATGGCCGCGTCGGGCCATTGCAGATGAAAGACGACAGTCATCGGATCGGGCGTCTCGATGTCGGTGATCGCGGCGTAGTCAGCCTGTCGCACCGACAGAACCCCTTGCGGCGGGTGGATTATGCGGTCGTAACTCGCTTTGACATCTGCTGAAGTGAGCCGCGACCCGTCGTGAAACATGACGTCGGCACGCAGATTGAAGGTGTACGTACGCCTGTCTGCTGAGACATTCCAGGATTTGGCTAGATCGCCCACGATTTGCGGATAGTTGGCGGCGTCGAATTTGAGCAAGGTAGAATAGTGCGGGATAACCGGATGGATGAAGACAAAGGAAAAATTGGCATGGCAGTCGTAATTGGGTGGCTCGGCATCGACCGCAAACGTCAGGATCCCTCCTCTCGTCGGGGAGGCTTCAGCTGCCGGGGCGCTCGGGGCGGCGAGCAAAGCGGCGACGCCGGTGAGGAGTGTGAGCCAACGGAGCCTGCGCATGCCGGCTGGCCGGCCAGTCGGCGCGGTGACGTGTTCATCCGTCATTGATATTTCCTTTAAAAAACTGATGGCGGGGTAGCCGACTACTGAGGCTGGCCAGCTTGCCAGTGCTGATACTGCTGGAAGATGTCGGTTTTCTCCTGTTGCGTCATCGGCGCGCCACCGATCGACTGTCGGCGCTCGTCGACGAAGCGCGCGAACATTGCCACCAAATCGTCGGGGTTGGGGGCCTTGGCCACCTGCAGGTTGCGCTGCAGCCACTGCTCGGCAGGCGGATAACGCCGCCAGCCGGTAAGCTCCGCCGCGAGATTGACCTCCTGCCATTTCGGATGATGGCCGGGCTCCAGCAACGAATGGAACCCGGTGAAGAACGCGTCAACGAAATTTGCGACATTGCGGTCGCGATCGGGAGCCGTTTGGAGATTGGCGACGACCAGCACCGCGCCCACCGCAACGGTATCGACCGGTTGATCCTGCGGTATGAGGCCCGGATAATCCGCTGCGGTCAGTCGAGTCGGCACATAAGCCGCAGCGACCGCCGGGTTGAACGGAAAGGCGAGGAAGTGGAGCCCGTTGTCCCGGCTGAGGCCACGAAAGAGCGGGACGGGCTTTCCCGACACGAAGGCGAGCGCCGCGATATCGCCGTGGCGCAGCTGCTTGAGGGCCACCTCCGGCGCGTCATTGGTCATACCGATCGTCAGCTTCAGGGCATTAAAGAGGTGGTTCGCCATAATCGCGGTGGCGCTGTCGCGCGAATCGACGTTGACCTTTCGGTTGGCTAGGTCCGCGATGCTTTTGATCTCCGGACGCGCCAACAGGTGAAGTTCCTCGTTGTAGAGCTTGGTGATGTAGGTGATAGACGTCTCGGTCCCTGCGAGAAGGTTTTGCTCCTTGGCGTAATCGAGGATGGCCGCGGGGACGATAGCGATGTCGATGCCGCGTAGAAGTCGGAGATCGACGAGGTTTGCGAGCGATCCGTTACCGAGCACCGGGACCACACGCCGTGTCGCCCCGTCGTTGACGATGTTTGCGAGATCCTCGGCGATGCGTACTGAGGTGCCCGCGGAGCCTCCCGTCTCGAGCTCGACGACCCCTCGATTGACGACCATAGCCTCTGGCGAGGATGCCGTGGATCGCGCAGCAGCTCCGGCCGGCATTGCGAGCGTTGCAGCAACGCCTAGAACGACGATAATTCCTGTTCCGATTGTCGGACGAAGCATTGCAATCACCGTAGTTATTTGGCTTCCAGGCTCTTAATCAGGACGTCGGCGTCGGCGGCGCCGAGGTCGCGGGCACGGCGGTACCAGGACATCGCGGTGCCTGAGTCACCGCGCACGCCGGTCAGATGGGCCTGATCGAGGAAGACTGGGTCAAAGGTCTCCCCTAGCCTGAGCGCGGCCTGCCCGTCTCCGGCATCGGCGGCGCGCTCGTAAAGGAGGCGTGCGGCGGCGAGATCGCCTTTGCCGAAAAGTGCATCGCCGCGGGCCACGAGCGCCGCGGTCTCCGGGCCGGATAGCAGAGGTCCGGGCGGTGATGCAGGTGGAACAGATGACACGACGCTCGTGGGTGCCTCCGGCATCTGCGCAGCGGGCGCCGCCGCGGTAGATTTACTAGATGGTGCAGCCTCAGCCGGTGGCGCTGCCAGGCTCGCCTCGCGCGCCGGCGCACCAATCGGCGGTGTTTCGCCTGGCTTATTTGCCGGTCCAGCGGAAGAAGGCGTCGCAGAGGTCGATGTGGTTTCTGAGGTCCCCACGGCTGGGGGAGGCGCAACCACGCCGGCAAGGGGCGCGGCTTCTCTTCCGTTCGTCAATGTGCCCGGGATCGCCGCTGACTTTACCGGCGCGGCTGCACGGGGACTGGTGATGTGGTCGGCGTCTGGGGCTGTGAGTAAGAAAAGTGCGATACCTGCAGCCGCCACAATCGCCGTTGCCGCAAGACCGAGCAATAGACCCGGTGAACGACGCACGGTCTCGCCACGGCGGCCTGACTTCGAAGCCCTCCCGGTCCGCATTGGACTGGGCGACGGTTGCTGTTTTGGCACATCAGGATCAGTAGGCGAGTCGTCGCCAGCCGTGTCGGGTGTCGTTTCGCGGTCCGGTCGCAACTTGACGACGTTCGCATCGGCGTGCACAGGGGTAATCATTAATGCATGTCCGGCCCAGGCCCGCTCGAAATCTTCGCGTGACACAAAGAACACGACGCCATCGTGATGTGGATCCCAGACGCTGACCTCCTCGGCTCCGGAGCGTCCGCCTCCTGTGACCACGACGACATCGGCATCATTGCGCACAACGAGAAGCGGCTGGGCGGACGCGGTAGTCTTCAGCCCTTGCCAATCAAGCTGAATCCACTGGGCCTGGAGCCCGTACTCGGCGGCAAACTTGACAAGGCGTGAGAGACTAACGGTCTCATTAGCGAGATCAATGCTCCCACGGGCGGCCTCGATCCGCGCAGCACCGCCGTTTTGCGCGCTGAGTCGGGCCAGGCACGAGATGGCTGTGTCACAGGAGGCGGCGGGTTCTCGCAAGGGTTCCGTCGAAAGCTCGATAGGCTCGGCCATTCGCAAGACGCGATTCACTTCGATTTGAGATGTTACTTAATTAATTTATCTGCAGCATGCAGTGATCGAAGTGTGCGACAACAACGCTAAGCTTTTCCTAAGAATGAGGCCGCTTCATTCATTTGTTGGCCAGGGGCGGCTCTTGTGTTAGCCAGGTACGGTTCTTGCGCATAGCGCGACTCCGTACATCTGCTTGTCAATCGGCCCGGATGCCCCGCGAAGTATGTGAGCTAGAACCCGGGAGACCAGCCATCGCAGGCGCTGCCGTTGCGAGCCGTTCCGAATTACCCGACTGCGCGGAGAAAGCGGTTAACCCCGTCGCCGCCACGCAGGCGAGCGAGCGCGCGCTGGCTCGCTAGATAATTCAGATGGGCAAGCGCCTCGCCCAACGCGAACGCCATCTGATGCCGGTCGAGCGGCCGCCGGAACAGCACCGGAAGCAGCTGCATCGCGCTCTGAGGGTATTCGCACGCCGCAATGATCTCTGCGCAACGTGCCCTGTGATGTGCCGCGAGATCGTCGATCCGCCTGTGCAGGCCAAAGAAGGGAAGATTGTGCGACGGCAGGACGAGCGTCTCCGACGGAACTGCGCCGCGCAACCTGTCGAGTGAGTGCAGAAAGCGCGACAGTGGGTCGCTGTCGGGCTCGTGAGCCTGGACGCTGACATTGGGCGATATCTTGGGCAGGACCTGGTCGCCCGCGATCAGTACGCGGGTTTCGGCGCAGTAAAGGCAGGCCAGCTCGGGCGAATGGCCTTCACCGACGATCACCTGCCATTCTCGCCCGCCAATCTCGACGACTAGACCGTCGGCCAGCCGCTCAAAGCTCGCGGGCACGGAAGGGACACCGCGACGATAGCCGTGGTGATGCTCGGCGAAAAGCTCGCTGGCCGCGTCGTCGAGCCCGGCCCGACGGGCAAAGCCGCGTCGGAGCTCGGCGGAATCGTCCCCGCTTCGGGTCATCAATCGAGCGTACAGCCATTCCTTTTCGGTGGTCCATAACGAGGCCTGCCAGCGCTGGGCGAGCCAGCCGGCGAGCCCGATATGGTCTGGGTGGTGATGCGTCGCAATGATCCGTGTGACTGGCAATCCGCCAAGCCGTTGAGCGAAGATTCGCTCCCATCGCGCTGTCGTCTCCGTCATCGCGTACCCGGCATCGACAATCGTCCAACCGGGTCCGTCCTCGAGCAGCCACAGATTGATATGGTCGAGCGCGAAGGGGAGCGGCATGCGTAGCCATTCGATCCCCGGAGCGATCCTGAGCGTCTCCCCGGCGCCAGGGGGCGTCGCAACCGGAAAGTGCAAAGGCGTCGTCAAACTTCCGTCCATAATAAGTTCTTCTTTCTGTTTCGCGAATTGACCGAAAGGGTAGGACGGTGCATTAGTGCTCGGCAAGGATGATGCCCGCCGGTCAGGATTGCTCCGCCGGCGGGCGATTTGTGAGAGAGCCGAGGATTGCATAATGCGCGATTTTAATATTCCAGGCCGGTCGGCAATGGTTGCGTCGAACGGGATGGCCGCGACCTCGGCGCCGCGCGCCACCCTGACCGCAGTTGACGTGCTGCGCGCGGGAGGCAATGCGGTCGATGCGGCAATCGCCGCGGTCGCCGTGCAGTGCGTTGTCGAACCGCAAAGCACCGGCATCGGTGGCGACTGCTTTGTCATGTATTCGAAGGGCGGCGCATTGCCCGTTGCGCTGAACGGCTCGGGCCGCGCGCCGGGCAAGGCCAGGCTCGAGTGGTTTCTCGATCGCGGTATGACGCAAATCGAGGTGCCTACGCCGCACGCGGTCACGATCCCCGGCGCGGTCGACGCCTGGTGCACCCTCAACCGTGAATACGGTACGCGGCCGCTTGCCGAATTGCTCGAGCCTGCCGCCAAGGCGGCTGAGGACGGATATCACGTAACCCCGCGCGTGGCATGGGACTGGCACCGCCTCCAGGGAAAGCTGCGTGACCCCGTCACCGCCAAGCTGTTTCTGCCCGGCGGCCGACCGCCTGCAGTGGGCGACAAAATGCGCAACCCGCCGCTCGCCGCCACCTTGCGCCGGATCGGCAAGGAGGGGCGCGAAGCGTTCTACGACGGACCGGTGATGCGCGACATCGTCGGCCGACTCAAGTCTTTAGGTGGGCTGCACGAGCCCGAGGACTTCTCGGCGCAGCGCTCGAACTGGGTTACACCGATCTCGACTAAGTATCGCGGCTATGACGTCTACGAATGCCCGCCGAACGGACAAGGAATGGCGGCGCTAATGATACTGCGCATCCTCGACGGTTACGATCTGACCGGTGATAGCTTTGGCGAGGCCGATCGGCTGCACTTGATTGCCGAAGCGAACAAGGCGGCCTATTGGGTGCGCGACAATTTCATCTGCGACCCCGAGCATGTGCCGGTCGATGTTGAGGAATTCCTGTCGGAGGCCCGCGCCGAGCGAGCACGCCGCCGCATCCGGCTCGACCGCGCGCTGCGAGGGCCGACCTGGAAGGACGCCGAACACGAGGATACGGTGTATCTCTGCGTTGTGGACCGCGACGGCAATGCCTGCTCGTTTATCAATTCGCTGTTCTCGGGCTTCGGCACCGGCATACTCGCGCCGGAGAGCGGGGTGTTGTTGCAGAACCGCGGTACCGGCTTCGTGCTGACCCCCGACCACCCGAACGCAATCGCACCGCGGAAGCGGCCCTTCCACACGATCATCCCGGCGATGCTGGTCAAGGACGGCCGCGCGGTGATGCCGTTTGGGGTGATGGGCGGGCACTACCAGGCCGTCGGTCACGCGACCTTCCTGCACCGTCTGCTTGACCGTGGCATGGATCCGCAGCAGGCCGCCGAGGCGCCGCGCGTCTTTGCCCATCCGCGCGGCGTGCTCGAGGTCGAGCGCGGTAACTCCGAGTCGGTCGTCCAGGATCTGATCCGGCGCGGTCACCCGGTCGAGATGCAGGAGGTTCCGCTCGGCGGCTGCCAGGCAATCTGGATCGACTGGCAGCGCGGCGTTCTGATTGGCGGTTCCGAACCACGTAAGGACGGCCTGGCCCTCGGCTATTGACGGAGGGTGCGGCCGAAATCGGTTTCAATTGTCACGAGGGCGTGACTCGGCTCACTCACCTCTACCAACGCGATCCGCTACGCGTGTTGTTTCCGATGCCGGCGGCTGGTGACCCGACCCTCGCCGTACTTCTCACCACTTCGGGAGGGCTCGTCGCCGGCGACCGGCTCGATATCGGTGTTCACCTCGCAACGGGCGCGGCGGCTCATGTCACGGCGTCGGCGGCGGAAAAGGTTTACCGTTCGCTCGGCCTGACCACGACAATCCGCCAGTCACTTTCGGTGGGAGCCGGTGCGACACTCGAATTCCTGCCGCTCGAGACCATCCTATTCGACGGTGCGCGTCTCTACCGCGAAACGGTCGTCGAACTCGGCCCGGGTGCTGCGTTTCTCGGCGGCGACATCCTGGTCTTCGGCCGCCGGGCACGCGGCGAGCGCTTTACGCGCGGATTTCTGCGCGAGGTCTGGCAGGTGCGGCGAGAGGGAAAGTTGGTTTGGGGCGACGCCTTGCATCTCGAAGACGACGTCGCCGGGATCATTGACGATCCTGCTTGCTTGGATGGGGCAGCAGCCTCTGCGACCATGATCCTCGCCCCTGCCGGGCGAGAGGCGCGTGGTTTTCTCGACAGCGCTCGCGAAATTCAGTCAGTCGGCGCCGCAGGTGAGCTACGCGCCGGGGTCACAGCGATCGCCGGTCTGGTCGTAGCCCGGTGGCTCGCGGCGGACGCCGCCGCGTTGCGCCGGGCCTACGCCGATCTCGCCTGTCATTTACGGCAAGTCGCGATGGGTTTGCCGCCATTGCTGCCGCGACTGTGGCATGTCTAGTGGTGTAACAATAAGTCGGATGTTAGCTGCGGGCTTGGAGCGCAAGCCATATTCCAACCGACAGCGGCCATTCGTTGCGCGCACGAAAAATGGGCAGGGCTTTGAACATCGCATGGCCGGAGGAGTTTCGCACGGAAGGGTCAGCGCGGGATGTCCATCATGTTCCAGTTGAGGTTAGCGATGATCCAGACCGAGCCAACGATGACAAGAAAGACGATAAACACGCCGAAAGCGAGGGCGATGACATTATTCGTGTGATCGGGCCCGGTGCCGATATGCAGAAAGAAGACGAGGTGAACGCCGATCTGCGCGAAGGCGAGCACAATAAGCCCAACCGGTATTCCCGGCGGCCACAGCAAATTCGTTTGCGCGACGACGAACGAGACGATCGTCAGCAGCACGGCGAGCCCGAGCCCCGCCGTATAGGACAAGTAGCTGGCCGTCGACTCATATTCTTCGACACCCGGCGTCCGGTCGTCGAACACTCGATCGTCACCGTCCATCAGCGGGCTCCCATCAGATAGACCAGCGTGAACACCCCGACCCAGACGATGTCCAGCGCATGCCAGAAGAGGCTCCAGCACAACAGCCGCCGCAGAACTTGTGGCCTCAAGCCCTTGGCAACGACCTGCGCCGCCATATAGACGAGCCAGAGGAGGCCGCCGGTGACGTGGACGCCGTGTGTGCCCACCAAGGTAAAGAAGGCGGAAAGAAAGGCGCTCCGCGAGGGCCCGGCGCCCTTGCTCACCATGCCGGCGAATTCCGTGCTCTCGATGACGAGGAAAGCCGCGCCGAGCACGAGAGTGAGGGCGGCGAAAATCAAGAAACGCGCCGGCTGACGCCGTTCGGCGGACAACGCCCCCAGCCCGCATGTATAGCTCGAGAACAACAGGCACATAGTCTCGATAAAGACATTGCGGAGATTGAACAGCTCGGCCCCGGTCGGTCCGCCGGCGGTATTGCCCGACAAAACCGCATGGGCGGCGAACAGTCCCGCGAACAAAATGAAGTCGCTGAGGAGGAAGATCCAGAACCCATAGGCGACGACGGTACGCGTCGAGGCCGGTCCGCCGCCGCCGCGCCCGCGCGCGAGTTCGGTCGGAACCCCGGTTGGAACGGTATCGAGCGCCGCTATCGTCATGCTGGCCGTCCGAGGCCGAGGCGCGCACGCTCTAATTGCGCCATCTCGTTGGCCGAGATTTCGTGCTGGCGGTTCTCGCTCCAGCCAAATACCAGGACGGTAACTGCGGCGGCGAGGAGACCGAGGATCACGATCCACCAGATGTGCCAGATCAGGGCAAAGCCGGTGAACGTCGCAAAGAAGGCGATGACAAAGCCGATGGGGCTGTTTCGCGGCATCTCGATCGTTTCATAGACCTCCTCGACTGGGGTCAGACCTTTCCGCTTTACTTCCCAGAATGCGTCGATCGTCTCGACCCTGGGCAGCACCGCGAAGTTGTAGGCCGGCGGCGGCGAGGAGGTCGACCACTCGAGCGTTCGGCCGTTCCAAGGATCGCCGGTTAGGTCGCGGCGTTGCTCGCGGGTACGGATGCTGACATAGAGCTGGGCGATCTGGCAGAGGATGCCTAGGAAGACAACGATCGCCCCTAGTTCCGCGACCAGCAGCAGCGGCCGCCAGCTCGGGTCGGGAATGTGCTGCATGCGCCGAGTCATACCCATCAGGCCAAGCACGTAGAGCGGCATGAAGGCGAGATAAAAACCGATCAGCCAGCACCAGAAACTGGCCTTCCCCCACCGCTCGTCAAGCGTAAAGCCGAACGCCTTCGGGAACCAGTAATTGATCCCCGCCAGCGCGCCGAACACGACGCCACCAATGATGACATGATGAAAATGTGCGACTAGGAATGCGCTGTTGTGCAGCACGAAATCGACCGGTGGCACTGCCAACAGAACGCCGGTCAAGCCGCCGAGGACAAAGGTGATCATGAAACCGATCAAAAACAGGATTGGCGTTGTGAACACGATCCGGCCGCGGAATAGCGTAAACAGCCAATTGAAGATTTTGGCGCCGGTCGGGACCGCGATGATCGACGACATGATGCCAAAGACGGCGTTGACGTCGGCGCCTGCGCCCATCGTGAAAAAGTGATGCAGCCACACCATGAATGCGAGGATGCATATCCCCAGGGTTGCCAACACCATCGAGCGGTAACTGAACAGTCCCTTCCCCGAGAAGGTCGCGGCCACCTCGGAGAAAACCCCGAACGCCGGCAGAACCAGGATGTAGACTTCGGGATGGCCCCAGGCCCAGAACAAATTGGCATACATCATCTGGTTGCCGCCGGCGTCGTTCGTAAAGAAATGCATGCCGAGGTAACGATCGAGCAGCAGCATCGCAAACGTCGCGGTTAGAACAGGAAAGGCCGCGACGATCAGCATGTTTGCGGCCAGCGCGGTCCAGCAGAACACCGGCATGCGGAAATAAATCATGCCCGGCGCGCGCAGTTTGAGAATGGTGGTTACAAAGTTGACGCCAGTAAGCAACGTGCCGATGCCAGAAATCTGCAAGGGCCAGAGGTAGTAGTCGACACCCTCATCGGGTGAAAAAGTGAGCTCGGACAGCGGCGGGTAGCCCCACCATGTTGCGCGCGAAAAACTTCCGATGACGAGCGACACGTTGACCAAGAGCGCGCCCGTTGCGGTCAGCCAAAAGCTGACCGAGTTGAGCGTGGGAAAAGCGACGTCGTGCACGCCGAGCTGCAACGGGACGACAAAGTTCATCAGCCCGATGACGAGCGGCATCGCCACGAAAAAGATCATGATTGTGCCGTGCGCCGAGAATATCTGATCGTAGTGATCGGGCGGCAGGTATCCCTGAGCATCACCGATGGCGATCGCCTGCTGCGAGCGCATCATGATCGCGTCGGAATAGCCGCGCAGCAGCATGACCAGCCCCAGGATCACATACATGACGCCGATGCGCTTGTGATCGACGCTGGTGATCCACTCGCGCCACAGATAGGGCCACCAGCCCTTTACGGTGACGATCCCGAGCACGATGAGGATGACGATGCCGACCACTCCCATCGCGTATAGCGGGAGTGGCTGGTCCAACGGGATTGCCGCCCAGCTCAATCTGCCTAGCATGTCAGCCTCCCGTTTGCTGTGCCGGTGGACACCAGGCGGCACTGGTCGGTCCTCTCGGACCCGACAGCGTCTGCTCGATAATACGGTCGAACAACTTAGGCTCCACCGAGCGGTAGGTTTTCGGCGGCACCGCGATGCTCGGTCTTGCCAATTCGGCATAGGCGGGAAGATCGAGGCCAGAGCCCGAGCCCCGCACCTGACCGACCCAGCTGTCGAAATCGCCGGCAGGCACCGCCTTGGCGATGAACCGCATCTCGGCAAAGCCGTCGCCACTGAACATTGCTGAAAACCCCGGATATTCGCCGGGCGCGTCCGCGAGCAGGTTCAGGTGGGTGGTCATCCCTCCCATCGTGTAGATCTGGCTGCCGAGTTGCGGCACGAAAAAGGAATTCATCACTGTCGCCGAAGTCAGACGAAAACTGACCGGCGTCGCCGCCGGGATGACCAGCTGATTGACCGTCGCAATACCCTGATCGGGGTAGATGAACAGCCATTTCCAATCGAGCGCCACAACCTCGACCCGGAGCGGGTTGACATTCGCTGGGATTGGCGCCCGCGGGTCGAGCTGATGGGAACTGATCCAGATTACCCCGCCCAACAGGATTACAATCAGCGTCGGGATCGACCAGAGAACGAACTCGGTACGCCCCTCATAGCCCTCATCCGCGCTGCGGCTGGCTTGCGCGTTTGACGATCTGTACCACCAGGCGAACCCCAAAGTGGCCAGGATCACCGGGATCACGACGACGAGCATGATCGCCGTGGAGTTAAGCAGGAGAAGCAGCTGCGCCGATGCGATCGGCCCCTGTGGATCTAGAATGCCCTGTCGGCTGCAGGAACAAACGAGCAGCGCGACGCACGCGACCAGCCAGCGAAGCAGACCCGAGCTCCGAGGCCTTTTGGGCTCATCCGATGAGGGAGTGCGGAGCGGGGCAGGGGTCTCGTAAGGCCAATCGTGCATGCAGGCCTCCAGTACAGAGGATGGCACCGAAAACGCCGCTTACGTCGCGCTAAATTTCAACCATTAAGTCTAGTCAGAATGCCGCCACGTGCCAATCCCGCGCGCCGGCGGTGCCGTGGGTCGCTAAAGGCGGGGAAGATGATGTGAAAGCTGACGACGAAGGCGACCTGGATGAGCGACAACAGGAACGGATCGAGGTCCATGGGATGCTCCGGGCTATCTCATCATTGGCTCGCGCCCTCGAGGCCCAGGATCGCGATCTTCGCTCTCCTGATTTCGGTAGGCATGGCGGGAGATACGTAGCCGGTCGCCACCGCGACTTTTTGCGCGCCGCTCACCGTGTAAGTGATCACCCCGCCGCCGATCGCGCCGCCGATCTTCTGGCCCCACAGCTTCTTGCCGGTCACCGCGTCAAG
>Ga0306926_10005360_pt1 | contig 13631 bp, 12 predicted proteins | sample flu12Cox44000178_FD_203759 | JGI IMG/M metagenome (GOLD analysis project Ga0306926, IMG submission 203759) | Lab enrichment of tropical soil microbial communities from Luquillo Experimental Forest, Puerto Rico - flux8day.12C.oxic.44.000.178 (v2)... | ecosystem: Environmental > Terrestrial >... | reverse complement strand
ACCAACGCGCCGGCTGCGTTGGCAGAGTGTTTCTGGTGGTGGAATTAGAAATACAGGCTTTTTGACAAGATGGGAAATTCAAACTATTTATGCCAGTTATTCGTTCCCGTTATCTTTTGCGAGAGACTTTAACCACCCCGATCCCCCTTACGAAACAACAACTTAGCGGCGTTAGAGGGCGGCAGCGCCACGCAGCGCCGCCAGACGATCGCAAGCCTTCGCAAGGTCGGCGTCGGTCTTTGCGAAACAGAAGCGGAGGAGATGATCGCCACGACCAGCTTGAAAGAAGGCTTCCCCGGGAACACTGGCCACCCCGGTGAGGCGCAAGAGGTTCATCGCCTTCTCGACACCGTCAGCACCGGGCACCACCGAGGCATCTGCCAGCACGTAGTAGGCTCCTGCGGGAACGCTGGGCTCCAGTCCAGCCACCCGCAGCGCACTGCAGATCATTCCGCGCTTCAGTTGATACTCCGCAATCAACTCGGCGTAAAACGAATCGGGAAGATGGTCCAAACCGGCCGCGGCTCCATGCTGAAAGGCAGACGGGGCACACACGTAGGTTAGGTCATGAAAGTAGCTGATGGCTGGGGTCCATTGTGCAGATGCGTGCAGGAATCCCACCCGCCATCCGGTGATGCTGAAGACTTTGGAGAAGCCTGAAATGGTGATGGTGCGGTCTGCGATGCCGGGCAGCGAAGCCGGACTGATGTGTCGCTGGCCGTCGTACACGAAGTGTTCGTAGATCTCGTCGGTGAAGAGAAACAGATCGTGAAATCGAGCTATCGCGGCAATCTGTTCCAGTTCTGCCATCGAAAACACCTTGCCCGATGGATTGGCGGGTGTGTTCACCACGATGCCCCGAGTCTTTGACGTGATCGCCGCAGTCAAGCGGTCCGCGATCAGGGGATAGTCGGGCGGGTCAAGCGACACCAAAACTGGCTTGCTGTATTGACCGACGAGGGTAGCGTGATGATAGCCATAATACGGCTCGAAAAGAATCACTTCGTCGCCGGGATTCAGCAGCGCGCGGCACGCCGAGTCAAATCCACCCGTCACCCCGGAGGTAATCAGGATTTCCGAGTCCGGGTCGGCCGTGATTCCATTCTGGCGCCGGAGCTTGTTAGCGATGGCGTTGCGCAGGGAAGCGATGCCGTCAGCGCGAGTGTACTGGTTATAGCCTGCCTCGATGGCGGCTTCCGCCGCCTGCCGCACGATGGCCGGAACTTCGGTATCGCACACGCCCTGCGCCAGGTTCACGCCGCCCACTTTCTCGCACTCCACCGACATGCTGCGGATCGTGGATTGCTCAATACGGCTTGCGACTTCACTCAGTCCCAACATGCCGAGCTCCTTCCGGTGTTGCACTGCGCTTCAACAGTGTGCCACAGACGGTGCGCCAGGACGCCGTTCAGGGAGCGGATTACGCACTTGGATGGAGGGGAATCGAGCCGGCGGAGGGGTGGAAGGTAGGATGGAAACTGGCCCGTAAGCGGGCGGGCATAAGGGACAGAAGTGGCAGGCAGGGTACCATTCCGGGACGAGCAGCATGGGGGATTCCCTGATGGTTCACTTATCACAATGGGGTGTGACTTTCGTCGTTGCTGTCTGCCGGGAAAGAGATAGAATGGAAATGGAATTGAAAATGATTTTCAACTTCATATTCGGGCGCAAGCACCCACGCCATCCTGAGGCCCGCGCCCTGGCGGACCTCCGGGTCGGCGAGCGCGCCATCCTGGAAGAATTGGAACTGGACCACCCCATCGCCGAACATCTCATGAACCTGGGGTTTGTGCCAGGTTTGGAAGTTACAGTCGAGCGCAGCAGCCCGGGCGGAGATCCTCGGGTCTATCGAGTCGATGGGACAGAGGTCGCGATGCGCCGCGAACTTTCACGCCACATTCACGTGTCCCTGGTCGGCGCGCCTGCCTTCGGTGATTAATCCACGGGAGGGCCAGCGATGACGTGCCATGCAGTGGCGCGCCCACCCGACGATGCGCCCGGTACCTCGTATCGCACGGTAGCGGTCGTAGGCCCTCCGAATTCCGGCAAGACCACGCTTTTTGACCGACTCACCGGATTGCGCCAGAAGGTCGGCAATTTTCCCGGTGTAACTGTAGAGCACCACATCGGCTACATGCACGATGCCGAAGGCGAAGAGGTCGCTCTGATTGACCTACCCGGCATCTACAGCCTTCTTCCAAAGTCAGAAGATGAAAAAGTTGCGGTGGCTGTGTTGCAGGGCACCATGCCCGGGATGTCACGTCCCGACGCCGTGATCGTGGTTCTGAATTCGACCAACCTGAATAGTCACCTGGTACTGGCGGCGCGCGTGATCGCGTTGGGCTTGCCGACGCTGGTGCTGCTCAACATGGCGGATGAACTGCACAAGCAGAACGGTGCCGTTGATGCGCTGGCTTTGGCGCGGCAACTGGGAACTCCGGTTGCCCTGATCAGTGCTACAACGGGCGCCGGCTTGGAGGCGATTCCCAATTTTTTGGCTGGCGGATCACCCGCTACCGAACCATTGGAACTTCCCGTGGTTGGCAGCACGCGCAGCGTGCGCGAATGGGCAGTTCGGGTAGGAGAGAATGCGAACTATCGGCGCCCAGCCACTCCCGTGTGGACCCGGAGACTCGATAACGTATTCCTGCATCGTGTCTGGGGCCCGGTGATCTTTGCGATCGTGGTGATCGCGGTCTTCCAGATGATCTTTGCCGCCGGCCAGCCATTGCAGAACCTGCTGCAAAATTATCTCGACATTACTGGCGCCTGGGTCGGCAAGCTGCTGCCCAACGGTTTGTTCCGCTCGCTGTTGATCAATGGGGTGTGGAAGGGCACTGGCTCGGTGGTGGTTTTCCTGCCGCAGATTCTCTTGCTGTTTCTGGTAATCGGAATCCTGGAAGATTCGGGTTACCTGGCGCGAGCGGCGGTGATCGCCGATCGCACCATGTCGCGGGTTGGCCTGAACGGCAAAAGTTTTATTCCGCTGCTCTCCGCGTACGCGTGCGCGGTCCCCGCCATCATGGCAACCCGCACCATCGAGAACAAGCGCGACCGCATAGCCACCATCTTGATCGCTCCCTTCATGACTTGTTCGGCGCGGCTGCCGGTGTACACCATGGTGATCGCCGCGTTTCTACCGAGTCGCGCGCTGCTGGGCCCGTTCCTGAGCACGCGGGCTGCGGCGATGCTAGGGCTGTATGTACTGGGATTTTTGATGGCCGTGCTGACGGCTCGCTTGCTGAAGTCAACCGTGCTGAAGAGCAAGGACGCGCCCTTTATTCTGGAAATGCCACCTTACCGTTGGCCGAAATTTTCGTCACTGATGTTAAGGTTGGTTGATCGTGGCAAGGCATTCCTCTATCGTGCAGGAACCGTGATTATGTTGGTGTCGCTGCTGTTGTGGGCGGCAACCAACTTCCCGATGCACAACGGAGAGCCTCCAGCCATCCAGGACAGTGTGGTGGCGTCGCTAGGGCACAGCATTGCGCCGGTGATCCGTCCGCTGGGCTTCGACTGGAAGATTGGCGTAGGACTGGTGACATCGCTGGCGGCGCGGGAAGTGATCATCGCAACCCTAGGCACGTTGAATGGTATCGATGCTGAATCGCACTCGTTTGATTTGCAGATGGCCCTGCGACATGAGCTGTCGCTGCCGGCGGCTGTCGCGCTCCTGGTGTTTTTCGCGTTTGCCATGCAGTGCATGTCCACCATAGCCGTGGTCCGTCGCGAGACCAATGGCTGGAAATGGCCCGCCGTGCAGTTCGCGTACATGACGCTGGTCGCATACGTGTCGGCGTTTGCCGCCTTCCACATTGCCGGCCGGTTCATTCACTGAGAAGTTTCTGAACATAGTTCGGAAGAACTTCGCCTGCCTTGCCTGGCAGCACCTCGTCGAAATACGCGCTATTCGAGGGTTCATCGGGGCCGACATAGAGGGTTCGGGCACGGTTGTGGCGAGCTATCCGCACGAAACTGGCGGCAGGCTCCACCACTCCTGACGTCCCGACCGTGAGTAGTATGGTCGCGCCGTCGAGTTGATGCAGGATGAGGTCCATCTGAAACGGGACTTCTCCGAACCAGCAGATGTGGGGACGAAGCAGGGCCCCACATTCACCGCAATTGGGAATCTCCGCCCTCGTGCGATAGAGGCTGCGATCCTCGAATGGAGGGGTGCGGCAGAGCGAACCAGAACAGCGGGACTGCATCAGCCGGCCGTGCATGTGGATTACCCGTTGTGATCCAGCCTGTTCATGCAGGGAATCGACATTCTGAGTGCACAGGAAGAAGCGATCTGCCAGCGCTCGCTCGAGTTCCGCCAACGCAAAGTGCGCAGGATTCGGCTGGACGGTTGCGTGCCGCTGGCGACGCTCGGAGTAAAACTGCCATACCAGCGCCGGATCGGCGGCAAAGGCCTCCGGGGTTGCGACCTCCTCCACGCGGTAGCCGCGCCAAAGCCCGTTCACGCCCCGGAACGTAGGAAGCCCGCTTTCCGCGCTGACTCCCGCGCCCGTGAGCACGAATAAACGATCTTCAGGCAAGAGCACTCTCACGCTCCAGATACAGCCCGGCAACGGTTACATAATCCCCGGCCCATTGGATATACTAAGTGGTTTGGTTGCCACCTGTGTCCGGTTCCGCAACCAGTGGGCGCATCTGTCCGCCCGGTGGGGAATCTATAACAAATACGTCATGAAAGCGCAGCCGGGAATTGCTGTGAAACGCCGCTGCCTCGGAGTTTGTCATCCTTGTCCACCGTACTGATGAATGTTGACAGCGAGAAGCTGGAACGCGTGATGGATTCGTTCCGCCGCTGGGGTTATCTGCAAGCCGATCTTGATCCATTGGGGCATTTCACTCCCCTGCCTCATCCCGAGCTTGAGTTGTCCGGCGAGGAAGCCGATGCCGCGCGTCGCATCTACTGCGGCAGCATTGGTGTCGAGTTCATGCACATGCCGGACCCGGAGTGCCGGCGCTGGATCCAGGAGCGCATGGAAACCGAGCAGTCACTGCCGGTTAATCGCGCACGGGTTCTCGATCAACTGGTGAGGGCCGACGTTTTCGAGCAGACCATCCACTCCCGCTATATCGGAACCAAGCGGTATTCGCTGGAAGGAAATACCGCGCTGATTCCCTTGCTGGACGAGATTTTGAATTCCGCCTCGGAGAATGGCGCCGAGCAGGCAGTGCTCGCGATGAGCCACCGCGGACGCCTGAACGTCATCATCAACATCGTCAAGCGGCCGGCAGCCGAGATATTTGCGGGCTTCGAAGACGTTGACCCCCGCAGCGTGCTGGGCGGCGGAGATGTGAAGTACCACATCGGCGCTACCGGCATGTTTACTGGCGCCAGTGGCGGGCAACTGCGCGTTCACCTCGTGTCGAACCCGAGCCACCTCGAGGCCGTTGACCCAGTTGCTTTGGGGCGCGCGCGTGCGAAACAGACGCGCATCGGTCGCGACGGCAAAACGAAGGTATTGCCACTTTTAATGCACGGCGACTCCGCGTTTGCAGGCCAGGGAATCACGGCCGAGACGCTCAACATGGCTCACCTTCGAGGTTACAACGTCGGTGGTACGGTCCATGTCATCGTCAATAATCTGATCGGATTTACGACCAACCCGAGCGAAGCGTATTCCAGTCGCTTCTCCTCCGATCTCGCTAAGCGCCTGCCGATCCCGATTTTCCACGTGAACGGCGAAGACGCCGATGCCGTGGTTCGCGTCGGACGCATGGCTCTCGAGTATCGCTACGAATTCGGAACCGATGTGGTGGTGGATTTGATTGGGTTCCGGCGCCATGGTCATTCCGAAGTGGACGACCCGACCATCACGCAGCCGATTCTTTATCGCAAGATCAAAGACCGTCCGCTGCTGTATCTCACCTACGCCAATCGCGTGGGCATGGATGCGCAGCCGTTTGTGGAGAAGTTCCAGTCTGAGCTTGACGTAGCCCAAAAGACCGGCAAGAGCATGGCCAAAAAGCCGGTCATGCGCCAATTGCCGAGTTACTGGGCTCCCTTTCATGGCGGCTCCTACAATCCGGCTGACGAAGTTGACACCGGGCTTCCGGCTGCCGAACTGCAACGCATCACCGACGGGCTCACCAGTTACCCCGCAGACTTCCACATCCATCCCAAGCTGCAGAAACTGCTGGAGCAGCGCCACGAGATGGGATACGGTAGGCGCCCGCTGGACTACGGCATGGCGGAAGCCCTAGCCTTCGGATCGCTGGCGATGCAGGGAACACCTATCCGATTGAGCGGTCAAGACAGCCGGCGCGGAACGTTCAACCAGCGGCACTCGGTGCTGATCGACATCGTGGACGAGAAGGAATACGTTCCGCTTTGCCATCTCGCGCCAGGCCAGGCGCGGGTCGAGATCTACAACTCTGAACTGTCGGAAGCCGCCGTAATGGGATTTGAGTACGGCTTCTCGCGCGACTTTCCGGAAGCGCTGGTGATGTGGGAGGCGCAGTTCGGCGACTTCGCCAACGGCGCGCAGATCATCATCGACCAGTTTGTGGTCGCCGGCGAGGACAAATGGGACCTGCTTACCGGATTAGTGTTGCTACTGCCGCACGGTCACGAAGGCCAGGGCCCGGAGCACTCCAGCGCACGCATCGAACGCTACTTGCAGTCGTGCGCGCGCGACAACATGCAGGTGGCCCAGCCGTCAACCGCCGCGCAGTATTTCCATCTTCTGCGTCGTCAGGCCATGCGCAAGTGGCGCACACCCCTGATCGTGTTCACACCAAAGAGCATGTTGCGCCATCCCGAGGCGTTGTCTCCGCTATCGGAGCTTGAACACCCACGCTTCCAGACGGTGCTGGCGGACGAATCTGCGCTCGATGCCAAGCGGGTGCTGATGTGCACCGGCAAGATCGGCCACGAGTTGCGCATGGAGCGGCGAAAACTGAGAATGTCCGGGCCGGCCATTGTCATGCTCGAGCAAATGTATCCCTTCCCTGAGAGCAAACTGCGCGAAGTGTTGGACCGTTATAAGAATGCAACGGAGTTCATTTGGGTTCAGGAAGAGCCTGCCAACATGGGTGCGCTGTCCTTCCTCGCGCCTAGGCTCCGGCGCCTTGTGGGACCCAAGCTACGCAGCATCAAGCGCGCAGCCAACGCCACCCCAGCCACCGGTTCGGCCAAGGCGCACGAACTCGAGCACAAGACCCTGATCACGCTGGCGTTGGGCAACCGACACATCACGACGCTGAACTCTTCCTCAAGCTCTACGACCTGCGCCGCGAGTCGGTGATGCGGGAGGCACGCGCCTACTTTGTCCGATTGCCGCCGAGCCTCGACGCCTTTCTTGCCGTCGCTGCCAATCCAACGACTAAGGAGAATTCACTTCAGCGCAGGTGCTGGAAGCTCTCACTGCCATGCGCCGGTTGGAGTCGATCTCGTAGTCGAAACCGCGGAGGCAAAAGCGTGCAAATCTTGAGGCACAAATCGAAAACGTCACGTATCACGAAGCCAGACACGCCGTCGCCGACGTGCGGTTCGGCTTGGAATGTCAGCAGGTGACGATCATCGCCAACAGGCAGGAGGGATCAGCAGGTTGTGCCATGCCTGGTTGGGATCGTGAGCAACCGGAAGCAATGACGCAAGGGGATTACGACCAACCCCCGGCTAGTGAAGTGCCCGGTTTCACGAAGGGTGGCAGGCCCCGTCCATGCCAGCTTATCTCCGCTATCAAACCGGAAACGACGGAGCATTTGATCATCGCATTGGTGGCTGGCTATGCTGCCGAGATCAGGCACGATCCGGCTCGTGAAGCTACCGCCAAATCGGGGAGCAGGCAGCGATTTTGAACCGGCGCGTGCTGTGCTCAGGCGCATGGCAAAGGCCGCCCACCTCGCTGCTTGGCACAGAAAGGCCCACCGTTTCGTCCAGCAGAACTGGAAGGCTATCGAAATGGTTGCCGTGATTTGATGTCGGCGAAGACGCTTGAGGGGACAGAAGTGGAAACCATCGTAGCTATAGCGGACGGGAGAAGGCTGCATTCAAGAGTTGGCCCAATACCTCGCCCGTACCGGACGCAAGCCAGCTTCACAGTTTCCGTTCAAAGTAGTTAGGGAGTGACCCTCGCGCTTACCTGAGATTGCTAGGGAGATGAGGGCAGGCCTGGGCACGGTGCACCGGGCGGGGCAGAAGCCGACATATGAGCTCTTGTCCACTCACGATATTTCAAGGGCTGGCGAGAACACGATAATAGATCTTCTACCCCAACTCTCTAGAGCCCACTACGCCCCGCCTTGCGCTATCCACTCTTCTTGACGTGCCGCACCACGTCCTCGCGAATCTTGCGCTGGTTGGCGCCGAGGGTGGCGGGATCGCGGTCGAGCAGCCACAACAGATCGCGCTCGGGGATGGCCAACGCCGCCGCACGCTCACCCAAGTCCTGGAGTGTTTGAAATAGATTCCACGCGCTGATAGTTGTACTTGAGTGCTCGGGTCCCAGCACACAGCGCTTGACAGTGAGCGTGTCTTCCTGCAGCTTGCGCGCCCCCCCCGCCAAGTCGCCCTGTGCATGCAGCATCTGTGCCAGATGATTCATCGCAATGAGCGTGGGTGCTCCCGCCCCCGTACACGGCGATCGATGTCCAGCACCTTTTCCTGCAGCTTGCGCGCCTTTGCTAAATCGCCCTGTGCATGCAGCGTCTGTGCCAGATTATGCATTGCCGTGAGCGTATCCGAGTGTTCGCGCCCCTGCGCAGTGCAGGTGAAACTCAAGCTCGCGCTCGTGGAGCGTTCGGGCCGATGCGTACGCCCCACGTCCGCAGTCATACCGCGCCACCCAGCCCACAAGATTGGCCTCCGGCGCGGTGGCCGGAAGTGAGACCACCTGCCGCGCGTGCTCCACGTGCCACGCAATCTGCTGGTATAGCCGCGGGTCTAGCGCCGCTTTGGCGATCTCCGCCCGCCATGCCTCGACCGCCGCCGTCCGCAGCGCCTCGGTGCGGCAGGTGCGCTTTTTTCCTGAAAGCGCACTGCCCGCGAAACCAGGGTGTGCACCGAGCGCGCATCGTGCTTCTCGCCCGTGATCTCGGCCAGCGACGCTTTCGTTATCTCTTGAAAGGCTTTGCGCTGGCCCTGCCCGGCTTGGCGGCCCTCCAGCGCATCCGCCTGCTCCAACACCGCCTTCACCAGCGACGCCGGAACCGGCGCCAGCGCCAGCGCAGCGGGTGATAGCAGGTGGACTCGAAGTGGCCGTTGTAGGAGCTTGGCTCCTGCTGGCCATCGACCGGAATCTCGGTCGAGTCCATATCCAGCACTACCCGCGATTGATCGCCGCCAGACCGGTAAGATTTTTCTCTTGCGTCAGTAATTCGGTCTCGAACAACTGTAATCGTGAGGTCAACGCCGCCCCACGTTCCCCAATCTTCTCCGAACCGATCAGCCGGAACGTCGGGTCGTGCGCCAGCCGCTCGGCGTCGTTGACATCCTCATAGCCCGCCATGCGACTCCAGACGGACTGGCCCAGCAGGTCAGCCAGAGGCAACTGGGTGTTCTTCCCCCGAGAATGGGTCAAGGGTTGCCCAATCGGTTCGCTGAATCCCAGATGTTCGTCCAACTCACGCACCAGAATCAGACGACCATCAGAAGTGACCCGCGATCCTTGGAAATCGACTTTCAAAGAGGGGTTGAAGGAGAGCTGAAATGGCTGCTTTGGTGTCTCACCCACTGGAAGTGAACCTCCAGAGTGCCTCGATCATGCTGGAACCCGCATGAATTAAGGCTTCCAGGGGCATCATACCCTCGGTTGCTCAGATTCAAATCGGAAATGTGGGCTAAGGAGAATTCTTACGTTCGCCAGGTCTGCGGTTATTGGAAAATGGTCGCCGCCTTCGTAGTGCATGGGACGCTGAATTCCTGCTGGTCATTGACACCTGTCAAGAAATGTATTTCGTGTACGCCAAGATCCAGCCCTATCTTACGGATCTTCGAGAGAAGACCGGCATGGCCGACTTTCTTGTGAATTGGCAATAGGTCGTGGAGGGTTCCGCCGAGGGCCAGGCACGGGTCGCTCGCCTGCAATCGCGGTTTGCTGCAGTTGCGAAAGCTCCGGCCTAAGCGCCTGGATAGTGCTTTCTAGCTGAGGTATTCGCGGATGTAGGGATCGCGACAGCGTAACAACTCGGATGCCGTTCCCTCGAAGATGATCTTGTGGTCGCGCAGAATCACAAACGTTGTATGAACATTGCGGACCGAGCCATCAGGCAGCGGCACCATCTTGTTCAGGCTGCGGTCAAAATAGTGGCTCGCCATGGTGAAGGCGTCCTGCAGACGGTGCGTTACGAGCAGGGAACCAGTCTTGTAAACATCGCGCTGCTTCACGATCAGCTCGATGATGGTGTTCGATGTCACGGGATCGAGTCCCCCGGTGGGGGAATCGTATAGCAGCACCTCGGGCTGGGTAATGATGGCGCGGGCAATCGCCACACGGCGCCGCATGCCACCGGAAAGCTCAGCCGGAAACAGGTCGTAGGTCTGCTTCAGTTCTACGAACTCCAGCACCTCAAGCACGCGGGCGTGGATCTCGTCGGTAATCCTGCCGGTTTCCTCAATCAACCGGTAGGCGACGTTCTCTTCGACCGTCAGCGAGTCGAAAAGCGCACTTTCCTGGAACACCATGCCAATCTGTCGCCGGAATAGTGACATATCCTGCTCCCGCATGGCCGAGACTTCTTCACCGAGTACCGTAATTCGTCCGCCATCCGGCTTAATGAGTCCGAGCGCCAGCTTCAGGATCAATGTCTTTCCGGTGCCCGATTCTCCCAGCAGCACCTTAGTCTCGCCTCGCGCGAGCTGAAACGAGACATCATGAAGCACGGGATGGTCGAAGGCGATCGAAACATCCTGGAAACGGAGGACCGTGTCGGCAGAATGTGCCGGGGATGTGTGGGGTTGCTCGACGGGAGGGGCAAGGCTCGACATAGACTATTTTCCGAAGACTCCAATCAAGAGCTGTGTCAGAAAATAGTCGCTAACCAGGATGAGCACTGAGGCCGCGACAACTGCCTGCGTTGTGGCGCGGCCCACGCCTTGGGTGCCGCCCTTGGCCGACATCCCGTAATAGCAGCCAATGGTTGCAATGATGAGCCCGAATACAAATGGCTTGCTCAGTCCCATGAACACGTCTTCAAACTTCAGCGCCTGGTAGGCGGTGTTCCAGTACTCAAAGGTGTTGAGTCCCAGTCGCAAGTAGGCAATCACGTAGCCCCCGGTAAGACCAACCAAGTCCGAGATGATGCTAAGAAAAAACAACATCACGGCAGTTGCAACCACCCGCGGCGTCACCAGTTTCTTGGTGGGATCGACGCCCATAGCCCTCATGGCGTCAATTTGCTCAGTGACCTTCATCGATCCCAGCTCACTGGCCATGCCGCTGGAGTTCCGTCCCGCCACCATCAATCCGGTCAGCACCGGGCCAAGTTCGCGCACCATCGAGAGGGAAACCAGCTGTCCCGTCAGGGAGAGTGACCCGAACTGCTGCAAGGTGTTGGAAGTTTGCAGCGCCAGCACGGCGCCGGTGAAAAAACCGGTCAGGACGACAATCGGAAGCGAGCCGACGCCAATCAAGTCCGCCTGCAGCAGCGTGTCGGCGAGGTAGCGGGGTGGGGTGAAAAGGTTGGAGAGCGACTGTCCGGCCAGGAGGGAGTATTCTTGCACAGCCTCGACTTTTTCCTTCGCGACGTCAGCCAGGTAGGAGATCGCCATGCCCCAGTCCAGAAATTCACCCAGAACGAAAATATAACAGAGCGAGACGGACCTTCCCCTTGGCAGGGGATCGCTCTCAGGCTGATGCGAGCTCACAGCCGACTTCGAGACAGCCGGTGGTTGCCGGTGTAATTGAACCCCAAGGATTGTTGAGGGGGACTGTTCAGGTTCTCGACTACCACCTTCATGCGGTTGCACACCACCGCCGTGTGGTTTAGTATCGATTTCCGGTCAAGGGCTGGTTGTATTGGGGGAGGCCGACTCATGGCGTTTCAGGTGGATCGGAGTGCATTCGACCCCGATTCGGGCTTTGAGTACTACATTTGCTTCAAACCGGCGAACCAGGTTGATGGCGATGAGGTGACTTCACGCATTTCCATCGAGGTGGCGGTTTCTGTGTCGGAGACTGGAGACATTGCCGATCTCAGCTTCGTGCTGCCCAAGGCCTGCCGTAACGAGCACTCTCTGATGTATATCAAAAAGGATCCAACGGCGATTTGCGTGGAGAATCGCGTGTTCGTCTCACTGCCTGGTCTCAGTGGCGATGCGGTCCTTAACGCGCCGGCGACCGTAGAACTCGACAACGCCGGACGGATCGTTGCCATCGAGATCAATGGCTGTATTCCGCATACAACGACATTCAGGCCAGCCAGCGCCTAGGTTCGGCCGCATGACTCTGTTATTCCGTCAGGTATGATGGCGGCGTGGAAGCTGTGTCCGCATTCGTTCTTGCAGGTGGTCGCAGTTCCCGCATGGGAACTGACAAAGCGCTGCTTCGTTTCGGTGCGGGAAATCTCTTGGAGCTGGCGATTGACAGAGTCAGAGCAGTCTCGCCGAAACCGGCCATCGTGGGCGCCAAGGACAGGTATTCTCCTTATGGAAATGTGATCGAGGATCAGTTTTCGGGGTGTGGACCTCTGGGTGGCATTCATGCCGCGCTGTGTGCCACGCAGACCGACCTGAATCTCGTGCTGTCGGTGGATATGCCCTTGATGACGCCTGCCTTTCTGCGTTGGCTGGTGCAAGTCGCCGAATCTGGGAAACAACTGGCGGTCGTGCCGGACGCTCAGGGAAAGCTGCAGCCCCTCTGCGCGGTATACCGGCGGGCCGCACGCCGTGTGGTCGAGCGGGCGCTCAAGATGGGCGACTACAAGGTGGGCCGGATATTTCCGCTGCTTCCGACGCGTTACATTTCGGAAGGCGAACTGTGCGCGGCAGGGTTTTCGCGGGATATCTTCCGCAACCTCAACACGCCAGCCGATTATGAGGCCGTCACCGCAGTGCTGGCCGAAGCTCGCGGAGAGTGAACCAAGGCTAAGGTAATGAACGATCGCAAGCCCTACATTCAGTTCGAAAACGTGCGTAAGGCATTCGGCAGCAAGGTCGTGATAAACGACCTGAGTTTCGACGTCATGCCCGGCGAGACGGTCTGCATACTGGGCCGCAGCGGTGTGGGTAAGTCGGTGTCACTACAGATGATCATGGGCTTCCTGAGGGCCGACAGCGGACATGTGCATGTGGCCTACCAAGACGTAACCAACTACGGCGAGACAGAAATGGAGCTCATCCGCAAGAAAGTCACGATGGTCTTTCAGAACGGCGCTTTATTCGACTCGCTTACGGTCGGCGAGAATGTGGCGTTTCCACTGCGCGAGCGTGGCGGTCTTGAAGAAGAGCAGATTTACCAGATTATCGACGGCCTGCTCGACATGGTCGGCGTGCGCGAATTCCGCGACCAGTTACCGTCCGACCTCTCGACCGGCTTGAAGCGCTCGGTGGCCATCGCCCGTGCGTTGGCGGCACAACCTGACGCGGTGCTTTACGACGAACCGACTACGATGGTCGATCCGCTCATGGCCCACTTGCTGGGAGACCTGATTAAGAAGCTCAAGCGGCAGCTCAA
>Ga0306926_10005356_pt1 | contig 13638 bp, 13 predicted proteins | sample flu12Cox44000178_FD_203759 | JGI IMG/M metagenome (GOLD analysis project Ga0306926, IMG submission 203759) | Lab enrichment of tropical soil microbial communities from Luquillo Experimental Forest, Puerto Rico - flux8day.12C.oxic.44.000.178 (v2)... | ecosystem: Environmental > Terrestrial >... | reverse complement strand
CCGGCGCCGCCATGCCGAGGCCCTGCCTACCCAGCGGGCGGTGCTTGCTGCCACACTGCAGGTCGGGCGCGCAACCGGGCACTGAGGACCGGGTGCCCCCTAGGAGGCAGCAGTGGCGGGCTATCTGGACTACTCAGGCAGGGACGACGTGCTGGGCGGGGGTGCGCAGCGGATCGGTGTCAACACGCCGAAGGGCACCTACCACGTGTGGGTGAAGCGCATCGGCAATAACCCGCGGCTACGGGTGCTGTTACTGCACGGCGGCCCCGGGTCCACGCACGAGTACCTGGAGGCGTGCGACAGCTTCCTGCCCGCGGCCGGGATCGAGTACTACTACTACGACCAGCTCGGCTCGGGGTTCAGCGACCAGCCCGAAGACCCGTCCCTGTGGGAGCTTGACCGCTTCGTGGACGAGGTGGAGCAGGTCCGCCAGGCACTGCACCTGGACCGCGACGACTTCGTGCTCTACGGCCAGTCCTGGGGCGGCATCCTCGGCATGGAGTACGCCCTGCACCACCAGCAGCACCTGCGCGGGCTGGTCATCTCCAACATGATGGCGAGCGTCCCGGCCTACAACGCTTACGCCGAGCAGGTGCTGATGCCGAAGATGGACCAGGGAGCCCTGGCCGAGATCAAGGCGCTGGAGGCGGCCGGCAAGATCGAGGATCCGCGGTACAGGCAACTGCTGGGCGAGCAGCACTACATCCACCACGTGCTGCGCATCCCGGAGGCGGACTGGCCGGATCCGGTGCGGCGCGGCTTCGCGCACATCAACCCGGCCATCTACGTGTCTATGCAGGGGCCCAGCGAACTGGGCATCAGCGCCGACGCCAAGCTCGTCACCTGGGACCGGTTCGACGATCTCGCCTCGATCGAGGTGCCGACCCTGGTCATCGGCGCCCAGCACGACACGATGGATCCGGCGCACATGGCGGCGATGGCCGACAGGCTGCCGCAGGGCCGCTACCTGTACTGTCCTGACGGCAGCCACCTGGCGATGTACGACGATCAGCAGGTGTATTTCGCCGGTCTCGTGGAGTTCTTGCACGACCTGGCAAAGCAGCCGTAACGTCTGCCGCGTGACGCGGCAAAGCGGGCCTTCAGTGCGTACCGGGTGGGACTTCGCGGCCCGGTTCAGCGGCATGAGCACCACCGAGAAGTGGGGCTACGGTTTCTGGCTGTTCCTCGGGCTGGTCTTCGGCATACCCGAGACCTGGGCGGGGGTGGCCAACCCGCCGTGGCCCTCGCTCACGGACACGATCGTCCACCTGGAGTCGCTGTGGACACCGACCACGATCATCGTGGTTGCGGTGATCGTGATCGTCGCCTTTTACTTCGTCAGGGTGCCGGTCACCCAGACCGGCACGATGGCCTATACCGCGGGCGGCCTCGGCCGCGGGACCGGCGCGGGCGTCGGCCGGACCGCGGGCGGCCGGCTCAGCAAGACCCCGGCCGGCATCAGCCCCGTGGCCGCGCTGATCTACGTCCCGCTTGCCCTCGCCGCGATCGCCATCGGCAGCATCATCGCGGCGGTGGTCAGCGGCGACTACTGGGTGCAGGGCTACGTCATCTACGGCCTGATCGCGGTCTTCCTGGTGATCATTCCGAGCGTGCTGGCCTACTGGTTCGCCCGCGAGGTGCCCTGGCCCACGCTGCTGACCACGATCGTCAACCTGGAGCGCCGCTGGCGGCCGGCGGCCGCCGTCGTCCTGGCCGGGCTGGTGATCCTACTGTTCCACCTCGCCCTGCCCCCCTGGCCCGACATGCGGTGAGGCCGCCCGCTTGAGCCGCTTCTTCCACTCGGTGGCCTCGGCCGCCAGCGCAGCGGTCCCGCTCGGGAGATCCTGCCACCCGTCACGGCGGGCGGCACCCGGGTCATCGAGCAGCGCGCCGTCGGCGAGGATCGGCGCCCCGGCCACCAGGGCGAGGTTGACCGCGTCGCTGGGCCGCGCATCGACCTCGCGCTGGCCCGCGGGCCCGTCCACGACCACCACCGCATAGAAAATCTCGTCGGCCAGCCGGGTGATCCGTACCTCGCTGACCCGCGAATCGCACGCATCCAGCAGGCCAGCCGTCATCTGATAGGTCATCGGGCGCGGCATTTCCACCGCCTGCAGGCTCAGGGCGAGCACGGTGGCCTCCGCCGGTCCGACCCAGATGGGCAGGCGGCGCGGGCCGTCGCGCTCGGTGAGCACCATCACGTGCGTGCGGTTCAGCGGGTTGCTGTCGTCGCTGGACCTGATGTCGGTAACCGAGACCTCGGCCCAGGCCGGGCCGCCTGCGGTGGTGGTCATGACGGGCTCCTTGCTACGGGTGACCGGAACTGCCGGGTGGCTGGTGACTGCCTGGTCCTTGGCGGGGGCGGCGCCGCTGGCGAGGGGTACCAGGGCGGAGGTGAGCGCGGCGCGGGCCTGATGCAGCCGGGCCTTGACCGCGCCGACCGAGATGGCAAGCTCGGCCGCTACCTCACGGTGGGTGAGGCCCTGCAGGTAGAACAGCAGAACGGCGTCGCGCTGGCCGTCGGCGAGCTGGGCCACCGCGGCGCGGACCGTGGCCGCAAGCTCGGCGAGTTCCGCGCGCTCATCGGGGCCGGGTTCGTGGGACGCCGGGTCCGGCGCCTGGTCGCCGAGGACGGCCGGCCGTTCCGCCCGCAGCTGGCGTGCCCAGCCCCGGGCCACGTTCAGCGTGATCCCGCAGAACCAGGCGCCGAATCTGGCCGGCGCGCGGAGCCGGTCAAGGCCCACCAGCGCCGCGACGGCGGCCTCCTGTGCGGCATCCCTGGCCAGGTCCGGGGTGCCGAGCACCCGCGCCGCGAGCGCCACGGCCGTGGCCCAGTGCCGGGTCACCAGCGCGGCAAAGGCGTCCTTGTCACCGCCCAGGGCGGCCTCGACCAGCCGCGCGTCGCTGGCCGGACAGTCCTCCACACCTCATAGTGCTCCGCCGGGCCGCCAGGGTTAGCCCGGCGGCACCGCCGGTTCCGCCGGGCGCGGGCCGCCGAGCCACGGCCACGATCACCGTGAGCTGACCGGCACGCGGGACTGCCCGGAGCCCGGGAGTTAGTCCGGGAGGGTGACCACGTCGAGCCGGCCAAGCACGTCGGGGTCGCCGAGCAGGTCGATCGCGGTGATCTTCCCGTCGGAGAGGGTGAAGCTGAAGACCACGCGCGGCCGCCCGCCCGTCGCCCACACCAGGCCGGCGACCCCGTCGATGAGCGCCAGCTTGGCACCCCTGGCCCGCCCGGAGAAGAAGCTGGCCACCGTCTGCGCGCCGCGGGTCTCCACCGCGGTGCCGATCCGCACCACGGTCTGGTCGGCCCGGACCACCACGTCCGGGTCGAGCATCGTGACCAGCGCACCGAGATCGCCGCCGCGCGAGGCGGCGAGGAAGGCCTGCACGATCTCACGGCGCCGGGTCAGGTCGGTGTCCTGCGTGGTGTCCGCGCCCTGGACCCGGCGGCGTGCGCGGCTGGCCAGCTGGCGGGTCGCGGCCGGGGTGCGCTCCACGATGGGGGCGATCTCCTCGAACGGCATGGCGAACATGTCGTGCAGCACGAACGCCAGCCGTTCCGCCGGGGTCAGCGTGTCCAGCACGACCAGCAGCGCCAGGCCCACCGAGTCGGCCAGCACCGCCTGATGCTCGGGCCCGGCGCCGTCCGTGCTCGCGGCGATCTCCTCGGGCAGATGGGAGCCGGCCGGATCCTCACGCCGGGTCTTGCGTGACTGGAGCATGTTCAGCGACACCCGGGCCACCACCGTGGTCAGCCAGCCGCCCAGGTTCTCCACCTGGCTGGAGTCCGAGCGGGACAGGCGCAGCCAGGCCTCCTGCACCGCGTCCTCCGCGTCGGCCGGCGAGCCGAGGATCCGGTAGGCCACCGCCCTCAGGTGAGCGCGGTGCGCCTCGAATCGTTCCGCGAGCCAGTCGTGGGTGTCCATCGGTCACATTCCTCCATCACAGGCTGTCATATCCAATGACCGGCCAGGCCGGGCCGGTGTGACGGCGCCCGCGGTACCCGCCCGGGCGGTACCGGAGAGATCCCAGGCGAGGAGAGCGTTGTGCAGGCACGGATGAAGAACCCCGCGATGATCATTCCGGACGCGATGAAGGCCATCCAGGCGCTGAACGCGGCCACCCAGCAAGGCGGCGTGCCGCCGGCCACGCTCGGCCTTGTGCACCTGCGGGCCAGCCAGATCAACGGCTGCAGCTTCTGCTGCGACTCGGGCTCATGCCACGCGAAGGCCGCCGGTGAGACCGACGAGCGGCTGTTCTCCGTGGCGGCCTGGCGGGAGGCGCCGTACTTCACCGGCGCCGAGCGGGCCGCGCTGGCCCTGACCGAGGCCGTGACCCGGCTCAGCGACCGGGCCGACCCGGTGCCCGACGAGATCTGGGACGAGGCGGCCCGGCACTACGATGAGCGTGGCCTTGCGGCCCTGCTCCTCATGATCGCTACGACGAACGTCTTCAATCGCCTCAACGTGGCCACCAGGCAGGTGGCTGGCGCGTGGGGCTGAGCGCGATCCGGCAAACAGGAGGCTGCCACGATGACACCGCCCGCCAGGACGGCGCAGCAGCGCAAGGCGGACACGCTGCGCCGGCTGGAGAACGACGTGGACACGTGGGTGGCCACGGCCGATCCGGCAACAGGGACTCCCTACCTGGTGCCGTTGTCGTTCCTGTGGGACGGCGCCACCCTGCTGATATCCACCCCGGGCACCAGCCCGACCAGCCGCAACCTGCGGGCCACGGGCAGGGTGCGGCTGGGCATCGGCCCCACCCGTGACCTCGTGCTTATCGAGGGGACCGTGCAGGCGGAAACCGCGGCCGCCGAGATCTCCGCCGAGGCAGGCGACGCCTTCGCCGTCAAGACCGGCTTCGACCCGCGCGAGCTCACCGGCTACGCCTACTTCCGGATCCAGCCCGAGCGGCTCCAGGCGTGGCGCGAGGCGAACGAGCTCACCGGCCGGGACCTCATCCGCGGCGGGGACTGGGTCACGCCCTGACCCCGGCGCTGCCGCGCGGCGGCCCGTCGCGCGGCCGCCGGCCAGCAGCGGGAGGCTGCTCAGCCCGATCCCCGCGAGCACCGTGGCGCCCCCGGCGAGCTGCCCCGGCCCGACCGGGTTGCCGAAGAACACCGCGCCCGCCACTGCGCCTACGAACGGCTCGATGTTGAAGAACGCCCCGGCCACCTCGGCGGGCACCCGGCTCTGCGCGTAAGCGAACAGGGCGAACGGCAGCAGCGTGCCGCCGGCCGCCAGGGCGGCGGTGGCCAGGACGGGCCCGGCGGCGCCGGGAACGGCCGGGTGGCCCTCGGTAAGCGCCGCGAACGGCAGCACGGCCAGGGCGGCGCCGAGGAACTGCACCGCGGTCGCGGCGACCGGGTCCCGGCCCGCGAGCAGTTGCGTCTGCGCCACCGTGAACATGGCCGATACCAGCAGGGATACCAGCACGAGCGCGTCCCCGGCGGTGCTCGCACCGCCACCACTGCCGCCGGTGACCAGGCCGACGCCGGCCAGTGCCAGGGCGAAGCCGGCCCACGCCACCGGGCGTGCCACGGCGCGCTGCCACACCGCCGCGATCACTGCGACCATCACCGGGACCGAGCCGATCAGCAGGGCGGCATGGGTCACGCTGGTCCGGGTGATACCGGCGTTCTGCAGCACGACGGAGCCGCCGTAGCCGACCGCGCCGGAGGCCAGCACGGCGGGCCGGAACGCGGCCCTGAGCTGGTGGCGGGCGGCCGGGAGCAGGATCGCGGCGGCCACGGCGAAGCGCACGAACGTGAGCCAGCCCGGCGGCAGCCAGTGCAAGGCCAGCTTGGACAGCGGCACCGTGGTGCCCCAGAGCAGCCCGGCGCCGATCAGTGCGGCAAAGGTCCGGCGGTTCGTGTTCATGCGTCCATGGTCGCTCTCGCATGTACAGAATTTGGCCAGTGAGGCTCTTTGGCTTCATAATCGATGGTGAGATGGCTGTTGAACTTGACGAAATTGACGTAAAGCTGCTCACTGCGCTGCAGGCCGACGCGGACCGCACGAACGTGGAGCTGGCACGCCTGGTCGGGCTGTCCCCGGCGGCCACCCTGCACCGGGTTCGCTGGCTGAAGGAGTCCGGGGTCATCCGTATCATCCGGGCTCAGCTCGACCCCGCCGAGGCCGGGTTCCCGCTGCAGGTGTACGTGATGGCCACGCTCAGCCGGCACGACCCACGGGCTACCCGCATCTTCGACGACCACATCCGTGCCGTCCCGCAGATCATCAGCGCGGAGAACGTGGCCGGCGAGATGGACTACATAATCACCGCGGTGGCACGCGACGTCGCGGAGCTGCAGGAGGTGCTGGCCGGCCTGTCCACCCGCGGCGGGCAGCGGCTGGTGACCTACCTGCGGCTGGCCGAGGTCAAGCCGCCGTCCCGGCTGCCGCTGGCCGCCACGATCCCGGCCCCCGACGAGCCCCCACGCCGCCGCCGCCGCCCGGCCGCACGCTAGCCAGGGCTTACGACGGGGCCTCGCCGGGGGCGGGGGCGGCCACCGGCTCGGCGGCCGGCGGCGGGGTGGCCGTGGTGCCGGCCGGCAGGCGGCCGGTCACCGCCAGCGCCACGATCCCAGCCAGCGCCGCCGCGGCGAACGCGGCCGTGACGCCCACGCGAAGGTCGTGGCCTGTGCTGGCCGCCACCGCGGCGCCGCCGATGCCGATGCCGATGGCGGTGCCGAGCACGTCGGCCAGGTTCAGCGACGCGGAAACCCGCCCCTCCTGGCCGGGCGGTGCCTCGCGCAGCATCATCAGCGAGATCGGCGCATAGGCCAGCCCCATGCCCAGGCCGCCCACGGTCCACGCGACCAGGGCGGACCAGGCCGGGATGGCAGGCTGCAGCGCCACGACCATGCCGGCGATGCCGGCCAGCACGATCACCAGGCCGATGCGGACCAGCCGCCGGCCCTCCCAGGTGTCGTTGAGCCGTGCCTGCACCCAGGCTCCCGCGGTCCACGACAGCGTGGCGCCGGTGACGGCGATGCCCGCGTACACGGGGGTGTGGTGGCGGATCGTGGTGACCGCCAGGGTCACGTACGCGTCGGCGCCGAAGAACGTGAACGTGAGCAGGCCCCGGCTGAGGATGACCGTGGGCAGCCCGCGACGCGCGGTCAGCGTGCCGGGCGGCACCAGCCGGCGCAGGGCCGGCAGCCCGATCACCGCGCCCGCCACGATCAGCGCGCACCCGGCCAGCACCTCGCCGGACCCGGCCGCGAGCGTGAGCCCGGCCAGCAGCAGCGTGGCCCCGGCGGCGGTACGCAGCGCGTCGATCAGCCTGGGCCCGCCGGTGCTCGCGGAGCCGGGCGGGCCGAGGCGGATCAGGGCGGGCACGGCGATGGACCCGGCCACGGCCACCACCGGCAGCAGGCCGAGGAACACCCACCGCCAGCCGAACGCGCGCGCCACCTCCGCGGCCACCGCCGGCCCGGCCAGCCCGGGCACGACCCAGGCGGTGGACAGCACCGCCATCATCCTGGCGCGCAGCGACCCGGGCAGGCACCGGCCGATCGCGACGTAGGCCACCGAAGGGATCGCGCCCGCGCCCATGCCCTGCAGCACCCGCCCCGCGACAAGCACGCCCATGGTGGGAGCCAGGCCCGCGATGGCCAGCCCTACGCCGAAGAAGACCATCCCGGCCACGAACGGCACCGCGGGCCCGCGCCGGTCCGCCTCCCGGCCCGCCAGCACGATGCCGATCACGCTGCCCAGCATGAACCCGCTGAACACCCAGCCGTACAGCTGCAGCCCGCCCAGGTCATGGGCGGCCACCGGCATCACCGTCACCACCGCCAGCGCCTCCGACGCGACGAAGGTGATCGACAGGACCAGGCCCACGGTCAGTGCCCGCCGCTGCGGCGCCCACAGTCCGTCTGCCCGGCCGTTGCCCATGCCCGCGCCTCCTCCCGGCCTCATTGCCCCTTCGAGGGTACGAGGGACCAACGGCCCATGGATCGGCCGCAGCATCGGCGTAGGGTTCGGTACGGCGTGGGGAGGTGCCGGTATGGCGCGACGGGTGCAGGGCTGGCGGAAACTAGCGGGTGCGGCCTGGGGCCGCCCGAGCGATCCGCAGTTCTTCGGTGACCTCGAACTGGACGCAGGCGCACTGCTCAGCTACATCGAGGATGTCCGGCGGCTATCCGGCGTGCACCTCACGATGACCCATCTGATCGGCCGGGCGGTGGCGCACGGGCTGGTCGCGGTGCCGAAACTCCAGGTGCGGCTGGCCCACGGCCGTGAGTACCCGCGGGACAGCGTCGATGTGTTCTTTATCGTCTCCTCCGAGGGAGGGCAGGACCTGACCGGCGTGAAGATCCACGACGCCGACCGCAAGTCCGCGATTGAGATCGCCGGGGAAGTCACCCGGCGCTGCGCCACGATCCAGGCGGGCAGTGACCCGGATCTGGGCCGCAGCAAGGCAATGCTGTCGAAGCTGCCGCCTCGGGCACTGCGCGCGGCATTGCACATCGGGGCCTGGCTCACCTCGGACCTCAACCTCGACCTGAGCCGCCTCGGGATGCCGCGCCAGGCGTTCGGCGGTGCCATGATCACCTCGGTGGGCATGTGGGGGATCGGCCACGCGTACTCGCCGCTCGCGCACTACTACCGGGTGCCGCTGCTGGTGCTCGTCGGCGCGGTCCGAAAGGCACCGGTAGCCGTCGGCGACGAGGTCGCCGTGCGCTCGATGCTGACGCTGACGGCGACGTTCGACCACCGGTATGTCGACGGGTTCCATGCCGCTCAGTTCGCCGAGGCCGTGCGCAGCTACTGCGATGCGCCGTCCCGCTTTGAGCCCGCGCTGCCCGCTGTGGCCAGCGCTCCGGACGTGCCCGCCTGAGCAGGCTCTCCCCAGAGCCGGCGTCATGCTCCTGGCCGCACGCTAGCCGGACCGGGCGCCGTTCAGCCGGGCGTGCGCCTTGTGGTTGCGCTTGTAGAGCCCCACGAACTCGCCGTAGAGCATGGCGTACAGGCCAGCGGTGGCCGGATCCGGCCGGTAGCTGGCGGTCACGCTCACCCGGTCGGGGATGTTATCGAAGGTGAGCTCGCCGAGTGCCACCGCGGCGAGCATCCCCACACCCCGGGCTCCCGCGTTGACCGGGTCGGCGACCTGCTCGATCTCCCGGCCAAGCACGTCGGCGAAGATCTGGCACCACACGGCGGAGCGCGCGCCGCCGCCGATGAACCGGATCGGCTCCAGCCGCCGCTTGGTGAACCGCTCCACCGCGCTCAGCAGCCACCTGGTGTTCAGCGCGACCCCCTCGAACACGGCGCGGACCAGATCGTCGCGGGTCGTGGACAGGGACAGGTTGTGGAACCCGCCGCGCAGCAGGTGATCCTCCACCGGGGTCCGCTCGCCGTACAGCCAGGGGGTGAAGATCACCCCGCCACTGCCGGGGGGAGCGCCGGCGGCCATCTGGTCGAACGCGCGGTAGGCGCCCGGCGGCGGGTCGCCGTCGAACAGCACCCGGTCGCGCAGGAACGTGAGCGCGGCGCCGGCGGTCTCCTGCTCGTCGGCGACGAAGTAGCGGCCGGGAATCGCCGACGGCAGCGAGGCGATGTTCCGCAGCATGTCGGTCCGCTTGAACGGGACATGACAGGTCAGCCACGAGGACGTGCCGACGTACAGGTGCGCCTGGAAATCCCGGGTGGCCCCGGAGCCGATCGCCGCCGAATGCAGGTCGGGCGTGCCGGTGACCACGGGCAGGCCGGCCGGGACGCCGAGCGCCGCGGCGGGCCCGGGCAGCAGCGGCCCGAGTACGTCGGTCGCGGCCCGCAGCGGCGGCAGCTTCTCCCGCGGCACCCCGGCCCGCTGCAGCAGCGCCTGGTCGTAGCGGATCCGGGCCGGATCCCTGTTGTCGGTGACCCAGTGCAGCGCGATCGAGTCGAAGGACGCGGCCGCCTGGCCGGTGAGCCGCAGGTTCAGCCAGTCCTTCGGCTCGAGGAACAGGCTGGTGGCGCGGTAGGACTCCGGCTCGGCGTGCTTGAGCCACAGGATGTGCGCGATCGGGTCCTTGCCGCTCTGCGAGGGGATGCCGCCGGTCTTCCGTATCCAGTGGGCCAGCTTGTCCGGGCCGTAGCCCTGGACCCGCACCGGCCCTCCGGTGATCCGCCTGGCGTAGGGCGCGCCCCGGGAGTCCATCCAGATGATCGCGTTGCGGACCGGGTGCCCCGCGGAGTCCACCGGCACCGTTCCCGACCACTGCGCGGTGCAGCAGACCGCGGCGACCTCGCTGGCCGCGACCGTGCCGCGTGCCATCAGCCGGGAGGACACCTGGCCGATCAGCGCCCACCACCCGTCGGCGTCCTGCTCGGCGCCGCCGCCCGGCAGCAGTTTCACCTGGTGCGCCTCTTCCTCGGCGGCGACCACCTCGCCGGTCACCGAGACCAGCGCCACCTTCAGCGCCGACGTGCCCAGGTCGATCGCCAGGACGTGGCGGGCCACCTCAGACCTCGAAGGTGATGTCGAGGTAGGCGGCGAGCATCGCGTGGACCAGTTCCGCGGGGAGCGATGCGGCCATGCCGTACACCGGCGCCATCCCGGTGCTGACGCCGGGGTTGGCACGGGCCTCTTCGACCGACGCCCGCAGGTCGGCGAGGAACCGGCCGGCTACCCCCGGCAGGGTGTGCCGCAGCGTGATCGCGATGTGCACCGCCGGCGGCAGCTGCAGCCCGTTCAGGCTCCACCCCCGGCCGGACATGTTCTCCAGGACCTGGAACACGTCCACGCCGTCCTCGGTGGCGAACGCGATGACCCACAGCGGGTCGCCGAGCACCCGGACGCCGGGGATGGCCGCGATGCCGTCGCGCACCTTCGCCCCGGTCTCCAGGATGCGGCGGGCCGCCTCGGTATAGCCGTGCGCGCCGATGGAGACCATCGCCGCCCAGCAGGTGGCGGACAGCGCGCCGGGCCGGCTCCCGGCGAACGTGGGCGACAGGTACAGGCCGCCGGGCCAGTCGGTCGTCGTGTAGTACTGGAACTGCCGCAGTTCCTTCCCCCGGTACAAGATCACCGAGGAGCCCTTCGCCGCGTAGCCGTACTTGTGCGTGTCGGCGGACATCGACGTCACCCCGGGCAGCCGGAAGTCGAACGGCGGCACGGGGTAGCCGAGCTGCTCGGCCCACGGCACGATGAACCCGCCGAGGCAGGCGTCCACGTGGCAGCCAGCGCCCCGCTCGGCGGCCAGCGCGGCGATCTCCGGTATCGGGTCGATGATCCCGTGCGGGAACGTCGGCGCGGACCCCACTACGACCGCGGTGCGCTCGGTGATGGCATCGGCCATGGCCGCCAGGTCGGCCTTGAAGCCCGCGTCCACCGGGACCCGGACCAGGGTCATGTCGAAGTACCTCGCGGCCTTGTCGAACGCCGCGTGCGCGGTCACCGGCGCGACGATCTCCGGCTCGGCGATGCCCCGCCGTGCCCGGGCGAAGTCCCGGTAGGTCTTCATCGCGAGCAGGATGCTCTCGGTTCCACCGGAGGAGACCGTGCCGGCTATCGGGGCGGCCGGGTCCGCGTGCCGCGCCCCGAGCATGTCCGCGGTCATCGCGACGATCTCCGCCTCGAACTTCGTGGCGGACGGCCACAGGTCGGGGTGCAGCGGATTGCTCTGGGACTGGGCCGCATACACGCGGTTGAGGAAGGCGACGTGGTCCGGGTCGCCGTGGTAGACCGCGCCCGAGGCGTAACCGTTGCGCCAGCGCGACTCCTCGGCCGCGGCCAGCCGCTCGATGAGCCCGGCAACCTCGGCCCGTGGCACGCCGTCCTCCGGCAGCCGCGGAAAGGACGGCAGTTCGCCGCGGTAGGGCTTCAATTGCCGCTGCAGGGCGGCCACCAGTTCGTCTGCCTCCACCGTCAGGCCTCCTTCAGCCGGCGCCGCCGGCGCCCATGCGGTCTGCAGAGCTGCCGCCGGCGACCCGGGCGGGCAGCCTGGTGGACAGCACCAGCCCGGCCAGCCCGGCCACCGACAAGACGCCGAGGGACAGGTACGGATTGCCGATCACGCCCTGGATGATCAGCACCAGGACCACCCCGCCGAGGTTCCCGGCGAGCAGCAGGAACCCGACCGCTTCCCCGGCCCGCTCCGGGCCGGTGTGCAGTTCGGACCAGTCGAGCACCACCGGGAGCGCGGCCAGCAGCACAAATCCCTCCGCGAACAGGGCCACCGCGATAAAGCCCACCGGATGGGCCACCGCGATCACCGCGAACGCCACGATCGTGACGCCGACGGTGATCTGCAGCAGCGCCCGCCGCCGGTCCCACCTGGCCACGGCCTGCGGCACCACCGCGGCACCCAGGATCCCGGCCACTGTCATGATCGCGATCAGGTACCCGGCGGCGCCGCCCCTGCCGAAGTGGCCGAGGATCGTGTCGAGCCAGGTCGCGACCGCGTTGAACACGCCCATCCCGACGAAGAGCAGCCCGCCGAGGACCCACAGGAACCGGTCACGCAACAGCCAGCGCAGCGACACGCTCACCGATGCATCCCCGCCGAACGCCGCCGGGGTGCGCAACGCCACCAGCACCCAGGCCGCCGCGACGACCGCCACGAGGGCCTGCACAGTGAGCAGCAGCCGCAGCCCGCCCGCGTCGAACAGCGGGCCGCCGCTGAGCACGGCCGCGAGGATGCCCAGGTACAGCGACACGCTGCCGGCCGAGATCGCCGCGGTCCGCTCGGGCGCGGGGAAGTAGCGCGCGGCGACCTTGGTGATCGAGTTCAGCACGAGCGGCTGGCCAGCGGCCACCACGAATTGCCCGGCCAGCGCCCACCCGTAGGAGGTGGGACCGGCCAGGCGCAGCAGGCCGCCGCCCGCGGTGAGGATCGCACCGGCCGAAAGCGCCCGCTCGAACTGGGCGTCCAGCCAGCGGCCGCTCGGCAGGGCGAGCACCACGTACATCAGCGGGAAGATGGCGGCCAGGTCCCCGGCCGCGCCCGTCGAGACGCCCATCACCCGGTGTGTCTGGGTGGTGATCGGCGCGTAGGTCAGCCACAGCAGCTGGGTGCTGGCGGCAAGCAGGCCATACCCGGCCAGGATCGCCCACCGGTTCATCCGTGCCAATGTGACGGTTCGCGTGGCCACCGCCGCTCCGCTCTGCCGTGCCGTCCCCCCAAGTACTGGAGCCCATCTTGGCCTGGACAGGCCCACGTGCGCTAACTTTGCCGCGGTGACGGTTGTCCGCAAGCTGGCGGTGCTCGGCGCCGGGACGGCCAGGGCCGGACCCGGGCCGGCCGCGCCATGGGCTGCCCGCAGGCTCTTCCCACTGATCGCCACGGCCGCGCTTGTGGTCATCGGGATGCTCTCGACGACCTGGTGGGGCCCGGCCATGGCCGGGAGGACCGCCTGGGCGCTGCCCGACGACCTGTGGGGGACGCTGGCCGCCGCCGACCGGTTGCTGCACCTGCACCTGGGCGGCCTGTACACCCAGCCCACCGGGCTGATCACGCTGCCAGGCGCGGCGGTCATCCTGGTCCCCGTGGTCGCGGTCGCCGACGCGGTCGGGATCCCGCTGGCCGTACAGAGCGCACACAACCCGCAGCCGCCGGTCTGGCTGCTCGCCGGGCCCTACGAGGTCATCCTGTCGGCCGTGACCCTGTTCGCCGCGGACGCGATCGCCGAGCACCTG
>Ga0306926_10005354_pt1 | contig 13639 bp, 17 predicted proteins | sample flu12Cox44000178_FD_203759 | JGI IMG/M metagenome (GOLD analysis project Ga0306926, IMG submission 203759) | Lab enrichment of tropical soil microbial communities from Luquillo Experimental Forest, Puerto Rico - flux8day.12C.oxic.44.000.178 (v2)... | ecosystem: Environmental > Terrestrial >... | reverse complement strand
ACACCATCGTTTGCCCCGGCGGGAAGATGGATCTCGCCATGCAACTCGTCTTTACGCCCATGATCTGGCGCCTGATGGAACGCCGCAAAAAGTCCTCCCAGAGTTGAAACAAGCGACGCTGTGCCGCCAAAGCCGGGAACATAATTAGAATCGCTCCAACTTCTCCTTGCAGATGAATATTGCCCGCTGGCGTTACCCAGCGCGCGTCAATTCTTCTTCAGATAAGGAAATTCCCCGATATCGGTCCCCCGCCCCTGCCTCCTCGCGCGCTCGTAGATCACGCCGGCGAGCGCAATATCCTGAATTCCAGTGCCGACCGACTTGAACAGCGTGATCTCGTCGTCGCTCGTGCGCCCTTGTGCCTTGCCGCACACCAGCTCGCAGAGCTCGTGCACCCGCTCGGGCTCGACGAGGTCGCGGGCGGCCACCGCGTCGCCCGCCTCCTCGAACACGCCGCGGCGGGTATCGACCACGATCCTTGCACTGCGCCGGAAGGTCTCCTCGTCGATCTCGCGTTGATCGCGGCGCGCCGTCCCCACGGAGTTGACATGCATCCCGGGACGCAGCCACGAACCCAGCAAGGCCGGTGACTTGGACTTCACCGCCGCCAGCACCAGCTCGGATCCCTCGACTGCCTCGCGCGCGCTTTCGACCGGCACGATCTGCATCGCAAAGGCTTGCCGAAAATCAGCTGCAAGCTGCGCGCGGTTGGCCGCGGTCGGACTGAAGACGCGTGCGCTGCGAACGAAGCCGGCGACCTGCATGGCCTCGAGTTGTGCGCGCGCTTCGACGCCCGAGCCGAGCAGGGCCACCAGCGCCGGTCCCTTGCGCGCAAGTCTCCGCGTCGCCACGGCGCTGGTGGCGCCGGTTCGCAAAGTCGTGAGGTGCTGCGCATCCATGATGGAGAGCAGCTCTCCCGTTTCTATCCGGTAGAGATGCACCTGGTAGCGCAGGCCATGGCCAGGGGCGAGGTTCATGGCCTTGAACCCGGTGAGGCCCAATTTCTCCAGCACGACGGGGCCGACGCGCAACCAGCCGTTTCCTGCCTTCATGTTGATGCGCTGCGGCAGCAGCGCGGCGCCCTCCCCCTCCTCGGCGAAAGCCTCCTCCATGGCCACGATCGCGTCTGCCATGCTCACGCTCGCCTGCACGTCGGCGTGCGTCAGCAGCAGAGTCACTGTTGCTCGTCGCTCTTGTTGGGGAGCTCAAGCGGCGGCACGCTTGGCCAGCGAGGGGTCGCTCTCGGCCGGGAACCTGCCTTGGTAGAATCCGTCGTCGTTCGCCGGCAGCTCAAAGCTGGAATTCGCAAGCCCCATTCGCAGAGCCCGCATCTGGTTGGGGGCAAGCCGCATCTGCGGCATTCGCAGGAGACCGCCGCTGAAGCCGTGCAACCAGGAAAGATATTTCCAGCCGACGCGATGGATCAGATTGGCCCCGGCAAACGAGGCGTGAAATGCCCCCTTCGCCTCCCGCGCCGCCTGATAGCTCCAGTAGAGCTTCATCGCCTCGTCCCATTTTCCCTCGTGCAGCATGCGGAACCAGCGCGGGACACGGTCGCCGAACGAGTCGTAGGCGCTGGTGCCCATGAAAGGCATGCCATACCACTCGACGAGACCAGGTGCGTAATGCTCGAGCGGACACTGAACGATCACGTCGTTGCGGCAGCGGCGCAGGATATCGGCAAGTCCCGAGATCATGCCCGGCGGGTTGGCCTCATACTTGATGCTCGCCGCCGTAGGAAAGCGCGCCATCTCGGCGAGCGCCTCCGGCGGGAAAGCGCTGGGATGCAGCGTCTTGAAGCCCCACGTAGTGACTCCGAACAGGATGAGGGCAAGGTCCGTCGCGTCGGCGATTCCCTTCGTGTAGGAGACGATCTCGCCAGCGCTGGTGGGCCGGAACGACGGCGGATAGGAGGTCAGCGCGCCTTCAAAGCCAAGCGTCTCGGCGAGCTTTGCGGCCTCGATCGTCTCCTCCCATGTATCGAAGCTCAGATGCGTTACGAGCGCAAAGCCCCTGGGCGCGGCGGCCGCGGCGATCTCCATGAACTGACAGTATTCCCGCAAGGTCGTGCCGCACTCGGACGCAATCAGCGTGCCCCAGAACCCCATCTCCGCGCCGCGGCGGACATCATGGGTGATGGCCTTCTCGTTGAGCGCGTCAAAGCGCATGGTGAAGGAGGGCAGCGTCACATTGCAGGCGCCCTTCCAGCTTGCCCGCACCCGATCCTTCACCTCGTTTCGCGTGTACGGCAGTGTCATTGGAGACCTCCATGGAGCGAGTGATGTTACTTCTGCGCGGGGACAAAGTCACTTGCTTCGGCAGCGCCCTGTGACGCGGCGCCATGCAGCGAGCGTGGACCGCCACCCTGCCGCGCGCTAAGCTGGGCGCAGTGCTGACTTGCAGTTCCCGCGCCGAAGCCGAAAACAAGCGGGAGGTGGCGCATGCTGATGACCGAGGATCACTCTCTCTTGGCGCACCAGGCATTGGGGCGCGAGCTGACCAGCAAGGAACGCGAGCTTGGGAACGCGATGCTCAAGGCGTTCGGCTCCGGCGAGCATGATTTCGCTGCCGTCGCCCGGTTGCTGGAGCAGTGGAAGATTGCGCGACCCTCGGGAGCGACCGGTGCGTGGACGCTTGCGAGCCTCGAGCAGGAGCTCGCCGACATCAACCGGTCGCTCGATCAGGCCTACGCGCAGAACGGATTTGGCGCCTGAACCGCCTATGCCGCACGCCGAGCACCGATGCCGTTGCAAACGCGTCCTGAAAGGATGAGCTCATGAGCACGCCCGATCGAGTGCGCGAACGCGTGTCGCAGGGCCTGCTCGGCCAATGGTACGTGGTCGCCAAATCGGTGCAGGTGCGCGGCGAAAAGCCGCTCGGGGTTCAGGCGCTCGGCAGAAAGCTGGTGCTCTGGCGCGACGCCGAGGGGGCGGTTCGCTGTCTGGCCGATTTCTGTCCGCACCGCGGAGCGCCGCTCTCGCGCGGCGAGGTCCTCGAGGGCCGCATCGCATGCCGTTATCACGGGATCATGCTGGACGGGATGGGCAAGATCGTGCGCGTGCCGGCCATGCCCGATTGCCCGATGGAAGGGCGCCTGGCGGCCGTCTCCTACGCCGTGCAGGAAGCGAACGACGGTGTCTTCGTCTATTTCCCGAGCGTGGAGCAGCCCGAGCCGCCGCCGCTCGTGCTGCCGAAGGAATTCAGCGATCCGGAGTGGAAGTCATTCCTGTGCTCGTCGCCCTGGCGCTGCAACTACCAGTACATCGCCGACAATACGGCCGATCCGATGCACGGCTGCTATCTGCATGCTGATTCGTTCACGCTCGCCTATGGAGCAAAGCAGGATCTGGTCCGCATGGAGCGAACGGAGGGAGGCTTCATCATCACCCGGGTCGGCCAGGTCGGAGAGAACTTCGACTGGGCGGAGCTGGTGACCGATACGTCGGCACCCTATTTCCGGCTCGACATCCCCTACCCGCCCGCCGGCGGCCCTGGCGGTCCCTTCCGAATCCTCGGATTCATGACGCCGGTTGACACCGAGCGAACGCGCATCTTCTTCTGGCGCAACCGGCGGGTCTCGGGGATAGCCGGCGAGGCGTGGCGCTTTCTGTTCCGGGCGTTCTACGAGAAGCAGCACTGGGATGTGCTGGAGCAGGACCGCCTGATGCTGGAAAACATTCCCTACGATGCGCGCCAGCGCGAGCTGCTCTACCAGCACGACATGGGATTAGTCCGCTTGCGGCGGATTCTGGCCGAACGGGCCAAGCGCCAGATCGAGGCAGAGGATGCCGCCCAGCAGCAGAAGGCCGGCTGAGGCTTTGCAGAGCGCCGGCCGGCGCGGCGCGCCCCCGGCGCTCTCGCAATGACCGGACAGCTTATCCCGGTCGATTCCGGTTTCTATTTGACCTGAGCCGACGGTCTGAGCACGCGCGCCATGCTGCGGGATCTGTTCACCCGGCCGTTTCGGCTGGGGGCGGCGGAAGAACTCTGCGGGATCGTCATCGCGGAGCCGCTCGACCTGTCGGGCGTGATGCTGCCGAACCTCGATCTCACTGGCGCCGTCTTCAAGGTGCCGGCAAGCTTTCGTGGCGCTACCTTTCAGGGACTGGCGTGGTTGCGCAATGTGACGTTCGAAGCGCCGGCCGACTTCTCTGAAGCCAGCTTTGCCGGTGATGCACGCTTTGACGGGGCGCGTTTCCAGGCGGCTGCGCGTTTTTCCTCCACCCGCTTCGATGGCGTACCCTGTTTCGACGGCGCGCAATTTGCAGCCGCCGCGTTCATGGACCGGATGATCTGCTCGGGCTCGCTATCGCTTGCGCGGGCGCGGTTCCATGGCCCGGTCTGCCTGCGCAACACGGCTTGTTATGGCGGCCTATGGTGCGAGGGCGCACAGTTTTTTTCGAGTGTGGACACGCGCGGGCTCGAGATTCATGGACGCAACTTGACCGCAGGAACAAAGCTGGAGCAGAAGGTTCCGCCGGCAAGCGTGTAGGAGCACCAGTTGCATGTTCAACATCGGATCAGCCGTTCGGGGTATTGCCGGCGCCACGTTTGCGGCTCTCATGCTGCTGGGCACTCAGCAATCTCCGCACGCGACCGAGCCCATACGCATCGGCCTGAGCGTCGCACTCACCGGCGCGGTGGCGGCAAACGGAAAGCAGGTTCTGCTCGCGATGCAGGTCTGGCGTGATGACGTCAATGCAAACGGCGGCTTGCTGGGTCGACCGGTCGAGCTGGTCTTCTACGACGATCAGAGCAATCCCTCGACCGTGCCCGGCATCTACACCAAGCTGATCGAGGTCGACAAAGTCGATCTCACGGTCGGTCCCTACGCAACCAACATGATCGTTCCCGCAATCCTGACCGTGCAACGGCACAACTATCTCACCATCGGGTTTTTCGGCGTCGCAGCCAATCGCGAGATTCACTATCAACGCTATTTTTCAATGCTGCCAGCGGGCCCCGATCCCTCGGTCGCCTTCTCGCAAGGCTTCTTCGAACTGGCGCTTGGGCAGAATCCGCGGCCGCAGACCGTGGCGATCTCGGGGGCGGACGCCGAGTTTTCCAAGGTGTCGACCGACGGCGCGCGAATCAATGCGCAGAAGGCCGGCCTGAAGATCGTCTACGACAAGAGCTATCCGCCCAATACCACCGACTTCGGGCCCGTCCTCCGCGCCATTGCGGCGACCAATCCCGATATTGTCTACAATGCGAGCTACCCTCCCGATACCGTCGGCATGATTCACGCCGCCCACGAGATCAATCTCAAGACCAGGATGTTCGGCGGCAACATGGTCGGGCTGCTGGCCAGCGTCTTCAAGATGCAGCTCGGGCCGCTGCTCAACGGCGTCGTGAGCACCGCCGACACCTTCATTCCCGGTCCGCGCTTCGACTTTCCCGGGGTCAACGAGGTGATGCAGAAGTACCAGGCGAAGGCCGTGCGCGAAGGCGCGGATCCGCTGGGCTACAACTATGTGCCTTATGGCTATGCCGGAATGCAGATGCTCGCTCAGGCGGTGAACGAGACAAGGTCATTGGATAACAGCAAGCTCGCGGAGTACATGCACGCCCACAGCTTCAGCACGGTTGCCGGTGAATTTGCGTTTGGTCCCGACGGAGAATGGAGCAAGCCGCGCCTGCTTGTCAGCCAATATCAGAACGTCGTCGGCAACGGCCTTGACCAGTTCAGGGATTTCAAGAAGCAGGTCATCGTATGGCCGGCCGAATACAAGTCGGGTGATCTCGTCTACCCCTACGAGGCGGCCAGGCGTTGAGCTTGACGCCATCACAGGCTCACACACTCTAATCGTCATCGTCCGCGCAAGCGGACGATCCAGTAATCCATCGACGGGCTTGGATTCATTATCGGCGGGCGTAGTGAAACGCCGCCGCCTCGTCCGCCGGCACGATTATCTTGCCGATCGGCCAAAGCGCGATGCCGGCGAGCTTGAGATGCGCCCAGGCAAATGGAATTCCGATGATGGTGACCGCAAGTAACACCGCGGTAACGACATGGCCAAGCGCCAGCCACCAGCCCGCCAGCACCAGCCATATGATGTTGCCCAGCAGACCCAGCGGCCCGGTGCCGATGTCCTCCTGCCCGGAATAGTCAGCGCGCGAAACCGCCTTCTGGCCAAACGGCAGCAGCGTATAGAGGGAGATATTGAATGCGGCCTTCGCCCACGGAATTCCGATAATGGTGATCACCATGATGACGGCGGCAATGATCCAGCCGAGCGCCATCCACAGGCCGCCGCATACGATCCAGGCGATGTTGAGCAGAAGGGAAAGCACGGACATTTCTGCACCTCACTGGCCCCCGCGCGAGATGTAGATAGCGGGAGCGACGTCCGCCAGCCGGCAAGCCCGCGTTGCCGAACGTGGTTGCGATTCATTGCAAAAACATAATGTCGGGGAGGTCTCGCCGTCACGCACCCATCCCCTAGATGCAAGGTGCCGCCTCGTAGCGGCGTTCTCTGCTGCCCCGTCGCATGGGAGGGTCAACCATGCTCAAGCGATGCGCCCAGTGCGGAGGCAAGTTCGGCCTGGTGCGCCAGCACTGGTATCAGAAGCAGTTCTGCTCAAAGCGGTGCCGCGACCAGTTCCTCGCGAAGGTCGGCGAGCAGCGGAATCGGATGCGCCGGTGGCTGAGCTTCCCACGCGCGGAGTGACCGGCTGCTTCAATGCCGCTTGGTGGGGGCGTTGAGCCGCAGCTGGCGCATGATGGCGGCGAACTCGTCGAAATCCGCAGCCAAGCTGGCGGTGAAGAAATCCGCGCCCGAGGCGCTGCGGCAGCTTGCCCGCAGCTCGTCGTCGCGCGCGCAATCGCTGCCGTGCTGGCGCGCGTCGCCGCACCAGCGGCAGATGACCTTGATCGGACCTTCCGGCATGGCGAAGCACCCCCTCCAGGCAGAAGGCGCTGCATATCCGAGTCGCGCCTGCGCGTTGACAACGGCGCAAGCGCCCTTCCACATGTTTTTGCGCGCAAGCGCGGGCGAGGCAGGCAAATGGCCCGGATTCGAATCACCGACGCCATCAGCATCGACGAGGACGAGATCGAGGAGCGCTTCATCCGCGCTTCCGGACCCGGGGGACAGAACGTCAACAAGCTCGCGAGCGCGGTGCAGCTTCGCTTCGACCTGCGCGGCACAGCGAGCCTGCCCGGCGATGTCCGCGAGCGGCTTGCGCGGCTCGCCGGCCGGCGATTGACCCGCGACGGCGTGCTCGTCATCAGTGCGCAGCGCCATCGCACCCAGGAACGCAACCGCGCCGATGCGCGCGAGCGCCTGATCGAGCTCGTCCGGCGGGCGGCGGTGCCACCGACCCCGCGCCGCGCCACGGCCCCGAGCGCGGGCGCGCGCGAGCGCAGGCTGCAATCCAAGAAGCGCCGCGCCACGCTCAAGGGCCTACGACGGGGCGCGCCGGAGGTGGAGTAGGAACGAATCGGCGCGAGCGGGTATAATCAGGCGACCGCCAGGCCGCACATCGCCCATGCCCGTTCGCCAGCTCCCGGAAGGCGTCGTCAACCGCATTGCCGCGGGCGAGGTGGTGGAGCGGCCCGCAAGCGTGGTCAAGGAGCTGATCGAGAACGCACTCGATGCAGGCGCGAGCCGCATCGATGTGCTCACCGATGGCGGCGGGCGGCGCCTGATCCAGGTTGCCGATGACGGTGCCGGCATGACGGCAGCCGACCTTGCGCTTGCGGTCGAGCGCCACGCCACCTCGAAGCTTGCCGATGATGACCTGCTCGAAATCCGCACCCTGGGCTTTCGCGGCGAAGCGCTGCCTTCCATTGGCGCGGTGGCGCGGCTTGTCATCACAACCCGGCAGGCGGGCGAGCCGCACGCCTGGGCGATCAATGTCGACGGCGGCAGGAAATCGGATGTGCGGCCTGCTGCGCTGGGATGCGGCACGCGGGTTGAGGTACGCGAGCTCTTCTACGCAACACCCGCCCGGCTCAAATTCCTGCGCAGCGACCGCAGCGAGGCCGAGGCCATCCGCGACGTGGTTCGCCGCCTCGCCATGAGCCGCCCGGAGGTGGCCTTCACGCTAGCCGGCGAGGAGCGCGCACCCGTGACCTGGCAGGCGCGGCCCCCCGGTGCGGCAGGCCGGCTCGCGCGCCTTGCCGACATCCTGGGCCCGGAGCTACGCGCCAATGCGGTCGAGGTTGCAGGCGGTGGAGAGAAACTGGCAATTGCCGGCTTTGCCGCGCTGCCGACATGGAGCCGCGCCAACTCGCTAACACAATATCTGTTCGTCAACGGCCGCCCCGTGCGCGACAAGCTGCTCATCGGCGTGGTGCGCGCGGCCTACGCCGACTATCTGCCGCGCGACCGCCATCCTGTCGTCGTCCTGTTCCTGACCGTCGATCCGCGCGAGGTCGACGTCAATGTGCATCCGGCCAAGGCAGAGGTGCGCTTTCGCGATCCCGGGCTGGTGCGCAGCTTCCTCGTCCGGACCTTGCAAGACGCGCTGGCGCGGGAGGCCGCGCGCGCCGCGACCACCGGCGGGAGCGCTGCGATGGCCGCATTGCGCGCCGGACCCGCAGTGCCGCGCGTCGGCTGGGACTGGCGGCACTCGCCGGCAGCACCTCTCGAAGCGGGCAGCCTCACCCTTGCCAATGCGCATCCGCCCGAGCTTGCCGAGCCGGGGCAGGCGGCGTTCGACGTCGGTCCTCCATCGGCTGATGGGCGCGCGGGACAAAGCGCGCCCGCCCTCGAGCTGCTCGAGCGTCCGCTCGGGGCTGCGCGCGCGCAGCTGCACGAGACCTATATCGTGACCCAGACACGCGACGGTCTCGTCATCGTGGACCAACATGCCGCGCACGAGCGCATCGTGTACGAGCGGCTCAAGGCGGCACTGGCGCAAACGGGCGTGGCGCGCCAGATGCTGCTCATCCCCGAGATCATCGAGCTCGACGAGAGCGCGGTCGAGCGTCTCTGCGCACGCGCGGACGAGCTCGCGCGCTACGGTCTTGCCATCGAGCCGTTCGGGCCGGGTGCGGTTGCGGTGCGTGAGACGCCGGCGCTGCTCGGCGCAATCGACGCCGGCGCGCTCGTGCGCGATCTTGCCGAGCACATGGCGGAATGGGACGAGGCGCTGCCGCTTGAGCGACGGCTCATGCATGTGGCCGCCACCATGGCCTGCCACGGCTCGGTGCGCGCCGGCCGGCGGCTCAAGCCCGAGGAGATGAATGCGCTGTTGCGCGAGATGGAGGGGACGCCGGGCTCCGGCCAGTGCAATCACGGCCGCCCTACCTACGTGGAGCTCAAGCTCGGCGACATCGAGCGGCTGTTCGGGCGCCGGTGATTTAATTCCCTTCCCGAAGGGGAGGGTGGCCGCCGAAGGCGGCCCGGTGGGGGGAGTTCGGTACGACAAGCGTCGGGTTCACGCCTGAACCCCACCCGGTCTCGCTTCGCGAGACCACCCTCCCCCTTCGGGGGAGGGATAAGAGCCTTCAGTATCGCAGATAGGCGCGGCGCTCATCGAGCCACGCGCGCTCGTCGGCCAGCGCAAGCGCGTCGAGGTCGGCGGGCATCGCCGCGGCATCGTCCACCCATCCCCGCAGCAGCGGTCCGCCGTTGATGACGTCGATGGCGAGTCGGCCGCGCTCGTACTCATAGGGGAAATCGCGCCAGAGCGGATAATCGGGACGGAGACGGCGGATCGCCTTGAACGCGAGCGCCTGGATGCGCCAGGGCCGGAAAGCCTCATGGTCATAGGCGGGATCGTCGGTGTGCACCTGCACGCCCTCGCACAGGCTCCCCGCATGCTTGTGGAATGTGGGCTCGAACCGGCACTCGCGCAGACGGCAGCCTTCGAGCCAGGCCGGCGCGAGCACGCGCATCTCCTTGATGAGCGCGCGGGCATCGAGGTCGGGGGCGCCGAAAACTTCGAGCGGGCGTGTGGTGCCGCGCCCTTCCGAAAGCGTCGTACCCTCGAGCATGACGGTGCCGGCATAGGCGCGCGCCATCCAGAGATTTGGCGCGTTCGGGCTGGGATTGATCCATGCGCGCTCGCAAAGCGGCCAGCCGAAGCCGGGTGCGAGGGCCGGCCGCCAGCCTTCCATTGCAATGAGGCGGTAGTCGACGTCGAGCGACAGCGTGGCAACGAACCAGGCGCCGAGCTCGCCCAGGGTGAGACCATGGCGCATGGGCAAGGGGCCGGCACCGACAAAGCTGTGCCAGCCCTCGCGCAGGGTGAGCCCCTCGACCGGCCGGCCAACCGGGTTGGGCCGGTCCAGCACCCAGACCGCTTTGCCGTGCGCCGCCGCCGCCTCCAGCACGTAACGCAGCGTGGTGATGAACGTGTAGATGCGGCAGCCGAGATCCTGCAGGTCGACCAGCATGACATCGAAGGTGTCCATCATGGCGTCGGTCGGTCTGCGTACCTCGCCATAGAGGCTGAACACCGGAATGCCGTGCACCGGATCGTGAAAGTCGGGCGATTCGACCATATTGTCCTGCTTCTCTCCGCGCAGGCCGTGCTGCGGACCGAAAGCGGCGACGAGCTTGATATCGGCACAGGCGGCAATCGCATCGAGCGAAGGGGTGAGGTCTGCGGTGACCGAGGCGGGATGCGCGAGGAGCGCAACGCGCCTGCCGGCGAGCGGCGCCCGCAGGGCGCCCTCGGCGACCAGCCGGTCAATGCCGAATTTCATGCCGGCTAGCGTCCCGGTTCCGACGTTTGTATTCGTTTGCAGCACGCGATTGTACAAACGTCGGAACCAAAGGGACACTAGCAACTATAAGATTTAGTGTGGCTTTGGATTTGACGTTCCTACGAACAGCTCGCGGCAATGCTGGTAGAAACGTCAAACCCGCCACACTAGGCTGGGGAAATTTCAGAGGCAAAGCAATCCGGATGGTGGAAATCCGGCTTTCCCGGCGGATGCGCCAGCGCCCAGTAGGATTTGCGGCCGCCCGCCTCCTCGATCACCGCGCACAGACCGAGCTGCCAGTCGGCCTCGCGCGGCAGGTCCGAGAGCGGCGCAAGCTCGACGAAGGCCTCAACGGCACAACATTCGGCGTCCGAGCGCGTCTCGATCACCGGCGGGGCGATCTCGGTCAGTGCCTGCATGCCGTTGCGATAGCCGGCAAACCGATACGCCGCCCATTGGGTGGAGGGCGCGAAATTGAACTCGTAGTAGGCGGATGCCGCTCCCGCCCGGATAAAGGCTTCAAAGCAGGTATGCTGCCAGAGTCCATCGGCGCATGCTGATACGGTAACGGGCGGCACGCGCAGCTGCGCGATGGAGCCGGTCACGACGTAGCGCAGCAGCAGCGTGCCGGCGCGCGAGCGCTCGACGTCCACAACGATGCGGCTTACTGCGGGGCACACAAAGTCCGGATGAAGCCGCAGCAGCTCGCGCATGCGGCCATCATCCAGAGTACGGCACTTGCGGGATTCTTCAGTGCAGATCGTAGATGGATCTTTCGAGCGTAACCTTGATGGGCGCACGCCTCGGCCCGCCATCGAGCTGCTCGCGGTAGAAGTCGAGAACGAACAGCCGGATGGCCGAGGACAGATTGCCGCGCTTTCGCCCGGCATCGATGGCGGCGATCAACGCCAAAAGGCTCGTTGCCTGGCGGGCAGCGATCTCTTTCAGCGCTCGCAAGAATGCCTCCTCGAGACTGATTATCCTTCTGCGGCCAGCAATCATGACCGAGAGCTTCACCGGTATACCTCCCTGCGCTCGCGAACGCTTTTTTTGCGCGAACGTCAGTTGTCGTTCGAAGGGCGGATCAGGTTCATTTGGCCGGGAGGACCGGCATGACTTTCAAGGCAACGGCAGCCGCGGGGTGGGGGGATACCCGCTGAAGCGGGGGCCGGCGCCGCAGCCGACGCGAAGAGTCGGGATCCCAAGCCGCAAGGGAGCCGCTAGCCGGCGGCGTCCCGCTGCTCAGGCGCTGTGGGCGGGTGCGCGAGCCGATCCTTGTAGTAGCCAAGAACAAACAGCCGGATGGCCGATGACAGATTGGCGAACTGCCGATCGGCGTCGATGCTGGCGATGCGCTGCGAAAGGCTCTCGCCGCGCGTGGCAGCGATCTCCCGCAGGGCGCGCCAGAACGCTTCCTCCAGGCTGATGCTCGTCTTGCGGCCGCGCACGACGACGGAGTGCTTGGTGATGGATGACTTCACGCCTGAATTGTTCCGAACGAAAGCAAATGCAACCGGGAACATGAACGCCGCTTCCATGAAGCTTTCGTGAAACCAAAACTCTAATGCGCGAACACCATCCTACCTCCGGGAACTTTCAGCCGGCGCATGCAGCAGCGCGATACCGAAATGCGTGTCCTTGCTGCATCACTCGCAAATTTGTTTAACGGCGACACAGTGCCGGGCGGTTTTACTGGCGGCATGGCGCTGGCAGGTTGCAGGTTGGGGGCTGTTGCATGAGCACTGTGACAAGGGGACGCGGCTCGATTCCGGAATTCTCTTATTCCGCGGATCCGATGCTCGCTTTCATTGCCGAGCACCTTGAGATCGATGCGGCCTCCATCAACGTCGAGACCCACCTGTGGGACGATCTCGGGCTCGATCTGCTCGACGTGGTCGAGTTGACAATCCTGCTTGAGGACGAGTTCGCCCCCGGACAACTAACCGATACCGGCGGCGAGATGGAATTGATCGGCGATCTCATCCATCATATCGAAACTTGCCGCCACGGCGCTCACCGGCATTGAAAAACGGACGCATGGATCCCGGGCAGGGAAGCTCCTCGTTGGGGCGGCGATCGAGCCGCTTTGCTTTCCGGAGTGGTTTGCATCGCCTGAGAGCTCTTGAGGTCAGAACTCAAGATCGATGTCCCGGCTAATGCGCCCTGGTCTTGCGACGAGCTTGCGGCCGCCGCGAGAAATGTTGCGATAAGCCGAAATGGCTCCCCGGGAATGGATTCGAACCATCGCCCCGACGGGAAACAACCGTCTGCTCTGCCGCTGAGCTACCGGGGAATGCGCGATCCTACTGTGCGCAATTGCGTCAAAAAGCGCAACGATGTCGAGCTTTCACGGTTACTGATTTTCTAATGCGGCCCATGCAGCACATCCCGGGAAGCGCGCAGGAGGTCCCGGGTATCGCTTCGCTCTATCCGGGCTACGGACTTCAGCCCGCGCTGCTGCGCGCGGGCGCGCCGGAGCCAGCGAGCGGCCTTGCCGCAAGGCGTGCGCGTGCGGCCCGCAGCGTGCCCTTGCCGAGATGACCCAGAAATTTCGTCCCGCGGCGCGCGCTCCAGACAAAGGCGGTCTCGGTCGACATGGCGCGCAGGTAGAATGCCTTGTCGAGGCAGTAGCGCTCGCAGGCGACCTTGACCTCGTCGTCATAGAAGGCGACGATCTTGTCCATCCCCATTCCCGGCGTGGCAAGCCAGCGCGGCACGTGCACGTTGCACAGCCGCTCCACATCGGTGAGCACCTTGTTGCAGCCGGTGCCGGCGGCAGGGCAGGACGTCGCAAACGCGTCGCCCACGAGCACAATGCCGGCCTGGCGATGGCCCTTGCTGACATAGAGATCGACCGGGCGAATCTTCACGTCGGAGACCTCGACCGCGCCGGTAAGCCGACTGGGCCGACAGCGAGCTTGCGCTGCATGACCATGTCGCGGCGGTCACGGCGCGGGGAGCGGCCGCCGCAGCGGCCAT